>Ga0157376_10003841_pt1 | contig 10385 bp, 5 predicted proteins | sample M45metaG_FD_121801 | JGI IMG/M metagenome (GOLD analysis project Ga0157376, IMG submission 121801) | Miscanthus rhizosphere microbial communities from Kellogg Biological Station, Michigan, USA - M4-5 metaG | ecosystem: Host-associated > Plants > Roots > Rhizosphere > Soil | place: USA: Michigan... | reverse complement strand
GACGGCGCGTGATGAGCGGTCCGTGGATGGGTGCATACGCGCCGCTTCCCGGTGCCTGCGCGGTGGAGGACGTAACGGTGCTGTTCTCCTTGATGACCGGCTTGATGGTGGCTGCACCGGCATCTGTCTTGATGGCGTAGATGGACTGCTGAACGGCGATCACGGAGGCAACACCACTCAGGTCGGTCATCTGATACAGGTCGCGTGTGCCTGAGGAGGCCCCGTTTGCAGCGACGTAGTCCGTGGTGTTTGGCGGGACCTCGTCCACGGTCGTGTAGTTCGCTCCTGTCGAGGGTGTCCAGCTCGTGCTGTCACCAGCGGCGGACGGATAGATGCACGCGACCTTGACGTCACCGAGGAAGTCGTTGTTGGGTACACCCTGAGTGCCCGTCGCGTCGACGGCGTCACACACGTAGAAGTCGTCCCAGATCATGGTGCTGTCGGTCTGGCCGGTCGACCACTGGATGGTGTCGATGCTGCCGGTGGTGCCGGTGTTCCCAGTGAACGTGAAGATCGTGATGTTGTCCATCTTCGCGGTGATGGTGCCGGTGGAGGAGTTGCAGATGCACTTCATCTCGAAGTAGTGCCATGCGCCACCGGTCAGCGGCGGGTGACCACTCGAGGTGCCGAGCAGCGTCCCGTTGTAGTTTCCACGGTGGAACTCGATGTAGCCAGAGGCGTTGATGTACGGGGTGATCTGGGCAGTGGCAGCGACCGTCGGCGACCCGACGTGGCGAGGGGTGCCGTTGGCGGTGCCCATGGTCGCGCCGTTCGCAATCTTGAACCCGACCCCATAGATGAGCGTCGCAGCCGCCGATGGCAGCGTGTACACGTAGGTGGTGTTGTAGGTCGCTCCGACGGCACCGTTAGTCTCACCGGATCTACCAACGTTGGTGGCGGTGTTCCAGGAGGTGGCCGACCACCCAGCCTTGCGGTAGACGTTCGCGTCCTGCAGCGGGTCGAAGAACAGAAGTGTCATCGTGTCATCCTCTCACTCATGCGATCTTCTGCCCGATCTGGAGGTTGTTGATGTCCGTCGCTGTCCACAGAGCACTGTCCGACGGACGAACAGCACGCATCTGGCCCCAGTACGTGACCCATGACCCGAAGGCCAGGCCGACGCTCGAGTCGAGAGTGACGGTACTGTTCTCCTTGAGCGCGGGCTTCAGCGGTGCCACCCCAGCGTCAGACTTGGACGCGTAGAGGGACTGCTGGACCGCGAAGACCGTGCCGACGGTGCTCGCTGGATCGGCGGTCTGGTACAGGTCTAGGTCGTTGCTGTTGGAGCTCGACACGTAGTCGGTTGTGTTCGGCGGGGTCTCGTCCACCGCGCCGAAGTTCGTGCCGGTCGAGGGTGTGAAGTTCGTCGAGTCACCAGCCGCAGACGGGAACAGAGTGGCGACCTTCAGGTCTCCTAGGAAGTCATTGTTCGGCTGTCCTTGCGTGCCGGTGGCGTCGACGATATCGCAGATGTAGAGGTCGTCCACCCGGATCGCGTTTCCCTGAGCGCACAGGAAGCCGACCTGGGTGACCGAGCCTGTGACCGTCGAGGTAGACACTCCCGAGACCGTCAGCACCGTGATGTCGTAGAGCTTCACCTGGACGCTGCCGGTAGTCAGGTGAAGGAGTGCCTTCACCTGGATGTGAGGCCAGTCGTTGAGAGCGATCGCTGTGTGACCCGACGACGTACCGAGCAGGGTTCCGGTGTTGGTACCCTTGCGGGCCTCGATGAACCCGGAGCTGTTGATCATGATGGTGAGCTGTCGGACGATACCGCTGGTGTACATGGAGAACTGTGGGACACCCGTGCCTAGTGCGAATGAGTTCGGGAGCATCGCGAAGCCGCAGACGCAGGTGGCTGCCCCGGACCCTGGAAGGTTGTAGGTGCGTGCGGTCGTGGTCATACCAGCGCTGCCGTTGGTTGAACCATCGCGGCCTGTGCCGACCGTGCCGATCGACCCGCCCCACCCCTCCTTGGGCATGAGCACGGCGTCCTGGAAGCCGTCGAAGAACAGCAGGGTCATCAGGTCACCACGATCTCTACGGTCAGGTTCGCTGCTGGTGCGGTGGTGGTGTCAACGTCCACAGTCAGGTAGTCTCCGTCAGCGACGCTCGTGATGTCGGCGTTGGTCACCTTGCCCGAGGTCGTGTTGGTCGTCGTGATCGTCGGGCGGTTGCCCTGGGTGGTGAAGACCGTCGTCCCGTTCTTGTCCACGTCCACGATCACCGACCCACCTGAGGGAGCCGTCTCGACCGAGGCTCGGATCGAGATGATCGTCCAGGTCTTCCCGGTGTCGTTGTAGAAGCGCGACGCGCCTGTGCCCGTGGTAAGCGTGCCGGAGACCTTGAACATCGCGATCCGAGGTGGGAGCGCGGTCACCACGAACGCGGTCGTTGCGACGCTGGTGTCGTTGTCACCTGTCGACGGTGTAGGGGCGGTCGGGTTGCCGGTGAGAACAGGAGACGCAAGCGGTGCGTACGCCTGTGCCTTGACGAACGCGGTTGTAGCGATGCTCGTGTCGTTGTCACCGGTGCTGGGCGTCGGGGCCGTCGGGTCACCGGTGAGGATCGGCGACGCGAGTGTCGCGTAGCCCTGCGCCTTGACGAAGGCCGTCGTCGCGATGCTGGTGTCATTGTCACCAGTTGACGGAGTGGGCGCCTTGGGATCGCCGGTGAGCGTAGGAGACGCGAGGTCTGCCTTGAGTGCAGCCACCCCCTGGACGAACGCGGTGGAGGCGATCTTCGTGGTCGAGTCGGACGTGCCCGCGACGGTAGGCGCGGTAGGCGTACCCGTCAACGACGGCGAGGCGAGGGGTGCCTTGAGGGCGAGTGCGTTGGTGATCGTGGTCGCGAAGTTGGGGTCGTCACCGAGTGCAGCCGCGAGTTCGTCGAGCGTGTCGAGCGCACCGGGCGCGGAGTTGATCAGGTCGGCGATCGCCTGTGCGACGAACGCCGTGGTGGCTACGCTCGTGTCGTTGTCGCCGGCGGTGGGGGTCGGTGCGGTCGGGTTACCCGTCAGAGCTGGCGAGGCAAGTGGCGCCTTCGCGGAGATCTCTCCCTGAACAAACGCCGTCGTGGCGATGCTGGTGTCGTTGTCGCCTCCGCTCGGAGTCGGCGCTGTCGGACTGCCGGTGAGAGCGGGTGAGGCAAGCGGTGCCTTCGCCGCGAGGTCGGTGGTCAGGTTGGTGACCTTGGACTCGGCGATCGCGTTGACCGCGACGGTGGGGTCGGTGCTGGTCCCGGCGATCGTGATCGTCGAGTCGCCTGCGGTGACCGAGTTGACGGAGCCTCCGCCACCACCGCCGGTTGCGGCAACGGTGATAGTGTCACCGGCGTCGTTGACCGTGATGGTGATTCCAGACCCGGCTACCAGAGCTGAGCCGATGGTGTCCCGCACCACCTCCGGGTCCGTCGAACCACCACCGGAGGATGCGATCGTGATCGTGTTGGCCACGTCGTCAACGGTGATAGTGACGTTGCTGCCGGCGGTCAGCGTGGAGCCGATGGTGTCGCGCACTACCTCGGCGTCCGTCGTCGCGGAGACGATCGGGTTGGCCGGGTCGCCGTTGTTGACGCTGACGTTGCTGCCGGCGACGACGCTCTCGACGGTGCCGGTTCCACCGCTGCCGGTGCTGGGTGGCTTCTTCGCGCGCTCGAGTGTGTCGAGGCGCTTGGAGAAGTAGCCGATCCAGTCCTCTAGAGAGCGGGGGACGCGGTCATGTCTCACGTGCTCTCCACCCACTCGTCCTCAAGCTCGAGAGCCACCGTCTCCGGCTCCTGAGGCACGTCGGGGACGTTGACTGAGTAACCCATGATCCGCTTGATGATCTCGGTCTCGTCGGTCAGTTCGAGCCGCTGCGCGATGAAGTCGTCGTGGACGACGAGCTGGCACCAGTCCCCGACCTCGTACGAACCGAGCTGCGGGTCCAGCCCGCCGTTGACCGTGACGGTCCAGGTGGGGACGACCGGACGGGTGCGCCGTCCACCCAGGTTGGCGTACGCGTCGAGGGTCGCCTGGACGTACGTGGTGGAGTGGTCGCTCGAGTCGACGATCTCGACGATCGGCCACCCGTCGTTCAGGTAGTCCATGTTGTTCCACGAGCCGCGCGGCTTGTAGTCGAACGACGAGCCGTCAGGGAACCCCCCGACGGTGAAGAAGCGGGTGCTGGTGTTCGTGCCGTCCTCGTGCAGTGAGATGTTGGTGATGTTGCCCGGATACTCGAGGATGTTCTCCTCGAGGCCTGGCCGGGTGCCCGTGTACGTGTCTCCCAGCTCGAGCTGCCCTGGTGGTGTGTCACGGAACGTCATCGTCTTGATGAAGGTCTGCGTCGTGTTGTCGAACGTGACCTTGATGTTCCACTCGAAGCCGTTGAGGTTGTTGGCGAACTCGGTGATCGCGTCGCCGAAAGAACGCATCTCCCCGCCGTTCCACGTCTGCGTGTCCTGGGTCTGCCCCGCGTTGCGGGTCTCGTAGATGATGCCGATACTGGCCGCGCCCAGCACGGTAGTGACGTGGTCAGCCGTCGTGTCGTACGAGTCGAAGTCCGTCTGCATCTCGTCGATGAGCTGCCGGATGACCTCGTACTGGTCCGTGGTGTTCGGGTAGAGCAGTGTGTGCCAGATGTGCCGTGCGAACAGGTAGCTCTCGAACGTGTTCGCCGTGATGGAGATGCTGTGGTCGATCGGGGAGTACTCCCGGTCCCAGATGATCCCACCCCACATGACCTGCTGGTTCTTGACCGCGAACAGTGAGGTCTTGATCGGGAGCGTCGACAGGTACAGGTTGAGGCCGGGGATCTGGTCGACGGGGATCGTGCCGCTCAGCTCGCCGGCCTTGGACGTAGCCAGGCTGTACTGCACGTTGGTCAGGGGGATCTCAGCGATCAGGTCGCCGGTGATCGTGTCCGCGACGAAGTACGTGTAGACCGTCGGGGTGCGCGGTTCCGTCTCGTAGCGCTCAGGGCGAACGTACGTGCTTGGGTAGATGTTGGGGATCAGCGTCATATGTCGTTCCTACCGTCGCTCTCAGCTCGTGCCGATAGGCTCCACGATGAGCCTGATCCGTTGGAACTTCACCTTCGTACCACTGCCGCTGCCAGACCCCGTGTAGTTGGACCTGAAGACGACCCGGAACTCGAGGAACTGGTTGTTGTAGGTCGACGGCAGCACCGCGATGAACGCACGGTCAGCGTCGTTCCAGAAGGTGCCGTAGTAGCTCGGGCCCTTGCCGATCGCGGGTGCGTAGATCTCACCGGACGTGCCACGGATCGACACCCCGAGGTTGCCGCTGATGTCAGTGTTGTCACACTTCGCGAGTCCGCCGACGGTGATCTTGAACGTGGCGAGCCGGCTGATCGTCGTGCAGCTGACGGGGCTGATCGCCGCGTCGTCGGAGTCCTTCAACGGTGTCGCGTCCCAGTTGCCGGACGCCGAACCGAGCTTGTAGACCGTGTTGTCGAAGTACGCGGTCTGCGTCGTGAAGAACGCCTCGATCAGGTGACGTGCCTCATCCGAGGAGAAGGTGAGCCAGGTGTCGCCGTCACCCATCCTCAGCGTCTGACCGCCGACCTCGGTGACGAGTCGCCCCGGCGAGTTGGTCGGGAAGGCGCCGCCCGCCCAGACGGGGTGTGCGCCGCCGGGTGCTGCGACGAACGTGCGCAGGTCGGTCACCTGGGTCGAGGTGATCTTGTCGACGCCACCGTTGAGAGCCGCGCTCTTGACGTTGATCCGCGCGAGCTTGACGTAGTTCGCGGGGACCGTCGGGTCGACCGGCGACGTTGACGCAGAGCCGGGGACGAGGAACATCTCCCAGTTGTCGCCGGTGTTGCCCTCCTCGGAGTCGTTGACACGAGCGACGAGGATGTCGTTGCGCTGGTTGGACGCCTGTGTCGGCACGGTGACGGTCGTGGCTGCGTTGTTGTAGCAGAGGTAGCAGCCCGGCGGAGTCAATGCCTGCCGCGGCACGGCCGCGACTCCGGCGCTGACGGTGAGGTTCATCGTGCCGTTGGCCGTGACCTGGAGCTGGTCCTTGGGCGGGACGACACCTCCCTGGAGGGAGACGAGGTTTCCACTCGAGTCCCAGTTGCGATCGATCAGGAGGCCTGTGACAAGGCGATCCATGCTCGCGGTGTACGTTCCAGCCTCAAGCCAGACTGGTGGGTTGACGACGGCCATCTGGGTTCAGTCTCCTAACCGATCCATCCGGATCGCCATTGTACCGTGACAAAGCTGCTAGAGGAGCCGGTCTCCTCGGTGTAGTTGAACCTGTTGGCGCCCGGGTCGAGGTAGATCCAGTCCGTGACCGTGTCCAGGTAGAACCTCTTGTTGGGGATGTCGTTGAGTGTGACGGTGCGGTTCTGGCAGTCGATGATTAGCGTCTCGTCGGACCCGAGTCCGGTGCGGACGCGCATGGTCTGATCGGTGGTGATGTTGTGGATGTCGATCGGTCCGAGCGTGGGACCGTAGACGGTGATGATCGGCGAGACGCGGACGTTGCCGTCGTTGGTCACCGTTGCGGTGTCGGCGAGGACTCCGCCGGTCGGGACGTTGGGGTACGCCCAGGGGTAGGTGCGGTCGTACACGCGGCCGAAGTCCGCGGTGGAGGAGCTGCTCCTGAGCGCGGCGATGTTCCAGCCTGGGAGCTGACGGTCGAACAGACCGTACTTGACCGGGTCAGGTGACTTGAGTCCGATGGAGAAGTCGGTGCGTCCGTTGTCCAGAACCGTCGCGATGTTGGGCCGACCCGAGAGCCACACCTTGCTGGCCCGCGTTGCGTCAGCCTCGTGAGTTGCGAACCACGCGCCGTAGTGGCACAGGTTCGCGGCGCGGATGAGTCGGTCACGCGCGGTCCTGACATCGGACGGTGAGGCTGGCCAGAAGCTACCCGTCAAGGTGAAGACGCGTGCGCTGTAGCGCCCGCGGGTCTCGTAGGAGCCGTCGTCGATGCCGCGTGTGATGTCAGGGATGTCCGGGTCGGGGAGGTTCCACCAGCCGTCGATGTCGTTGATCGACCAGAACGTACCGAACTCGTCAACCGTGTTGAAGAAGTGGTCACCGAGCTGGATGTCTCCCTCGAGACAGTCAGGGCAGAACCCTCGCCGGGGGTGCCTGCTGGTGACCAGGTTCTCAGCCGAGCAGACCACCGGCACCTGAGGCGCCGGGGGTGGCTGCTCAGGCGGCGGTGGGTTGTCGTCATCGGTTGGGTCGTCGACCGGGTCGCCACCACCGGAGTCTCCACCGCCACCCTCGGTCGGGTCCTCGGGCGGGTCCTCGGGTGTGACGACTCCCCAGATCGACGTCGCGTCGTGAGGGGTGCCCTCCCAGATGCCGTCGCCGCGCCAGGTGTCGCGCTGGTCACCGTCGAGATACGGCTCAAGTGCGAGGTCGCGACCGTCCTCGACCACGTAGACGCAGTCGAGGTAGAGCACCGTGCCGATGTCCGGCGGGTCACCGTCGAGGTTGGCCTCTACCGCGAAGTCGAGCGCCCAGTGGGTTGCACCGTCCGGTGCAGCCATACGCTCGGTGATCGTCGTCCAGGCAGCCGTTCCTGTGAGGTGGACGAAGGGGCCCATGTTCGCGACGCTGAGCGTCGAGAACGACGAGCCGGTCCAGGCCAGGAACCTCGCCTGGGGCTGAACGTAGAAGTCCTGTTCGTTGTCGTTCGCGAGGCTGGCCATGAACGACACGAAGCGACTCGGCGGGATGGCGAACTTGCCATGGTGCGTCGGGTTGTCAGGTCCGTTCGGAGAGACCGTGTAGGGCAGGCCCGTGTTGGAGGTGACCTGGTAGCGGATGACCTTCTCACCGCAGTGAGCGTTCGGCTCGAGTGCCGGCACCGCGGCGACCCAGAGCTCTCCGTTTGTCTCGGTGGTCCACGCGGTGACGTACGCGCTCCGTGCCAGTCTCGAGGTGTTCCACGAGTAGTTGCTTGAGGGGCCGCCGTCGGTGGACGGGATCCTCCACGTCTCGTCGCCGTGGTAGATGGTCGAGTACCTGGTGCCGATGCCGTCGACGTCGGTCTGGAGGAAGATCCAGGGGACGGAGGCGTCGTGGCTGGTTGAGACCGCGATGCCCCAGCCGTTGCTGTAGTCACCGTTCGCGATTGCGTCGATGCCGTCGGCTTCCTGCACGTCGGAGCCGTCGGGCGACACGATCGCGGTCTGCCAGGTCCACGAGTCACCTGCCACCCAGTCAGGGCCAGACCCGATGTGGAGCAGGTTCCCGTCGTCGGTGGGGACCAGCTCCTCCTCGGCGTAGTCCCAGAGCAGCGGCGACTCGATGGCGCTCTCGGTCGCGACGGGCGCGTCGGGGTACTCGCCGGTGAACAGGACGAACGGGATCTCGGGACCAGGGTCGCTGACGCCGATGCGGTACCCGATGGCGGTCTTGTCGGTGGCCGAGTAGAGTCGCGCGGCCGTGGTCAGGTGCGACCCGCCAGGGTACGTGAACTCGGCGTCCTCGAGTGTGTCACCGAAGACCCAGCTCGCACCATTCCACTGTGCGAACGCCGCGATGCCGGTGTAGTGCGACGGGAGCGTCTCGTTTCTGTACTGACTGACGACGAGGATCGTGTCGTCGCCCCACTCGACGAGCCGGCGCCCGCGACTGAGGTCATCAACACTTGGCCCAGTGACGAAGTCAGACGGGAAGACCTGTGGGCCAGAGATCTCGGAGAAGTGCGTACCGTCGAACGTCAGGGTCCAGATGCCCTCGGCGTTGAGCATGACCAGGAGATCACCGACACGGATGAGCTGCGGGTCCAGTCCCTCGGTGTCGGTCGTCGTCGGGTCGTCGACCTCGTCACGTACGATGAACGTCGTGCCGAGCGTGGGCACGCCGTTGTTGTCGATGTTGATCGCGCGGAGACAGTTCTGGTAGTGGTCATCGTTCTGGGTCCAGCCGATGATGACCGTGTCGTCGTCCCACTGGCAGAGTCCGTACGCGTTGACACCGTCGAACCCGTCGCCCCCGTTGGAGCTGGAGACCTTGAGGTACGTGGGGATCGCGTCACCTGTCGTCTCAGGCTCGTCCGGCGGGGTGGGAGGAGAGGCGAACGGGTCATTCACCGTCGCACCCATGTAGACGTCATCTACCTCCCAGTGGAACGCGTTGTTCTCGGCGCGGTAGGGTGCGATCTGAGCGCGTGCGCGGTAGAGACTCGAGGTGACGGTGAAGTCCTCGGTCGTGAACGAGGAGCCACCGCCAGTCTTGAAGTCCATGTGAACCGCGCCACTGGTTCCGGTGATGACGATGTCGAGCCAGTTGCCTAGCTGCGCGGTCAGTGAGATCGTGCGGGTGTGGTCACCGATGAGCTGTAGGTTCTTGGTGCCGGCGTCGTACTTGACCTGGACACTGTCGGTCGCACCACCGGTCCAGGTGACCGGAGTTCTACCCACCTCACCGAGGTCGACCGATGCAATCAGCCAGCCGGTGTCAGGCGTTGAGGTGCCGTCGGTGACCTTGAACTTGGTGCGAACGGTCCAGTTTGTCGCCGTGATCGTCGACACCGCATCAGAGGATGAGGTGTCGTAGAAGCTGCTCCCGCTGTCTTGGGTGACGGGGCTACCCGGCACCTGCCCGATCGCGCACTGCCCGGTGTTGCCGCCGGTCGCGAACATCGTGCCGCCGTTAGACCCGTCGTCGATCCGAGGGAACGCCGAGTTCGACGTCGTGATGTGAGTGCCTGGGGACCCTCCCTCGAAGGTCTCAGTGATGTCTGCATACGCCACGTCAGATCACCCCAGCACCGGAGGTGTGATGTTCGTGACGCCACCGAACGGGGCGCTGGTGTAGAGCAGTGCCTTGCCGGAGCGCTTGTGGAGGATGGTGACACCACCGAAGTCGATGTGGTCGACGTTACCGCAGCTCGAGCCCTCGCGCTGCACGTAGACCTCGCCAGGCTGGCCCTGCGTCGGGGAGAGGGTCATGGACTGGTCGGCGACCACGTTGACGAACGTCAGGTGGTCGATCGTGCCAGTGGAGGAGTGGTTGGCCACGTTGACGGCGGTGCCTCCACCGAAGCCGGAGATGTTCTGGAACTCGCAGTCGCTGATGCTGGTGTTCATGCCCAGCGTCGTCGTGCCGTTGCCGTTCGAGTCCTGGAGGCCGACCACGCACAGTCGCGCGGAGTACGACCGTCCGACGCAGTCCTTGTAGAGACCGTTGGTCGTGTCGGCGATGTTGAACAGCGGGTCGTTCGTCGCACCGGCGGGCACGAACTGGTACACGTCGTCACCGGAGATGACGTCGAGGTTCTCACCGAGGAAGTTGTCGCCGCCGGCGAAGCGGAGGCCGCCGGCACCGGAGCCGGAGCCGGTGTCCGCGCGCCAGACGTGACCGGAGAAGTGGATGTCGTCTCCACCGATCATCGTGTGACGGCCACCGGT
>Ga0157376_10003834_pt1 | contig 10395 bp, 9 predicted proteins | sample M45metaG_FD_121801 | JGI IMG/M metagenome (GOLD analysis project Ga0157376, IMG submission 121801) | Miscanthus rhizosphere microbial communities from Kellogg Biological Station, Michigan, USA - M4-5 metaG | ecosystem: Host-associated > Plants > Roots > Rhizosphere > Soil | place: USA: Michigan... | reverse complement strand
TACTGCAATGGGTAGAAAAAGGCGCCGTTAGTAAAAACACCATGCAGAACTTCGGAACCGCATTAGCCTGTATGCACCGCAGACCACAACAATTTTTTGGATGGCATTCAGACAACTATATTGGCAGATTGCAACAGGTAAATACGCAATACAATAACTGGCCTGAATTTTATACGCATAGCCGCATCATGCCCCTGGTTAAAATACTATTTGACAAACACATTTTTTCCAAACAGCATATTGACCATGCTGCCGCATTTTGTAAACAGAGTGCGATGTTATTTCCTGAAGAACCTCCAGCATTGTTGCATGGCGACTTATGGGGCGGCAATTACCTGGTAAACACAGATGGTGCGGTTGTTATTTTTGACCCAGCTGTTTATTATGGTCATCGCGAAATGGATCTGGGTATGACAAAACTATTCGGTGGTTTTAGCGAGCAGTTTTACGAAGCTTATCATGATTCCGCTCCGCTGGAAAATGGCTGGCAGCAACGCCTTCCTTTAATGCAACTATATCCGCTGCTGGTACATGCGGTCTTATTTGGCGGTCATTATATATTGAGCGCCCGCGATATAATGAGAAAATTTTAACAGATTTTCTTTATACATTCAGCGTTCAATTATCTTATTGACTAGAGTAGTGTCTATATTATTTGCATGCGTGTGTTGCACCCTGGCGGCCTGCATGCATAAAAATGCACCGGTGGTGGATGTATATCCCAAAAATTTTAATATTCAAATCCCCTTCAGGCTATTTGCAAAAGGTATTTTAATAGATACGTATTGGGGTGCTGATCAGGCTTTATATAAATTGTACCTCGACAATCATTCACCTACCTGGGCCAATGAACACATCATACATTACAACCCATCCATTTCAAAATCCAAAGACTTTTTATACAGCACCACTACCGCAGATGGAAAAGCTATAGCGGGCGATGTATACGTATGTGACAATATAAGACTGGGCGGTGTACATTTCAAAAACGTCTCTTTCTATAATATTTCCAATCCATCCAATGCAGATAAGGCCGACGGAGTAATTGGTGAAAATATTATGAGCAGAGGTGTTTGGAAGATTGATTTTATACACCAGCAATTGCAGTTTGCATCATCTATAGACTCTGTTAAGGGACTGGAAGAAGCCGAACTGATGACTGCTGAGTTTACCGACAACGCCATTGAAATTAAAATAGCATTTCGAAATGCCATTACCGAAACGCTGGAGCTGGACTTGGGTTACAACGGCGCGGTAATACTGCCTGCAGAAATGGCAAAACCAATTTTTTCCGGCAATACAAAAATCTATACAGATTCAATGCAGTTTTCTACACCGGGCGGCACTGCCGCTATTAAAAATAGCGTAGCTATTGACAAAATAGAAATAGGCGGTCGTAACTTTAATACGTTTATCACCAGCAATGAAATGGTTAGGGAAAAATTAATAGGCCTGCGCTTTTTTAATAGTTTCAATTTCATCATCATTGATTATTTAAACAAGGTCGTTTACGTCTCAAAGAAAACAATCAATGAATAACCGCCTGCTATTTTTTCATTTTCCTTCCCTGCCTGAATAAAATTAATTTATCATTTATGTACAGAAACATTGCCTGGTTATCTGCAGCACGGCAAAATTTATAAGATGGCCTGTAACGAATCATAAATTGCTGTAAAGAATCGCCCGTAAGTTTTGTGAGTACTGCTACGCGGCCCCCGGGAAAACGGGCATCAATATATTCTTCTTCATCTTCTGCTATCACCCGTTTTATTAATCTTCTTTTCTGTTTTTCTTTTTTTGAAAAAAAACCGATAGGGCTGAAATTCAATCCCGGTGCATCTGCAGATCTTTTTTCATTCATCAGTTTTACCGGGTGCTTTCTATCAAACAAAAATGCATAGTCCTTTCTTCTTTCTGCTGAATCAGCTTCATACCTGGTTAATTCATCTATTTCTACTGTTGGCAGGGCTACTATATTGGGGATAAGAACAATATCATATCCACCAGCCGGCGGAGCACTGCTTAGAAAAAACGTATCTGCGCGGTAGCCTGCAGAAGAAAAAATAACGGTATCGCCATTGCCGGCAATAATGCGGTAGTTGCCGCCTAGATCAGATTTATTATATTTCCTTTTGCTGAAATTTTGAATGGTTACACCCGGCAAAATATCCTGGCTTCCTTTTTTAAATACCCTGCCAAATAAATATTGTTGCGTCCAACCGGTTAATCCGGTTAACACAAAACCCGTAAGAAGAATGCTGCAGCAGAAAGATTTTTTACCAGAATAAAAATTAGCCATCCGCAGGTATTTGATTTCTTTATAAAAATCTGGCTATTCTTTTCAATTTACATGGCTTCTTTTCGAATTAGCTTTCTATTAACTTTTTTGTTTGTTTTCATCATCCATCGTTTACACACATACGCTTCATACAGCATTATGCCCAATTCATTATTGTACATATTTCCGCTCTTGTTGCTGCTGCATAGGTTTGCATCCGCAATTATAAAATCATTAAAACGACTCCTATGCGCATCGTAAAAAAAATATTGAAATGGACCGGATTAGTGCTGGCAATAATTATAGCCTGTGTAAGCGCTATAACAGCCGCCAGGCAAAATGTAAAATACACAGCACCTTACCCTGTCATTAAAGCATCTGCCGACAGTGCAATTATTGCAAGGGGAAAACACCTCATGCTCAGTGTTGCACATTGCACGGATTGCCACAGTCCATCCAATGCAGACTCACTGCTAGGCCTGGGCCAGGAACCTGTATTGAGTGGCGGTGTCGCTTTTAATTTACCGGTAGGAACCATTTATTCAGCCAATATCACTGCCGATTCTGTCTATGGCATTGGCAGATTTACAGATGCTGAAATAACCAGGGCATTGCGTTATGGCGTGCATCCTGATGGTACTGCCGTATATGATTTCATGCCCTTTCATAATCTGAGCGATGAAGATCTCACAGCTGTTTTATCATACCTGCGCACTCAAAAACCATCGGCATACAAAAAACCTGATAACCAGCTTAACCTTATCGGCAATCTTGTAAAAGCATTTCTTATAAAACCAGTAGGGCCATCAGAAACCATTGCAGCCTCCGTAAAACCAGATACCACGGCCGCCTATGGCAAATACCTTGTTTTGAATGTGGGCAATTGCAGCGGCTGTCACACCCAACGAAGTATCAGCGGTGAATATACCGGTGAATTACTGGCAGGCGGCAGCCCAATGGAGCACGGTCTTGTTCCACCCAATCTTACGCCCGACAGTACCGGCCGGATCTTTGGATGGTCTAAGCAGGTTTTTATTAACCGTTTCCGTATGGGAAAACTAAACAATAACAGCGTCATGCCCTGGCAGTCTTTTAAACGAATGAATAATACAGAACTAACGGCCATTTATAATTACCTGCATACTGTAAAACCGGTGAAAACAATTAGCAGCAAATAGCTTCTAATTGAGGCCGCAGTTCATTGCCCCTTTTTACCAGTTCATTCGCAAACAGGCACAATTTGTGGCTAATCGCCACCCCTAATCCGTAAAACGCTGTAATTTGTAAGTACAATGAGCCTGAAGCTTCCGCAATACAATGGTAAGGACAACCTGGTGATGTTATTGGTGATGCCCGTATTTGCTGTTATCATTAACATTATTATTTTAGGCGGAAAATATTTCAGCAATTGGAAGATATTCCTGTTTGCCACATTATTAAGCGCCGGGGCCGCCTGCCTTGATTTCATTTTATGCGGCTGGGTGGCAGTGGCTATGAAAGCACGCTTTCCGGGCGAAGATGATATACTGAAAAGACTGACGCTGATGATAACCGCTTTTCTGATCATCAGCGGGTTGTTCCTCTATTCACTGTTCAGCGGGTATGAACATATAGAAGTACTCAGCTACCAGTTCAATGAAGCTGGTTTTGTATGGAGTTATTTTGCACTGGGCATTTTAAATATTTTTCTTACTTTTTTAATGGAAGGAATTGCCCGGTACAAGGAATGGGAAAAAAACAGGATTGAGACAGAAGAATTAAGCCGCGCCTATAAGCAAAGCCAGTTGCAGGGTTTGAAAAGCCAGGTAAACCCGCATTTTCTTTTTAACAGCCTTAATTCGCTCTCCAGCCTTATACAAGACGATGAAGAAAAAGCTGAACGCTTTCTTGATGAAATGAGCAAGGTATACCGTTATATGCTTCGTAACGATGAAGAAGAACTGGTAACGCTTGAAACAGAATTGAAATTTATTGACTCCTACATGCACCTGCTGAAAGCCAGGTATGGAGAAGGATTGCAACTAGTGGTTGACGTTACCAATGAAGACAGATCAAAATTATTAACCCCACTTGCACTGCAGGTAATTATTGAAAATACCTTTTCGCAGAATGTCATCAGCAAATCCAGTCCATTAGTGATCGCCATCAGGTCGTTGGCCGGTACAAATCTGCTGGAAATAACAAATAACATACAGCCCAAAGCCATCACAGACGCTATGGATTTTGAGGCAGGGCTGGATAACCTTGTAAAAAAATATGAGCTGCTAAACCAGCCGGTGAGTGTAACAGATACCAGCAACTCTTACCGCGTTATCCGGCTTTCATTAATCAACCAAAAAAAGGAGGCCCTGGTATGAAGTTGTTTAAACCTCCTAAACTGGAATTGTATTCATTCCTGTTTTCAATGCCCCTGATTGCTGTAATTATTAATCAGATTTTATATGAAGAAAGACTGTGGAAAGAAATCAATATCTGGTTATTTTCTTTTCCGCTCATCTTTGCTATTGGCACTTTATCGTGGTATTTGCATGTTTGTTATGATGATTGGACAGAGAGAAAATATTCCTGCCATGCCGGAATAAAAAAACGCATTCTTTTAAAATTGCTGGTGCTGGTTTTTTTAATGCCGCCTTCAGTATTGTTCATTTTTTATTTGTACGATCATTTTCATATTCTCAATTATCACTTAAAAAAAATTCACCTGTTAAAAGGCCTGCTGCTGGGCTGGTCGGTCAACCTTATTTTTGAAACATTGTACGAAGCGGATTATATGTTTAGCCAGTACAAACTAAGCAAGGCCGAAAATGAAACCATCAGGGAATTATCTGTAGCGCAGGAATTTGACACATTAAAGAGCCAGGTAAACCCGCATTTTCTGTTCAATTGTTTTAATACGCTTTCTTCGCTGATTACAGTTGACAAAGAAAAGGCAGAGACATTTTTAAATGAGCTGAGCAAAGTTTACCGCTACCTCTTGCGCAATAATGAAGAAGGTGTAAGTACCGTGGAAAATGAAATAAAATTTATCAGGTCTTACTACAAATTGCTTCAGACAAGACATGGAGATGCTGTGCAGATGAATATACAGATAGATAAACGCTATGATTCTTATTTGCTGCCATCACTTACACTGCAATTACTCACAGAAAACGTAGTGAAACACAATGTGCTTTCAAAAAACAAACCGCTTGTGATTGATATTTTTACTACTGCGGGTAATAAACTGGTTGTTAACAATAACCTGCAGAAAAGAAGTATAAAAGCGCCCAGCAATAATGTGGGTTTGCAAAACATCAGGGCAAAATATGAATTGCTGAAACAACCCGGCTTCCAGGTAATGGAAGATGAAAAAAATTTTACCGTGGTATTGCCGGTAATCTGGAACAACAACAACCATAGAAAAGATACTATTGAAATTAAAAACAATCCTTAAACTACACACCATGAAGATTCTTATCATTGAAGATGAAGAACTGGCAGTAAAAAAACTGCAAAAAACCCTGGCCGGTGCCGATGCCAGTGCACAGGTGGTAGGCACTACCGACAGTATTAAAAGCAGTGTGGAATGGCTGCAGCAAAACCCTGCACCCGATCTGATACTTATGGATATTGAGCTGGCCGATGGACAAAGCTTTGAAATTTTTAATCTGACAGAAGTAAAAAGTCCGGTTATTTTTACTACTTCCTATGATGAGTATGCGCTAAAAGCGTTTAAGGTAAACAGTGTGGATTATCTGCTAAAACCTGTTCAGAAAGAAGAACTGCAGGCAGCATTAAATAAATTCAACAAACTGCGCGGCAACGGCAAACCGGATATCAATATTGAAAGCCTGGTAAAAGAATTACAGCAAAAATTACAGCAAAAAGAATATCGCAAACGGTTTCTTGTAAAACACGCGCAAAAGCTGGTGAGCATTGAGGTGGACGATATTGCCTATTTCTACAGCGATGGCAGGCTGAATTTTTTTAAAACAGCCGACAACAGAAAGTTTGTAGTAGACTATACCATGGATGAACTGGAAGACATGCTGGACCCTGAAAAATATTTTCGTATCAGCCGATCTTTCTATGTTTCCATTGAAAGCGTTGATAAGATTGATGACTATTTTGGCAACCGTTTAATATTGGGAATAAAACCCGTTGTAGATAAAGAAGCCCTGGTAAGCAGGGAAAAGGTGACGGAATTTAAAAAATGGTTGGGCAAATAAGCTGAACGGGAATGACGTCTTTTGTCACTCCCGACGAATTTTGTCATCCCGACGAAGGAGGGATCTGTCTGCGCGGAAATGGCGGTCGGTAATAATGGAATGGCGATAAGTAGTAATTCTGTTTGCGTTTTAATGATAAGGAGATTCCTGCCTGCTCAGGAATGACGGTTCTTTTTAGTGATTACGTTGCCTTTGCAGAATGACGGACAATGCGGATAGACTAACGGGCAATATAAACCGAATGCCGCACAACACGCAGGAATGGGGTGCGGCATTCGGGAATGATGTAAGATGAATTTACTGCCCGCTTACGGCAATACCATCCAGGTAGGCAGCAAAATTTTTAATAACAGTTGCATCCAAATCTGCATTTTCCTGCGCTTCCTTCCAATTACGCTGTTCAAGCGCTTCTCTTATGCCGGGCAATGTCTTAACACCATAACCTGTATAAAAACCAGGTGCATAAATACTATGCCGGTACCAGCCGCGACGGGGCAGCCCTTTGTCAGTTAATAATTGTTGCTCTGCACGGTACAATTTTACATTAATGCTAGTTTTTTGCGCATCCGTAAGTTTACCAGAAGACAATATTTCACCCAGGTGTTTGGTGGCTTTTTCCAAATCATTCATTGAATTTTGCAGGCCGGAGAAATTCAAAAATGGCACTTCGTCCTTTATAGCAGGTGGCATTTCTTTTTCCTTTGGATCTGCAGCATAGGTGTATCGCTTTTCTTTTATCAACTGATTTTCTACAGCTGTTGTTTCACGCATCTGGTCGGCCAATGCCGATACTTCCCCAACATATCCATTAATGGTTTTATACAAAGAAGTAAAATCAAATGGCAGCAGACCCGCATCCGCCATGCGCAAAGTTGTTCTGCCTGCCATCTTTGCCAGCGCTACGCCGTACTCAAATTTTGGATCTTTAAAGTTGGCATAATCATAATAAGAGTCATAGATAGAATGGTATTCGCCACCGGGGTCCTCTCCACCAAAACCAAGGTTAAATGAGGGAATGCCCATATGCTGAATAAACGGGCTGAAATCGGAACCAGAACCCAATGCACCAATGCTAATGGTTTTTTTTGCAAGCAGGTCTTTTTTTGTTTTGATATTGCTGCCTGCCGCTATTATGTCATAATCCCTTTTTCTTTCCAGTACAGAGATACCTGTTTGCGGGTCTGTTACATCTGCTGCTATTTCGTTAATAAATGGTTCCAGCGCATGTGAGCCTTCGGCGCCCAAAAACCCACGTCCGTTACCGTCAGAATTAATATAGAGCACCAGTTTCTGCTGCAATTCAGGACCATGCGCTTCAACCCATTCTGTAGAACCCAACAGACCTGGCTCCTCACCATCCCAGGCTGCATATACAAGTGTACGTTTGGGTCTCCAACCGGTTTTGACCAGTTCACCAATAGATCTGGCTTCTTCCATCATGGCAGCCTGGCCGCTCAGTGGATCACCGGCGCCATTTACCCATCCGTCGTGGTGATTGCCGCGCATTACCCACTCATCCGGAAATTCCGATCCTTTCAGTTTTGCAATTACATCGTAAGCCGGCTTCAGATCCCAGCTAAATGAAAGTTTTAAATGCACTTTTGTTTTGCCGGGACCAATATGATAGGTAAAAGGCAATGCACCCCTCCAGGATTCAGGCGCCACGGGCCCTTCCAGCGATTTCAGCAACGGTTGTGCATCGTGGTAACTAATGGGCAGCACAGGTATTTTTAAAAGATTGGTGGCTTCCGTTCTTTCCAGGCGTTTGGCATCTTTGGTGGCACCCACATTGGGCGTTAAAGGATCACCGGGGTAAACAGGCATATCCATTACTGAACCACGCTGTGCGCCATATTCATTTTTAAAAGCTCCCTTCGGATATACATCACCCTGGTAATAGCCATCTTCCTTTGGATCCGAATAAATAATACAACCGATCGCTCCATGCTCCTGTGCTACTTTTGGTTTAATACCCCTCCACGAGCGTCCGTATTTGGCAATCACAATTTTTCCTTTTACGTCTATGCCTAAGCGCTCTAACTGCTCGTAATCTGCGGGTATGCCATAGTTTACAAACACCAGTTCACCGGTCACATCGCCGTCGGCGCTCCAGGCATTGTAAACCGGTAATTGCTCGGCAATCTGGTTAGACGTAGGATCTTCTTTGAGAGCGGGTTCCGACAGCAAAGCCTTGTATTTTACCGGTTCCAGCATTTCCAATACCCGTTCTTTTGGTGTAGGAAACAATACCATGAAAGTTTCAATTTCGGCATCGTAACCCCAGCTTTTAAAATGGTGTAGAATATATTCAGCCACCGCTTTGCCTCCCGGTGAACCAATATGGTGCGGCCTGGCAGACATGTCTTTTATATATTGGTCCACGTTTTTGGCGCTCAATGCCGCATCAAATTTTTGTTCTGTTGCCACCTGGGCTTTTGAAGAAGCTTCTGTAAAGCCCATTAAAGGTTTTGTTTGCGCAGTTGCCCTGCCGGCAATTAAATACACGGCACTGAAAAAAATTAGTTTTCTCATGTTATTTAAATAAATTATTTGGTTTGCTAAAAAGAAGAAGGCAAGGGGCTTAAAGATATAACACTAATTAACACGAACGACACGAATTGATGCTAAATCCCGTCACCCCGGTGGCGTATCAAATTTTGCGCTGCAGGTAATTAGTGTAATCGGGTATCGCGCACTCATACGTATCATACATGAGCGGTGATGTAAATAAGAAATCGGCTGTTGCCCTGTCGCAGGCCATCGGAATATTCCACGCAATGGCCAGGCGCTGCAATGCTTTTACATCCGGATCATGTGGCTGCGCCTCCATAGGATCCCAAAAAAAGATCAGGATGTCAATTCTTGCCTCGGCTATCATAGAACCAATCTGCTGATCACCGCCCAATGGACCACTGAGCATTTTCTGCACTGGCCTATCCAATTGAGACTCCAATAGTTTTCCGGTGGTGCCGGTAGCTATGAGTTCATGTTTTGCCAGCACTACTTTATTATGTTCAGCCCATTCTATGAGATCATGTTTCCGGTTGTCGTGCGCTACCATGGCAATTCTTTTACGAAAAGGCAGCTGTCTGGTCTTACTCATTTTCTCTGTTTTAATAAGATGTATTTGTAAAAAGTATTTTTTTTGAAAACTATAACATGTTTTTTATAAAAAAAGGGCCTTATACCGCGTTGAATAGCTGGCTGGTATGGTATTTGTTAACATGTTATCCCCATTTTTAAGCCAATTGTGTACAATGAAGCCTCTTGTTATTGCATTTTTCATGGTTATTACAGGTCTGGCAGGGTATTCTCAGTTAATACCTGCTATTGTTTCTGCCGCTCCCTTGTTTTTGCAAGACACTTCATTGCTGCCCATTCATAATTTCACCGTTCTTCAAAAAGAAAATAAAGCTTTATTGCGCTGGAAATCTGATACACTGACCGATGGAGAAAGTTTCTATGCAGTAGAAAGAAGCAGTAACGGAACAGATTTTAACCTGGTGGGCGTCACAAAAAATGTATCCGGCGGCTGGTTTGAATTTTTGGATGAGGCACCATCGAGGGGAAAACTTTTCTACCGCGTTAAACTCAGTACTTCACAAACATCATATTATTCTGTTATCGTCTCTGCCAATCCATCGGCCGATGCATCATGTAAATTTTACCCTAACCCGGTTGACAAAGTACTTATCGTAAAAAGTGAGCTGGGGGTAGATATACAAATAGCAGATGGTACGGGCAAACCTTTGATTACCGAAAAACTACAGGGCGGCTTAAAAGTAGTGGATGTATCCTCTCTGGAACCGGGAATTTATGTTATAACACTGTTTCAGAAAGAGACCAACAAATTGGTGAGTGAAAAAACTTGTAAAGAAATAATTTAGCCTTTGCACAATAAAATAATTG
>Ga0157376_10003832_pt1 | contig 10397 bp, 9 predicted proteins | sample M45metaG_FD_121801 | JGI IMG/M metagenome (GOLD analysis project Ga0157376, IMG submission 121801) | Miscanthus rhizosphere microbial communities from Kellogg Biological Station, Michigan, USA - M4-5 metaG | ecosystem: Host-associated > Plants > Roots > Rhizosphere > Soil | place: USA: Michigan... | reverse complement strand
TGGAGAGAGTGTAGCTATTACAGGAAAATCTGGGGAGGGCAAAAGCACTCTTTTGCATATTCTGGGCACCTTGGAAACTCCCACTAAAGGGCAACTTTTTATTCTTAATGAAGCCGTTTCCTCTCATCGCACTCCTTTTTTGCGAAATCGACATATTGGCTTTATCTTTCAAGCTTTCAATTTACTAGAAGAATATACTCTACTGGATAATCTGCTTATGCCGGCTCGTATTGGTCGCCTTTTAACACCTACTATTAAAGAAAAAGCTATAGAACTTCTCTATACAGTGGACCTTTATGATCGTAAAGATTATCTCGCAAAAAAACTCTCTGGCGGAGAAAAACAGCGCGCTGCCATTGCTCGAGCTCTTTTAAATAACCCAGATATTATTCTAGCAGATGAGCCCACAGGCAATCTCGATCAAGCCAATTCTCAAAAAGTAGAAGAGCTTCTCCTACAGAGTTGCAAAAAATTTCAGAAAGCTCTCATTATTGCCACTCATGACAAGGAGTTAGCCACTCTTTGTGATCGCACTCTGGTCCTGCGAGAAGGGATATTATGGAACTCCTAATCATCGGAACGGGTTACGTAGGATTAGTAACAGGTGTCTGTTTTGCTGAAATGGGACATCAAGTGACTTGTCTTGATATTAATCAAGAAAAAATAGCCCTTTTAAATCGAGGGGAATCCCCTATCTACGAACCAGGTTTGCAAGAAATGCTCTCTCGCAACCTAAAAGAAGGGCGCCTTAAATTTACCACCCACTACACTGAAGCTCTAGATGGCATTCAGGTCTGTTTCCTTTCTCTTCCCACTCCCTCAAAAGAAGATGGCTCTTGCGATTTAAGTTTTATTTTTCAAGCAGCACAAACTATCGCAGAAGAGATGCGGCATCCTCTAATAGTAGTCATTAAATCGACAGTACCCGTAGGCACCTCTTTTAAAATCAAACAACTCATGAGCTCCTACGCTAGGGGTATTCCCTTCGAAATCGTCTCCAACCCTGAATTTTTAAAAGAGGGAGCAGCTATTGCCGATTGTATGAAGCCAGACCGTATCATTTTAGGAGTAGAAAGCGCTACCGCAGCTACTGTTATGAAAGAACTCTATGCAGCCTTTACCCTAAATCACGACCGTATTCTCATTATGGATCCCGCTTCTGCAGAAATGACTAAATACGCAGCCAATGCTATGTTAGCCACTCGCATTTCCTTTATGAATGAAATGGCTACTCTCTGTGAAAAAGTGGGGGCTAATATCAATGAGGTCCGTTTAGGCATTGGATCAGATACAAGGATAGGGTATCAATTTCTCTATCCAGGACTAGGATATGGAGGTTCTTGCTTTCCCAAAGATTTGCGAGCTCTGCAAGCTATGGCAAAAGAGGTCGATTGCGATATGACTCTTATCACAGCAGTCGACTCCATCAATGAACGGCAAAAGCAACTCCTAGCCAAAAAAATTAAGCATTATTTTCAGGAAAACCTCGTTGAAAAAACCATTGCTATCTGGGGATTATCCTTTAAACCAGATACAGATGATATTCGAGAAGCTCCCTCTTTACAACTGATTGAGGAACTATTAGAAAAAGGAGCCCTTCTTCGTTTATACGATCCAGCTGCCATACAAAATACTAAAAAACAGTTTAAAGATCATCCTCGCATACATTTTTGTAAGGATGAGTATGAAGCAGCCTCAGGTGCCCACGCAATCGCTCTTGTGACAGAATGGAAGCAATTTCGGTTTGTTAATTTTCATGAAATTCAAAAAAATATGAAAAATAGTGTACTATTTGATGGACGCAATCAATATAAAAAAAGTGAAATGACACAAAAAGGCTTTGAATACTTTGCAATCGGCATTCCTTCTTAATTTAATAGAAGATAAACTCTCAAGTTTAATCAGACCAGACTCTCTCTTACAAGAAGCTGCGCGCTACAGTCTCCTCTCTGCTGGGAAACGACTACGCCCTCTTCTTACATTAGTAGCCTCACAAGCTTTCGGCGCCCCCTTAGAAGCTGCCTTAACACCAGCTTGCGCTCTTGAACTCATCCACACCTATTCACTGATACACGATGATCTACCCTGTATGGATAACGATGATTTTCGCCGAAATAAACCCTCCTTACATAAAGCCTATTCGGAAGGGGTCGCTATTCTCACTGGCGATTATCTACTTACCTTTGCTTTTGAAATTTTAAGCGATAGCCCCCATCTTACCGACCCTCAAAAAATTCAACTGATACGTTTTTTAAGTGCAAGAGCTGGTGATAAAGGCATGATCGGTGGACAAATGCTTGATATCCTCTCTGAAAAGCAGAGCACCAATTGGGAAAGATTAAAAAACATGCATTTGGGAAAAACAGCCGCTCTCATTACAGTCGCTCTAGAATTTGGAGGGATCATCGCTAAAGTGACTCCAAAAGCAATGGAGTTACTACACTCTATCGGCAACCATTTAGGACTCGCTTTTCAAATTATTGATGATCTATTAGATGGCGATACCGAAAATGAAAAATCGACCAATATTCTCTCTCTTATGGATAAAAAAGAGGCAGAGGCTAAAGCGGATGAGCTCTTTACCCTATCTACTCAATTGCTCGCTCATCTCCCCTATCCTATTCAAGATTTACAGCTGCTTGCAGAACAACTTGTTTATAGAAAACAATAGATATTGATATTAATTACAAACTAATTTATCCTATTTAAAATAGTATCTAACTACAGGTTAAAATTTATGAACAATATAAGTTATTTTTTACTCACAGAAGTTAAAGGGAAAAATATTTCAACTGCAGAAAGAGTGGCTAATTTCTTTCTAATACCTGCTCAATATCTTTGGAATGGTAAAAAAATAGATTTCATTCAAGAACCCGGTCGAATAGCGATTCAAATGGATTTTATTTATACAGCTAAAGAGCGTTCCTGGGTAAAGACAGCCGCCATGGTTGTATTGGTTGTACCAGGTATTCTTTTAGGAAGTGCTTTTAAGGCCTATGCTACTTGTAGGTATCATGTTACAGAACATGACACCTTTATGAAAAAATGTTTAGACAAGAAAATCGGTAAAATACTTATTCCAAAAGGACAAGGTGAGTTTGGCACGAAGATTAGTCATTTAATTGAGGTATTAAAATCAAAAAATAAGATCTCTCAGCCTCTTTTTCTCTCAGAAACTGAATATATGGATCTTTCTCTCGAAAAATACCAACTAACTCCTGCTGGAGGTCATATAGAGCAATTTAACCCAAAAGCCAAGAAATTTAATGATGTAATTCTAGATAATATTCATTTGCTCTGGAATCTTTCATATATTTATTTTGCTGATCGTCTAATAGAACAAAAAGCATCCCAAGCACTACAAGAAATTAATCCCGACGTAACCTTCTTTAACCCACAGACATCAAAACGTAACGACGCAAAAAAAGCAAAAGATTTATTAGTTAATTAATTCAACGCTCTGAAGCTTGCCAAATTAAGGCAAGCTTCCCTATTTTCCCAAAAGATCTCTGCTAATACAGATTACGCCATAGCGACTTCACTAATGAGTTCTTCATCAATTACAGCTTTGACGCCAAGAGTTTCTGCTCTTTCCTTAATATGAGATTCCAATGATCTACCGAGAAATTCATGAAGCAGTAAAAACAATTTCAACTCTCTCTCATTTTTAGCATTAAGTCTTTTTTGGGCAATGGCAGATATTTTGAGAACAGAGACATAGGTTTCCTTTGTGACTCGATCCAATAAAGCTTTGGATTTAAATAGCTTATCCAATTCCTTTTTCTCTTTATGTAGTGCCTCGTGGAGTTTCCTTATTTGCTTTTCGAGCTCAGCAATTTCTACTTTTGCCTCTTTTTTTCTACCGCGACTAGCCGCCGCTTGTGAACGTAAAGACAAAATTTTATTCGAAACCTCGATTATCTTTTTTTCTGTAGGCGATTTTTGGGTTTTCTCCGTCCTATTGATACATCGCTTCAAAAGTTTAAGAGAAGTTGCTGGCTGGGGAGCCTCTTCATCTCTACATGACTGATCATAGATTTGATCGAGCGCCCCTTCTTTCATAAGAGGCTTAGAACGGCTTCTTAATAAGGTATTGCCTAAAATTCTCAGGGTCTCATCTCGGTCCGTATTTTCAATATCAACCCTATCAAAACGAAGAGAAAAAGCATTATTATTTTTCACGTGTTCATCGTATTCTTCTTCCGTAGTAATTCCGATCACATGAGGAAATTCGCCATCCTCATCCAAAAATGTTTTCAGCTGATCGGCAATTTTTTCATTGTTTTTGCAAGCCATGTGAATTTCATCCAAGACCAATATAATATCGTCGCGATGGCGTCCCATTGCCGCGCTAATTTCGTTCAAAATGTTATTCGCACCTCCTAGAAAAGAAGCTTTTTGACCTATAATGTCTGATGTGTTGATGCGAAAAACAACTTTACCGTTGAGCTCTGGATAATCGCCTCTTTCTACAGCTTGAGCAAAAGCTTTTGCAGTCAGGCTCTTTCCTACTCTGGATGGGCCTACTAAAATGGGATGGCGATTCATTTTTATAATGTCAGCAATTTCATTCAGAGACGTTTTTCTTCCCTGAGCGACGAAACCCCCACTTTGAACTTGTTTTGTCCAATTCTCAGCATTTGCTGGCAGATGAGTTGTCATTGGTTTGATAAAGGGCCAGATAGCGCTAAGAGCTGCAATACCGAGAAGAGTACCGCCAATAATCAATCCTCCGGCAGCAGCTCCAAGAATAGGAAGAAGCATTGTCGTAATCATACTGAAAAGGCTAAGTAGCATCATGATTTTTTGAGATTTAAAATCAGCTTGAATATTGCTTTCTGCAGGTTTAAAAAAATCTCCTATTCCAAATGCAGTGATGATACTCTCGATTACTGAGATTATTCCGTGTAGAACAGATGACAGTCGAGCTCGAATGTTTGGAGAAGTATTTTCATTGGTCATCTGAAGATAGAGTTCTGCTTCTTCAAACATCCCTTTAGCTTCTTTTAAGGCATCCTCAACATCATCTTTAACGGCTTCTTGCATTTTTGCAAGAGGAATCACAGTGGCAAGTCGCTCTAGGAATTTGACAGGATCTGTAATGCGATCTTGATGCACCATTTCCATAAAGAAGCAATTCAACACCTTCCTTAGTTCAATTGGTTTAACTACTTTCAACTTCTTCACTAGAATAGTGTCAGGTCTGAAGAAATAGCCAGCATTGATTTTTCTTAATCTTTGCAAAACATCCTTGGATTCACGAGACAAAACAATATTTGGAGCCTGCTGAAGAGGATGTACACGATCGTTGATTGAAAAAAGACTCATAACACCATAAAAAAGAGTTAAATAATTAAAGTGTATTACTATTTATAAAAACACTAAATTATAAATAATTTATAATTAAAATAAAAAATATCATTTTGAAGAAAATATGAACCAGACAAGTTCTACTGGAATAAGAACTGAGTTCATAATACTGTAAACAGCATTTTTACCATTTACAGTATTAACCTAACCTTAACCACAACATAATCAACCTGTTACAGATTTATAAAAAGTTGAGGTAAAGGCCAAAAACCCTTTTAGGAAGGTCATAGCCGCCTATCGACTACTTTTGACCTTCTTTCCACATATTCATCTGCTCAGGTGTAATACCTAAACCAGCAATACGACTTAAATCGATCTCTTTCAGATCTTCTAGAATATCTTCACAAAATAGAGTTTGATCTTCTGGCTTTATGAATTGTCTACTTTGTGCAGAAATGTACTCTTGCATGACTCTTCCTGAGAGTTGATTTACGATAATATGGCGAATAAGAGCTCGCCTTTCTTGACGATACCTGACGCGTACTTCATCAAAACCTAGCGCTTTCACTGTCGAGTCATACATAAAACAGGTACGCCTATATGAAAATAAATATAAATCTAATAATGGACCGATTTCTTGAAATTCATAAATGGCAAGGACTGCAGAGGTGTAATCTTCTCTTTCAACATCATTAAACGATAGAGGAACAAAATTAGATTTAATCAATGGAATATTGGCACTAAGCCTTGCAGTGCGTTTATTTACATCAGAAAATGCCTGTAAATAAGTAAGATGAATGAGTAAAAACAGACTTTGTTCATAGGGATTCTCAATGAGAGCCGCTTTTTGAAGGAGACGATGAAACCGGATGTGCAACTGTTTTTTGTCTTCAAATGGAATGTAGGTAGAACCGCCGATACGCACTCCATGATCTCTCATTTTTCCTGCATAGCGCGCTTGCACTAATCCATCGGAAAGAAAATAATGCAAGGTGCAAATAGTTTCTTCTGACACTGTGAGCTTAGAGGCATTATCGACTATATAACGAATAGCCTCTCTATGATTAAGAATCATGATTTTTTCTTCATCTAATTTACCTTCAGCACTTGATCCTTCAAGCAGAAGCCTCTCTGTCTCTAATATAGAATAGGTGTTTCCCTCTAAACGCGAAGAATTATAGGAAAGATCGACAAGTAAACGATTAAAAATTTGATGTGCATAGGTTCCAGCTGAATCTGTTTGCTTAGAACGTCGTCCCACTTTTTCCAACTCCATTTGGCTTTCCAGTGGCATATAGAAGGTTATATTTGGCTGATAGGCTTCCACCCAATGATCAGCATAGGTAATGGGCCTTCTTTCATAAATCGGACGACTTGCTCAATAATCTTTATGCTTTTTAATCCAAAACAGGTAGTGACTTTACTTGTTTTGAAGCTCGAAGGCTTAAGCGCCCGGTATTTTGTAGCCTTTTTATGACCGATTTTTTCAATAACTCCTTCGGTTGTCATTTCAGATAGCCACCTTCTAACACTTCTGTCTGAATAGTCACTCCCTAATTTCTCAATAAGTGCTGATAGACCAATAGGTTCTGATTCTTGGCTTAATCGGTGCAGTATAGCTATTTTTTTATCTCTGGTATTCATATTCCCTATTTTACACAATACGGCCAAATTTCATACAATACGGCCAAATTTAATGTAAATACGGCCATTTTTCAAGCTTTTTTGGCCGTATTTTGCTTTTAGAAGTTGATTTTAAAATTATAAATATCATACTTAGGATAAATATGGATGATATTACTCTAAAAGAACGGCGTAAATATGAAACAATGTGGACACTAATCGATGACTATCGCATAAATAGTCCCGCTGATGTTTTAACGCCTGTTTTTCTCTCTTCTTTTTGCGATCAGATCAAAAAAGGGGAAACAGTTCTTGATTTTGGGTGTGGACCAGGTAGATCAGTTTTTCCACTGCTCAATTTTGGCTTAAACGTCCATCTGATTGACATTACAGAAGAAGCTCTTGATGTAGAAATTTTCCTTAAATATATGAAATCTTCTATTTGCTTTACAGAGAGCTGTCTCTGGGATCTCCCCTCCGAGCTTAAGCCTGCGGAGTGGATGCTATGTTTGGATGTTCTTGAGCATATTCCGGAGGAAAAATTGGAAACTGTTTTATTGGGAATCTCTTCTCGTATGCTAAAAGGAGGCCTTTTTTCAATCAGTCTAATTGAAGATCAGTTTGGGCAGACGATCGGAGACAAGCTCCATCTTACTATTCGGTCTGCCGATTGGTGGAAGGGAAAAATAAGCCAATTTTTTGGCCTTCACACAGAACTATGGAATAACGAATCTCTTCTTGTTTTACTGGTCACGGATTTATTGAGTAGCCTTTCAAAGTATAAATGATATACTAACTCACCTAAGCAGCGAAAATAAAAGAGTTTCAATATGACTGACCACCCTTCTCGCTATGAAATTTGGAAGATGTTTGATAACCTCTCCCCAAACTATGATCGTATCAACCACATTATGACTTATGGCTTTGATCGCTATTGGCGCAAACAGATGGCAAAATTACTGCCCCCCTTAGAACGTATCCATCTTCTCGATATTGCCACGGGAACTGGTGATCAGATTATCTCCCTAATGACACATTCTAAGAGAATAGATAGAGTAATAGGAACAGATCTTGCTAGACAAATGTTGCACATTGCCGCACTGAAGATAGCCTCTAAACCCTATGCCGATAAAATTACTCTCTTAGAAGCAGATGCCTTAAATCTCCCCTTTAATGATCATTCCTTCGAATGTGTGACCATCTCATTTGGCATCCGCAATGTGATGGATGCAGAACTCTCACTTAAAGAGATGGTAAGAGTGCTAAAAAAAGGAGGAAGGGCTCTTATTTTAGAAGGCACTATCCCTAAAAACTTTTTTTTTAGAACTCCCTATCTTTTTTATTTACGTTACCTCCTTCCTCATATAGGTGGCTATTTATCAAAAAATCGAGAAGCCTATCGCTATCTCAATAAAACCATTGAAACCTTCCCTTCTGGACAAAACTTTTGCAATTTAATGCTAAAAGCAGGTTTTCAAAGAGTCGTAGCTCACCCCTTAACAGCAGGAAGCGTTACCATCTATCAAGGGGATAAGCATTGAATGTCCGTCAAATTCTCGTTTCTATAGAGGATATTAACTTATTAGATTGGTTAGATTCTCAAACTCTATTTCCAAAAGTCTATTGGCAGTCCCGAGATAATCAGCTTAGAGTAGCAGGTGTAGGGTCCGCTCTTATCTCCACCAAAATTCCTATCCTACCCAAAGGAAGTCCCCTACGCTTTTTTGGAGGCAGATCCTTTTGTCAAAAAACTTGGGGAAGCTTTCCCTCATGCTATTTTTTTGTACCCCTCATTGAATTAGAGCAAAAAAATAATCAGTCGCATTTAATTTTCAATATCATAAATGATAGCCTCCCACCTCAACCTCAACCCACTACAGCCCTTTCAATCACTCCTTATCAATGGATTCATAGACTTAATTCGATAGATCAAAACAGATGGGAAATAGAGATTAAAGCCTATTTAGAGCTGATAAAAAAGCAAACTCTTCAAAAAATTGTCTGTGCTAGACAAACTACTCTAACTGCAACAAAAATGATTAATCCCATTGAAATATTAAAACAATTAAAAGAGAGCAGCCAAAATGTCACCCTATTTGGATTCCAAATGAATAAAGAGGAAGCTTTTATTGGAGCCACTCCAGAAAAACTTTATGAAAGAAATAGCAATCAAATCATTTGTGATATACTAGCTGCCACAGCTCCTCTAGGCCATTCAGAAGCATTAAAGCAACTCAAAGAAAAACGAGAATTTGAATATGTAAAAAGATTCATAAAAAAGACCCTTTCTCCACTTTCTACGCAAATAACCCTAGAACAAGATCGGGTGATCCATACAGGATCAGTACATCACCTCTACAATCGTCTTTTAGCCACTCTCAATAATAATAAAACAGATAGGCATCTCATTGAAAGACTCCACCCCACACCCGCTATGGCAGGTCTTCCCATAAAACAAGCTCTTCAATTCTTAGCTGAAAAAGAAAATTTCATCCGCGGTTGGTATGCAGCGCCGATTGGCTGGATAAGAGATCAAGCTGCGGATATATGTGTGGGTATTCGCTCCGCTTATATCCATAAAGAACGAATGCATCTCTTTTCAGCTGCAGGCATTGTTGAAGGTTCTGTTCCTTTGAAAGAGTGGGAAGAGCTAGAGTCTAAAATTCAACCTTTTCTTACAATCGGCGAAAAGTAGATGAGGAGAAAAAAGTCCTATCACTAATATTGACTATTACCTTAGATTCAGCAAGAATGGCTGATTCTGGAGAGCCCTCTTTAGTCAAAATGGCAATAGGCCAATGCGACCAATCTTGTTCTACCTTAATATTTCCAGGTGCTATAGTCACTTTTACTGGACTATGAGTATTATCTCTACTCATGGGAATAAACACTTTCCCAAGGTCTCTATGCAGTTCTCTAAAACGCGGATCTTCAATAACCTTAATAGCTACTACATTACGCCCTTGGCCTATGTATTTCAATAACTCGTAGTGAGCTTCAAGCGTTAGCCCCTGCTCCTTTACCTCTTTTTCTATCGCTGTGAATATCTGCTGAGTTAAGTTGGCTATCGCTACATTCCGAGCTTCTGTCTGTGCCTTTTCTTCCAACCTTTCTATCGCTGCACGTTTATCGCTTATATTATACTGTACCCCATTAATTTCAATATAGGGACCTGTTCTGATTCCATCCTTATAGTTAAGCAGCAACCTTATAAAATCCCTATATAGATCCATTTTTAATGAAGCTTTCATAGATTCTATATCTGGTTTTATTTCTGTGAGCTCTACTTCATCTCTATGCTTTTCTCGTCTCTCTACTAGTGAGCGCCATTTTTTACTGCATAGGTAATAGAGAGGTATACCAATAGGTGGAACAAAAAAAGCGAGCACTAGACAAAATCTAGTAATCTTAAAAAGAGTTGGATAGGACTTGGCGACTTCTTGGTCGTTTACTACCTGAGGTCG
>Ga0157376_10003831_pt1 | contig 10399 bp, 7 predicted proteins | sample M45metaG_FD_121801 | JGI IMG/M metagenome (GOLD analysis project Ga0157376, IMG submission 121801) | Miscanthus rhizosphere microbial communities from Kellogg Biological Station, Michigan, USA - M4-5 metaG | ecosystem: Host-associated > Plants > Roots > Rhizosphere > Soil | place: USA: Michigan... | reverse complement strand
GCGGCAGCGGCTGTGCGCCGTCGAGTGTCATCATCCACAACTGGTGCCACTGGCGGCCGTGGTAGCTGGCGAACAATACGCGCCTGCCGTCCGGCGCCACCTGCGGCCGCGCGCGCCATGCGGTCTCTTCGCCGAGGATCAGCGTCGGCTCACCGGGTTTGTCGACGTCGACTTTCCACAGGCCGCCAGTGCCGTAGGCGACTTCGCGATTGCCGACGAACACGATCTGCTTGCCGTCCGGCGTCCAGGCCGGGCTCAATGCGTGATCCCACATCGAGTAGTAGTAACGCGCGATGTCGCTCTTGCGCGATGCGACGAGTTGTTTCGGCACGCCGAAGCGATCGCCGCTCACCTCGGCGACAAACAGGTTGAAGTGGCCGCTGCCGTTCGTCGAGACAAGCGCGATGCGCTTGCCGTCGGGCGCGTAGCGCGGCTCGAGGTTGACCGCGCCGCCGCTGGTGAGCCGCGCCTCGCGGCCAGTCTTCAGGTCGAGCTGCCACAGCTCGACCGCATCGCGGTCGTAGCGCGCGAACGCGACATGGCGTCCGTCGGACGACCAGTCCGGCTGATAGTCATAGCCGCTGCCGTGCGTGATCTCGGTTACGCTCGCGCTGCCGATCTTCTGCCGCCATAGCGAGCCGGCCATCGAATACACCAGCTCGCTGCCGTCCGGCGAGAACGCGACCGCCGACGGTCCGGTCGTCAGCTGCGGCAGGTACATCTCGCGGAAGTAGTAGTTGTGCGGCAGGTCGACCTGCGCGAGCACGGTCGCGCGCTCGGCGTGCGCAGAGACGACCATGTTTAGAGCCAGGGCAGTCGCGAGCAATCGGCAAAACCCCAATGCCGTTCGCCCTGAGCGTAGCCGCGCAGCGGCGAAGTCGAAGGGGTTGCTCATCGGCTTCGACTTCGCACCTTCGGTGCTACGCTCAGCCCGAACGGAAGAGGGCTCGCCTTGACACGCGACCATCCGTGCAGCGTTCGTGTAGGCGACGGTATGAGACTTCACGATTGCGCGATCGCTTCGGCCAGTGCGGCTTCGAGCAGCGACGTCGCCTCGTCGACGTCGCTCTCGCCGATCATCAGTGGCGGCATGAAGCGCACCGTGCTCTGGCCGCACGACAGCAACAGCAGGCCATTGCGGTAAGCGCGCGTGATGACGGCGTCGCACAGCGCCCTGGCCGGCTCGCGCGTGCGCGGGTCGATGAGTTCCATGCCGATCATCAGGCCCTTGCCGCGCACTTCGCCGATCACGTCATAGCGGGTCTGTAGCTCGCGCAGGCGCCCGTTGAAGTACGCGCCGACTTTCGCCGCGTTGGCGAGGTAGCCGCGTTCGACGAGTTCGACGGTCTTCAGCGCGGCTGCACAGCAAACCGGATTGCCGCCGTAGGTGTTGCCGTGCGCGCCGCGTTTCCATTTTTCCATGATGCTGCGCTTCGCCACGGTCATGCCGATCGGCAGGCCGGAACCGAGGCCCTTGGCCAAGGTCATGATGTCCGGTGCGACGCCCCAGTGTTCGCAGGCGAACATTTTCCCGGTGCGGCCGACGCCGGACTGCACTTCGTCGGCGATCAGCAGGATGCCGTGGCGGTCGCACAGCGCACGCAGCCCGGCGAGAAATCCATCCGGCGGCACGATGTAGCCGCCCTCGCCCTGGATCGGCTCGACCAGCATCGCGGCCACTTCGCTGGCCGGCACGTTGCTCGCGAACAGCACGTTCTCGACGTAGTCGAGCACGGCCCTGCCCTGGTCGGCGCCTGCAAACAGCGGCCGGTACGGATTCGGATACGGCACGTGCGTGACGCCCGGCATCGCCGGGAAGAACCCTTTCTGCTGCGTGTACTTGCTCGAGGTGAAAGCGAGAGAGCCCATCGTGCGGCCGTGGAATCCGCCGAGGAAGCCGATGAAGCGCGAGCGGCCGGTCACGTAGCGCGCGAGCTTCAGCGCAGCCTCGACCGCCTCGGTGCCCGACTGGCAGAAGAAACTCATGACCGGCTCGAGCATCGGCGCGAGCGCGGCGATCTTCTCGCCGAGCGCTACCTGCCCTTCGTGCCAGTAGTCCGACGAGATGTGCAGGAAGCGCGCGGCGGCATCCTGGATCGCAGCGACGACTTCGGGGTGACTGTGGCCGGTCGAGCACACGGCAATGCCGGCGGCGAAATCGAGGAAGCGGTTGCCATCGACATCCCACACCTCGGCGCCGCGGCCGCGGTCCATGACGAACGGATAATCGCGCGGATAGGACGGTGATACGACGGCCGCGTCGCGCGCGATCAGAGCGCGCGCCTTGGGGCCGGGCAAGTCCGTCCTGATTCGCGGACTGCTCCGGTCACTGGGGTTGTCCTGGCTCTTCGATCCTTGCACGGTGTTCATGTCCCGCTTCCCCGATTCATTTGGCGCTCGACGTTGCCGGCTTTCCCTTCGACACTGGCGTGAGAGGAGAGGTCGATGCAACAGTCGTTCGCGCTGAGCGTAGCCTGCGCAGCAGGCGAAGTCGAAACGCTTGCAAGCTCCCTTCGACCCCGCAGCGGCGTCCGTGGCAGGCTTCGGCGCTTCGCGCCTACGCTTGCTGTGAACAGCCAGGAAGCCACTAAGCCACTCCGGCAATCGTTGCCCTGCGCGTTTGCGCATGAGCCAGGCGCGTGCGCTCGTTGAGGTCGCGCAGCACGACAAGTTCTTCGGCCGTCGGTGGCGCCACGATTTCGACATTCGCCGCGACTGCGAGCGGCCATCCTGTCGCTGCGACGATCTGTTCGACACCGACGTTTTGGTAGCGCGCAACCAGGGTCAGCTCGCGCGTCTGCGCATCGGGTTTCAAAACGCCGAGGTCGGTGATCACGATCTGTGGTCCCGCGCCACCGACGCCGAGCGCGGCACGCTCGCCGCCGCCGCCGAGGAAACCCGCACTCGAACGAAAATCGAGCCTCTTTACGAAGCTGCGCGGCGACTGCTTGAGCACGATGAAGGTCTGCCGCGCATGGCAGGCGATCTCCGGCGCGCCGCCGGCGCCGGGCATGCGCGTCTTCGGGTGCGCGTAGTCACCAATCACCGTCGTATTGAGGTTGCCATGGCGGTCGATCTGCGCCGCACCGAGAAAACCGACATCGATGCGGCCGGCCTGCAGCCAGTAGCTGAAGATTTCCGGCAGCGGCACGACGACGGTCGCGGTCTCGGCGAGTTCGCCGTCGCCGATCGACAGCGGCAGCACGTCGGGCTTGGTGCCGATCGTGCCGGATTCGTAGATCAGCACGATGTCAGGCGCGCGCGTCAGGCGCGCGAGGTTCGCCGCCGCCGACGGCACGCCGATGCCGACGAAGCACACGCAGCCGGGCCACAGCAGGCGCGCCGCGGCAATCGTCATCATTTCATCCGGCGTATAACTCATGCGGCCTGCTGCTCCAGCGTATGCAGGAACTCGGCGTGGTCGCGGCAGTCCAGCACGTGCTGCTGCATCCATCGCGCAAAGGTCTGCCGGTCGCGCGCGATCGTGTCCCACTCGAGATAAAACGCGTTGTCGCGCGCATAGTGACCGTGCGCATAGGATGGAAAAGCGCCGCGCGGCACGACTGCAATCGCGGTGACGACCCAGTGCGGCAGCACGATCGCATTCATAGCCGCGCCGATGCTGTCGACGACATGCTCGACGGTCACGAGCAGCGTGCGCGCCGCCAACGCCGCTTCCTTCTGCGCGCCGACGATGCCGTCGATGCGCACGTTACCCTGACGATCGGCGGTCTGCGCGTGCAGGATCGTGACGTCGGGATTCAGCGCCGGCACCGTGGCGAGGGTCTCGCCGGTGTACGGACAGGTGACCGAGCGGATCTGTGCATTGACACCGGGCAGATCGGTTCCTGCGTAGCCGCGCAGCACGCCGAACGGCAGGCGCGCGGCGCCGGCGGTATAGGCGGCCGCCATGCCCGCGTGCGAATGTTCATGGATTTCGAGCGGGCCCGGCCAATCGTGCTCGACCGCATCGCGCAATCGATACAGCGAGCCGACGCCGGGATTGCCGCCCCAGGAAAACGTCAGCGCACGCGCGCAACCGATGCCGATCATCTGGTCGTAGATCAGGTCCGGCGTCATGCGGATCAGGTGCAGGTCGCGTCGGCCCTGGCGGATGATCTCGTGCGCCGCGGCGAATGGGATCAGATGCGTGAAGCCTTCCATCGCGATGGTCTGGCCATCGCGGATGAAGCCGTCGACGATCTCGCGCAGATTGCCGAATCGCACGCTCGTGCTCCTACTCGACTCGCGTCTGCGACTGCTCGCGCTGGTACAGCGCGAGATAGTAGAACGACGCGATCGCCTTGCCGGTCGAGCCCGAACCTTTCCAGCCGCCGAACGGCTGGTAGCCGGGCCACGCGCCGGTCGTTGCGCCCTGCGGCCTGTTTGCGTAGGTGACGCCGGCTTCGACATGCTCGAAGAAATAGTTCAGATCGTCGTCGCTGCCGTAGCAGCCGGCCGTCAGGCCGAGCGGCGAGTCGTTGGTCAGGCGCATCGCCTCTTCGCGGTCGGCGACGCGGCTGAGCATGACGATCGGTGCGAACATCTCCTCGCCGAACAACGGGTGTGCGCTCGGCGCTTCGGCCAGTGTCGGCGCGACGAAGTAGCCGTTGGCGTAATCGCCGCTGCTCAGCACGCTGCCGCCGGCGAGAATGCGCGCGCCCTCCTGCTCGAGTTGCTCGCAGTAGCGCGGAAAATTCGCGTAGCCCTGCGGCGTCGTCAGCGGGCCCATCCAGTTTTCGCGGCGCGTCGCGTCGCCGATTTTCAGCGCCGCGATCTTCTGCTGCAGCAAATCGAGCAGCTTGTCGGTGCACGTGTCCTCGACATACAGGCGCGACAACGCCGAGCATTTTTGTCCGGTCAGGCCGAAGGCCGAGCGCACGATGCCGTTCGCGGCGCGCTCGAGATCGGCATTCGCCGTGACGATGCATGCGTTCTTGCCGCCCATCTCGGCGATGCACGGGCGCGGATAGCCGCGCCCGGCGAGCGAACGGATGATGTGCATGCCGACGTCATACGACCCGGTGAAGGTGACGCCGGCGGTGCGCGAATCGTCGACGAGCGCGGCGCCGGCGAGGCTGCCGTTGCCGTTGACGTAGTTGAACACGCCCGGCGGATAACCGGCGTCGCGCAGGCAGTCGGCGAGCAGGCGCCCGGCCCACGGCGTATCGCCGGCGCCCTTGAGCACGACCGTATTGCCAGTGACCAGTGCCGCGGCGACCGGACCGCCCGACAGCGCGAACGGGAAGTTGAACGGCGCGATGACCAACCAGGCGCCGTACGGTTTCATGATGCTGCGGTTGCGCGAACGGAAGTCCGGCAGCGGGTCGTCCGGCAATTTGTGGTCGAAATGATTCTGCCGCTCGTAGTCGTCGGCGTAGATGGCGAAGAAATCGGCGGTCTCCTGCACTTCGCCGAGCGCCTCCATGCGGTTCTTGCCGACCTCGAGCGTCAGCGCGGCGGCGATGTGATAGACGCGTTCCTCGATCAGCTGCGCCGCGCGCCGGCTCAGGCGTACGCGCTCGGCGGCGGGCAACGCGCGCCATGCCGGAAATGCGCCGTGCGCGGCGGCCAGCGCACGGCGCGCCTCGTCTTCGCTGGCGACCGGAAACTGGCCGAGCAGGTGGCGACGGTCGATCGGACTCACGCGCGGCTCGACGCGCGCCGCGGCAACGTCTTCGCCGTCGATGTGGAATGCGTGCGTCGCACCGAGGCCCGCGCCGACGTCGGCGAGCGCCGCCTCGAAGCGCGTGTGCATGTCCTCGGGCGGATTGAACATCGTGGCGTAGGTCAGCTTGAAACTCATCGGCAGTTCTCGTTTTGGGCGGCGCTTTTAGACTTCGGTGTTCAGCTCGAGCAGAAGGCGCTCGAGCAGCGCGAGCGCGTCGGCCAGTTCGTTTTCCTCGATCACGAGCGGCGGCGCGAGCAGGATCAGGTTGCCGCGTGTGGCAAACGATACGCCGCCTTGCAGCGCGCGCGCGACGAGCTTTTTCAGGAGCGGCGGCGACTGCGGCCACGGCGCCAGCGGCTCGCGCGTCGCGCGGTCGCGCACCAGTTCGACGACGACGAACAGGCCGTGGCCGCCGCGCACGTCGCCGATACTCGGCACGCGCGACTGCATCGCCTGCACGGCTTTGAGCATGCCGCTGCCGAGACGGCGCGAACGCTCGATCAATGCCTCGTCTTCATATGCCGCGATTGCGGCGAGACCGGCCGCGCAGGCCAGCGGATGCCCGCAATACGTCAAGCCCGTGTTGAGCATCTCGTGCTCGAGGCGCTGCGCGACCGGCGCACTGACGACGACCGCGCCGAGCGGCATGTGTGCGCCGGTGAGCCCCTTGGCCAGCGTCATAAGATCCGGCCGGCCGGCTTCGCCGTGGCGCTGCCAGGCGAACCATTCGCCGCAACGGCCGAATCCGCTCATGATTTCATCGGCGATCAGCCAGACGCCGCGCGCGCTTGTGACTTCGCGCAACCCCGGCCAGTAGTTATCCGGCGCCACGATGCCATTGGTACCGGCGTTCGGCTCCATGAGCACCGCTGCGCAGCGCTCCGCACCGTGCGCGTCGAGCGTGCTGGCGACCGCAGCGACCGCGCGGCGCCCGCATTCGACGGCATCGGTACTGCCGTAGGGACAGCGGTAGGCGTACGGCGGCGGTACCTTGGCGACGTTGCGCGAATCCGCAGCCGGCGCTGCGTTCGTGCGCGCATCGCCCGACCATTCCATGCATGCGTAGGTCGCGCCGTGATACGAACGATCGCGTGAGACGACGAGTCCGTCGGCGATGCCGCGCGTCTGGCGCGCGAACTTGACCGCGTGCTCGTTGGCGTCGGCGCCGCCGAGCGTGAAGTAGACGCGCCCACCCTCGAACCCGGACTTGTCGAGCAGGGCCCGCCCCAGCTCGGCGCGCGGGCGCGCACCCCAGGCGCTGGTGACGAAGCACAGACGCTCGGCCTGGTCGCGGATCGCACGCACGACCGACCGATGCTGATGACCGAGGTTGCTGCACTCGGCCAGGCTGCTCATGTCGAGGTAATCGCGGCCGTCGGCGTCGAAAAAATGCGCGCCGCGGCCGCCGACGATCGTCGGTGCATCCCATTGCGCCTGCACGCACCAACTATGCAGGACGTCGGCGCGCTCGTCAGACACCGCCGGCATTTCCGAAAACGATCGACACCGCCACCATCTGCTTCCCCACGCCCGGGGCATCACGACCCGGTGCAACTCTAAGATCGACGCACTTTCCAAGCCGCGCGGCGGCAAGATGCGTCACGCGCTTGTTCGATTATCGAACGGAAATTCTTATTGCGAACATATTGCAGAGTCTTTAGGCTGCGCTGTCAAGGCAGCGTGCGCCATCACCACCGAACTTCACGGACATTCAACGTGAGCGCCAAACCCCATCCACAGCAGTCCGCCGCCGACGGCGCCAGCGCAACGGCCGCGACGACAAAGAACAAGGCCACCGAATTCGAGGACGGCCCGGACTTCGTGCAATCGCTGGCGCGCGGCCTGAGCACCGTGCGGGCGTTCGACCGCGAGCATCCGGCGCTGACGCTGTCGGAAGTCGCATTGCGCGTCGGCCTCGCCCGCGCCGCCGCGCGGCGCTGCCTGCTGACGTTGCAGCATCTGGGCTACGTCGGCACGCGCGGGCGCAGTTACTTCCTGCTGCCGCGCGTGCTCGAACTCGGCCACAGCTATCTGTCTTCGCTCGACCTGACCGACCTGGCGCAACGGCCGATGGAGGATCTGTCGCGGCATACCGGCCAGTCCTCGTCGATGGCCGTGCTCGATGCGCACGACATCGTCTACGTCGTGCGCGTGCCGGCACGGCGCATCATGAGCGTCGCCCTCAACGTCGGCGCGCGCCTGCCGGCATTTGCGACCTCGATGGGCCGCGTCACGCTCGCCGACCTGTCGCACGAGGAATTCGAGCAATGGCTCGCCGGCGCGCGCCTGCGCGCGATCACGCCGCACACAAAGGCGACGGCGGCGGCGCTGCGCGATGAACTGGCGCGCGTGCGCCAGCAGGGCTATGCGCTGGTCTCGCAGGAACTCGAACTCGGACTGCTCTCGATTGCCGTGCCGATTCACGGCGTGAACGGGCGCGTCGTCGCCGGACTCAACGTCAGCATGCCTTATGCCGACGGCAGCCGGCAGATCGCGATCCGGCAATTCCTGCCGGTGCTGCGCAAGACGCAGGCCGCGATCGAACAGGCGATCGCCGGCAGCGGCTGGAAACCCGTGGTCGACGCGCGCAGCTAGCGGGCCGCCGAAATGCACGGCGGCCGCGAGGTTTTTCTGTGCACGGCGTTGCGCACGCCGTTCGGCCGCTATGGCGGTGCCCTGTCATCGATCCGCACCGACGATCTCGCGGCTCTGCCGATCCGCGCGCTGATCGAGCGCCATGCGCAACTGGACTGGGCCGCCGTCGATGAAGTGATCCTCGGCTGCGCGAACCAGTCCGGTGAAGACAACCGCAACGTCGCGCGCATGGCCGTGCTGCTTGCCGGCCTGCCGGTCAGCGTGCCGGCGGTGACGGTCAATCGCCTGTGTGCGTCCGGACTGGAGGCCATCGGCCAGGCAGCGCGCGCGATCGCTCTCGGTGACATCGACCTGGCCATCGCCGGCGGCGTCGAAAGCATGTCGCGCGCGCCGTATGTGATGGCCAAGGCAACGGCCGCGCTCGGACGCGAGCAGAAACTCGAGGACACGACCCTCGGCTGGCGCCTGATCAATCCGCGCATGCCGGACCTGCACGGTGTCGACACGATGGCGCAGACCGCCGAGAACCTGGCGCGCGAGCACGACATCTCGCGCGCCGATCAGGATGCCTGTGCGTTGCGCAGCCAGCAGCGTGCACTGCGCGCGCGCGACGCCGGCGAATTCGCCGACGAAATCGTTCCGGTCCCGGTGACGGCTGACATGCAGGCGCCGGTGATCGGTGCCGACGAGGGCATTCGCCAGGATACGACCGCGGCGAAACTCGCCGCCTTGAAGCCGCTGCTCGGCGCCGACACGACGATCACCGCAGGCAACGCCTCGGGCATCAACGACGGCGCGTGCGCGGTGCTGCTCGCATCGGGCCCCGCTGTCGCGCGCCATGCGCTGACGCCGATCGCGCGCATCGGCGGCGTCGCGTCAGCCGGTGTCGAACCGCGCACGATGGGCATCGGCCCGGTGCCCGCCATCCGCAAGCTGCTGGCGCGGATCGGCTGGTCGCTGGCCGACTGCGATCGGGTCGAAATCAACGAGGCGTTCGCGGCGCAGGTGCTCGCCTGCACGCGCGCGCTTGGCCTGACCGACGACGCGGCCCACGTCAACGCGAACGGCGGCGCGATCGCCCTCGGCCATCCGCTCGGCGCGAGCGGCGCTCGCCTGGCGATGACTGCCGCCTACGCGTTGCAACGCCACGGTCAAAAGCGCGCGCTGGTCAGTCTTTGTGTCGGCGTCGGCCAGGGCCTGGCGCTGGCGCTGGAAAGCGCCTGAAGGTTGAACACCGGCGACTGTGCGCGTCCGGCGCACAACGCGAAATTAAACTCGCAGTCAGGGCGAATGATCGCGCTGCGCGGCACGTGACGCCGCGGGTCGGTACATGCCGAGCAGCAGCAGGATCGCCGCGAGCACGATATAGGCGCCGGCAAACTGCCACACCAGCGCGCGCGACGCGCCGTCGATCTGCCACGGCAGATAGATGCCTCCGGCCGGGTCGACCGAGTGGATGATGCCGAGCGCGGTGAGGCCCGCGCCGAGCAGCAGGATTGCAGCAGCACGCGCGGCGCGATGATCGATCAGCGCGACGACGAAGCTCGCCCAGACCATCGAGGTGATGATGAAGCCGTTGCCGAGCATGACGATCACGGCCAGTTCGGAGACGCCATGACTGTCGTCGGCGAACAGCTGCGTGAAATGCTCCGGCGCGACGATGCCGGGATCGCCGAGTTTGATCGCGAGCATGCGCGCGATCGGCGGGAAGAAAGCGAACACCACGGCCGCGTGATATTTCTGCGCTGTCGCCTCGAAAGCCTGCATCGTGATGTTGATCGCGACGAAGATCAGGATCGGCGCCAGCACCGCGAGCGGAATCCAGTCGATCAGGTTCGCAAGCCAGCCGAACACGCCGCCGAGACCGATGAAGAGGCCCGTCAGCAGCGTATAGCCGGTGCCGCCCCCCATCGCCTTGTACGCCGGCTGGCCGATGTACGGCGTCGTCTGCGCGACGCCGCCGCACAATCCGGCGACCAGCGTCGCCACGGCTTCGGTCAACAGGATGTCGCGCACCGGATAGTCGTCACCGGCCGCGCGCGCACTCTCGGTCACGTTGATGCCGCCGACGACCATGAGCAAGCCGAACGGCAGGATCAGCGACAGGTAGGGCAGCGTATAGCGCAGACCGTC
>Ga0157376_10003830_pt1 | contig 10401 bp, 11 predicted proteins | sample M45metaG_FD_121801 | JGI IMG/M metagenome (GOLD analysis project Ga0157376, IMG submission 121801) | Miscanthus rhizosphere microbial communities from Kellogg Biological Station, Michigan, USA - M4-5 metaG | ecosystem: Host-associated > Plants > Roots > Rhizosphere > Soil | place: USA: Michigan... | reverse complement strand
TCCCTGGATAGTGCCGGGAATTTTCCCGGTGTTGAAAAATGGGCAAGTAGCCAAGTGGCCAACGGCAACAGACTGTAAATCTGTCCTCTTCGGAGTTCGGTGGTTCGAATCCATCCTTTCCCACAAGTAGTTTTTTGTAGAGAAGATCTTTTAGGAGTTCATGCGGAAGTAGCTCAGTTGGTAGAGCGACAGCCTTCCAAGCTGTAGGTCGCGGGTTCGAACCTCGTCTTCCGCTCCAAGTAGCCGATGACCGACCGCCCTGGGCGGGCGCAGTGAGAATGGGGTTCCGGGACCGGCGGGGTTGGGAACCGGTGGCTGAAATGAACCAGCCGTTGTAGCTCAGGGGTAGAGCACTTCCTTGGTAAGGAAGAGGTCGTGAGTTCAATTCTCATCAACGGCTCTTTTTGGATTTGTAGTAGTATTGAATCGTATAAGTATAACAGGTTTCGGCGACTCAACGACCTCCGGGATACCGGAAAAGTGGGGTTGGGGACCTGTAAAAAGTTTAAAAACACAACTTAAAAACAGATAACAATGTCAAAAGAGACCTTCAAGAGGGACAAACCCCACGTTAACGTTGGTACGATTGGTCACGTTGACCATGGCAAGACCACTTTGACTGCTGCTATCACCTCTATTCTGGCTAGCAGAGGGTTGGCAGAGGCAAAAAAGTATGATGAGATCGATGCTGCTCCGGAAGAAAAGGAGAGGGGTATTACCATCAACACAGCACACGTTGAGTACCAGACGGCTAACCGTCACTATGCTCACGTTGACTGTCCCGGTCACGCTGACTATGTAAAAAATATGATCACTGGTGCTGCTCAGATGGATGGCGCTATCCTGGTAGTTGCTGCTACTGACGGCCCGATGCCCCAGACGAAGGAGCATATCCTGCTTGCGCGTCAGGTAGGTGTTCCCCGGATCGTTGTATTCATGAACAAGGTTGACCTTGTTGATGATCCCGAGCTGCTGGAACTGGTTGAAATGGAAATCCGCGAACTGTTGAGCTCTTATGGTTTCGATGGTGACAACACCCCGATCATCAAGGGTTCTGCAACCGGCGCCCTGGCTGGTGAAGACAAGTGGGTCAAGCAGATCGACGAGCTGATGGCAGCTGTCGACAGCTATATCCCGCTGCCTCCCCGTCCGGTCGATCAGCCCTTCCTGATGTCTGTTGAAGATGTGTTCTCTATCACGGGTCGTGGTACTGTTGCTACGGGTCGTATCGAGCGTGGCCGTATCAAGGTGGGTGAAGCTATCGAGATCGTTGGTCTGCAGGAAGCTCCGCAGAACTCTACGGTAACGGGTGTGGAAATGTTCCGCAAGTTGCTGGATCAGGGTGAAGCTGGTGACAACGCAGGTCTGCTGCTCCGTGGTATTGAAAAGAACCAGATCCGTCGTGGGATGGTACTTTGCAAACCCGGCTCCATCACTCCGCACACCGAGTTCAAGGGTGAGGTTTATGTACTGAGCAAGGAAGAAGGTGGTCGTCACACTCCTTTCTTCAACAAATATCGTCCTCAGTTCTATTTCCGTACGACGGACGTTACGGGTGAAGTTACACTGCCTGCAGGAACCGAGATGGTTATGCCTGGTGACAACACTTCGCTGTCTGTTGTGCTGATCCAGCCGATCGCCATGGAGAAAGGTCTGAAATTCGCTATCCGCGAAGGTGGCCGTACCGTGGGTGCAGGTCAGGTGACTGAGATCGTCAAGTAAGACGAAAAAATCTTCGGATTTTTTATATCTTTGTAAAACTGAGAGCTGTTCCGGTAAAAGGGGATAGCTCTTGGTTTTGATACGGGCATAGTATAACGGTAGTACAGAGGTCTCCAAAACCTTCAGTCTGGGTTCGAATCCTAGTGCCCGTGCAATTTTTTAACAATGAACAAGATTTCGACCTATTTCAGGGAGTCATACCGGGAGTTGCTGGAGAAAGTGACCTGGCCTTCCTGGTCGCAGCTGCAGCAATCGACGGTGATCGTGTTGGTGGCGACCCTGTTGATCACATTGATCGTATGGGTCATGGACCTGGTATCCAGTTCGATCCTGCACTTTGTTTATTCATTATTCGGCGCCAACTCGTAATCGCCTGATTCGGGGGTGCGCGAGTCTTGCCTAAATTCTTTTTATGACGGAGACAGTCAATCAACAGGAAACAAAGACCCAGCCGGAGACCAAATGGTATGTCCTGCGGGTCGTCAGCGGGAAGGAGCGTAAGGTAAAAGAGTATCTTGATAAGGAGATCTCCCGCGGCGGGTGGAGTGAAATCGTGAAGCAGGTGTTCCTGCCGGTCGAAAAAGTGTATAAGGTCCAGAACGGGAAGAAGGTCATGCGGGAGCGCAACTATTATCCCGGTTATGTGATGGTGGAAGTGACGGAAGGAAAGCTGGGTGATGATCTGAAGGAAGTGATCAAGAATACGAACAGTGTGATCCATTTTCTGGGTAAGGAAAATCCGATAGCATTGCGCAAGGCGGAGGTGAACAAGATGCTTGGGAAGATGGATGAGATGGCCGAGTCGGGCAGCATGAGTATGAGTGAGCCGTTCATCATTGGAGAGACGATCAAGATCATCGAAGGGCCATTCAACGATTTCAACGGGATCATCGAAGAGGTGAATGACGAGAAGAAGAAGCTGAAGGTGACGGTGAAGATCTTCGGCCGGAGTACACCGGTAGAATTGAATTACATGCAGGTAGAGAAGATCGCGTAGTGGCAAACGCCCGTCGGGCGTGAGTTGTACGCGATGTATAAGAAATAAAAAAGCCTTCCACGGAAGGCCCCCGGTGAGCGAAGCGATCCGGACGTTAGATAAAAAGAAAAAGAGGCCGCCTACTTTTAAAGAGAGGCGGCCTCTTTCTTATTGTTGGACTTTTTATCTAGAAGTTGCCATTGTCATTGTCGGTATCGAAATGATGAGGAGCGGGAGCGTCATCAAAAGTCGAAGGAGTGGGTGCCGGCGTAGGCTCGGGCATCACTGTTACGACGGGCTTGGGAGCCGGTTTCTTTTTTGGAGCTGCTTTTTTCGGAGCTGCTTTCTTGGGAGCTGCTTTTTTGGGAGCGGCTTTCTTAGCGGCTTTTTTTGGAGCTGCTTTTTTGGCTGCTTTTTTCGGAGCTGCTTTCTTTGCAGCTTTCTTTACTGCTTTTTTAGCGGCCTTTTTTGCAGCTTTTTTGGGAGCGGCTTTTTTCTTAGCAACTTTCTTTTTCGCAGCCTTTTTAGGAGCCGCTTTTTTTACTGCTTTCTTAGCAGTCTTTTTGGCTGCCTTCTTAGGAGCTTTTTTGGCCGCTTTCTTAGACTTTGACATAGTTTGTTGAGCGTTTTAAGTTGTTAGTGAGAATTATAATGGATTAATAGTGCAAAAGTTAGTCAGAAAATTCGAATTATAAAAAAATGAGGCGGAAATTTCTTTTGATAAAGGGTTCGCATCGAAGGGGATAACCCCAGAGGTGGGTGGGATGGGGGCATTTGTTCGGGTGAGGAATGGCGAGAGAGGGGTAGATGTGGCGGCCTTGGGGGCGTATTGGGGGATGGATGGAGGGGCGGGAGTGGACCGCGCGGTTGGCGGGGAGTCGTGCAGGGGATGCCGGATCGGAGGTGGTGGTTGGGTGGTGAGTGGTGCGGGGGGGTGAGGCGGTGGAGTTGAAGATATTTTGGGAAGTTTTGTTCGCTTTTCTATGAATTTTATTAACTTTGCGTCCCCAAATAGAAGTTCTTAGACCGCGTCGGCGTGTTTGGGGAAAAATCACGCCGGCGCGAAGCTAATGACTGGCCTTCGGCCGAATCGCCTTTGGCGATTCTCGTATTGGTTTGGGAGTGCCTGCGAGACGGGTACGTTAACACCAAAAAAAAGTAACATGGCAAAAGAGATTTCCGGTTATGTCAAGTTGCAGGTAAAGGGCGGTCAAGCCAATCCTGCACCTCCTATCGGTCCGGCGTTAGGTTCCAAGGGCGTGAATATCATGGAGTTCTGCAAGCAGTTCAATGCGCGGACCCAGGATAAGATGGGTAAGGTCCTTCCCGTCCTCCTCACGGTTTACACGGACAAATCCTTCGAATTTATTATCAAGACCCCGCCCGCAGCGGTACAGCTGCTGGAGGCTGCCAAATTGCAGAGTGGTTCAAAAGAGCCCAACCGTAACAAGGTTGGGAAAGTCAGCTGGACGCAGGTGGAAGCGATCGCAAAGGACAAGATGCCCGATCTGAATTGCTTCACCGTCGAGAGCGCGATGCGCATGGTGGCTGGTACCGCCCGTAGTATGGGTATCACCGTCGAGGGCAAGGCGCCTTTTGCAACTAAATCCTAACGTCTAAAAAATCTGGAAATGGCAATCACGAAGAAAAGAAAAGCAGCCTCTGCGAAGGTTGATAAAAATAAATATTACACGCTGAAGGAAGCTTCTGCGTTGGTGAAGGAAGTAAATACGACGAAGTTCGATGCTTCCGTGGACCTGCACGTCCGTCTGGGCGTAGACCCCAAGAAGGCTGACCAGTCCATCCGGGGAACGGTAAATCTGCCTCATGGCACGGGTAAAACGAAGCGCGTACTGGTGCTTTGCACGCCCGACAAGGAGAATGATGCGAAGGGCGCGGGCGCCGATTTTGTCGGTCTGGACGAGTTTATCCAGAAGATAGAAGGTGGCTGGGTGGATGTAGACGTTATCATCGCTACGCCCTCGGTCATGCCGAAGATCGGCCGTCTGGGTAAGGTACTGGGTCCCCGAAACCTGATGCCGAACCCGAAGACCGGAACGGTTACCAATGATGTAGCTGCGGCGGTGAACGAAGTAAAGGGTGGCAAGATCGCTTTCAAGGTGGATAAGGCTGGGATCATCCATGCTTCTATCGGCCGGGTAAGCTTTACTCCCGAGAAGCTGCAGGAGAACAGCCAGGAGCTGATCAACGCCATTATTAAGGCAAAGCCGGCTACGGCCAAAGGAACTTACGTGAAGAGCGTGTTCATGGCCAGCTCGATGAGCCCCGGTATCGCTTTGGACGCTAAAGCATTCATTCAGTAATTAATTCGGGATCCCGGGTAACCGGACCTACAAAGCAAGAGTTATGAACAAAGATCAAAAAAATGAAGTCATTGAGCTGTTGAAAGACAAGTTCAATCAATATAACAACTTCTACGTCACCAACACGGAGTCGCTGACGGTAGAACAGGTGGGCAAGCTGCGCCGGATCTGCTTCGACAAGAATGTAGAGATGAAGGTAGCTAAGAATACCCTGATCAAGAAGGCGTTGGAGAGCATCGACAGCACCCGTTTCAGCGGGATGTACCAGAGCCTCAATGGGGTTACGGCGCTGTTGTTCTCGGAGAATGCCAAGGAGCCGGCAATGATCATCTCTGCGTTCCGCAAGGATGCGAATACGGAGAAGCCGATCCTGAAGGCGGCGTTTATCGACGGAGATGTATTTGAAGGTAACGATCAGCTGAAGACCCTGACCACGCTGAAGAGCAAGCAGGATCTTATCGGCGAGATCATCGGTCTTTTGCAGTCGCCTGCGAAGAATGTCATCAGCGGCCTGAATGCGGGCGCGAAGCTGGCGGGTATTATCAAGGCGCTGGAAGATCGCGGAGCGAATTAAAATGGCGCCGGCGCGTGACCGAAGGGTTGCGTGGGGCGGCAATGGATGAGAAAATGGCCAGATATGGCCTGAAGATAAGGCTTATGCCGGGGAGCCTGATGACCTGGCAGATTTTTTTAAACTCTCCGCCGGAGCGTATAAATGCAGTGAAGGCGGAAAAAATTTACAATTATGGCAGATTTGAAAGCATTCGCAGAACAGCTCGTTGGGCTGACTGTAAAAGAAGTTAATGAACTCGCGAAAATCCTGAAAGAAGAGTACGGTATCGAGCCTGCAGCTGCTGCTGTAGCTGTTGCCGCTGGTCCTGCTGCTGGTGGTGGCGCTGCTGCTGCTGAAGAGAAGACCTCTTTCAACGTTATCCTGAAGGCTGCCGGCGCTAACAAGCTGAATGTCGTTAAGGTCGTTAAGGATCTGACCGGTCTTGGTCTGAAAGAAGCCAAGGACCTGGTTGACGGTGCTCCCAAGCCCGTTAAGGAAGGTATCAGCAAGGCTGACGCTGAAGCTCTGGTAGCTAAGCTGAAGGAGACCGGCGCTGATGTTGAGATCCAGTAATTTTTGCGATAGAACGGTTTTCGACCCCAGTCCGAGGACTGGGGTTATTTTTTTGTGGAGAATGAAAAAAGTGGTATTTTTGCGGTCCGTTTCCCCAGGCTAAGGTGCTCATTGATAGTCATTTATGCATTTAAATAGATGAATGTCAATGGGTTAGGTTTATTGATATACAGATAAAAAAACCGGTTTTTACATATATGTCTTCAACAAAATTGCAAAACAGGGTCAATTTCGGTAAAATCAAGCATTTGGCTGAAACTCCTGACCTTCTGGAAGTGCAGATCCAATCTTTCAAAGAATTCTTTCAATTAGAGACTACCCCGGACAAGCGTAACATCGAAGGTTTGTTCAAGGTTTTCAAGGAAAACTTCCCGATCACGGATACGCGGAACATTTTCATGTTGGAATTCCTGGATTACTTTATCGATCCGCCCCGCTACACGATCGAAGAGTGTATGGAGCGTGGTCTGACGTATGCGGTTCCGCTGAAGGCAAAATTGCGTTTGAGCTGTAACGATGAGGAGCATGTGGACTTTCAGACGATCGTGCAGGATGTGTTCCTCGGCAATATTCCCTATATGACGCCCCGGGGTACGTTTGTGATCAACGGCGCAGAGCGTGTCGTCGTATCGCAGCTGCATCGTAGTCCGGGTGTATTCTTCGGGCAATCCATTCACCCCAACGGCACGAAGATCTATTCCGCCCGCGTGATCCCTTTCAAGGGTGCGTGGATGGAATTCGCTACCGATATCAACAACGTGATGTATGCGTACATCGACCGGAAGAAGAAATTCCCGGTAACGACCCTGTTGCGCAGCATCGGTTATGAGACGGATAAGGATATCCTTGAGCTCTTCGGGATGGCTGACGAAGTGAAGACGGACAAGAAGGCCCTGCAGAAATTCATCGGCCGGAAGCTGGCTGCCCGCGTACTGCGTACCTGGGTGGAAGATTTCGTCGACGAAGATACCGGTGAGGTAGTGTCCATCGAGCGGAATGAGATCGTACTCGAGCGGGATACGATCCTTGACGAAGAGGCGATCGAAATGGTTGTCGAGATGGATGTGAAGAGTGTGTTCATGCAGCGGGAGGACGTCGGCGGCGACTATGCGATCATCTATAACACTCTGAACAAGGATACCTCCAACTCGGAACTGGAAGCCGTACAGCATATCTACCGCCAGCTGCGTGGTGCTGACGCTCCGGATGACGAGACTGCACGGGGGATCATCGATAAATTATTCTTCAGCGACAAGCGTTATGATCTCGGCGAAGTAGGCCGGTACAAGATCAACCGCAAGCTGAACCTGAACCAGCCGTTGGACCAGAAGACCCTGACGAAGGAAGATATGATCGAGATCATCAAGTATCTCGTTCGTCTGACCAACGCCAAGGCGGAGATCGACGACATCGATCACCTGAGCAATCGCCGGGTTCGTACGGTGGGTGAGCAGCTTTATGCTCAGTTCGGCGTAGGTCTGGCGCGTATGGCGCGGACGATCCGGGAACGGATGAACGTTCGGGATAATGAAGTGTTCACCCCGGTGGACCTGATCAATGCGCGGACGCTGTCTTCCGTCATCAACTCGTTCTTTGGTACCTCGCAGCTGTCGCAGTTCCTGGACCAGACGAACCCGCTGTCGGAAATCACGCATAAGCGGAGGATATCCGCCCTTGGACCGGGCGGTCTGTCGCGTGAGCGCGCCGGCTTCGAAGTCCGTGACGTTCACTACTCGCACTATGGTCGTCTTTGTACGATAGAAACGCCTGAGGGGCCGAATATCGGTCTGATCTCGACGCTTTGCGTTCACGCGAAGATCAACGAGATGGGCTTTATCGAGACTCCCTATCGTAAGGTCAATGACGGTAAGGTCGATTTGAAAAAGCTAACTTACCTCAGCGCCGAAGAAGAAGATATCGCGAAGATCGCGCAGGCGAATATCACGCTTGACGAGAAGGGTAATTTCGTTGAAGAAAAGATCACTTCCCGTCAGACGGGTGACTTCCCGATCCTCGACAAGAACGAGGTGGAATTCATGGACGTCGCGCCGAACCAGATCGTTGGTCTCAGTGCGTCTTTGATCCCCTTCCTCGAGCACGATGACGCCAACCGTGCGCTGATGGGATCGAACATGCAACGTCAGGCTGTTCCGCTGATCCGTCCGGAGATGCCGATCGTCGGTACCGGGTTGGAGGCAAAGGCTGCCCGTGATGCGCGGATCCAGATCCACGCTGAAGGGGAAGGAGTTGTAGAGTTCGTGGATGCAAACGAGATCCATGTCCGCTATGACCGTAACGATTCGCAGAAGCTGGTCTCCTTCGAAGAAGACCTGAAGATATACCGCCTGACCAAGTTCATCAAGACGAACCAGGAAACCTGTATCAACCTGAAGCCTGCCGTTAAGAAGGGCCAGAAGGTGAAGGATGGGGACTTCCTGACCGAAGGTTATGCGGTGCAGGATGGTGAGCTGGCCCTGGGTCGTAACCTGAAAGTGGCGTTCATGCCCTGGAAGGGTTACAACTTCGAGGATGCTATCGTGATCAGCGAGAAGGTAGTAAAAGAAGACCTGTTCACTTCCGTCCATATCTCCGAATATGAACTGGAAGTACGGGATACGAAGCTGGGTGAGGAAGAACTGACCCCGGATATTCCGAACGTTTCGGAAGAAGCGACCAAGGACCTGGACGAGAACGGGATCATCCGTGTCGGCGCCCAGATCAAGGAAGGCGATATCCTGATCGGTAAGATCACGCCGAAAGGCGAGAGCGATCCGACTCCGGAAGAAAAGCTGCTGCGCGCCATCTTCGGCGACAAGGCCGGTGATGCGAAAGATGCTTCACTGAAGGCTCCGAGCGGTACGGAAGGGGTGGTTATCTCCAAGAAACTGTTCCAGCGCGCCAAGAAAGACAAGAATGCGAAGGTTCGGGAGAAGGCAGCGCTCGAGAAGATAGAGAAGGTACATGAGAAGAACACTTCCGACCTGATGGATGTGTTGCTCAGCAAGCTGACGGTACTGCTGAAAGAGCATGTATCGGCAGGGGTGAACAACAACTTCGGGGAAGTGCAGATCGGCAAGGGCGCCAAGTTCACCGCGAAGAATCTGAGCGGCATCGACTACCTGAACGTCAACCCGCTGGGTTGGACGGGTGAGGCAAAGACGGACGACTCGATCAACATTCTGCTGCATAACTACAGCATTAAGTATAACGAGGAACTGGGTCGCTACAAGCGTGAGAAATTCAATATCTCTATCGGGGATGAATTGCCTGCTGGTGTATTGAAGCTTGCGAAGGTTTACCTGGCCGTCAAGCGGAAGCTGAAGGTGGGTGATAAGATGGCGGGCCGTCACGGTAACAAGGGGATTGTCGCGAAAATTGTAAGAGCTGAAGACATGCCGTTCCTGGCCGATGGAACGCCGGTGGATGTGGTTCTGAACCCGCTGGGTGTACCGAGCCGTATGAACCTGGGCCAGATCTATGAAACGGTTCTTGGCTGGGCAGGTGAGAAGCTGGGTGTGAAATTCGCGACGCCGATCTTCGACGGGGCAACCGTAGAAGAGATCGCCGACCATATCTCAAGGGCAGGGTTGCCGAGCTTCGGCCATACCTACCTGTATGACGGTGAGACCGGTGAACGTTTTGACCAGAAGGCGACCGTAGGGATCATCTATATCATCAAGCTCCACCACATGGTCGACGACAAGATGCACGCACGGAGCATCGGACCATACAGCTTGATCACGCAGCAGCCGCTGGGTGGTAAGGCTCAGTTTGGTGGTCAGCGTTTTGGTGAAATGGAGGTTTGGGCGCTGGAAGCCTATGGTGCGTCGAACATCCTGCAGGAATTGTTGACCCTGAAGTCCGATGATATCATCGGTCGTGCGAAGACCTATGAGTCGATCGTGAAGGGTGACAATATCCCGAGAGCGGGTATCCCCGAGTCCTTCAACGTGCTTGTGCATGAGTTGAGGGGGTTGGGTCTGGACCTGAAGTTCGATTAAGATGCGGCCGAGGCCGCGATGAACATGGCTCCGCTAACTGATGAATAAATACAGAGGCCACCCCTTGGGGTGGCCTTTTTTATGGGTCGGTTTTTTTATAAGTAGGTAAGCCACCATTGGGTGGCGACGTGGGCGCGTTTGTAGGAGTCGAAGCGTTTGCAGAGGGGATAGAGGAGGAGGACGACGGCGATCCAGACGAGGTAGACGACGAGGAGATCGAAGCCATAGCCTTTGAGGGCGGTGACGCGGGCG
>Ga0157376_10003827_pt1 | contig 10405 bp, 7 predicted proteins | sample M45metaG_FD_121801 | JGI IMG/M metagenome (GOLD analysis project Ga0157376, IMG submission 121801) | Miscanthus rhizosphere microbial communities from Kellogg Biological Station, Michigan, USA - M4-5 metaG | ecosystem: Host-associated > Plants > Roots > Rhizosphere > Soil | place: USA: Michigan... | reverse complement strand
GAAGTTACAGCGAGACTGAAGATCGTGGAAGAGGGGCCACAGAATTTCGTTCGAGAAGCCTTCGTAGAAGTTGGTCTGTTCCTCAGTAGACAGAAAGACGGGAAGATACCGGACGGATGTACCGCGCGTTGTGGCTGTAAGCAGTCTGCGTACCTCGGCGTCATGGGACTCGCCATTGCTGGCAAAACCGGTATTGCCCACCCAGGTGCCGCCATATTCGGACAAAATTGGATTCAGCGCGCTGACCAGGCCGCCGCTCGAGGGAACAGCTGTCATATTGCCGCTCTCGTTCTTCTTGATCGAGACCGGAAGCCGGTTTGAAACAACGAGAAGCCGGTGTCGCGTCGTCGGCAATGTGTGTCTTTTGCCCTGAACCATCATCCGACAGCCCTTTCCGCGGCGCGGGTCCAGCCATCGAGGAATGCAAGCAAATCTTCTGGCGGCTTTAGCCAGTAGATCGCTTGGCTGGGACGAGGCTCAGGGCGCACCAGCAGAGTGAGACCGCGCCCGCGCAGAACAGCAAAGGCATCCTCATCCGTCGTGTCATCCCCGACATACGCTGGTGTTGCAGTAGGATACCGAGTCATCATATGCAGGGCGGCGTGTCCCTTGGTGATGGAATCCGAACGCACTTCAACACCGCCGTCGAAGACGAGTAGTTGCAATCCGGCCCGCTCGCCTGAGACTCGGAATGCATCGCGGACGATCCGCTCCACCGTTTCGGCGGCGTCCGCAGTGCGGCCACGCCAGTGCGCGGCGAGGCTAGCGACCTTCCGTTCGGCCTGTGCACCGAATCCAGCTTCCTTGAGGGTCTTCTCTATCTGATCCAGAGCAGCCTGTTGCGCTGGCGCAAGAGTGGCGGAGGTGTAAACGCCGTCGGAGGTGAGATGCTCGCGCCCATGCGAGCCCCATATCTCAACTGCATGCCGCAAAGGAAGCAGAGACGCAAGTTCTCTGGCCGAACGGCCTGTAACCAGAGCCAGATGGACCGTGGGGATGGTGGCGAGCCGATCCAGGCGCTCAGCGATCCCCGGCCAGGGCAACGCCTGCATGCGGTCCTGGTGAAACGGAGCGAGCGTGCCATCGTAGTCCAGCATCAGCAGGGATGGTCCCCGGCTAACCTGAGACATCGACTCCGTAGCGGCGTTCCAACGAGGAGGAGCAACGAGCATAACGTTCACCTGCATTGGATGCGCGGGTTGCCGATTCAATGGCAACGTTAGATTCAAAAGAAACGTGATGTTCTCTCGAACATGCGAGAGAAAGCTATTGCTAAGATACTTCTTGAGAGATTCTGCTCCACTCTCTCCCGTAGTTACAAATACAGATTCTTGAGGCCCCCCAAATGACACGACACGATATGATTGTCGCTCTCGATCAGGAGATTCAGCGACTGGAGACAGCTCGCACATTGATACGCAACTCACGCGATGTGGCTGCCGGAATTACTGTGAGGGACATCCAGCCGAAACCCGCCATAAGGCGTCGGATCAGCCCGGAAGGGCGCAGGCGAATCATTGAGGCACAGCGCCGCCGCTGGGCCAAGCAGAAAAAAGAGGAAGGCGTGAAGGCTAAGTGAGCTCGAGCGACGCGCTTTGTGTGCCTGAGCCGGTGGAAAGATTAGTGACAGAGGCCGTGCTGCGCGTCAAGCTGCTGGATCCTGAGGCGAAGCCTCCCACGGTCGCCCATCCTGGCAGTGATCTGGGCTTCGACCTGTACGCGTTGGAGGACGCGGTGCTGGAGCCTGGCGTGATGATGCGTCTGCGCACGGGCATATCTGTTGAGGGGCCGGAAGGCTTCGGTTTCGTGTTGGGAGATCGCTCTTCACTGGCCGCCCGAGGTGTGACCTACGCAGGCGGCCGCATCGATGCCGGCTACCGCGGAGAGATCCTCGTTTGTTTAGTCAATGTCAACCAACCTGCGTACGAACTGGTAGAAGATCGCGATGCGTCAGGTACCCTGCGGGGAGTAACGCTGATGAAGAGCGATGTGGCAGTGCATTTGCGTAAGGGAGATAAGATCGTGCAGATGACCCCCCTGCGCGCTTCGACCGATTGGGTGGTCACAGTGGTAGAGAGTCTGGCAGAAAGCGGTCGAGGTGAGCGCGGCTTTGGATCGAGTGGCCGTTAAGCCCAACGCTTTTTAAGAGGAGAGAAAGATGGCTGTGGCGGGAAGTCAGTCGCAGGAACTGAAACAACGTATCGAGGACCGTACATCGCGTGTCGGCATCATCGGGCTCGGGTACGTTGGGCTTCCCCTGGCGCTCCTCTTCAGCGAAGAGCGCTTTCGCGTAACAGGCTTCGATATCGACGAATCCAAGGTGAAGACGCTGAACTCCGGCGGTTCCTACATCGTCCGCATCCCGCCAAACGAGATTGCTCGTGCGCAGACGAGCGGTTTTGAAGCTACCAGCGACTACGACCGTTTGCGCGAGATGGATGTGGTGCTGATCTGTGTGCCCACTCCACTGAACGAATATCACGAGCCCGATCTGAGCTACATCACCGATACCGTAAAAGCGCTCGCACCGCGGCTGCGCGCCGGGCAATTGATCGTGCTCGAGAGCACCACCTATCCCGGTACAACCGAAGAAGTAGTAGTTCCACTGCTCGAACAGGGAAACAGTGCAGGGCTGCGTGTGGTGGGGGCGGGCAATGGAAAGGGAGACGTTCACGTTGCCTTCTCGCCCGAGCGTGAGGATCCGGGCAACGACACCGTCGCCCGGCGCGATATTCCGAAGGTCGTAGGTGGCGTGGACCCGATCGCTACTGAGCTTGGCGCCGCGCTCTACGGCAGCATCTTTAACCGAACGGTGCCGGTGAGCAAGCCTGCGGTGGCGGAGATGACCAAGCTGCTTGAGAATATCTACCGGTCGGTGAATATCGCGCTGGTCAATGAGCTGAAACAGCTCTGCGCGCGTATGCAGATCGATATTTTCGAAGTTATCGATGCCGCAAAAACCAAGCCCTTCGGTTTTCAGCCGTTCTATCCGGGTCCGGGGCTGGGCGGTCATTGCATTCCTATCGATCCGTTCTACCTCTCATGGAAGGCAAAGCAGTTTGACTTTCGAACACGTTTCATCGAGCTGGCAGGTGAGATCAATGGCCGCATGCCTTATTACGTAGTCGATGAAACCGCTGCCGCGCTGAACGAGTGTCGCAAGCCTCTGAAGGGGTCGCGCGTGCTGGTATTAGGTCTGGCTTACAAGCGCGATATCGACGACCTACGTGAGTCGCCTTCACTCACCATCATTGAGTTGTTGCAAGCGCGCGGAGCGCTGGTGGACTACAACGATCCTTTCTTCCCGACCGTCGGTCGCGGCCGCCACTACGAACTGCATATGCGCAGCACGCCCCTGGAGAAGGTCGGCGAATACGATTGCGTCCTTATCGTGACCGATCATTCCAGTTACGATTACGCTGCGATCGTGCGCGATGCACAACTGGTGGTAGATACGCGCAACGCTACGCGCGGTATCAACTCTCCGAATATCGTGCGCTGCTGAGGCAGATTCAATCTACTTAGACTTCTTTACACTCACGGCATCGATGGCTTTCTGTGTCAGCCGCTGCTTTGTCTCCGGCAGGTCGACCCACGGATCACGGGACAGGCGCTTGCGCCACTCATCGAATTTAGCGACTAGGCAGCGCGGGGGAGCCGAAGCCCTCAGCTCGCTCCAGTCCATCGGCACAGAGACGGGAACGCCAGAGCGGCTGCGTGGCGAGTAGGGCGCCACGGCCGTCGCGCCGCGTTCGTTCCGCAGATAATCGAGATAGATGCGTCCGGTGCGCGCGGACTTCGTCATTTTGGTGATGTAAAGAGAAGGATCGTCTGCTTCCATGGCGAGCACAAATTGATGCGCAAACTCTTTTACCGTGGGCCAGTCATGTTCACACTGGATAGGCGCCACGATATGTAGGCCCTTGCCGCCGGTGCTCTTCAGGAAGGATTCGAGGCCGAGCTTCTTGAGACGTGATCGAACTTCAGAGGCCGTGTCCCCCAGTCTCTTCCATTCAATGCTTGTATCGGGATCGAGATCGAAGATGATTCGATCGGGATGTTCGAAGTCCCTCGCCGGCGAGCCCCACGGATGCAGTTCGAAGACGTTAAGCTGGCCGAGCTCCGGAATGACATCGGCGTCGGAGAGGATGATGTACGGTTCCGGTTTACCGCTCTTACGATCCACAATCTCGACTGAACCGATCCCCTTGGGCAGTCCCGGTTTCACGTGCTTCTGGAAAAAACACTTCGCGGCGGTGCCGGAAGGGCAACGCACAATACTCAAAGGGCGGTCCGAGATGTGCGGCAATATGTGGCTCGCTACCTCGGCGTAGTAAGTGACGAGCTGCTCCTTGGTAAGCGCACTTTCGCGGTCGACAACCTTGTCCGGATGCGTGACGCGAGGCAGAGCAGCAGACGTTAGAACTTTGGAGGAGGTTGCGGTGTGGGCACGGCCTTTGCCCGCACTTGAGGCAGCGCGCGCATTTGGTATTCCCGTCGCGGCTTTTTCGCGAACGACTTCGGTCGCAGGCTTATCCTCTCGCAGACCTTTGAAGGAAGCTTGGCGCACCAGGTTGTCGGCAGTCCAGGTGCTGAAAGCGACCTCCCCCACGAGTTGAGGTTTCACCCACACAGCGCCGCGGCGCTCCGCGGCGCCAATAGCAAGGAAGGGATTTGTATCCGAACGAATAGATTCCAGCCGCTTGCGAATCTGTACCTGAGATTTCTGCGTAAATCCAGTTCCGGTACGGCCAGCGTAGATGAGCTTGCCATCCTGATAGTAGCCAACCAGCAACGCGCCAAGGCCGTCGCCGCCTTTTGAAGGCAAGGTAAAGCCGCCGATCACAAACTCCTGCCGCAATCCGCACTTCACCTTCACCCAGCTTGCGTTGCGGCCGGAGACATACTGGCTTTCGGCGCGTTTCGAAACGATCCCCTCAGCACCGTGGCGGCAGATTTCATCGAAGATGTCCGCCTGGTCGTCGCGGACGTGTTCACTCAGACGAATTGCATCGTCGTTCAAGCCTTCGATGAGATCACCCAGCAACGTCTTTCGCTCGATCAGCGGAAGTTGGCGCAGGGAGTGGCCGTCGAGATGCAGCAGGTCGAAGACGTAGTAATGCAGAGCATGTTTGGCACCTTCCTGAAAGGCCGCCTGCAGTGCGGCGAAGCTGCTGATGCCCCGCTCATCGAGCACGATCACTTCGCCATCCAGCAGCGCGGTCGTCGCCGGGATTGCCTCGAGCGAAGTCGCAAGGGAACGCATGCGATGTGTCCAGTCGAGCCCGCTGCGGGTCAGCAGCTGGACCTTGTGATTCTCCAGCCGGGCCTGCATCCGATAGCCATCGAGCTTCAGTTCGTGGAGCCAATCTTTGCCAACAGGAGGAAGCTCCGCCGAGGCGGCGAGCTGGGGCGCAATGAACTTGGGCAACGACTCCGCCTTTGCACCCTTCGGGATAGAAATGCTGCTTTGTTTCTTCGTGGGCTTTTTCTTTGCGCCCGCGGATCTGGCTCGCTCGTCAGCGGCAAGGCCCGTACGCGAGTCCCACACGTGGTCGGAGGCGCTCCCGATCGCGTCCAAATTGCGATGTGTGATGACGCTGTCCGGTTCTTCATCGACAACGGCGGGCGCATCGGCGGAGCGCTCGTACTCGTCATGCTCCTTGATAAGGAGCCAGTTCGGCTTGGACTCCTTCGCGGCTTTGCCGCCCATGCGCACCAGCGTCCAGTGGCCCTTGAGCTTATGTCCATGCAGGATGAATTTGAGACGTCCGGTGCGGAAGCCTTCATTTGCATCGCCAACGGGTTCCCACGTCCCGGTGTCCCACAGCATGACGGTGCCGCCGCCATACTGGCCTTTTGGAATCGTTCCCTCGAAGCCGCCGTATTCCATGGGATGATCCTCGACTTGAACGGCGAGTCGTTTGTCCGCTACGACGTAGCTTGGTCCTTTGGCAACTGCCCAACTCTTCAGAACACCGTTCCAGCCGAGGCGGAAGTCATAATGCAGCCGCGTCGCCGCATGCTTCTGGATAACGAACGGGAGACCACCTGCTGCCGCCTTTGTATCCTTTGCGGCGCCGCGAGGCTCTGCCGTGTGCGAGAAGTCGCGCATCTCGCGATAACGCGCGAGCTGTGCATCAACCGCGGCGGCAGGGCTCTTTGTTCGTTTCGTGCGTGCTGGCATCAGGCGGCCTTATTCCGGCGCGTTTTGGACTTCGCATGTCCCGCAGCGGCATGTCCGTTTTTGGGCTCAGCCAGAGAGCGCTTCAGGGCATCCATCAGGTCAATCACTTTGCCCGGCTTCGCTTCCGGAGAACGCTTCGGCAGGGGCTTGTTGGCAAGTTTGGCCTGAACAAATTCACGGAGCGCCGCTTCAAAGTCGTCCTTGAACGCTGCCGGTTCGAATTTTTCGCTATAGGACTGAATCAGCTGCTCCGCCATGGCGAGTTGTTTCTTATCGACCGCAGGCTTCTTAAAGTCCTTGTAGTAGTCGGCAGGATCGCGGAGTTCTTCCTCATAGCGCAGCAGGTACATATTGAGCCACGGTGAGTCGCTGTCGGTCGGCGGCGCAAAAGCGGCGAAGTGTTCGCGTCCGCTGAAAGTGATCTCCGACAACCCAACACGTCCGCTTTCGCGGAGCGCCCGGCTGATGGTGGCCATGGTCCGAGCCTGCGCGTCATCCTTGGGAACAAGGAGGTACGGACGCTCGAAGAACGCGGGATCAATGTCGTCTCGTGGGACAAAGTGCTCAAGGGTCACGGTCTTCTGTCCGGGAAGGCGAAGGCGTTTGAGGTCCTCCGGCTCGATCACGAGGTATCTGCCCTTCTCGTATTCAAATCCTTTAGCGATATCCTCCGCCTCGACCGCTTCGTCGTCCGCGGCGGTTTTGCGGTGGTGAATTCGTTCGCCGGTCTTGCGGTCGACTTCGTGAAATGCCACCTGCCGAGCCGAGGTGCTTGCCGGCACAATGCTAACTCCAAATGAGACGAGAGAGATCTGAATCTGTCCTTGCCATGTAGGTCGCGCCATGGACGCTGTGATTCACAGCAGCGTGGATTGGCTGCCCACGGCGGCCCTGGGAGTCGCCTCTGGCGCCTACTATTCGGATTTATCGACGGCGAGGTTATCGAACGCTGTGTGGTCCCAGCCCGACCCGATCCCGATCATTCCATGGGTATGCATCTGGTCCTGGAGCTCTGCTAAAGTTTTTCCGTCAATGGCGGCATGAATGGCGCTCCCGTGGAAGCTCAATTCCATCCTGTGCCAACGGGTTGCATCCACAGCAATCTTACCCGCGGCCAACTGCTTCTCAGCCTTTTTGTAAGCGGTCGCGAGCAGCGCCCAATTCCCGTCCGCCTGCACGCGAAGTACATATCCGCTGGGATAGCGGGCCTTGCCGTCGGCGAATACATCGGCTGAATCGATGCGGCCTATCAGGGTCGCGATGCCATTTGCCGGAACGCGGAAGTCCGTCCGCTCCGTGTAATCGGCCCAGTGAATGTCTCCAGCCAGCGTCCAGGGATCCGGGATTGGCCCCCAAGGAATCGGCTTCTGCGAAATGACTTGTTCCAAGCACTTGCCTGGTCGTCCGACACACGGATGCACTTCATAGGCGCCGTCCTGATCGGAGAGATAGGCGGCAGAGCGCAGCAACGGTGTCTTTTCGAACGAATCACGATAGGGAAGTGGGAATGGCTTGCTGGGTGGAGGTACAGCTGTGCCCTTATGCTGGCCGACCGTGGTCGTGATGGTATAGAGCGAGTCCGGCTCGAAAGTGTAAACAAAGCTGCCGTCGTGTGGCGTGATATCTCCCACATGTTCAAAGGTGCGCTTCTGGTTCGTTTCCCACACGTGAAGCGCGCCGTGACCGAGCGAGCCTTTTATGACGACGGTCATCCTGGTGGGCTGCTTGCTGTTGATGGTTTCGACGACCATGGTCCAATCATGGCCATTGGGCGCGGCGAGTGTGACGTAGCTCCCGGGGGTGAGTTGTCCTGACGCGTTTTGCAGGTAGCGCCAGCCGGGTTTTGCAAACTGAGTGGTATGCGCCGTCGCCCAGATGGCTCCCTGTACATCGTAGTGACCTGACCAGGGAGTATTCGCGTACATCAGGCCGGAGTTCGGCGCGGCAAGGATGTCGTAGTAGGAAGTGACCGGACTCCAAATCTCTGTCTTGGTGAAGTGGCCTTCCAGGTAATTCTCGTTATAGAGATGTGCCAGGCTGCGTCCGCCAATGGCCCAGTCACGCGAAAGAATGATTGAGGCGCTCGACTCGGGCTGGTCCTCGCTGGACCAGAGCGGCTTGCCGGCGTCGACCGCATCGGCGGGCGTGGTGAGTTTGCCTTTCTCTCGAGGGTAGTGGACGCTCACGACGTCTATTGATTTGGCGAGTGCTGGGTCTTTCCGCATTGCGTCAAGGATGCTCCATTGCCCAAGCCCTTCATGTGGGTATTCGTCGCAGCACACGATTTTGGCGCCGGGCCGCTCCTTATCCAGTACCCTGCGCAGGGTCTTCACATACTGTGCATCAAACTGCTTTTCGTTCCAGATGCCGGTGTAGGGAATATTGAGCTGATACTGCGACTCCGCGCCATTGAGAAAGACTGCCGAATAATGTGCCATCGCCGGGGTGTAAAGCGTGCTCTTGCCGATCCACCCAGGCGCCCCCCAGGCCAGTGTGTCCAGGATGATCTTCGGATTACGGCGATGGGCCTCCTGCATGAGCCACCATTCGTAGCCGCGAGTGAAGTTTTTGTCCTGAGGGGTACGCATGTGGCTGGGCTCGGAGCCATCAGTGGAGTTCACGTCACTGCCGATCTCCACCTTCAAATGCTGCAGAGCGGCTCCGTAATCAGGCTTGAAAAGATAGTCGAGAACCTGCGAGCGATATGGCTCCGGATAATCGTAGAGCAGCCGTGAGGATGCTCCGGCGCTGACCGCGCCAAAGCCATCGAAGGCTTTGCCAGGGCCAACGGGATCAATCGTGACCGAGACGGACTGCGCAAGAGTCCCGGTAGTGCCAAGAAGCGAGGATAAGAAGACCGCGATCGAGATTTTTTTATGCATCAATCAGAGAGTGGAGCGGCGCCGCCGCCCAGCATAGCGCTTTCCTTCAAAAGATGTACTTCAGTGCCAGTTGGAAGAAACGTGCATCCGGCGTGTTGGGCTGGAAGTTGCGAGCGCTCGTGATCTGGCCGCCATTCGACCCTATACTGCCATTCGGTGTTCCATACGACGGCGTGTTCAGCAGGTTGAACGCGTCGGCGCGAAACTGCAGCGCCTGCTCACGAAGGATTGGGAAAGATTTGAAGATCGACATGTCGATGCGCTCATATCCCGGCCCGAATGCTTGGTTGCGCCGACCACCCAAAAGCGAAATGGCCTGATCGCCTGTGACCTGCTCGGTCCCGCTGATGACGCTTCCATCCGGCGGATTCGCGAACGCGCAAGGGTTATACCAGTTGGCAACGGTGCGGACTTTGGCAGGGCAATCCACTCCGGGATTTGTTGGGTTTGCTGAACCGCCTCCCTTGAAGGGATCGCCCACCAGAATGGCGCGCGAGTTTCCGCCATTGACCGCAGAGTTGTTGTTGTAGACAGTAAAAGGCTGCCCTGTCTGTGCCCGGAAAACCACCGTATCGGACCAGCCGCCAACAAGCTGGTTCACCACCCCACCATGATTGAGGAAGCGCCGGCCGTTGCCAAAAGGCAACTCGTAGGTACCGTTGAAGGTAAAGCGATGCCGCGTGTCCCAGGGCGAATTGCTGTAGTCGCCGAAGAGGCCAATCAGATTGACGTTACGATAGCCGCCATCGCCATTGCTCCCAAGCGGCGTCGTCGCATCGTCAAGGGAATGGGCGTAGGTGTACGTTGCAAGGAAGCTGAGGTGCGAGGCGAAGCGGCGCTCCAGTTTGGTCTGCAGCGAGTTGTAGTTTCCGGTACCTTCGTACAGGTTGTAATAGATGGTCCCAAGATCGGGAAATGGTCGCACCAGGTTCGCATTCAATCCCGGGGCGATCAGTGCGGCGGAGGCGTTGCCGTCCGGCGATACCGACAGATGCCGCGAATTCGATCCTACGTATGCAGCTGAAGCGGTGAGATTGTTCGAGATCGCATACTCCAGAGCGAGATTGAATTGCTGGCTGTACGTGGTCTGGACCCGATGCTGCGAACCGACCAGCGTGGGCGACGTTGCCGAGTTCACCAACCCTTGATTGATCTGCTGCGTAAAGCCGTTCTCCAGCGTGATGCCGCTACTGGGGCAATTATTGATCGCACAGTCGGGACTGTAGAGGGACGAGGTGAACTGGAAGGGGAAGTTGAACCCGAGATTCGGTGCGCCGCCCGTACTCTCTGCTCCTCCAAAGAAGATCCCATAACCGCCACGAAGGACCAGACGATT
>Ga0157376_10003824_pt1 | contig 10411 bp, 6 predicted proteins | sample M45metaG_FD_121801 | JGI IMG/M metagenome (GOLD analysis project Ga0157376, IMG submission 121801) | Miscanthus rhizosphere microbial communities from Kellogg Biological Station, Michigan, USA - M4-5 metaG | ecosystem: Host-associated > Plants > Roots > Rhizosphere > Soil | place: USA: Michigan... | reverse complement strand
TCGGTCAATTTTTCATCACGTGCCAGCATTCGTCTCTTCTCTCCGCAAAAATCAAATTAACCCGGTTACCAACTTCCGGAAGCGCCGCCGCCTCCGCTCGAGCCTCCGCCAAATCCCCCAAAGCCGCCGCCTCCGCCACCTCCGCCAAATCCCCCGCCGCCCCAGCTTCGGCCGCCTCCGCCGCGATATCCTCCGCCCCCGCCGCCGAGGAACGGAAGTATCCACAAACATCCGTCCATTCCGCCGCCGACACGGCGGCCAGAAGTCTTGGAGATTGCGGAACTCAAAATCTTAAGCACGAAAAAGAAAATGACGAGAATCGCAAATGGGCTGATCGGCCAACCGTGATCTTGCGATGTATTGGAGACCGCGCGAACTGGAGGCTGGCCGGAAAGTGTGATGCCGCGATCGGTCGCGATGTAGTTGGCGAGTTGCCAGGCGGCGATTTCGACGGCGGAACCGTACTCCTTTTGACGAAGAAAGGGAACCATGGCGCGGCCAGCGTCGCCGGCGCGGGCGTCATTAATAATCGCTTCGAGGCCGTAGCCGACTTCCACGCGGTATTGGCGATCGTTCGGAGCGACCAACAACAAGACGCCGGAGCTTTCTTTCTTAGAGCCGACGCCAAGATGTTTGAAGAGATCCACGGCGTAGTCTTCGACCGGACGATCGTCGAGCGAACGTACGGTGACGATGGCCATCTGCGCGCCGGTCTTTTGCTCGAGTTCGGTGCAGAGCACTTCCAGACGCTGGCGAGTGGCCGAAGGTATCACGCCGGCGAGATCGGTGACGTAACTGGTAGGAACAATTTTTTGAATGTCGTCGGCGCGTACCGAGACCGCCATGAAAAACAGCAGAAAGAAGGTGTTGAAAAAAGGGAAGCGCAGACGATTCATCGAAGAGTTAGAGAACTTTCCTTGCCAGCAACGGATTTGTATTGGTGGGCGGCAGATTAAGCATCGCGATTTTTGGGCGAAAGTGCAAGTGGATTGGATGAGTAAATAGCGAGCGGGAAATAGTGAATAGGGGACTTCTCGACACCTTTGGCGAAAGGCGATGTCGATTGCGAACGGGCTTCGGCGTTAGCGAGAAACGTGGTCTAATTATGACGCTTTCACCGTGGATAGAAACGATTTCGGAGGAATGCGCGTGCGAAGAATGAATTTGACTCTGGGTCGGATGAGAGTTTGCATGGCGGCGTGGGTTTTGGCGATTACGCTATTGTGCTCGGCACGGACCGGAGCGCAAGCAGCGGCGCCGGCTGCCGTGCCGGCCGATCTGGATGCCTACGTAGCGCGATCGATGAAGGCCTTCGATGTGCCGGGAATTGCAGTGGCTATCGTAAAAGACGGCAAAGTGGTGATGGCTAAAGGCTATGGCCTGCGGAAGATGGGCGAAAGCGCGCCGGTGGACGAGAACACGCTGTTTGGAATCGGTTCGAATACCAAGGCGTTCACCACGGCAGCGCTGGCGACGTTGGTGGACGAGGGAAAAATATCGTGGGACGACAAAGTGTTTGAACGCTTGCCGGGTTTTACGATGTACGACCCGTACGTTTCGCACGAGATGACCATCCGAGATTTGCTGACACACCGCAGCGGAATGGGATTGGGTGAAGGGGATTTGCTGTTCTGGCCACACACGACTTATTCGCGGGATGAAATTATTTACAAGCTGCGATTCATGAAGCCTGCCAGCAGCTTCCGCAGCCGCTTTGCATATGACAATTTGCTTTATATCGCGGCAGGACAGATTATTCCTGCGGTGACCGGAAAAAGCTGGGAACAGTATGTGACGGACAAGATTTTGCAACCGTTGGGGATGAAGACTACAAACCTGAGCAACACGCATTTTCTGGCGGGCGCGAATTATGCGTTTCCACATTCGAAGATTGGCGGGCCGCTGCGGCCGATCGAGTTTGTGCCGCTGGACAACGCAGCGCCGGCAGGGTCGATCAATTCCTCGGTGGCGGAAATGTCGCGCTGGATGATTTTGCAATTGAACCGCGGAAAATTTCCGGACAGCGATGCGCGTTTGTTCAGCGAGCTGCGGTCGCGAGAAATGTGGTCGGCGCAGACGATTCTGCCAACGCGGGAGCGTAGCGGCGATATGGGCAAGCTGGCTCCGAAATTTGCGTCGTATGCTTTGGGCTGGGGACTGCAGGATTATCAAGGACGAAAACTGGTCGGGCATACCGGAGGGGTGGCGGGATTTGTGTCGCGAGTGATGCTGGTCCCGGAAGAAAATCTGGGAATCGTGATCCTGACCAACGCGGAAGAAGGCTACGCATTTGAGTCGATCATGTACCACGTGCTGGACAGTTATTTCGGCAGCGGAAAAACAGACTGGGTGAATGTTCTGCACCAATTTGTCGAAAAGCGGGAAAAGGATGCCGCCGAAGAGATGAACAAGCAGTCCGGAAAGCGGACGGCTGATTCGAAGCCATCGCTGGCGCCGGAAAAATACGCCGGGAAGTATGAGGATGCATGGTATGGCCCGGCAACGATCAAGGCGGAAAACGGCAAGCTGATTTTTTCGATGGATCACACTCCGGCTGCGGTTGGTGACATGGAGCACTGGCAATACGACACGTTTAAGGTGACCTGGCGGGACCGAACGGTGGAAGACGCGTTCGTGACGTTTAGTCTGAACGCCGAGGGTGCAATCGATCATTTCACGATGGCGGCGGTTTCGCCGCTCGCCGATTTCAGCTTTGATTACCAGGATCTGTATTTCCAGCCGGCGAAGGCCGACGCTGCGAAGCACTAGAAATTACGATTGTAAACATTCGAACCGAGAGTATGGCCTTCAGAGGGCAGTTGCCAGAGACTGAACGAAAGTACAGGTAGTCTTTAGAAAACCGCGCCAAGGTAAGAGTGCATCCAACGCTAGACTTGAAGAAGTGCAACGCTGGAGCGTCACTTGGAACTTGGTACACGAAACACAAACGATTGGATGCGCCGGGCGCCGGTATTTGCTGCCATCGGTTTGTTCCTGCTCGGCGGATCTCCTCGATTGCGAGCGCAGTGCGATTCCCTGAAAAGCGGAGAGCGGGTATGGGTGCGGCTGCTGACGCCGCTGGCGTCCTATAGCGGCAAGGCTGGCGAAAAAGTGAAAGCCATGGTCATTGCGTCGCCGGACTGCGGTGGGTCGGAAATAATTCCGATTGGGAGCGAGGCCGAGGGCGAAGTGCTGTCGGCCCAACGGGTGGGAATGGGCTTGGTGCATGAGACCGCTAAGCTCAAAGTGGAATTCCGAAAACTGAAATTCAAGGATGGAAGCGAAACGGAGATTTCGGCACGGATCGTGGAAATCGACAACGCGCGTGAGACGTTAAAAGGCGGAGTAATCCATGGCGTCAATGCGATGGACACGCCGCAAGGAAGAATTACCAGCCGGCTGCGACACCTGCCTACTTGGAATCCCTACAGTGACGTGACGCTGTTGGCTTTGCGCACGGCGTTCCCGATGTTTCCGGAGCCGGAGATTTATCTGCCGCGGGGCAGCGATTTGAAACTGGAGATGACCACGGCAGTTTCCGTACCACAGAGAGCTGAACCCAACGTGGCATTGAATGCGCCCGATGAAATGCAGAAGGCGCTTATGGGGATTACCATTCCAGAATTGCCAGGACGCACCACAACGAAAAATGGGCGCGCCGCGGATATCGTGAACGTAGCGCTGCTGGGCACCGCCACACAGATGAATGCTGCATTTAGGGCTGCGGGCTGGAAGAACGGCGACGCGATGTCAATGCGATCGGTTATGAAACAGGCGCACGCGTTTTTCTCGTTCAACAACTATGCCACAGCGCCGATTACCACCCAGTTGCTCTATGGCCAGCGCGTGGACACTACCTGGGAAAAAGGATTGGACAGCTACGCGAAACGGGAGCATTTGCGGGTGTGGGGCCGGACCGACCTGATCGAAGGGCAGACGGTGTGGGTGGGGGCTATGACCCGGGAGACCGGCGCGACGCTTTCGTTTAAGCGGCACAAATTTATTCACCACATCGATGCGGATATGGACGACGCGCGGACGATGATGGTCAGGGATCTAGCGCTGGCGGGGTGCGTGGCGGACGTGTATTACGTGGAGCGTCCGCAGGTGGAACATTTTGCGATGAATTCGACCGGAGACCCGATGCGCACCGATGGAGCGCTGGCGGTGGTGCAATTGAAGGATTGCGAGAATGCGGCGTTCGAGCAGGTAAGTGACCAGCTTTCGGTGCAGACCAGGCCGCGATCGAAGTTCGCGAGATATTTGCGAATGCAGGTGCTGAGTTACCGGAGCGATTTGATCCGCGGAAATATTGTGTACGGCGCATTTGATTTGACCCGAATGGCCATCCGCGCCCGGCGGAATCGCGTGGAAAAGGCGTTGTTGGCGACGCCAGCGGAAATGAGGCAAGAACACCGCCCGACGGTACCGACGGGCAATCCAAGCGGGATTGCGGGTTTCTTCGAAGCAGATCCTCAGAACAATTGAGCCGATGGATTTTCTAATACCGAAAAAAAGGGCGCTCGAGTGCTGCGCCCCTAGGGAACGACTGGAAAATCGGCACGCAGCCACGAGTGGATGCGCTAGTAAAAAACGGCATTGGAGTTTGCCGGTCCGGGGGCACTACTGCGCGGCGGAACGGTCAGGGAGTTCGCCTTCCCAGCGGGCGATTACGGCCGAGGCCAAGCAGTTACCGGTGACGTTGAGAGAGGTGCGAGCCATGTCGATGAGCGCGTCGACACCGAGGATGACGAAGATGGGTTCGCTGGGGAGATGGAAGCTGGCGGCAGAAGCGAGCAGGACCAGCAGCGTGGCGCGCGGGATGCCCGCGATGCCTTTGCTGGTGAGCATTAGCGTGAGAATCATGAGAAATTGCTGCGGCCAGGACATGTGAATGCCCGCGGCCTGCGCGACAAATACGGAGGCGAGCGCGAGGTATAGCGTAGAGCCATCGAGATTGAAGCTGTAGCCAGCGGGAATGACGAAAGCGACGATGCGGCGTGGAACGCCGAAAGCTTCCATGCACTCCATGGCCCGGGGAAGTGCGGCTTCCGAAGTACTGGTGGCGAAGGCGATGGTGGCTGGTTCGGAAACGGCGGAAAGAAATCGGCGTAAGGGAATGCGGGTGAAAACGGCGATCGGCAGCAGAACCAAAAACAAAAAAGTAAGAAAGGCGCCATAGGCGGTCAGGAGAAGTTTGCCGAGAGGGAGAAGGACGGAGATTCCCATGTGCCCGACAGTGTAGGCCATGGCAGCACCGACGCCGACCGGGGCGTAGTACATGACCATGTTGGTGAAGCGGAACATGATCTGAGTGAGCGATTCGGAGAAGTCGAGGATGGGCTTTTGCAGATTTTCCGGTACGCGGCTAAGCGCGATGGCAAAAATAATCGCGAAGACGGCTACTTGCAGGATTTGATTTTCGGCGACGGACTTGACGATATTTTCGGGAAAGATGTGCAGGAGGAAATCGGTCCAACGCAGTGGAGTCGCGTCTGGGAGTGCTGGAGCGGCGACGCTGGATGGGATGGCCAGGCCTTCACCGGCTTTGGTGAGGTTGATGGCGAAGACGCCGAGGAAGAGAGCGATGGTGGTGACGGCTTCGAAATAGAGCAGACTTTTCCAGCCGATGCGGCCGACTTTGCCTAGGTCACCGTGACCGGCGATGCCGGTGATGAGTGTGCCAAGGATCAGTGGCGCGACGATGACTTTGATCAAGCGGAGGAAAATGTCACTGAGGAATTTGAGTTGCGAGGCAAAGGCCGGGGCGTCGAGACCGAGTTCGAGGCCGGCCAGCATGGCGAAGAAAATCCAGAAGGTGAGAGTGCGTTTTTGCAGGCCAGCGAGCAGGAGCAAGGCCAGGCCAAAGCAGCGGAGCGCGGTCGGCGGCCCGGGATACCGGCTAAGCGCGAGAAGCAACGCCCCCGCGCAATAGAGTACCAGGCCAGCGAAGAGCAAGAGCGTGAAGCGGCGGTTGGCGGGTTGTGGCACGCGTGGTCCTCGGGAAGGATGTTAGATGAGAACGGACATAATAGCTGAGAACGGCTTGGGGCGGCAGCTTCGCGGGGGGGCGGTGGATGCTGAATTCAGAGCGAAGATGCCAACCTGAAGGTGGCCGCTACAACGGCGGAGAAATGGGCGTGTCTTGTCGAGATTGGGGCAGCATGCTCTCGCCCCTAGGAAGAAGGAAACCAGCGCTGCGGCTTGATGAGTGAATGCGACGCTGATAGGGTGCGAATATGCCAAAAATAAAAGCGTTGGAGTGTTCGCGTTGTGGGGAAACGATTTCGGCGGAGGTGCCGCGGACGCTTTGTAAGAAATGCCAGGGATCGTTGTATGTGCGGTATGACTTGAGCGAGCTGCGAGGAGTGGAGCATCGCACGCAGATTGAGAAAGACGCGAAAGCCGGCGGATGGGCGGGGATGTGGCGCTACCAGTGTGTGTTGCCCGAAGTGACTCCGGTAACGCTGGGCGAAGGATGGACGCCGGTTTTGCGGAGCCAACGTTATAGAAATTGCTTGGTGAAGGAAGAGGGCGCGAATCCGACGGGGAGCTTTAAGGCGCGAGGGTTGGCGCTGGCCGTAACGATGGCCAAGCACTACGGATTAAAAAAGTTGGCCGTGCCATCAGCAGGAAATGCGGCGGGAGCTTTGGCGGCGTATGCGGCTGCTGCGGGAATCGAAGCTAATATTTTCATGCCGAAGGATGTGCCGTTCGCCAATTATGTGGAAGCGAAAATGTATGGCGCGAAGGTGACACTGGTGGACGGATTGATCTCGGATTGCGGGCGAATGGTGGCGGAACGGAAAGACACGGAAGGCTGGTTCGATATTTCGACGCTGAAAGAGCCGTTTCGGATTGAAGGTAAGAAGACCATGGGATACGAGTTGGTGGAACAGCTCGGATGGGAATATCCGGAAGCGGTGTTTTATCCGACCGGTGGCGGAGTGGGATTGATTGGAATGTGGAAGGCGTTCGTGGAGTTGGAAGAGTTGGGTTGGGTGCGTCCGGGGAAGCGGCCAAAGATGATTGCGGTGCAGTCGGCCGGATGCGCTCCGCTGACCCGGGCTTTCGAAGGGCACCAGGCGGTGAGCAGGATGTGGGACAACGCGGCCACCTTTGCTTCGGGATTGCGCGTGCCGAAGCCGTACGGTGACTACATCATGCTGGAAATTTTGACGGAGTCCGACGGAGTGGCGCTGGCATTTCCGGATGAGGTGATTCTGGAATCGTTGAAGGATTGGGCCAAGAATGAAGGAATTTTTCTTTCGCCGGAGGGTGCGGCGGCTACGGCGGCTTACGATCATTTGTTGAAGACGGGATTTTTGAAGGAGTCGGATCGAGTGGTGCTGTTTAATACGGGATCAGGGTTGAAGTACACGGATGTGACGGCGGAGGCGGCGGGGATTGCGCGGGTCTTTTAGCAGCAGTGCTGCGCCCCTATGAAAGAAAGAGCGGATTCGCAAGCCGCCGATTACGCTGCGAAATTGATGACGGTATAGGAGCGCGCGGGGAGCTCGAGACGCGTGCGATTGTTGTTGGTAGTTGGTTTGTCGGCCGGTTTTGGCGCGACGTTTTGCGGAGCATCGAAACCGTTGTGCGCTTTCAGGTCGTTGCCGGTGAGCGTGAAGCAATCAAGCACGCGGGACGGAGCGGCATCTTCCCAGAGAATTTCCACCTGGCGCGTGTTTGCAAGATCGCGATTGAAGAGGAAAATCGAATATTTTCCTGTGGCTTTGTCGAAGGTGCCGGAGACGTCGACGTACGGAACGGCTTCGGATGCCGCGCGATCGCCGCGACTGGCGCGAGCGTCGATAGCGGTAACTTCGTAAGTTGGTGATTCAACGACGAAGTTCATTGCAGAGCCGCTGGCGTATTGCAACGCCCAAGCGTAGGGATAGTAAATGGACTGGCGATAGAAGCCGGACTCATTGGTCATGATCGGTGCGATGACGTTGATGAGCTGCGCCAGGCAAGCGATCTTGACGCGATCGGAGTTGCGGATGAGCGTGTTGACCAAGCCGCCGACGAGCAGTGCATCCTCCAGGTTGTAAACTTCTTCCAAAAGATGCGGCGCGACAGTCTTGTTGCCGTCCACATCAGAACCGGCGCGCCGGCGATACCAGACATTCCACTCGTCGAAAGAAAGCCACAATTTTTTGCTGGAATGGCGGCGGCCCTGCACGTAATCGCAAACCGCGAGCGATTCCCTGATTTGGCGGTCCATGGAAAGATTCAGGGCCATGTACTTCTGGCTATCGCCGCCGGTTTCTTCCGGCGTATTGCCGAAATAGCGATGGAGCGAGAGGCCGTCAACATATTCGAAACATTGTTCAAGGACCTGGCGATCCCATTCGAGATAGGTGGGCATGGCGTTATTGCTGGAGCCACAGGCGATTAATTTCAGCGAGGGATCGACGTAGTGCATCTGACGGCCAGCGTCGGCGGCTTTCAAGCCGTACTCGACGGCGCTCATGTGGCCGATTTGCCAGGGGCCATCCATTTCGTTGCCTAGGCACCAGTGTTCCACTTTGTGAGGAGCCGCGATTCCGTGTTCTCTGCGGAGATCGCTCCACTTGGTTCCCTTTTCAACGTTGCAATATTCCACGAGTGCTGCGGCCTGTTCGGGAGTACCGGTGCCAAGGTTTAAGCCCATCAGCGGTTTTGCGCCGACCTGTTTGCACCAGGCCATGAAATCGTTGGTGCCGAACTGGTTGGTCTCGATGGAGTTCCAAGCTTTTTCGAGTTTGCGCGGGCGATCTTTTTTGGGGCCGACTCCGTCTAGCCAGTTGTAGCCGGAAACAAAATTTCCGCCCGGATAACGAATGATGGGAACGCCCAGATGCTTGATTTCGTCAAGCATGTCTTTGCGGAAGCCGTTGGCGTCAGCAAATTTGGAGTCGGGTTCGTAGATGCCTTCGTAGATGGCGCGGCCGAGATGTTCGAGGAACGAACCGAAGATATTGCGATCGAGCGGTGAAAACGTGCGGCGCGAATCGAGATAGACGCGGGTAGTGCTGTTTGGCGCAGCTTGCGCGAATAGAGATTTTCCGAACACCAGGCTGGCCGATTCGGCGGCGGTTGCGGCGATGGATTTTTGCAGGAACTGGCGCCTGGGAATGTGCGACATGACTCTAGCCTCCGCTAAATTTTCAGTTCGTCGAGCGCATTGCTAAATTCGAAGCAGAACCCTTGTTGACCAATTCCGAAATGTGAATGAGTTCAGGAAAAATCTTGCCGAGCGGAGACTGATTCGGCTGGCCGAGCGCGAAATAGAGTGCGCGATAGAGCGGATAAAGCTTGTCGTAGACGGGTTTTGCGGCGGGATCAGGATGAAAGATTTTGTGCGAGGGGCAGATTTTATCCTGTGCTTCGTCAACGGATTTGAAAATGCCGGCTGCGAGGAAAGCAAAAATCGCAGAGCCGAGGCTGGTGACGCTGGAACTTGGCACGAGCACCGGCCGGCCAAGAATGTTGGCGTAGATCTGGTTGAGGACAGCGTTTTTCTGCGGGATGCCGCCGGCGTTGATGACCCGCTCGATGGTCACACCGTTTTCGGACATGCGATCAAGAATAACGCGTGTGTGGAACGCTGTTCCCTCGATCGCCGCGAAGAGTTCGTCCTGCGCCGTGGATTGCAGATTCCAGCCGAGAGTGATGCCACGCAGGTTGGGATTGACGAGGACCGTGCGGTCGCCGTTATCCCAAGTCATGCGCAGTAAACCGGTTTGACCCGCGCGGTAAGATTCAAGACCTTGCGAAAGAGTTTGGACATCCACGCCGGCGCGGGTGGCGATGGCGTTGAAAATATCGCCGACGGCGGAGAGGCCCGCTTCGATGCCAGTTTGCTGGGGGTGAACGCTGCCCACCACAACTCCACAAACACCTGGAACGAGTTTGACCGACGGCGTGATGCCGATGATGCAGGTGGAAGTGCCGATGACGTTGACCATATCTTCGCTGCGGCAACCAGCACCAATGGCATCCCAGTGCGCGTCGAAAGCGCCGACGGGGATGGGGATGCCGGCGCGGAGGCCGAGCTTTCCCGCCCACTGCGGAGAGAGTCTTCCAGCGATTTGGTCGGAGGTGGCGTAAGTTCCGGAAAGCTTTTCACGGACGCCGGCAAGAAGCGCATCGACTTTTACGAGGAAGGATTCTGGAGGCAGTCCGCCGAGAGATTCGTTCCAGAGCCATTTGTGGCCCATGGCGCAGATACTGCGCTTTACGGCGCACGGATCGGAGATTCCACAGAGCGTTGCGGCCACCATATCGCAATGTTCGAATGCCGAAGCGAAATTTGGGCGCTTTTCCGGATTATGGCGGAGCCAGTGAAGCAGCTTGGAGAAGCCCCACTCCGAAGAGTAGGTGCCGCCACACCAATCGATAGCCGGAAGCTTTTCGCGGTGGGCAG
>Ga0157376_10003823_pt1 | contig 10412 bp, 11 predicted proteins | sample M45metaG_FD_121801 | JGI IMG/M metagenome (GOLD analysis project Ga0157376, IMG submission 121801) | Miscanthus rhizosphere microbial communities from Kellogg Biological Station, Michigan, USA - M4-5 metaG | ecosystem: Host-associated > Plants > Roots > Rhizosphere > Soil | place: USA: Michigan... | reverse complement strand
TCGTCGATGACGCCCGTCGCCGGGTTCACCTTGACCTGCAGCTTCATGACGTCGCCGCATTCCGGCGCGCCCACCAGCCCGGTGCCGACGTTGACGTCGTCCTTCGGCAGCGACCCGACGTTGCGGGGGTTCTCGTAGTGGTCGATGACCTTATCTGAATAAGCCATAAGACTGTTCCTCTGGAATCTAGTGCCCCTCTGTCTGCCACACCATCGTGGACAGGTCGACGCCTTCCTTGGCGAGTTCGTACAACGGTGACATGTCACGCAACTTGGTGACGACCGACGTGAGCTTGTCGGCCACGTAGTCCACTTCCTCTTTCGTGGACCACCGGCCCAGACCGAAACGGATCGACGAGTGCGCCAGATCGTCGCCAGCGCCGAGCGCTTTCAACACATACGACGGCTCGAGGCTCGCCGACGTGCAGGCCGATCCCGACGACACGGCCACGTCGTTGATGCCCATCAACAGCGATTCGCCCTCGACGTACGCGAAGCTGATGTTCAGGTTGTGCGGGAGCCGATGCTCCATCGACCCGTTGATGTAGATCTCGTCGAGCCGCTTGTGCAGCTTGTCGTTCAGATAGTCGCGCAGCCCGCGCAGCCGCTCGCTCTCGACCGCCATCTCCTGCTTGCACAGTTCCGCGGCCTTCCCGAACCCGACGATGCCGGTGACGTTGAGAGTGCCTGAGCGCATACCGCGCTCGTGGCCGCCGCCGTCGATGATCGGCGAGAGCAGCACGCGCGGATTGCGGCGCCTCACATAGAGCGCACCTACACCTTTGGGGCCGTACATCTTGTGCGCGCTGATCGACGCCATGTCCACCTTGAGGGCGTTGACATCGAACGGCACCTTGCCGACCATCTGCACCGCGTCGGTGTGGAAGAGAATCCCCTTCTCCTTCGCGATCGCGCCGATCTCGGCGATCGGCTGGATGACGCCGATCTCGTTGTTCGCCGCCATGATCGTGATGAGGATCGTCTTGTCGCTGATCGCGGCCTTCAGCTCGTCGAGGCTGATCCGGCCGTCCTTCTGCACCGGCAGGTAGGTGACGCGGTAGCCGTCCTTCTCCAGCCGCTTGCACGTGTCGATGATGGCCTTGTGCTCGGTCACCGCCGTGATGATGTGGTTGCCTTTCTCCCGATACATCTCGGCGACGCCCTTGATGGCGAGATTGTCGGACTCGGTCGCGCCGCTGGTGAAGACGATCTCCTTGGCGTTGGCGCCGATGAGATCCGCAATCTGCTTGCGCGCCTTCTCGACGGCTTCCTCAGCCTCCCATCCGAAGGGATGGTTGCGGCTGGCGGCGTTGCCGAAGTGCTGCGTGAAGTACGGCAACATCGCCTCGAGGACCCGGGGGTCCGTCGGCGTCGTCGCGTGATAGTCCATGTAGATAGGAAGCTTGATAGCCATATTTTCTGCCTTCGGCTCGGCTGAAGCCTTCGCCCTACAGTTTGTAGCGCGACGGCTTTAGCCGAGCGTCGTTATAGATGCGTGTGCAGCACCGCGGGGCGCACCGGCACCGGCGCCGGAGGATCCGCCGCGAGCTCGGCAATCGTGCATTCGCCAAGCGCCGACAGGATCCGCTCGCGCACGCGATAGAGCGGATCGCGCACGTTGCACTTCGAGAACTGCTCGCACTGACCTTCTTCAGTGGAGCAGGCGGTCACCGTCACCGGCCCTTCGATCGCCTGGATGACGTCCGCGACCGAAATCTGAATCGGCGCGCGCGACAGCTGGTAGCCGCCGCGGGTGCCCTGATGAGAGACCAGGAGACCTCGCCGCACGAGCCGCTGTAACACCTTGGCCATCAGTTCGATGGGGATGTCATACAGCGCCGCGATCTCCCGGGCGCTCGACGAGCCACGAACCCCCCGCACCGCCAGATGTTTCATGGCGATCAGTGCGTAGTCCGCTTTCTTGGATAGCCTCAGCATGTCCGACTTCTTAAGTCGTATATTACCACCCCTTCGGCTCGCGCGCTAAAAACAACGCGCTCGCTCAGGGCAGGCAGACCTAATACTTGGGCTGGCTGGGATCGACCTTATCGATCCAGTCGAGGATCCCGCCCTTCAGGTTCAGGACTCGCGTAAACCCCACAGAACGAAGGAAATCGGCGGCCTTGCCGCTGCGAACACCCGATTTGCACTGCACCACGATCTCGTCGTTCTTGTTGAGCTCCTCGTACCGCTTGGGTATGTCGCCGAGCGGAATCAGCTGCGAGCCCGGGATCCGATTGATCTGGTATTCGTTGGGCTCGCGTACGTCCACGATCTTGATCGCGTCGCCGCGATCAAGCCGTTTCTTGAGCTCGACCGATGTGATCTCTGTCGCCTGATTGACCGCGACCGGTTCAGGGGCCGCCGGCGCAACGCCGCAAAACTGGTCGTAGTCGATGAGCTTCGTCACGGTCGGATGCGTGCCGCACACCGGGCAGTCGGGATCCTTGCGCAGCTTGAGCTCGCGGAATTTCATCTTCAGCGCGTCGTAGATCATGAAGCGTCCGATGAGCGGCTCGCCAATGCCCGTGATCAACTTGATCGCTTCGGTGGCCTGGACGATGCCGATCATGCCGGGAAGAACGCCGAGCACTCCGCCCTCCGCGCAGCTCGGCACGAGTCCGGGTGGCGGCGGCTCCGGATACAGGCACCGGTAGCAGGGACCGTCCTTCGTCGCGAACACCGACGCCTGCCCTTCGAACCGGAAGATGCTGCCGTACGCGTTCGGCTTGCCGAGCAACACGCACGCGTCGTTGACGAGATACCGGGTCGGGAAATTGTCGGTGCCGTCGAGGATCACGTCGTACGGCGCAAACAGGTCCAGCGCGTTCGCCGACGTCAACGCCGTCTCGTGAAGCACGACCTTCACGTTCGGGTTGATGGCGTTCAGCTTATCCTTCGCCGACGCGAGCTTCGATCGGCCGACGTCCGGCGTACCGTGAAGGATCTGGCGCTGCAGGTTGCTGAAGTCCACGGTGTCGAAGTCGACGATCCCGAGCGTGCCGACGCCGGCGGCTGCGAGATACATCGTGGCCGGAGATCCGAGGCCGCCCGCGCCGATGCACAGCACCTTTGAGGCTTTCAGCTTGCGCTGAGCCTCGACGCCGACCTCCGGCATGATCAGATGCCGGCTGTAACGTTTGATCTCTTCGTTGGTCAGATCGGGCAACGCCGCGGCCGCTTCAACGGACGCAGGCGCGCCGCCGGCCACCGACGGGATGATGCTGACCGTATCGTCGGTCTTCACCGACGTCTGCTCTTTCTGCAGATACCGGATGTCCTCGTCGTTTACGTAAATGTTCACGAAGCTGCGCAGCTTGCCCTGATCGTTGTAGAGATGGGCTTTCAGGCCAGCGTGCTTCGCGGTCAGGTCGGCAAGCAGCTCGCCTACGGTTGCGCCGGACGCGTCGACTGCGTCCTGCTTATCCGTGTACGGCCGGAGCGGGGTCGGGATGAGAATTTTCGCCATGGTTGAGAGTGCCCTCTTCGAAACGTGAACGATCTTCTTTCAGGTACCACACGGTCATATCACCGGCCGTCGCGCCTTTGGCGCTAGGGCCTGGCAAGCTCGCCGTCGCGCCGTTGGCGCTCTGGCGTGACAGGTCCGCCGTCGCGCCGTTAGCGCTCTGGCGTGGCAGGCCCGGCGTCGCGCTTTTTTCCGCGCCATCGCCCGCTACCGCCACGATGATGTAGGCGAACGTGGGCCATGCGTGATCGAGGTCGTACTGCGACGGCCGCGCCGGATGATCCGGATGCGAGTGATAAAAGCCGAGGAGCTCGACGCCGAGCTCGGTGGCGCGGCGCTCGGCGAGCTGGTAGTCGGACGGCCGCACCATGAACCGGCGCCGCGGTCCTTCGTCTGTGGTGTTCGGCAGCGCCACAATCGCGCTCACGACACCGTCGCGTCCGACGAGTGCGCCGCAACATTCGTGCGGATATGTCTCCTGACCGTGCTGGCGAATGGCGGTGTCGACGTCGATCGAGATGGTCAGCTGCTGGCTAGTCATCGAGCGTCCAGAAACTCTCGTTGAGATATTTTTCGGCGCCGTCGGGGAAAACGGTCACGATGACGCCGCGGTCCAGGCGCTTCGCCACGTCGAGCATCGCGGCCACCGCCGCACCGGAAGAGATGCCCGCAAGCAGTCCCTCTTCGCGCGCCAGGCGGCGCACCATCCGGTACGCACGCTCGGTATCGATCCGCAAGTCCTCGTCGGCGAGCGACGGATCGTAGATCGACGGGACGATCGCCGACTCCATGTGCTTCAGCCCCTCGAGACCGTGAAAAGGCCCCTGCGGCTGGAATGAGATCAGCTTGATGCCCGGGCTGAACTTGCGCAGCCGCCGGCCCGTGCCGATGAACGTCCCGCTCGTCCCGAGACCGGCAACGAAATGCGTCAGGCGGCCGCTGGTCTGCTCGATGATTTCCGGGGCCGTCGTGTCGTAGTGCGCCCGCCAGTTGCCGTCGTTGCTGTACTGGTCGGGATAGAAATAGCGATCGGGGTTCTCGGCGTAGATCCGCCGCGCTTCGCGAATCGACCCGTCGGTGCTCTCGAGCGGGTTGGTGAGAATCAGCTCGGCCCCGAGGGCGCGCAGAATCAGCTTCCGCTCCGCGCTCGCGTTCTCCGGCATGCAGAGCATCACCTTGTAGCCGCGCGCCGCGCCCACCATCGCATAGGCGATGCCGGTATTGCCGGACGTCGCGTCGATGATGACTTTGCCCGGCGTGAGCTTGCCGGACGCCTCGCCCTCGAGAATCATGCGCGCCGCCGCGCGATCCTTCACGGAGCCGCCCGGATTCTGCCACTCCGCCTTGGCGTACAGCTCCACGCCGGGGCTTTCGCGCTCGAACTGGTGAAGCCGGACGAGCGGCGTTCGTCCGATCATGTCGAGCACGGACGAATCGGGCGCCCGATTCAGCACCGAAGAGGCTTCAATTGAGGTCATGCCGATATCCGACCAAACTAGTCCTGATTTTATCAACCTCGCGAACCCTGTCAAACTGGCCGGAATCCGTGCCTATCGAGACCCACGCCGTAACCCAGGACGCCACGACCCGCGTCGGCGGCTGGCTGTTCCGCCATCGAACGTCGATCCCGCTGCCGGCGGCCATAGCCATTCTGACGCTCAGGCTCGGCGAAGCGCCCCCGTCTGCCGCTCTCGTGGGGATCGGGATCGCCATCACGGTGGCGGGAGAGCTGATTCGCCTGTGGGGCGTTCACTACATCGGCGCCATCTCGCGCACGCGAAGCGACCGCCTGGGACCTCTCGTGGCGGCCGGTCCATTTGCCCTCGTGCGCAACCCGCTTTACGTCGGCAATATCCTGCTGTGGGTGGGATTCGCGCTTGCGGCGCGACTGATCTGGCTGGCGCCGGTGATCTTCGTGCTCCTCGCGGTCGAATACCACGCGATCGTGCGGTGGGAGGAAACGCTGCTCGAGTCGCGCCTTGGCCAGGCGTACCGCGACTACGCCGCGCGCGTGCCCCGGTGGGTGCCTCTGTTGTTCAACCGGGGAGGCCGCAGAGATCGCGGAGACAAAGATCCTTTTGAGAAAGATCGGTTTTCGTGGAGAGACACGCTGTTCAGCGAGCGCGGGACTTTCGTGGCGATGGCCGCGGGCTATCTGCTGCTTTGGATAAAGGCTCGTTTCTGAGGGTCTGCCACAAGTACCAAGAAGCGACGGAACGGTAAGGCCGCCACGCTTCACCGATCTTCAGCACGCGCCTGGCGTCAGGACGCTTGCGCAGACGGTAGAGGCGCTGGATCGCCACAACGATGCCCAGGTCGCCGCCGGGAAGCACGTCGGGCCGATGGAGGCGGAACATCAGGAACATCTCGGCGGTCCAGCGTCCGAAGCCCTTGACCGCCACCAGCCGCTCGATGACGGCTTCATCAGGCAGCGCATCGAGCTCGTCGAGGTTCAGGCGTCCATCCATCAGGCGCGCCGACAGATCGCGGAGGTAGCCGACCTTCTGTCCACTCAATCCAACCGAACGCAAACGCTCGTCGCTCTGGGCGGCGATTGCCGCCGCATCCGAAATGCGATTGTCGGGGAACAGCGCGACGAAGCGTCCGAATATCGTCGCCGCCGCCTTGGTTGATAGCTGCTGGCTGACGATGGCGCCAATGAGCGCGCTCAGATGATCGGCTCGCTGACGTTCGGCCATCCAGCAGGCGCCGATCTTTTTTATGACCGCACCGAGCACAGGATCGCGCCGCATCAAGTACCGGCGTGCCTTCACGTAGCCTTCCGAGGTCAGCGAGACGGGCGACGAATTCACTGCTGCTGGTGTCATCTTCTTCATCGAGTCACGCGCTGCACGCGATCCTGAATCCCACGCTATAGGAATACGTGTCGGGCGGCACCTTGTGCCGGTACGCGCACCTCAGCATCGTGGCATCGTCGTTGAGCCACGATCCGCCGCGAACGATCCGCAGGTTGCCCGATTGTGGACCTTGAGGGTCGCGCATCTCGCCGAGCCCGTAGTAGTCCGGGCTATACCAGTCGGCGACCCATTCCCACACATTGCCACAAACATCGTGCAGTCCGTAGGCGTTCGGTTCGTAGGTGCCCACGGGACGAGTGCCGCGCTCGTGCCTGCTCGAAGGGTCGTTAAGAAAATTGCCGCGCGAGCTGACAAGATCGTTGCCCCATGGATAGCGAAGCCCCTCGGCGCCGCCTCTCGCCGCCTTCTCCCACTCAGCTTCCGTCGGCAAACGTACGAGCCGGTTGGTCGTCGCCGTTAGCCAGCTGCAATACGCCAGCGCATCATCGTAACGGACGAGGACGACGGGGTGGCCGCCGCGAGCGGCCGGCGGCTGGTCGTTTTCCCAGACATACGGCGTCGCGCTCTCGCGAAACAACGCCTCTCGCCCATGGGTGATGAGCGGAAGATCGCGAACCACCGGCGCTGGATATCCGGTTGCCCGCACGAACCGCGCGTACTCATCGTTGGTGACGGGAAAGCGTCCGATGAAGAACTCGCTGACGTGCACGTGGTGGACGGGACGTTCGTCCTCCTCGGCGTCGGCGGCCCCCATCAGGAAATCGCCGCCGGATATCCGAGCCAGATCTTGCAACAATGTCTGCATTTGTCGTGAAAACGGCGGTCAGTATAGTCCACGACCGGACACCCACTGTCACGCCGAAATCGAAGTCCTGCAGGCTGGCTGGCTTGCAGAGTAAAGTGGCCGCCATGAAGATCGAGCCGTTTGAACTGGAGCGGCTGCAGTCCACGTTCGAACATCAGGTGGACTTCAACCTGTCCGAGAGCGGTGTGGAGCCGTTGACGCTCGGCGAGCTCATCGAAGATCCCGTCTCGCGGACGGCGCTCCTCTCCGAGCACTTGTCCTACACGCAAACCAATGGCACGGCACTGTTGCGCGAGCGCGTCGCGGCGCAATATCAGGACGCGACCGTCGATCACGTGCTGGTCACCAACGGCGGAGCCGAAGCGAACTACGTCACGATGTGGAACCTGGTCGAACCCGGCGACGAGGTCGTGATGATGGTGCCGAACTTCATGCAGGCGTGGGGAGTGGGCCGCGCCTTCGGAGCGGTGATGAAGGAATGGCCGCTCGCGCGGCCAGGGGATGCAGCACGCGGCGACAGTCAATGGCGCATCGACATCGACGCGCTCGAACGTTTAGTGACACCGCGGACCAAAGTCATTGCGATCTGCAATCCCAACAATCCTACCGGTACGCGGTTCGACAGCAGCGACCTCGATCGCGTCGCCGCCATCGCCGACAAGTACGGCAGCTGGATCCTGTCGGACGAGATTTATCGCGGCGCGGAGAGGGACGGCCGCGAAACGCCGACGATGTGGTCGCGTTCCGATCGCGTGATCGTCACGAGCGGGCTATCGAAAGCGTACGGTCTGCCTGGATTGCGCATCGGGTGGATCGTCGGCCCAGCGTCACGTATCGCGTCGCTCTGGTCGTTTCACGATTACACGACCATCGCGCCCAGCGCGCTCAGCGACACGCTGGCGCGGCACGCCCTCGAGGCATCGATGCGCCAGCGGCTGCTGGCACGGACACGCAGTATTCTGAATCGCACCTTTCCGATCGTCGCGAGCTGGCGCGACGAAGGCGGGGACCTCGTCAGCTACGTCCCACCTGACGCCGGAGCGATGGTGTACGTCCGCTACCATCATCCGATCAACTCGACGGATCTCATCACGAGGCTGCGGCTGGAGAAAAGCGTGCTCGTCGTGCCAGGTGATCACTTCGGCATGGACGGCTTCCTGCGATTCGGGTTCGGCGAGCGGCCCGAGAAGCTTCGTGCCGCTCTCGGGCGGGTGCGCGAAGGCCTGACGGATTGCGGACTGACGCTCTCGAAGGCCCGACTGCCAGACAACCGATTGAAGACTACCGAGTGACGTTCGATCTGCTGCTGGTTGGCCACGGAAATGTCGCGCGGCGATTCGTCGAACTGCTCGACGAACAGTCGGCCGTTCGCGCCCGCATCGTCGGCATCGCGACGCGCCATCATGGCTGCACGCTCGACCGACGAACGGTCACGCCCGCATCGACTGTGCACTTCATCCGCGACGCGGTGAAGGCGCATGCTGCCGCAGCCAGGGCCGGACGTCTCGTCCTCGTCGAGACGACGACGCTCGACATCGAGAGGGGCGAGCCGGCCACCAGCCACGTCCTCGCGGCGATTGCCGGAGGCGCGCACGTCATCACGGCCAATAAAGGACCCGCGGCCTTTGCATACCGGCGGTTGGCGAAAGCGTCGGAAAAGGCCCGGCGCCGCTTCCTCTTCGAGGGCGCGGTGATGGACGGCGTGCCGATCTTCAACCTGGTCCGGCGGACGCTGCCTGCCGTGCAGATCCTGGGCTTCCGCGGCGTCGTGAACAGCACCACGAACTTCATCATCACGGCTCTAGAACAAGGTCAGCGATTCGGCGATGCCCTGGCAGAAATGCAGGCGCGCGGGATCGCCGAGGCCGACGCGTCGCTCGACGTCGACGGCTGGGACGCCGCCGCCAAAGCGGCGGCGCTCGCCAACGTCCTGCTCGGCGCGAATATCACGCCGCGACAGGTCGAACGCCGTGGGATCGATACCGATACCGGATTGCAGGCGCGAAAGGCTCGAGACGCGGGCCGCAGGCTGAAGCTCGTCGCACGAGCGGAACGGATTGGCCGCGGCGTCCGGGCAAGCGTCTCGCCGGAGGAGCTACCGGGCGACGACCTGCTCGCGGGAGTCGAAGGTCAACAGAACGCGCTCATCCTGCGTACAGACCTGCTCGAGGAAATCGCGATCGTGCAGCGCGGAGGGAGCCTCACGCAGACGGCTTACGCGCTGCTCTCCGATCTCGTGGCCATCAGCGAGGACGTCAGTGCCGGGAGCGCCACGCGTCGATCGCCTGCTCGAGCGCGGGGACGTCGAACCCTTTGACGACGCGGTCTTCGAACATCGTCACCGGGATGGTGCGGTATCCACGCGCAACCAGATCGTCGTACGCCTTGTCGTCCTCGTCGACGTTGTGCGCCGTGAACGGCACACCGGCTCGTGAAAGAAACTCTTTCACCTGCTCACAGCTTCGTCAGGCGCTGCCCGCGTAGACGATAATCATTCCTTCCATTATGGCGCCACTCGACGGAATCACCGTTCTCGACCTGACACGCGTGCTGTCAGGACCCTATTGCACGATGCTGCTCGCCGACATGGGCGCACGCGTCATCAAGGTTGAACAGCCGCACAAAGGCGACGACACGCGCGCCTGGGGACCGCCGTTTCTCGAAGGAGAAAGCGCCTACTTTCTCAGCATCAACCGAAACAAGGAAAGCGTCACCCTCGACTTCAAACATCGCGAAGGGCGGGCGCTGCTGGAGCAATTGCTGGGCCGGGCCGACGTCCTCGTCGAAAACTTCCGCCCCGGGACGCTGACCAGGCTTGGTCTCGACTACGAAACGCTCTCGAAAGACTACCCGCGCCTGATCTACTGCTCGATTTCCGGTTTCGGCCACACCGGCCCGCGCTGGAAGCAGCCGGGATACGACGCCATCATGCAAGCCGAGGGCGGTTTGATGAGCATCACCGGCACTGCGGACGGGCCGCCGGTCAGACTCGGCGTCGCGATCGTCGACATCGTCTCCGGAATGTTTGCGGCGTACGGCATCGCGATGGCGCTGCTCGCGCGCGAGCGAACGGGCAAAGGCCAGGAAGTGGACCTCGCGATGCTCGACGCTACGGTGGCGCTCCTCACCTATCAGGCGGGCAACTTCTTCGCGAGCGGCAAGGTTCCAGCGCGCCTCGGCAATCGCCACCCGAGCATCGTGCCGTACGAAACATTCACCGCGTCGGACGGCGATTTCGTCCTCGCCGTCGGCAACGACGATCAGTGGCGGACGTTCTGCCGTGTGGCCGGGCTGGTCGACGATGGCCGGTTCGCCACCAACCG
>Ga0157376_10003821_pt1 | contig 10413 bp, 8 predicted proteins | sample M45metaG_FD_121801 | JGI IMG/M metagenome (GOLD analysis project Ga0157376, IMG submission 121801) | Miscanthus rhizosphere microbial communities from Kellogg Biological Station, Michigan, USA - M4-5 metaG | ecosystem: Host-associated > Plants > Roots > Rhizosphere > Soil | place: USA: Michigan... | reverse complement strand
GGTTACTCCGGCGCGGATCCAGGAAACGATCATGCAGGATCCGAATTTCCAGGTCGACGGCAAGTTCGACAAGGAACGCTATCGCATGGTGCTTGGCGCCAACCAGAAATCCGCCGAGTGGTATCAGGACCAAATACGTCATGATCTGGCGATTCGCCAGGTGCCGGCTGAACTGGCGCGCAGCGTAGTGGTAACGGACGCGGAAGTGAATGGCTACGTCCGCCTGCGCGATCAGACGCGCAATTTCCGCTACGTGAAGTTCGACAAACCGACGGCCGAACCGACGGTCGCCGACGCCGACATCGAGGCCTACTACAAGGCGCATGGCGACGAATTCATGACCGCGGAAAAAGTGTCGCTCGACTATGTCGAGATCGACGCGGCGAAGATGCAGTCCGACGTGAAGCCGGACGACGAGACGTTGAAGAAGCGCTACGAGGAACAGAAGGCGCGCTTTCTCACGCCCGAGCAGCGGCTTGCCTCGCACATCCTCGTGAAGGTCGACACGAACGCCGATGCCGCAGCGCAGAAGGCCGCGCTCGAGAAAGCGCAGGCGATCGCGGCCGAGGCCAAGTCCGGCAAGGACTTCGCCGCGTTGGCCAAAGCCGATTCCGCCGACGTTGGTTCCAGAGCGCAGGGCGGCGATCTTGGCTGGCTCGAAAAGGGCGTTACCGATCCGGCGTTCGAAAGCGCGCTGTTCGGCCTGGAAAAGAGCGCCATCTCCGATCCGGTCAAGACCGATGAGGGCTATCACATCATCCAGTTGCGCGACGTGCGGCCGGAGAAAGTACGTGGTTTCGACGAGGTAAAGACGGAATTGGCCAAGCAGTATGTCGATTCCGAGCGCGAGCGCGTCTACAGCGAGCTTTCCGGCAAGCTGACCGATGCGATCTATCAGGATCCGACCGCGTTGGCATCGGCCGCGAAGGACCTGGGTCTCGAGGTCCAGAAAACACCGCTGTTCGCGCGCACGGGCGGCGCCGGCATCGCGACGAACCCGGCCGTCGTCAAGGCGGCGTTTTCGGGTGCGGTGCTGACAGAAGGCAACACGTCCGATCCGATCGAACTCGGACCGAACCACATCGTCCTGATCCGACTCGACCAGCACGAGAAGGCGGTGCCGAAATCGCTCGACGAGGTGCGCGACCAGATTCGCAAGAGACTCGGCGAGCAGCAACTGGCGCAGCAGGCGCGCGAGCAGGCCGGCGTGTTGTTCGAGCGCCTGCAGAAAGGCGAGACGCTTGAACAGATCGCCGAGCCGCTCAAGGCGAAAGTGACCGCGGAAAAGGATATCGGCCGCAATGCCGCCAATCTCGATCAGGCGCTCGTGGCCGAAGCGTTCAAGCTGCCGAGGCCACAGGAAGGCAAACCTGCGAACGGGCAGGTCGCGCTGGCGAACGACTCCTATGCGCTGCTGTCGCTCGATGCCGTCAACGACGCCGACCCGGCCAAGCTCGATGCGAAATCCCGCGAAGCCGCGCGCAACCAGCTTGCCCAGAGCATGGGCAACGATGCCGTGCGCGGCTTCGTCGACAGTCTGCGCAAGAGCGCGAAGATCAAGATTGCTGAAGACAGATTGCAGTAAGGCCAGTAAGGCAGGGACGAGGGACGAGGGGCGAGGGAAGAGCAGTCAAGAGCTTTTCCTCGGCTTCTCGTCCCTCGCCCCTGCTCTCCTCAGATTCCCGTCATGCCCAGCGTGTTGTACCCGGCATCGACATAAGTGATCTCCCCGGTGATTCCCGAGGCGAGGTCCGAACACAGGAACGCGGCCGCGTTGCCGACTTCATCAATGCTGACGCTGCGCCGGAGCGGGGCATTGCTCTCGACGTGGTCGAGCATCTTGCGGAAGTTTGCTATGCCGGCGGCGGCCAGCGTCTTGATCGGGCCGGCCGAGATGGCATTGACGCGCGTGCCCTCCGGTCCGAGGTTGAATGCCAGATAGCGCACCGACGCTTCGAGACTGGCCTTGGCCAGTCCCATGACGTTGTAGTTGGCCAGGGCACGGTCGGCGCCGAGATAGGTGAGCGTCAGGACCGAGCCGCTCCGGCCCTTCATCAATGGCCGCGCCGCCTTCGCCATCGCCGGCAGGCTGTAGGCCGAAATGTCGTGCGCAATGCGATAACTCTCACGCGTCAGGCCTTCGAGGAATTCGCCCTCGAGCGCCTCGCGTGGAGCGAATCCGATCGAGTGGACGAGGATATCCAGACCATCCCAGTGCTTGCCGAGACTCTCGAACAGCTGTGCGATCTGTTCGTCGCTGCTGACGTCGCAGGGCAGCACTATGTTCGAGCCGAATGTGTTGGCGGCTTCCTCGACGCGGTCCTTGAGCTTGTCGTTGACGTAGGTGAATGCGAGTTGCGCACCCTCGCGATGCATTGCATTGGCTATCCCCCATGCGATCGAGCGCTGGCTGATGATGCCGGTGATGAGGGCGCGTTTGCCGTGCAGAAATCCCATGATGCCTCCGCAAAAATCATTGTGTCGACCGCGCTCGCGCGGCGGAGTGCAAGTTTAGCCGAGATCGGCTCGGGCCTTCATTGCACAGGCCTTCATTGCCGTGTTGCGGTTACTTCGCGCGGCGGAGTCAACAGCAGCTGCTGACCCAGATGCAGTTTGGCGTTGCGCGGAAGCCCGTTCCAGCGCAGCAGATCGTCGACGTGCAGTCCGTAGCGGCGCGCGATGTCCCACAGGGTATCGCCGGCATGCACGACCACCGTTCCCGGCAGCGCGAGCGCTGCCGTGTAGGCGGCTGGCGGAGCAGGCACTGCAGCGAGCAGATCGGTGTCTTTCGCCGGCCCCGGCAGGAGCAGGCGCGTTCCCGGAGTCAGCGCCGCATCCGGCGCGACGCCGTTGATTGCGGCGAGCGCGCTGGGGTCCAGGTCCTCGAGCATGGCGAAGATCGAAATCGTCTCGGCTTGCTTGAGCACGGCCTCGTGCCAGTCACGCCAGACGTACTGCGGCAGTTTTCCGAGCGTCTGTTCGATGTCCAGGCGGCTGTTCGCCGGGATGACCAGCCGGAATGGACCGTCGGCAGGCATGCGCGCGCGAACGAAGCCGGGATTCAGATGACGCAGCTGCGCGTCATCGATTCCGGCAAGGCGTGCGGCCACATGCAGGTCCAGCGGCGCGGGCAGGTCGAGCACGGCGACGGCATCGTCGAAGTGCGGCTCGGGCAGGCGGATGCGATAGCGCCACGGATCCGAGACGATACACGACAGCGCCAGCAGCTTGGCCAGGTGGTCGTGCGTTCCCGGGTTCACGTGCAGGCGACCCATTTCGCGCGCGGTCCATTCGTTGTTCTTGCGGGTGCTCAGCAGCTGGCGAACTTTGTACATGCCGGCGTTGAAGGCCATGTCGGCCAGGCGCCAGTCGCCGAATTCGTCGTTGTACTGCTGCAGCAGGCCGATCGCGGTCACGGTCGAGGCGTACACGTCCAGCCGTCCGTCGTAGTCGTCGGTGATGCGCAGCCCGGCTTCGCGCGCCGTGTCCGGCATCAGCTGCCAGATACCGGCGGCACGGTCGCCCGTCGTTGCGATCGCCGTGTAGTTGCTTTCGATATATGGCAGGAACGCGAATTCGCCCGGTAGCCGATGTTTTTCGATCTGCTCGAGCACCAGCAGCAGATACGGCATAGCCTCGCTCAGCGAACTGGAAAAGTCGTTCGGCGCCTGGGCGTACATCCGTGCCCAGTGCTGAACCGACGGGCTGTAGTCGCAGCCGGGCATTGCGAAGCGTGCGCGAAGGCGCGGCCATGGCGATGCAACGGGTTGCGCCATGACCTTCGATGGCAGCGGTGCAGGCGCGGGCGGAGCTGTCGGCGGCGGAGGCGGGGCTGCGACGGGTACCGGCTCGGCTGGAGCGGCGGTGTGGGTAGGCCCGCTGGCGCAAGCCGCCAACAGCAGGCATGCGCCTCCAAGCGCCGTGCAGCAGCCGCCAAACAGGGCCAGACGCAAGTCGCGCGCCGTCCCGGCCGGGGTCCGCGGGCCCGAAGACCTCATGCTGGAGCGCAGCCAGTCGGCGCGCCGCGGCGCGCCAGCGTGATGCCTGGCTGGTGGCAGGAACGACAGCAAGCGCTGGCCAGAGCGTGGACGGGGCGAAGTCGGATCATAGATAGGTCTGACGTCGGCGCGGCACGCTGGGTGGCCGCACAAAAGGGCGGCCAATATACCGTACGGACCAGCCCGGCACGGTTGTGCGACGCAGCAAGCGCTTAACCTTGGCCGTCGATTCGCGCACAATCCGCGCTTCATCGCCTGAACTCGTGCCTGAATGCCGCCTGACATTTCCAGCAGTTACTCCAGCGGCCCCTTGCAAGTCCTTCTGCAGCGTGAGCTTTCGATGCTCGCCCCGCTGCTGGGTGGCATCTATGGGGTGTGGGGCCTGCACATTCGCCCGCACGAACGGGCGCCGGTGACCCTGCCGCCGCATTTGCTCAGTGCCGTGGTCGAATTGGCGCTCGACGAAGGCGGCTACTGCGCCGGGTCGCTGCGCTGTGAGCCATGCCAGCTGCCATTTGCCAGCGAGAGCTTCAAGCTCGTCGTTGCCCAGCACGTTCTCGAACAAGTCGCCGCACAGGATGCCGGCGCCGAAGAACTGGCGCGCGTGCTCGCTCCGGAAGGCGTCGCGCTGCTGTTCGGTTTCAACCCGGCGAGCTTGTGGCGTCCGTGGGTGTCGCGCCGGTTGCGTAATGGCATGCAATTCGCGTCCGCCGGAGGGTGGCGCCAGAGGCTGGAACGGGCGCAACTCGATGTCCTGCAGATCCGCTATGTCGGACCCTGGGGTCCCTGGGCTGCCGCCGAATCCAGTGGAGAGCGCGAGGTACGCTGGCTGCCGGTGCTCGGGCGATTCGGCGCCAGTTGGCTGTTGATCGCGCGCAAGCGGCGCAGCACGCTGACGCCGTTGCGTCTGACGACTGCGCGCGCTGACCTGAAGTTGACTCCGACGTTGGTCCCCGGCGCGCATCGGGAGTGTGCGTGACGCGCGCCGCGACCGCAGCGGTCGAGATGTTCACCGACGGCGCCTGTCTCGGCAATCCGGGACCGGGCGGCTGGGCTGCACTGTTGCGCTACAAGTCGGTCGAACGGGTATTATCCGGCGGCGAACGCGATACGACGAACAACCGCATGGAGTTGATGGCGGCGATTGCCGGACTCGAAGCGCTCAAGCATGCATCGCGCGTAGAATTGACCACGGACTCGCAGTACGTGAAACAGGGCATCGAACTGTGGGTGCCGCGCTGGCGGGCGAATGGCTGGCGTACGGCCGATCGCAAACCGGTCAAGAATCAGGACTTGTGGGAACGTCTGGCCGCGGCGGCTGAGCCGCACCAGATCAAGTGGCAGTGGACGCGTGGCCATTCCGGCCATGTCGAAAACGAACTCGTCGATATGCACGCACGCGCCGCCGCCGAGCGCGCGGCCAAGGGGTGATGATGCGTCAAGTCGTGCTGGACACCGAGACCACAGGCCTGGAAGTCGGCAAGGGTCATCGACTCATCGAAATTGGTTGCATCGAGTTGCTCGAACGGCGCCCGACGCAGCGCAAGTTCCACCGTTACCTCAATCCGCAGCGGGCCATCGATGAAGGCGCGCGCGTGGTCACCGGGATCAGCGACGAATTCCTGCTCGACAAGCCGCTGTTCGCGCAGATCGCCGACGACTTGCTCGAATTCATCGGCGATGCCGAACTGATCATCCACAACGCGGCGTTCGACCTCGCGTTCCTCGACGCCGAACTGGCAAACGCCGACCCGCGTCACGGCAGCCTGAGCGGCCGCGCCAAAGTGCTCGACACGCTGGCGCTCGCGCGCGAGAAATATCCGGGGCAGAAAAACAGTCTCGACGCACTGTGCAGGCGCCTGGGCGTCGACAACACCCATCGCGAACTCCACGGCGCGTTGCTCGACGCCGAATTGCTGGCCGATGTCTATCTGGCAATGACAGCCGGCCAAGGCGATCTTGGCTTGTCGAGCGCGGTCTTCCGCGTCGCGCCGATTCGCGCCTTCGTCAGCGGCGTTGCGCGCGCGGCGCTGAAAGTCTGCGTCGCCAGCGCCGAAGAAGTCGCCGCACATGCGCTGCGCCTGGCCGCGATCGACGCGACCAGCAAGGGCCGATGCCGGTGGCGGCTGGACTGACTTCCGCGTTCGAAGGGCATTGCATTTTCGCGCGCGGTGGCATAATACAGCGGTCGAGTCACCTGGATCGTGGATCGGCTGATGGCTTGGCCAGACTGGGGAGTATGGCAATGAAGGCTTTGCTGGGTACGTTGTTGCTGTTGTCCGCTGCGACGGTCAATGCCGAGACTGCCGTCGAGGCGATCGCCGCGCACAAGCACATGGGTGTCGCGACCTGCAGCAACAGCGTCTGCCACGGCGCATCGCAGCCGTTCCGCGAATCCAACGTCATGCAAAACGAATTCGCCATCTGGCAGGAATTCGATCCGCATGCAAAAACTTATTCGACGCTGTCCAAGCCCGAGGCGAAGGCAATCACCGCAAAGCTTGGCCTCGGCGATCCGGCGCAGGCGAAGATCTGCCTCGACTGCCACAACGACAACCAGCCGGCCGACCGGCGCGGCGAGCGCTTCCAGGTTTCTGACGGCGTCGGCTGCGAAGCCTGTCACGGCGGCGCCGAGCAATGGCTGAACTCGCACGCCGACCGCAGCGTCACGCATGCCGACAACGTCGCCAAGGGCATGTATCCGACCAACGATCCGATCAAGCGCGCCGAGCTGTGCCTGTCGTGCCACATGGGCGAAAAGGAACGCATGATCACACACCGGATCATGGGCGCCGGGCATCCGCGCCTGTCGTTCGAACTCGACACGTTCACCTGGCTGCACCCGCATTACAAGATCGGCGACAACTGGATCAAGCGCAAGGGACAGTGGAATGGCGTGCGCGACTGGGCCGTCGGGCAGGGTGTTGCTGCAGGCAACCTGCTCGACATGCTGCTCGATCCGAAGACCGAGTCGCATGGCCTGTTCCCCGAACTGGTCCTGTTCGACTGCCACGCCTGCCACAAGCTGATGCAGGGCAAGAAGTGGGGTCCGCGCCAGGGCACGGGACTTGGCCCCGGCGTCGTGCGCTTGAACGATGCGAACCTGGTGATGTTCCGCTATGTACTCGCCCCGGTCGACAAGGCGGCCGCGCAGCGCGTTCTCGACGAGACGCGCGCGTTGCATCGCGCGACGACCGAGAGCCGCGACGGAACATTCGCGGCGGCGCGCAAGCTGCGCGCGACGCTTACCGAATTGCTGCCGAAGGTCTCTGCGTACAACTACGACGCGGCGAGCCTCGACGTCATTCTTGCCAGCTTCGTCGCCGACGCCGAACGCGGCGAGTTCCGCGACTTCTCCTCGGCCGAGCAGGTAGCCATGGCCTCGCAGTCGGTGGTCGTCGCGTTCGAGAACGCCGGCAAGCTCGACAAGGACCAGGCGGCGCGGCTGCACGCCAAGCTCGATGCGCTGTACGAGACGGTCAAGGATGAAAACAACTACGCGATGGCGCGTTTTGATGGCGCACTCAAGGATCTGCGCACCGCGGCACCCTAACGTTGCTCCGATAGAGCCCGCCTCGGGTCCATCGGAGCGGGCCGTCCGACTGCGGCGGGCGCCGCGTTTACAGATCCGCGCGTGACCGACGCCGTCCAGATTCCCGGCTACAGCGTGCTGCGTACACTCGGCGCGGGCGGCATGGCGACGGTCTATCTCGCCGTGCAGGAATCGCTCGAACGCGAAGTCGCTCTGAAGGTCATGGCGCCGGTGCTGGCAGCGAACGCGGATTTCTGCGAGCAATTCCTCAAGGAAGGCCGGATCACCGCGAAGCTGTCGCACCCGCACTTGGTTACCGTGCACGACATCGGCTCGTATCGCGGCACGTATTACATGGCCAGCGAGTATCTGTCGGCTGGTTCGCTACGCGAGCGCCTGCAGAGCGGAGTCGGCGTTTACGAAGCGATCAACATCGCCCACGACCTCGCTTCGGGTCTGACCTATGCGCACGAAATGGGTTTCGTCCATCGCGACGTCAAACCCGGCAATATCCTGTTCCGCTCGAGCGGTGCCGCCGTGCTTGCAGATTTCGGCATCGCCAAGGCAATCAAGTCGATCAGTTCGGCGACAATGGCGGGCACCGCGATCGGCACACCGGACTACATGAGCCCCGAGCAGGCCCAGGCCAGCCCGGTCGATGGCCGCACCGATATCTACAGCCTCGGCGCCGTGCTGTTCGAGATGCTCAGCGGGCGCAAGCCGTACGTGGCAAATGATCCGTACGCCGTTGCGTTGCGTCACGTCACCGATCCGGTGCCGCGCCTGCCGGAGTCGCTGGCGTGGCTGCAGCCACTCATCGACCAGACGATGGCCAAGGATCGCGAGCAACGCTTCGCCAGCGGCGATGCGTTCATGTCGGCCTGCGACGCGTTGCTACGCGAGCATCCAATTGCGCCGACCAGCGAGCGGCGCAGCGGACGCCGCCGCGTGCCCGGCGCCAATGCTGGCGATGCCCACGGGGTGCCAGAAAGTGTGCCGCAGCGCTCGTCGGGGCCGCCGCGCTGGGCGTTACCCCTTGTATTGGCGTTCGCGCTCGTCGTCGCTGGAACAATCGCCTGGCGCTGGCTGCGTCCGCCGCCAACGCCGGCGTCGACCATCGTCACGCCCGTGACGACGCCATCGACGTTGCCCCCGATCTCGGCTCCGATCGAGCCGCCAGCCGATGCGGTCGCTACGGCCGGCCTGAGCCGGCTCGACACGCCTGCGCTGCTCGCGCGCGCCGGAACGTATCTTGAGGACGGTTTCAAATCCGGGCTTGGCGAGAAGTTCGGCTATCCGGCCGGTGACAACGCGATCGACCTGTTCCGCGAAGTGCTCAAGCGCGAGCCCGGCAACGCGGCTGCAACGCAGGGGCTGGCGCGCATCGCCGCATTTTATGAGCGCGGCGCGCGCAGTGCCCTGGACCGCGGACTGAACACCGGTGCCGACGAACTGATCGAAAAGGGCCTGCGTGCTGCACCGACGAGCGAGGGTCTGCTGAAGCTCAAGGCGGAGCTGGCGGCGAAAGAAAAGGGCTGAGGGCTGAGGGTTGAGGGCAAGAAGCAGAGCAGCGTGCACGACGCTGTTGATCTTCAGCCCTCAGCGCTCAACCCTGGACTCAACGACTCCGCACCAGAATCACCGTCACATTGTCGGACCCACCGCCGTCCAGCGCGGCGAGGATCAGGTGATCGACGCACTCCTGCGCCGAAAGGTCCTGGCGCGCCAGGATCTGGCCGATGTGGGCGTCATCGACTTCTTCGGTGAGCCCATCGGAACACAGCAGGATTTGCATGCCCGGTTGCAGAGTGCCGCGGATCGTCTCGACGCGCAGGCTCTCCGGATCGGTCACGCCGAGAGCCTGGGTCACGACATTGCGGTGCGGATGCGTGCGTGCCTGTTCGTGCGTGATCGCACCCTGCTGGATCAGTTCCTGGACGTACGAGTGATCCTGCGACAATTGCTTGAGTTCGCCATTCCACATGTATACGCGGCTGTCGCCGACCCAGCAGACCTCGTAATCACTGTTGTTCAGGCGCAGAGCGGCGATCGTCGTGCCCATCGGCAGCGCTTCTGCCTTGCGGCTCGAATGCTGGATGATTTCCTCATCGGCGCGCTGCACCGCCTGGGCCAGCGGCGCACCCTCGGTGATCTCGTGGACCAGCGTGTCGCGGGCCAGGGCGCTCGCGACTTCGCCGTGCTCGTGCCCGCCCATGCCATCGGCGACCAGCCACAGTCCGAGGCCGGCGTCGGCATAATAGGTGTCCTCATTATGCTCGCGGCGCAAACCGACGTGGGTGTTGTGTCCGAACTCAATCATGCGTCGATGGGTATCCTGCGCAGTCCGGATGGTAAGCCGAGAGCTTTCATAGCATGCCGTGTTCGTAGCCGGGCGCGCAAGCATCACGCATTGGCGTGATGCCGCGCAGGCGTCAGAACTCGATCCGGAAACCGGCTTCGAAGCGATTCAAATGCGCTCCAGTCAGTCCGCCGATGTATTCGTAGGCGATGTAGCCCGATCGTCCTTGCGGCCAGATCGCGTTCAACCCAAAGCCGATTTCGTAGAAATTGTGGTCCAGCCGCGGGTCCGTGACGACGATCAGCGTCTGCGTCGGATCGGACACGAAGCGCGAGACCACGGTTTGCGGATCGGTCCTGAAATCGTGGCTGTATTCGAGCCGCGCGTTCGGGACCAGGACGCCCCAGTTCTGGCTCGAGGTGTAGCTGAAGAGCGAACCAATCGTGCCGATTTCGGTGACCTTCGAGCGCGAGTCGACCTCCGTGGCCAGGCCGAAACCGGGAGCGCTGGAGTCGATCGTCTCGGTGAAGCCATCGAGGCTCAGATGCGCGTAGGCGCCGCGCAGATAGGGGCTGAACGCAAAG
>Ga0157376_10003819_pt1 | contig 10415 bp, 9 predicted proteins | sample M45metaG_FD_121801 | JGI IMG/M metagenome (GOLD analysis project Ga0157376, IMG submission 121801) | Miscanthus rhizosphere microbial communities from Kellogg Biological Station, Michigan, USA - M4-5 metaG | ecosystem: Host-associated > Plants > Roots > Rhizosphere > Soil | place: USA: Michigan... | reverse complement strand
CCAGTGCCTCCATTCTTGCCGGCATCACGCGCGACACGCTCAAGACGCTGGCCCACGAGGACGGCATCGAAGTGGTCGAGCGCGATATCCCGCGCGAATACCTCTATCTGTGCGATGAATTGCTGATGTGCGGCACGGCCGCGGAAATCACCCCGATCCGCGCGGTCGACGGCAAGCAGATCGGCAACGGCAAGGCTGGCCGCGTGACGCGTCGCCTGCAGGACCTGTTCTTCGGCCTGTTCAACGGCAAGACCAACGACCAGTGGGGTTGGCTGGAGCCGCTCTGATTCGCCGAGGTCAGCAGCAGCCATGAAGGCGGCGCCGTGATGGCGCCGCTTTTTTTTAGGGTGCAGCGTTGGACCATGCCTTCAGTCGAACGCGACCACCCCAAGCCGTCATTCCGGCGCACGCCGGAATGACGAGCAAAAAGCGGGTGCCGCTGAGTCAACCGAACACGATGCTCGCGATGGCGCCGTTGGTATCCGTGCGCGGACGCATCGATACGTCCCAGCCGTAGAGATCGCACAGGCGACGCACGATCGCCAGACCAAGACCTGCACCGCTTCCGCCCGCACCTTCGCCGCGCACGCCGCGCTGGAACAGGCGCTCGGCATCTTCGGGCTTGATGCCCGGACCGGTGTCGATGATTTCGATGCGATTGGCGCTCACTTCGACCGTCACGCGACCTTCGAGCGTGTACTTGATGGCGTTGCCGATCAAATTGGTCAGCGCCACCGACAGCACCGATGCCGGCGCATTCACGCTCACCGGCTGGCGCACGCTCAACTCTACTTCGAGCGGCTTGTCGCGCATTTGCGGGCGCTGGCTTTCGATGACATCGGAGGCCACCTTGCCCACATCGGTGGTTTCGCCGCGCGTGGGACCGCGACGTTCCGCGCGCGACAGCAGCAGCAAGGCCTCGATCAGCTCGGTCGCCTGACGCGACGAGCGTTCGATGCGCTTGAGGCGTTCGCGCAACTTGTCGGTGAGATCGGGCGAGCCTTGCAGCAGCTCGGTGGTACTGGAGATCACCGCCAACGGCGTGCGCAATTCGTGGCTCACGTCGGAGTTGAACTCGCGATCGCGCTCCACCATCGCGGTGAGTCGCTGCGAATATTCGTCCAGCACCAGCGCCAATTCACCCACTTCGTCATCGGCGAAGTGCGGCGCAAGGGGCTCGGCCTTGCCGTTCTTGCGAAAATCACGCAGCCGTTGCGCCAAATCGCTCACCGGTTTCAGAACTTTGCGCGATAGCCAGAAGCCGAGCACAAGCGACAGCAGCCCAAACAAAAACACTGCGGCGACCACGCTGACAATCAGCTGCCGCTTGCCCAACTCTTCTCGCGAAACGTCGTAGCGGACGAAGCTGATGATGCCGTTCTCTCGGTACACCGCCAGCTTGTAGTGATGCGGGGTTCCATCCTCCGCCAGTTCGTTGATGTCGTGTATACCGGTATCTAGGTTTTGCCAGGGCAGCGGCGCCTTGTAAATCGTGCGCTCACTCTTCGTCATGCCCGTGATTAGGCGCGAGCCCGGACCGGGCGCATCGGGATGCGCCTGCGCAAATTGGTTCGCATATTTCGCGTCATCCATCAGGCTGGAGTTGACCAACTGGTCCTCCACCCTGCTGCGGATGTTCAGCGCCGCAAACGCAAACAACGCGCTGAGTCCGAAACCGAACAGCGCGAAGGAGACGACCAGGCGAAACCTGAGCTTACGCCTGGACTGCATCCGGTTCGACCATGCGGTATCCAATGCCGTGACGCGTGTGGATCAGCGGCTTCTCGAAGGGTTTGTCGATGGCCGCACGCAGGCCGTGGATGTGCACGCGGAGCGAGTCGCTATCGGGCAGTTCCTCGCCCCATACGCGCTGCTCCAGATCCTGGCGGGTGACCACCGAGGGGCTGGCCTCCATCAGTGCCTGCAGCAACTTCAGGCCGATGGGATTCAACTGGATCGACTTGCCCTCGCGGGTGACCGTGAGCGTGTCGAGGTTGTAGGTGAGATCGCCCACCTTCAGCACGCGACTCTGCGGACCCTTGCCGCGGCGGGCCAGCACTTCCAGACGCGCTGCCAGTTCCTGCAGGGCGAACGGCTTGGTCATGTAGTCGTCGGCGCCCGACTCGAAGCCGGTGAGCTTCTGCTCCAGCGCGTCGCGCGCGGTGAGCATCAGGATGGGCGTCTGCTTGTGCGCTTCGTGGCGCAGCTTGCGGGCGACATCCAGGCCATCCATGCCAGGCAGGGTCAGGTCGAGCACGATCACGTCGAAATCATGCACGACGGCCAGATGCAGGCCCGTCACGCCGTCGCCCGCGAAATCGACCACATGACCCCGGTCTTCCAGATAATCGCCGATGTTCGTGGCGATATCGCTGTTGTCTTCGATCACCAATACGCGCATGCATCCTCCATACGCAGCCGGCATGAGGGCCGACCGAGGCCACAAGCTTAACAAGCTTGTGCCGGGGAAAGGGGGCCTTGGCGGCCGCGAAGCTGAACAAGTATCGAAATCGGGCAAGAAAAAAGCCCAGGCCGCTCGACTCGTGGTCGCTCGCCTGGGCTCAAGCTACTGCCCCGATACCGAAATCTGCTGTCACCAGACCTTGCGGAAGTGCCAGACAAATTGCAGTGGGGCCTTTATAGGTGCAGCGCAGTTACATCGGGGTTAACCGGTACTCACGCCACCGTTAACTGCCGTGTTTAGTGCCCGCCAACGGGGTTGTTGCGGCCCTGATTGAGGATGTCCTGCTGCAGACGCTGGGACTGATCCTCTTCCATGTTGATCTGGCGCTGCGTCTTGCACACCGTCTTGGGAATGTTCGATCCCATCGGCTTGACCTGTTCGCACACTTCGCGATTGGCATCGTTGCGCGTCAGGATCGCGTTGACTTCCGATTGACTGTTGTACAGCTGGACCTTGGATGGCTGATCCATGGCATCGACCGTGCCGAACTTGTCGTACAGCGATTCCATGCTGCTGAGGTCGCGATCGACCGTCGCCTGATCACCCTGCTTCACGGACTCGAAGCGCCCGCCTGGAGCCATCTGCTGACGAACATGGTCGGCCACCGCGGCGAATTCGTCCTTGGTATTAGCCTTGACGTCGGGCTTGGCTTCCTTCGCATGAACCGATGCCACCTGCAACACGAGCATCATCGCCGCCACGACCGGCAGCCAGTACTTCCGCTTCATTGTTTTCCTCCACCCCTGCCGCATCCCCCCTCGGGACGCGGTCTACAGGAATGCCCATGCTAGGCCGGCTCGCGCCGCCGGGTCAAAGGCCAAAAGGCGGATTCCGCAGAAAAATTTAGGCGGCGCGCTGCGGTTTGCGCTTCACCAGCGCCTGGCCGATACCGGCCTCGCCTTCCAGCAGCTTGATGATCGCCCCCGCCACGTCCACGCCGGAGGCCGCCTCGATGCCCTCAAGGCCGGGCGAGGCATTCACCTCGAGAATCAAGGGGCCGCGCTTGGAGCGCAGCATGTCCACGCCGGCCACGCCCAAACCCGGGGCGGCGGCGGCCCGCACGGCGATGCGCCGCTCTTCGGCACTGAGCGTGGCGGCCTTGGCGGTGGCCCCGCGGTGGATGTTGGCGCGGAACTCGCCCGGGCTGGCCTCGCGCTCCATCGCAGCGACCACTTTCTTGCCCACCACGAAACAGCGCAGGTCGCTGCCCTTGGCCTCGGCAATGAACTCCTGCACCAGGAAGTTGGCGTAGAGGCCGCGGAACGCCTCGATCACGCTCTGCGAGGCGCTGCGCTTTTCGGCCAGCACCACGCCGGTGCCCTGGCTGCCCTCGTTGAGCTTGATCACGTGCGGCGGCTCGCCCAGCATGGCCAGCACGTCGGCGGTGTCGTCGGGATTGTCGCCGAACACCGTGGCCGGCATGTCCAGGCCCTGGGCCGCCAGGATCTGCAACGAACGCAGCTTGTCACGGGCACGCAGCACCGCATCGGAGGAGTTGGGCGTGTAGACGCCCATCATTTCCAGCTGGCGCAGCACCGCGGTGCCGTAGAAGGTGCTGGCGACGCCGATGCGCGGAATCACCGCATCGATGCCCTTGATCGCCTTGCCCTTGTAGCGGATGGACATATTGCCCGGCGCAATGCGCACGTAGCAGCGCAACGGATCGAGCACGCGCACCACATGGCCGCGCTCGCGTGCGACGTCGACCAGACGTTGCGTCGAATACAGACGGGTGTTGCGCGAGAGGATGGCAATCTTCATGAAACACCCGTGATGCCCGCCCGGATGGGTCGAGGCTGTGTATAGGAAAGCGCAGGATCCACCGCGAATCGCCCGTGCAATGCACTACGACCGAGCAGCATGGGAAACAGCATATGGCGCCTGTCGGTCAAATTGATGTCGACAGCAAAGCGCTCGCCGGCCAGCACCACGTCCGTGCGGATGAACCAGCGCAGGGTGCGCCGGCCGCCCGTGTCGGTGACCGCCCGGCGATCCAGCGCCAACGTCTCGCAGGTCACCGCGATGCGATGGCGACCGCCCACGGACACCGAAAAACGCAGCCACGTATCGCCCGCGCGCTCGAAACTCTCCAGCGTGTCCACGTGCAGCGAACTGCTACGTGCACCGGTATCGAGTTTGGCCTTGAGCAGAGGAATGCCGAGCATCGGCAATGCCAAGCGCTCCCGCCAGCCGAGGGTGTTCACATCCGCCATGATCAGCGTACGCCGCGTGTAGGGAGCTCGTGGGGGTCGGGAGCAAATGGAGCGGGTGAAGGGAATCGAACCCTCGTCAGTAGCTTGGGAAGCTACAGCTCTACCATTGAGCTACACCCGCAACGCCCGTCGATGGTAACCCGCCTCCGCGGGCCTTGGGAACCGCTGCCGGCGAACGTTCGACGGATCGGCGCGCCGGCGGCCGAACGCATCGCGCGATGACGCCGTGATCGAGGGCATGGGTTTGGCGCGGGCTTGCGCGTGCCGCAGCCGAACACGGCGTGAACCGGACATGGCGGCCGGCTGAACCACTTTTTGCGCGGACGCGGCCAGTCCTTGCGATGGACGGAGCACACATCCGCATAATGCGTCCGTCGGCGCCCGCGCTCCCCATGCGTTCTTGCGGGTGACGCCATCCTTCCGCGATACCCGTCGCGTCCAGCTCCGGAGAACCCGATGCGTGTGCTTACTGCTTTCCTGACGTCGCCACAAAACCGGCGATGGATGGCAGCGGCCTTGTTGCTCTGTGCCGCCGGGCTGAGCCAGGCGCAGACCCAGGCGCCACCCGACGACAGCGACGCCGGCGATCCGCCGTCGCGCATCGCACGGCTTTCCTATCGCGAGGGCGATGTGGGCCTGTTGCCGGCCGGCGAAAAAGACTGGGGCGATGCCAGCCTCAACCGCCCGCTGACCACCGGCGACCGCCTTTCCACCGGCGACGGCGCGCGCGCCGAGCTGCAGCTGGACAGCGGCACGCTGCGCATCGCCGACGATTCCAACTTCGGCTTCCTCACGCTCAACGACCAGCTCACCCAGGTCGAATTGACCCAGGGCACCGCGAGCGTGACGGTGCAAGGCCTCGACGATGGCCAGAGTTACGAAATCGATACGCCTACCGTCGCGCTGGTGATCGATCAGCCGGGCAGCTATCGCGTGGATATCAGCGAGGACGGCAAGTCCACCCGCGTCACCGATTTCGCCGGCCACGCCACCGTCTATGGCGAGGGCGGCGCACAGCGCATGGTGGCTGCGGGCCGCTCGTACGAGTTCGTCGATTCGTCGCTGAGCGTGGTCAGCATCAACGATATCCAGGGCGGCGACGACTTCGACGCCTGGGTCGACAGCCGCAACCAGCAATACGCCTCCTCGCCCGCCGACCCGAACGTATCGCCGGACATCGTCGGTGCGCAGGATCTCAATCAGTACGGCAACTGGCAGAACGATCCCGACTACGGCCAGGTCTGGTATCCGGCCAGCGTGGGCGCCGACTGGTCGCCCTATAGCGACGGTCACTGGTCGTACGTCGGCCCGTGGGGCTGGACCTGGGTGGATGCCGCGCCGTGGGGTTTCGCGCCGTATCACTACGGCCGCTGGGCCCATGTGCGCAACCGCTGGGGCTGGGTGCCGGGACCGGTCGGCGTGCGCCCGGTCTACGCGCCGGCGCTGGTGGCCTTCGTCGGGGGTGGTGTGTCAATCGGCGTTGGCGGCCCGGTGGGCTGGTTCCCGCTGGGACCGGGCGAGGTCTACAACCCCTGGTATCGCGCCAGCCGCGGTTATTACACCAACGTCAACGTCAGCAACATTTACTGGCGCAATAACCGCAACCTGGTGATCAACAACATCAACAACCGCTACAACTATTTCCGCGACGGGCGCCCCATGCCCAACGAGCGGTACATGAACCGCGATGTGCCGCATGCGTTCCGCGCCATGTCGGGGCAGGATTTCGTGGCCGCGCGCAATCCCCGCAACCACATGGCAGCGGTCGATCAGCGTCGTTTCTCCGAAGCGGCGGTGATGCCGCGCGGCGTCAGCGGCCTCACCCCCGTGCGGGCGAGTTTTGCACCGCCGCGCGCCAATACGGCGCGTCCGCTGCCGGCCGGCGGATTCCAGCGCGAAGTGGTGGCGCGTACGCCGCCGGCAGCAGGCTTCGGCGGCCGACCGGCCAATGTCGCCGGTGCGCCGCGCATGGCGCCCACGCCGAACAATGTGCGCTTGCTCAATGGCCAAGACCGCGGCATGCGCGGGCCAACGCCCGGACGCCCACAGGACTTCTCGGCCGCACAGCCCAACGCCGGGCCGCGGGGCAATGCGCCGTCGGCCCGCCCGATGCCCCGCGGCGACAATGAACCGGCCGCGATGCGGCCGGGCGAACTGCCCTCGGCACGCTTTGCCCGGCCCAATGCGCAGCCGCGTGGCGAGAACAACCAGCCGCGTCCCGGATTGAGCGTCATCCCCAGTGCCGACTCGGACCGCATGCGCGGTCAGGCAGCGCCCGGCATGCTGCCGAACGCGCCCCGCATCGAACCGGCCCAGCCGCAACAGGCGCGCCAGGACAACGCCGAACGATTCCAGCGCGACAGCGGCATGCAGCAGCGCCAGGACATCCAGCAACAGCAGATGCAGCAGCGACGGGCCGCGCAACAGCAGCAATTGGAGCAGCGCCAGCAAGTGCAGCAACAGGACGTGCTGCAGCAGCGTGAGAGGATGCAGCAACAGAGACAGCCGCCCGATGCCTTGCAGCAACGGCAGCAAATGCAGCAACAGGAAGCCCAGCAGCGCCAGGCGATGCAACAGCAGCTGCAGCAACGCGACGCCATGCAGCAACGCCAGCAGATGCAACAGCGGCAGGAGATGCAGCAGCGCAACGAGGCGGCCCGCGGCAATCCTCAACCGCAACCCCAGCAGGCCCGGCCGGAACAGCGCCAGCCGCAGCCCAATAAAGAGGAGCACCGGGCGGCTCCGCGTCGGGACGATCAGCAGCGTTGAGGGTCTGCAACGCCCTCTCGAGGCCCGGCACCGCCGGGCCTCTTCATTTCCAGGGCGGCATTCGGGTCGGCAGCCGCTACAATGGACGGATGCACATCACGCTCAATGGCAGTCCGCGCGACTGCGCCCCCGCCACCACCGTCGCCCAATTGCTTGAAGACGCCGGCTACGGCCAGCGCCGCGTCGCCGTGGAAGTGAACCACGAGATCGTCCCGCGCAGCCTGCATGCCAGCCATAGCCTGGCCGACGGCGACCGCGTGGAAATCGTCCATGCCATCGGCGGCGGTTGATCGCCCCGGCATGCGCGTTCATGCGACGCCCCGCGTCGCCGCAGACTGAAGACCTTACGATGAATATCAAGACGCTCGATGCTTCCGATCCGCTGATCATCGCCGGCAAGAGCTACGGCTCGCGGCTGCTCACCGGCACCGGCAAATACAAGGATTTCGACGAGACGCGCCGCGCCAGCCAGGCCGCGGGCGCCGAGATCGTCACGGTGGCCATCCGCCGCGTGAACGTCGGCCAGGACGCCGGCCAGCCCAACCTGCTGGACGCGTTGCCGCCCGAAGAATTCACCCTGCTGCCGAACACCGCCGGCTGCTACAACGCGGTGGACGCCGTACGCACCTGCAAGCTCGCGCGCGAGCTGCTGGACGGTCACAAGCTGGTGAAACTGGAAGTGCTCGGCGACCAGCGCACGCTGTTCCCCGACGTGGTGGAAACGCTCAAGGCCGCCGAAACGCTGGTGGCCGACGGTTTCGACGTGATGGTGTACACCAGCGACGATCCGATCCTGGCCAAGCGCCTGGAAGAGATCGGCTGCGTGGCGGTGATGCCGCTGGCCGCGCCGATCGGCTCGGGCCTTGGCATCCAGAATCGCTACAACCTGCTGGAAATCATCGAGAACGCCAAGGTGCCGATCATCGTCGATGCCGGCGTGGGCACGGCTTCCGATGCAGCCATTGCGATGGAACTGGGCTGCGACGGCGTGCTGATGAACACCGCCATCGCGGGCGCGAAAGACCCGGTGCTGATGGCGCACGCCATGAAGCTGGCGATCCAGGCCGGTCGCGCCGCGTTCAAGGCCGGGCGCATCCCGCGCAAGCGTTTTGCCTCGGCGTCCAGTCCGATCGATGGCACCATCGGTTGATTCCATGAGCGATACGCACGACCAGAACGGCGACCACGAAGGCGCCGAGCAACCGCCCTTCATGCGCCGCATCCGCAGCTTCGTGCTGCGCGAAGGACGCATGACGCCCGCGCAACAACGCGCCTTCGACGAGCACTGGGCCCGCTTCGGCATCGACTACAGCGGCTCGGCGCAGGACTTTGCCTCCCGCTTTGGCCGCAGCGCCCCGCGGGTGCTGGAAATCGGCTTCGGCAACGGCGAAGCACTGGCGTGGGCGAGCGAGCACGACCTGCAGCGCGACTTCATCGGCGTGGAAGTGCACGGCCCCGGCGTGGGTCGCCTGATGAACGCGCTCGCCGCGCGCGATGCCGGCAACGTGCGTCTGTACAAGCATGACGCGGTGGAAGTGCTGGAAAACGAAATCCCGCCCGGCACCCTGGCCGAAGCGCGCATCTGGTTTCCCGACCCGTGGCACAAGAAACGCCACAACAAGCGCCGCATCATCCAGCCCGACTTCGTGGCCCTGCCCGCCTCCCGCATGGCGCCCAACGGCCTGCTGCATCTGGCCACCGACTGGCAGCCCTATGCCGAGCACATGCTCGAGGTGATGGAAGCGGCGCCCGACTGGCAGAACGACCTCGGTCCCGGCCAATACGCGGAAAAGCCGGCGTGGCGCATCGAAACCCACTTCGAACGCCGCGGCCTCAAGCTGGGTCACGGCGTGTGGGATCTGCTGTACCGCAAGCGCTAAAGCGCAGCGCGCACTTGCTCCCTCTCCCCTACGGGGAGAGGGTTGGGGTGAGGGGCCACGCTGCCTCGACGCTGCTTATTGCGCGCTCTTTTGGTACGCACACACGAAACGCTCGCCTTAGCCACGCCATCGCGAGCACCCGCCCCTCACCCTAACCCTCTCCCCAAAGGGGAGAGGGGATCCGCTCTTTCATCATCGCTCGAGTAACCGACAACCGACATGTCGGGCTCGCAGTGCATACACGGTTCACCAGCCCAGCGCAGCACACGTTTATACTCACGCCTCAAACAGGGACGAGTCGTCGTAGCGTGAAGCTCCCACTGCCCACATCCAACCGTCACCAGGATGCCCGACCAAGGGGCGCGCGCTAGTGGGACTTGCCCTCACCCCTGAAATGATCCTGGTGCTGGGGCTGGTGGGCTTCACCATGCTGATGCTGGTGCTGGAGTGGATCCGCGCCGACATGGTGGCCCTGCTGGTGGTGGTGGTGATCGGCCTCACCGGGCTCATTCCTTCCGAACGCGTGTTCAACGGCTTCGCCGGCAACGCGGTCATCGCCATCATCGCCATCATGATCATGGGCGCCGGCCTGGACCGCGCCGGCGTACTCACGCTCACCGCCAGTTTCGTGATGCGCATGGCGCGCGGTGTGGAATCGCGCCTTGGCGTGGTGATCAATCTGGTCACCAGCCTGTTCAGCGCCGTCATTCCCAGCCAGGCGCTGGCCGCGCTGATGATCCCCGTGACCAGCCGCCTTGCCGCGCGCACCGGCGTGCCGATCTCGCGGCTGCTGCTGCCGATGGCGTTCTGCATCCTCACCGCCACCAACACCACGCTGATCGCCAACTCGCCGCTGATCGTGCTCAACGACCTGGTGGCCAGCGCAAACGCCAACCTGCCCGCCGGCGCGCACACGATTCCGAAGTTCGGTCTCTTCAGCGTCACGCCGGTGGGTTTGGTGCTCGCACTCACCGGCGTCGGCTTCTTCTACTTCTTCGGCAAGAAGCTGCTGCCCGAGCGCGAAGACGAACGCCTGAAGGTCACTCCCGGCCGCACCGAGAGCTACTTCGCCGACACCTACGGCATCGT
>Ga0157376_10003818_pt1 | contig 10415 bp, 8 predicted proteins | sample M45metaG_FD_121801 | JGI IMG/M metagenome (GOLD analysis project Ga0157376, IMG submission 121801) | Miscanthus rhizosphere microbial communities from Kellogg Biological Station, Michigan, USA - M4-5 metaG | ecosystem: Host-associated > Plants > Roots > Rhizosphere > Soil | place: USA: Michigan... | reverse complement strand
TTCCCGCCTACACGGTGCCACCTTGCTTCATTTACCCTAGAGGTACAGGACTGATAACTCTCATGGCGACCATCAAGCAGGAAGACCTGATTCAGAGCGTAGCGGACTCGCTGCAATACATCAGCTATTACCATCCGGTGGATTACATCACCAACCTCGCAAAGGCTTACGAACTGGAAGAGTCGCCTGCGGCAAAAGACGCCATGGCGCAGATCCTCATCAACTCACGCATGTGTGCCGAAGGCCACCGGCCTCTCTGCCAGGACACTGGCATCGTAACGGTCTTTCTCAAGATTGGAATGGATGTTCGCTGGGATGCTGAGATGACCGTCGAAGAGATGGTGAACGAAGGCGTACGTCGCGCCTATCTGCATCCGGATAACGTTCTGCGCGCCTCCATCCTGGCCGATCCTGCCGGAGCGCGTAAGAACACGCGCGACAACACGCCGGCGGTGGTCAATATAGAGCTTGTACGTGGCGGCGAGGTGGAAGTCACAGTCGCAGCCAAGGGCGGTGGCTCCGAGGCAAAGTCTAAGTTTGCCATGCTGAATCCCTCCGACTCGATTATCGAGTGGGTACTGAAGACCGTGCCTACCATGGGCGCGGGCTGGTGTCCTCCGGGAATGCTGGGCATCGGCATCGGCGGCACAGCTGAAAAAGCGATGCTGCTGGCCAAGCAATCACTGATGGACCCCATTGATATTCAGGATGTGATCGCTCGCGGACCGAAAAACAAAATTGAAGAGATGCGCATCGAGCTTTACCGCAAGGTCAATGAACTCGGTATCGGCGCGCAGGGGCTGGGTGGTCTCACCACTGTTCTTGATGTAAAAATCTTCGACTATCCCACGCATGCGGCAAACCTTCCCGTCGCCATGATCCCCAATTGCGCAGCCACGCGTCACGCCCACTTTGTGCTCGATGGCTCCGGACCGGTAGCGCTCGAACCGCCATCGCTTAAGGACTGGCCGCAGCTCACCTACGACACGTCCTCTGCGCGCCACGTCAACCTCGACACTGTCACCCGCGAAGAAGTCGCCACGTGGAAGCCAGGCGAGGTGCTGTTGCTCAACGGTAAGCTGTTCACCGGCCGCGATGCCGCTCACAAACGCATGACCGATATGTTGAGCCGCGGCGAAAAGTTACCCGTTGACTTCACTAACCGCTTCATTTACTACGTCGGCCCCGTCGATCCCGTGCGCGAAGAGGTAGTCGGCCCGGCTGGCCCCACCACGGCAACCCGCATGGACAAGTTCACCCGGCAGATGCTGGAACAGACCGGGCTTCTCGGAATGGTCGGCAAGGCCGAACGCGGCCCCGCTGCCATCGAAGCCATTCGCGACAACCATGCTGCCTACCTGATGGCAGTAGGCGGTGCTGCCTATCTGGTTTCGAAGGCGATCAAAGCTTCCCGCGTTCTGGCCTTTGAAGACCTGGGCATGGAAGCCATCTATGAATTCGAAGTCGCCGATATGCCAGTGACCGTCGCCGTGGATTCCCGAGGCACCTCGGTGCATCAGACTGGCCCGAAGGAATGGCAGGCGCGCATCCAGTCAAAACTCGGCGGCATTCCGATACTGGCATAAAAGCACCTGAACCTTTGAGACATGAAAAGCTGGCGAGCCCTTGCTCGCCAGCTTTTATTCGCTTCAAAACAGCAGTCATGAGCAGAAGTCGCCGCCAGATTCCAGTGGTCAGTCCAGCAGACGCATGCTAAAATTCCACACGCAGCCGTGCTATAGCTTCGTTCACCATCCCCCTTTCCGCCTCCAGCGAAAACCAGGCACACAACGCCACTGGCTGCGATAAAGGGGAAATACCTCCATGCAACTCTTCAACAGATACGCAACCCTTGCAGCCTTTGCACTCGCAACTGCAACCGCTCCGGCTGCGCTGTACGGGCAGAAGAGCGATCCATGCGCACCTCCAACTGGCTACGAACGCACCACCAATAACGTCAGCGCTGTATCCGACGAAACCACCAAGGCTTCCACCACCGTTTTGAACGACAGCGCCAAAACTACGGATGCCATCAACAAACTAAAAACGTCGATTTTCGGAAGTAAGAAAACGACAAAAGCGACACCGGCGGCCGCCACTGCTCCAGCACCTTCGTCACAAACGGTTCTGAACGCACAGCTCCAGCAAAAGACAGCAGCAGCCGATGGCGCAAAATCACCCGAAACGCCAAAACCCTGCCCTACTAATAAGCTGGTGGACGCAAAACGGACGACGCCAGGTACTCCGGCTGCCGATTCAGCACCTCACCCTGCTCCGCCCACAACCGCAGCCAAGGCGACAATTCAGGATGAAGGCGATGGCAAGCATGTGGTTCTTATCCTTCCGGGCCAGTCCGATGCCAAGGAATTAACCATCCTGCCAAACACCAAGAATATGTACCTTGAAGAATCCACCGGGGATAAATATCTGGTCATGCCAGATGGCTCGGTCACCAGAATTCCGCACACAACAGCGCCTAAAATTGGCTAAAAAACGCTCTTTTTTTGACTTTTTAGCCCTTTTCGACGCGAAAAAACAGCAAAAGAGCCATGTCCGTAGAAGACATGGCTCCTTTTACTTAGTGGATTTGGAGAGAATCGGTTACTGGCGACCGAAACGATAGACCACGCCAACAGTGAATCCCTTGTTGTTCTGCGTGTCGCTGCCGTATCTGCTCATCAAATATTCCGGGGTCAGGCGAATCGCCAGGGCGGGGCTCAGGTTGTAGTCAACAGAAGCGCCTGCCGCCAGATTAAAGGAGTTGCCGTCACTGTAGAGGCCGATAAACTCTCCCGGAAGGCCACCGGTACCGGTGCCGAAGTTGCCGTGCCCAACCCCGGCAAGAACATGTGCCGTCCAGCCCCAGTGCAGCCCCTCGAAGAAACGGACTGTAGGACCGGCCAAAAACGTGTACTGGCTGATGCTGGGCTGGTAGATCGAGAATTGATTGGGCCCGGTATAGGTCGTGCCATAGTAGCCCCGGCCATCAACGGTGACGCCGATCTTGCCAAACGCATAATCGGTCATACCGATACGCCAGCCAGATTCATTAATGTGCTGCAGGGAGCTGCCGGGACGGAAGCGCAGGTAATTGCCGCCGAAATACGCCTCGTATTTGTGCGTGTAAGTATCCTGGATAACCTGCTGTTCACGAAGCCTGCGCCGCGCCCGGACGCGCTCCTGCGCCTGGCGCAGTACCTGCGCTCGCTGCTGTTGGTTCGGCTGTGGAGCGGTCTGCTCCGTCTGTGCCTGTGCCGCTGGCTGTTGTTGATCTGTTGTCTGCTGCGCGTGCAGCGTTGCAAAAGAAAAAAGAGTAATTGCCAGAACCGGGTAAAAACGGTTGGAACGAAACATGAACCTGAGTGCCTCCACTGCCGGCGAAAACAAAAATTGGGACTACCGAACTATCTCACTCAAAAAAAAGAAAATGATTCTCTTGTCCTAAGCTCTTTTTATTTTAGAGCCTCGGACACTTTTTCATGGAATCTTGTCTTCCAAGCAAGCGCAGAATATTGTCCTCCTGCTATTAAAGCACCTGCGCGATTCTTCGTGGTCAGCTTTCCTAAAACCTGCTATGAACTACTAAGCGGGTAGCGGCAACGCCATGCGTGTCCGGCCGCTAGGTTTAGACTCTCATTTCGCATCGAGGACACAACCGCATGAAGGGATTTTTGATAGGCCTGGTCCTGGGGCTGCTCGTGCTGCCCGTCGCTGTGCTGCTGTATTTCCACTCCAGACGCCCTCCAGTCTCCGTGACCGATCAGCCTTTTCCCTGGGAAAAAGAGCTCGTCCGCGGCCCTTTGAAGGCCCGCATCAACGGTGAAATGCCGAAATTGGCACCCATCTCTCCCAGCCAGACCAATCTGCAGGTGGGAGCACACATTTACCGCGAACAATGCGCTGCCTGCCATGGGCTTTATGGACTGCCTTCGACATTTGGAGCCCACATGTACCCCAAAGCGCCGCAGCTATGGGCTCCTCATCAAAACGGTGTCGTCGGTGTCAGCGACGATCCTCCGGGAGAAACCTTCTGGAAGGTAAAAAATGGTATCCGGCTGACAGGCATGCCCTCGTTTGACCATGTTTTGAACGAAGCACAGATGTGGCAGGTGACCATTCTGCTGGCGAACGCCGACAAGCCGCTGCCCAGCGATGTGCTGGACCTGATGAAGCAGCCCCTCGATTTCGATCCGACTGCGGCTGCCGCGCCCTCTCTTCCCGAGGCCAAGTGACCATAACTGAATCTCACCGGGACGGATGTTTCCGCAACTGTCCCGGGTTTACCTGCCAGCCATAACTTTCGATGAGGCCGTAACAGTTGCAGCTGGAGAGCATGCTTTGATCTTGACAGCCTTTTCCGGATAATGGCCATTTAACTTTCCATATCGATCGGCACCCGGCACATACACCTGGGCAAGATAAGTCCGGTCTTCAAAACGCTGGAAGATCAGGCATCCTCTGTTCGAATCGTCTTCCCTGTTCCGGATGCGCCGGAAATATCCTCTCCTCTCCGGTCTTCAGACTCCGGACCGATACAAGCCAATCGGAAAGCATGCTCAAGCGATAAATGCCTGTGACAAAATTCTGATTGCCAGCCGAAAACGGAAAAGGAACATTCACCGTAATCGCCTGGGCTGCGGCTGCGTCCGGCGAAGCAATAAACGGCAAGCCAATAGCGAGAGCTGCAAAAAGCAATCTTGCAGGAATCGAAGAGAAGCGCTTCATAGAGACCTCCTGCACAGCGCCTCGCACAGAATGCATGCTGACCTTGTGCCATGTCTCGATTGCAGCATCGAGCTAAAGCGCATGCGATAAAGATTGGCTAAGTTGGATGAAGTTTTGTAGAGGCTTCAAGAAGACAGCAGTCGCATCGCAGCAAAGAGCTGCGGCATAAGAGAATTTTGAAGGAAGCTCACTCTTATACCTGTTCCGAATGCTTCCACTGATGCAGTGTCGTTAAACAAACTGCATCGGTGGAAGCCTAGTACTTCGACTTGATGACGTAGGTGATTCCCGTCGTGAACTGGAAGGAATTGCGCTTGGTCGGTGGCTCTGCCGGTGGAGGATCGTTCAAATAGCTGTCATTGCTGCCTACGGAGAAGCTCAGGCTCTTATAGAAGGGAAAGATGAGCGTATTCGTCTCGCTGGCGGAGTAGGCGCGCACGTAGTTATAGGCCGGAATATAGGAGACCTGCTGGTTGAAGACGATGCTGCGCGGCAGCTTCAAGGCGTAGGAAACGGCAAAGGTCGAGCCGACCAGATCTTCATTCGTGCCAACCGTGTCATTATCGAAAGTCTGCTTTTCGTATTGCAGAGTCCCTTTTAAATCCAGCGTCTGCTTGGCCTGCTTGATCGCGGTCCAACCGATGCCTCCGCCATAAATTTGCTGCAGCGACAGCCCCTGGCTGAAGTTGTGATCGAAGGCGATTTGCGCCAGCACGTAGAAGCGGGTGGAGAAGTACTGGTCGCGCTCTGCGTCCGCATGATAGATGGAGCTTTTGGTATATGTAGCCGGAGTGAAGACGCCTCCGGAGGTAAAAGCGGGCTGAGTGATCTTGCCGTAAGTCTGCGAATAGTCCAGAGTCGTACGATTCCGCGTGTCGAGCCAGGACACAGTCGGGACAATACGCGCCAGACCAGCCGATCCGGTAAAGGTGTACTGGTTCTGCGTGGCCTGCACGATGGTGGTTCCCGCTGTCAGGGTCCCATTCCATCCGGCAAAGATACCTGGGTCACTTTGCAACTGCCGGTTGAAGGTCGTCTGGTCCACAATGTACTGTGCGCTTTTCACCGGAACCTGTTCGATAAGGACGGTAGAGTCGCCGGTATTCACTTCGATCTTCGAGTCCGCTACCGAAATTGTGCCCTGCACGAAACTCGCAGGCTTATTGATGACATGGACGCCCACGCCATGCTGCAGGACGGCGAATTTAGAGGAGGAATGCAGCTTCTTGATCTTGTCCCAGCTGACGTTAATGTCCCCGACAATGTCACTGTGAAAGACGACGGTGCCTCCAACTTCACGCAGCAGTTTGCCGGAGAGCTGGTCCCCATTCGTAAAAGTGATCACGTCGGGCGGAGTCGCGTCTTTCTTTTTGTGTTCCGCAGACGACTCGTCAGCAAAAGCGCCGACCGCTCTGAGAAGGGTAAGCAATAGGGCAATCGAGAAAAAAACAGACTTCAAGCAAAACAGCTTCCGTACAAAAGCCATTAAACAAACTACTCCCGGCTGGATTTTTGATTAAGTTTTCCCAGATGTTTCTGAGATATTTGACCCTGCAATCCAGCTACGCTTTCTAAGCGGGGAAAAGGGTGCTGCCTCTATGGTAACGAGAGTGACGTGGAATCGCTACCATAGGCGTAAAAATGCCGGGAATGTGTACACATTCCCGGCATTTTTCTTTAGTAGGAAGACTTGATGTTGTAAGTGACGCCAGCCGTGAACTGGAAGGAGTTCCGCTTGGTCGGCGGTAGTGTGAAAGGCACATCATTCAGGTAGGAATCCTGCGTACCCACGGTGAAGCTGAAATTTTTGTACACCGGCATAGACAAAGTGTTCAGCTCGGAGAGTGAATATGCATGCATTTCGTTCCAGGCAGGGAGATAAAGTACCTGCTGCGTGAAGATGAGGCCGTTGGTAAGATTCCGTGTGTAATAGGCGCCGAAGGTAGAGCCAATGAGGTTCTTGTCTTCATCCTCAAGCGTATTGAAGAAGGTCTGACGCTCATACTGTACCGTTGCCTTGACGTCGAGTTCCTGCTTCGGCGTCTTGATGACGGTATAGCCAATTCCGCCACCGTATATCTGTTGCAGATCGAGGCTCTGGCTGTAGTTGTGATCGAAGGCAACCTGCCCCAGATAATAGAGCCTTGGGGTCATGTATTGATCACGCTCTGCATCCGCGTGAAAGATCGAGCTCTTGCTGAACGTAGAAGGAACAAATACGCCACCGGGAGTGGTGTAGGACGGATCGGTGATCTTGCCGTAGGACTGCAGATAATCGACCGTCGTTCGATTGCGCGGATCGAGCCAGCTGACCGTAGGAACAAGCCGCTGCAAAGCGACCGCGGCATTAAAGGTGTACTGGTTTTGCGTCGCCTGTACCAGCGTGAGTCCTGCAGTTGCGGTGCCGTTCCATGCCTGGAAAAAGCCGGGTTCGCCCCCCAACTGCTTCTTCAGCGTTGTCTGGTCCACGATATATTCCGCGCTCTTCACTGGAATCGGCTGTGCGGTGATGTAGTGGGTTCCCGGCTGCAACGTCACCATAGTGATCTGCTGGTCGGCGACGGAGATGGTGCCGATGGCAACCGTGTCAGGAATCCGATGATGGACGAACTTCACACCCTGGTTGACTACCGCCACAGTCTGGCCGGTGTGCAACTCCTTGACCTTGTCCCAGGTAACGGTAATATCGCCGACGACGTCACTATGAAAGGTGACCTTGCCGGCAATCTCGTTTACGAATTTTCCTGTGAGCTGGTCGCCGTTGGTAAATATAATGACATCCGGCTGAGCCTTGTCATCAGCAGCAAAAACAGGGTTTGCGATAAGGGCGATGAGCGGCAGAACCGCGAGCCTTAGGATGCGGCGGGTAGCTGTCAGCATAAAGGAATGTTTGCTCCTAAGCAAAATTTGATGATGATCAAATGCTCTTCAGCGATTGCTCGTTAGATATCTAAAAACTTACATCTCAAACGCGAAATCCAGGCAAGGCAGCAAATATTCCGAAAATTCTTCCAGACCGAATGATACAGCTATCCGCCTCTTCCTGTTTAACAGTCAGTTAGAAAGTGGCTTAAAATAGAACCATGTCTATCACCCGCCAACAGGCTCTTGACTATTTCCAATCGGACGACCTGATAGGTCTTGGCATGGAAGCCGATGCGATGCGCAGAAAGCTGCATCCCGAAGGCGTAGTGACTTATATCATCGACCGTAATATAAACTACACCAATTTTTGCACCGAGTACTGCACCTTTTGTGCTTTTTATCGGCCACTAAAGGGCAAGATGGCGTCCGAAGGCTACATCTTGGACTTTGAGACGATTTACCAGAAGGTCGCGGAAACGGTTGAAATGGGCGGCACCGGCGTGCTGATGCAGGGTGGTCTGCATCCCGACCTGAAGATCGAATGGTTCGAGCGTTTGTTGAAGGGCATCAAGCAGCGCTTTCCGCAGATTTGGCTGCACTGCCTCTCCGCTTCGGAGATCCTGGCCATTGCCGAATACAGCGAACTAAGCGTGCGCGACACCATCATGCGGTTACGCGATGCCGGGCTGGATTCGATTCCAGGCGGCGGAGCGGAGATTCTCGATGACGAAGTAAGGCACCGTATCGCCCGCCTCAAATGCGGCACCGAAGACTGGCTTCTGGTGCATCGCACAGCGCACGAGCTGGGCATGCGCACTACGGCAACCATGATGTTCGGCGTGGGGGAGACCTTTGAACAGCGTGTGAATCATTTCGAGCAGGTGCGACGCCTGCAGGAAGAGACCGGCGGATTCACCGCTTTCATCCCCTGGAGCTTCCAACCGAATCACACTGCCCTTGGCGGACGTGGATGGGAAGAAGCCACGGCAGTCGAATACCTGAAGGTTCTGGCCATCTCGCGCCTCTATCTCTCCAATATCGAGAATGTGCAATCCAGCTGGGTGACACAGGGATTAAAGGTTTTGCAGATGGGGCTGCGCTTTGGCGGCAACGACGTCGGCTCGGTTATGCTCGAAGAAAATGTAGTGAAGGCCGCAGGAACTTCAAACTGCACGACAGAAGAAGAGTTACGCCGCATCATTCGCGATGCAGGATTCAAACCCGTACAGCGCGATACGCTCTATCGAACGATGTTTCTCAACTAGGAAGCGTGTGAGTAGCGCGCGGGTGAACGACCCGCGCCTGCCTGCAAATGATATGATTGGAATAATCTGATAGTCTTTTCCTTCCCCTTACAATTAAAAATTTTCCAGCTAAGGGGACACCTATGCTTCAACGCCGACAGACGTGGCCATTGCCCGCTCTGCTTATCCTTGTCGCCGGGCTTTCCGCGTGCAGCAAGGTGAAGGCTCGTGGCGACGTCGCATTTATGGGCGATTCGATCACAGAGATGTGGACGCTGCCTCGTGTAAACCTGGGCATCCACGGCCAGACAACCGCCCAGATGCTGCAACGGTTTCCCGCCGATGTGCTGCAAAAAAATCCGCACACTGTTGTCATCCTCGGAGGGACGAATGACACGCTGCTCGGCGTCGATCCGGAGGTCACCATTGCCAACCTCAGCAGCATGGCCGATCTGGCGTCTGCTCACGGCGTAGTGCCGGTATTATGCGAGATTCCACCAATCTATGCCCGTCATAACTCGCTCGCTCCAAAAGTCACTGCATTGAATCAGCGCATCGTCACCCTGGCTGCTCATAAAAACCTGACTTTGGTCGATTACTACGATGCAATCAATGGCCATCCCGACTATTTCAGCGACGGCATCCACCTGAAACAGCGTGGCTATCTGGCTATGAGCTGGGCTCTGGACAAGCAGGTTTCTCTCTTTCACGAGTAAGTTTTCACAAGCCGGCTTTTGTACAGTAAGGATCATGCGAGGAGAAGAATGCGTCGTTTCCCTGCTCCGTCGCTTACAATGAGCTTTGGTCCACTTGCGGAGGCAAGGCTCTGCTTACCCAGACGGCTACAGCATCATATATCTCAATGGTCTCAATGTCTCACGGTTGCGCCACTCTGTTGGCGCAGTTGAATCAACACAGCCTGTCGCACTATCTGCGTTCCCATTATCAGGACACCACCTTTCAGCATCTGTACCGTTGGAACTGGTTCGACACAGCACTCCTGATCCCTTATTTCATGGTGATGGTGATTCTGGCGTTCTATGGGTTGCATCGCTATCAGCTGGTCTACCTCTATTACAAACACCGCAAAAACGCCACAAAAGAACCGACGAAGTATTTCGAGCAACTGCCCCGCGTTACCGTGCAGTTGCCTATTTTCAATGAGCAGTTTGTCATCGACAGGTTGATCGAAGCCTGCTGTAGTCTCGATTATCCTCGTGAATTGCTGGAGATCCAGGTACTCGACGACTCCACCGATGAGACGAAGGAAGTAGCGCGAGGCATTGTCGAGCAATACAGAGCTGACGGCCATCCTATCGTCTACATTCATCGCACCGATCGTTACGGCTTCAAGGCAGGAGCGCTGGACCACGGATTGAAGACGGCATCCGGAGAATTCGTCGCGATCTTCGATGCGGACTTTGTACCGCCGCGTGACTGGCTAAAGAAAGTTGTTCACCACTTCGCGGAGCCGGAAGTGGGCATGGTACAGACACGCTGGACACACCTGAATCGCGATTACAGCTTTCTGACGCAGGTGGAAGCCATTCTGCTCGACGGGCATTTTGTGTTGGAGCATGG
>Ga0157376_10003817_pt1 | contig 10418 bp, 7 predicted proteins | sample M45metaG_FD_121801 | JGI IMG/M metagenome (GOLD analysis project Ga0157376, IMG submission 121801) | Miscanthus rhizosphere microbial communities from Kellogg Biological Station, Michigan, USA - M4-5 metaG | ecosystem: Host-associated > Plants > Roots > Rhizosphere > Soil | place: USA: Michigan... | reverse complement strand
GTCGACTGGTCGAGCGTCGCGCACGTGCGCCCGGCGCAGCCCACGCAGCCGGGTGATCCGGCCTACCAGTGGGCGGCGACCGACAAGATCGTCCTGGGCGCGGCGAGCCAGGGAGCGCGCGCCCTGCTGACGATCGTGCAGGCGCCCACCTGGGCCAACGGCGGCGGGGCCCCGCGCGTCGCGCCACTCGACGCGCGCGACTACGGCGCGTTCTGCCGCGCCGTCGCGACCCGCTACTCGGGCAGCTACATCCCGCCCGGCGCGGAGGCGCCGCTGCCGGCGGTGGACAGCTTCACGGTCTGGAACGAGCCCAACCGGGGCCAGTTCCTCGAGCCCCAGGGAGCACATGGCTTCGAGGCGCCGAAGGTCATGGCGCGTCTGATGCGCGCCTGCGCGGGAGCGATCGCGGCCGTCTCACCCGACGCGAAGGTCGCCCTCGGCCCGCTCGCGAGCCGCGGCGGACAGGGCGGCATCGCGCCGATCGCGTTTCTGGCGCGCTACCGAGCGGCCGGCGGCCCGCGTCCAGCCGTGGTCGCTCTCAACCCGTATCTCGGCAGCCTGCTGCCGGAGTATCGCGGGGACGAGAAGGAGGATCACGGGGCGATCACGGTGCGCAACCTCGACCGGCTCGAGAGCTCCCTGCAGGACGCCTACGGCGACAGCGTGCCCATCTGGCTGACCGAGTTCGCCTGGCGCACGGCGCCGCAGCCCGGGCTCGGCGTGATCACTCCGGAACGCCAGGCCGACCTCGCCGAGCAGTCCGTCGACCTCGTGCGGGCTCACTACCCCTACGCGCAGATGCTCGTCTGGTTCCTCCTGCGCGACGTCTCGCCGACGAGCTACTGGCGCAGCGGCCTGGTCGACTCCGACAACCACAAGAAGCCGGTGTTCGCGACCTGGGCGCGCCTCGCGCGCGTGAGCGATGCCGAGACGCTACCGTCCCGGAGCATGCTGGCTCTCTGGATCGTCATCGCCGTCGTCGTGATCCTCCTGCTGTGGCTGGTATTCGGCTACAACCGCCTCGTGCGGCTGCGCAACGAGGCCGAGCAGGGCTTCTCGGGCATCGACGTGCAGCTCAAGCGCCGCGCCGATCTGATCCCGAACCTCGTCGAGACCGTGAAGGCCTATGCGGCGCACGAGAGCGGGGTCTTCGAGCGGGTGGCAGAGGCGCGGGCCCAGGCGCTCGCGGCGCGCGGCGTGGGACAGGCGGCCAGCGCGGCCGCACTGATGACGTCGGCCCTGACAGGCCTCTTCGGGATCGCCGAGGCGTATCCCGAGCTGCGGGCCTCGGAGAACTTCCAGCGCCTCCAGGCGGAGCTCAGCGACACCGAGGACAAGATCGCCGCGGCGCGCCGCTACTACAACACCACGGTGCGCCGGTTCAACTCGCTCATCCAGAGCGTCCCGACGAACATCATCGCGCGCGTCGGCGGCTTCCGCGAGCGCGAGTTCTTCCGCATCGAGGACGATGCGGATCGCGCGCCCGTGGCCGTCAACCTGTCGTGAGCCTGCAGGAGCAGATTCGCTCGAACCGGATTCGCACGTTCTTCGTGCTGGTCGAGTTCGCGTTGCTGATCCTGATCCTGGGGGCGGCCGTGTACTTCGCGTTCGACCCGTCCGTCGGCATCGTGATCGGCCTGATCGGCATCGGCTACGGGCTCTTCTCCTACTTCGGCGCCGGCGGGCTCGTGGCGAGCGTCGCGCACGCGAAGCCCGTGACGAAGGCCGAGCAGCCGGAGCTCGTGCGCGCCGTGGAGAACATGGCCATCGCCGCCGGCATGGATCGCACGCCGCCGGTCTACCTGATCGACGACGACGCGCCCAACGCGTTCGCTGCGGGCCGCAAGCCGTCGGACTCCTACGTCGCCGCCACGAGGGGCCTCGTCGAGCTCATGAACCAGCGCGAGCTCGAGGCCGTGATGGCACACGAGATCTCGCACATCCGCAACCGCGACGTGCGCCTGATGACGCTCGCAGCGGTGCTGGTCGGCGTGATCGCACTGATGGCCGACCTGCTGTTCCGCGTCAGCCTGTTCGGCGGCGGGCGTCGCAACGACCGCGATGGCAGCGGCAACGCCATCGCGCTGATCGTCGGCATCGCGGCGCTCGTGCTCGCGCCGATCTCGGCCGCGCTGCTACAGGCCTCGCTCTCGCGCCGGCGGGAGTACCTCGCCGACGCCTCGGGCGCCGAGATCACCGGCGACCCCGAGGCCCTGGCTCTGGCCCTCGCGAAGCTCGGCAACGACAAGCGCCCGCTCAAGTACGTGACGCGCGCCACGGCGCACCTCTACATCGAGTCGCCGCTGCGCGACAACGTCGGGCTGCGCTCGAGCCTCGGCGGCCTCTTCGACACCCACCCGCCCCTCGAGGATCGCATTCACCGCCTCGAGGAGGCCGGTGGCTTCGACATCCCCGATCCCGAGCCCCTGGCGCAATGACACTGCCGCTGACGCCGACGATCGAGCCGCAGCTTGCGAAGACCGCGACGGAGCTCCCGCCCGAGGGCGCCTGGCTGTACGAGCCGAAGTGGGACGGATTCCGTGTGATCGCGTTCGTCGACGGCGACGAGGTGTTCCTGCAGTCGCGCAACGGCAAGCCGCTCGATCGCTACTTCCCCGAGCTCACGCTGCCACCCGGTCGCTACGTGCTCGACGGCGAGATCGTGATCGATCCGGGCGACGGCAGCCAGGACTTCGGAGCGCTCCAGCAGCGCATCCATCCCGCGGCCTCGCGGGTCGAGATGCTCGCGCGCGAGACGCCCGCCTCGATCGTGGCCTTCGACCTGCTCGCCGAGGGCGACGAGGTCCTGCTGGAGCGGCCCTTCAGCGAGCGCCGGGCGGCGCTCGAGAAGCTGCTCGCCGACGTCGGCGACCACTCGCTCAGCCTGACGCCGCAGGAGCCCACCATGGAGCGCGCGGCGCGCTGGCTGGACACGGCCGAGGGCGTGATCGCGAAGCAGGCGGACGCGCCCTACGTGCCGGGCAAGCGCCTCGGCATGTTCAAGGTGCGCCGGCGACGCACGCTCGACTGCGTGATCTGCGGCTACCGGCCCGGCACCGAGCCCGACAGCGTCGGCTCGCTGATCCTCTGCCTCTACGGCGACAAGGGCGAGATGCACGTCGTCGGCCACTGCTCGGCCTTCAGCAAGAAGGAGAAGCGCGAGCTCCTGGTGCGCCTGCGGCCGCTGGAGACGGGCCAGCACGGCAGCGGCGAGGCGAGCCGCTGGACCGCGGGCCGGGAGCTCGAATGGGTCGAGCTGCGTCCGGAGCTCGTGATCGAGGTCTCCTACGACCACGTCAGCGGCGGTCGCATCCGGCATGGCACGCGCCTGGTGCGCTGGCGCGACGACCGCGACCCGAAGAGCTGCGGCCTCGACCAGCTGGTCTAGGCGTCGGCACGGCAGCAGCCGGGCTGGACTTTCGGCGAGGCCGACCTGGACTCCTCTCCACTCAAGTCGGCCCGGCGGGACGCCGATACAGGAGGGATGGTGGACAAGTCCGATCTGCTGCGCCCGGTCGACATCGCCACGCGCATCGGTGACGTGCTCTTCACCGTCGGGCAGGTGTGCACGATCGCCGGCATCACGAAGATGCAGCTCGATCTCTGGACGGAGCGCGCCGCGATCTCGACGCTCGGCGTCAAGCAGCGGCTCTACAACGCCGACGCGGTCGAGCACGTGATGCTCATCGCACAGGCGCGCGACCTCGGGTTCAGCGTGGACGCGGCCATCGAGGCCGCTGCCGCATTCCGCGCGCGCAGCGCGCACCGCGGGCCGGGAGCCATCGCGGCCTGATACCGTCCGCGCGGCGTGAGCGCCGTGGACGATGCCCTCGACGACCTGCTCGCGCTCGCGCGCGTGCCGGCGCCGACGTTCGACGAGGGCGAGCGCATCGAGTGGCTGCAGCGGCGGCTGCGCGATGCGCCGGGACTGCTGGCCGCCGACGGCGCCGGCAACCTGATCTGGCGCTTCGGCGAGGGCCGCCCGCGCGTGCTGCTGCTTGCGCACGTCGACACCGTGTTCGCGCGCGAGGTCGAGCACGAGCCGCGCATCGACGGCGACCGCCTGCGCGGCCCCGGCGTCGGCGACAACGCCGCTGCGGTCGTGTGCGCGGTCCAGGTCGTCGAGCAGCTGGCGCGCGAGCGCGCCGCAGACGGGCTCGCGGTCGCCTTCACGGTGGGCGAGGAAGGGCTGGGCAACCTCGTGGGCGCACGCGCAGCGTGCGCGAACCTGGAGCCGGACCTGGTTCTGGCGCTGGAGGGCCACGGCCTCCTGCACGTCGCGGTGGACGCGGTCGGGAGCCTCCGCGCCCGCATCGCCGTGAGTGGCCCGGGCGGCCACTCCTGGGCGAATCGCGGGCGGCCCAGCGCGATCGACGAGGTCTGCCGGATCGCGCGCGCGCTCAGCCGTCCCGCGCGGCGTGAGGCGAGCACGAACATCGGGCGCATCGAGGGCGGCACGGCCGTCAACGCAATCGCCGCGCACGCCGAGCTCGTGATCGAGCAGCGCGCGCTCGACGAGGCGGTCCTGACGCGCTTCTCGCGCGCCCTGCGCATGCTCGCGGTCGATCCGCCGCTCACGCTCGAGGTCGAGATCCTGGGTCGCCGGCCGGCCGGCCGCCTCGACCGGCGCCAGCCGCTGCTCGCGACCGTGCGCCGTGTGCGCGAGCGGCTGGGCCTGCCCGACGAGCTGGTCGCGGCCTCCACCGATGCCAACGCTGCGCTCGCGGCCGGCATCCCCGCGCTCTGCCTCGGCTGCGCTCAGGGCGGCGAGATGCACACGCCCGGCGAGTACATCGAGATCGCCTCGCTGGCCGCCGGCCGGGAACAGCTGCGCAGCGTGCTGGCCGAGCTGCTCTGGGACAATCCCGCCCCATGACCGTCACGCCGCATCCGCTCGACCCCCTGGGTGCAGACGAGCTCGAACGGGCCGTGGAGTGCGCGCGCCGTGCGCCCGGGCTCCCCGAGGGCGCTCGCTTCATCAGCGTCGAGTTGCGTGAGCCCGACAAGCAGCAGCTCGCGAGCTGGCGCGACGGCGGCCCCGTGCCACCGCGCGAGGCGGCGCTCGTCGTGCTGGCGGGCGGAGAGACGCACGAGGCGGTCGTGGGGCTCGACGACCAGTCGCTGGTGTCCTTCCAGCACGTGCCCGGCGTACAGGCTGCGATCACGGGGGACGAGTACGCGGAGTCCGAGATCGCCGTGAAGGCCGACCCCGGCTTCCGCCGCGCACTCGAGTTGAGGGGCATCCACGACCTCGATCTCGTCATGGTCGACTCCTGGTCGGTCGGCCTCTTCGAGGAGCCGGGCCGCCGCGTCGCACGCGCGCTGTCCTGGCTGCGCAGCGATCTCACCGGTGACAACGGCTACGCGCGCCCGATCGGCGGGCTGATCGCGCTCGTCGACCTGACGACCATGCAGGTCGTGCGCATCGACGACCACGGCGCGGTGCCCGTGCCAGAGGCGCCCGGCGACTACCGCGACGGCGGCGGGCGGCCCTACCGCAGCGACCTGCGGCCGATCGAGGTCACGCAGCCCGAGGGCGCGAGCTTCACGCTCGACGGCTACGCGCTCACCTGGGGGCCCTGGCGCGCGCGCATCAGGTTCAACCCACGCGAGTCGCTGACCCTGCACGAGCTCGCGTTCGCCGAGGGCGACGGCGCGGAGCCGCGGCCGGTCGCGCACCGCCTCTCGATCGCCGAGCTCGCCATCCCGTATGCCGACACCAACCCGACCGTGGTCTTCAAGAACGCCTTCGACATCGGCGAGTACGGCCTGGCGCCGTACGTCAACTCGCTCGCTCTCGGCTGCGACTGCCTCGGCGAGATCACCTACCTGGACGCGGTCGTGAACGACAGCCAGGGGCGCGCGCAGACGATCCGCAACGCGATCTGCGTGCACGAGGAGGACACCGGGATCCTCTGGAAGCACTTCGACTGGCGCAGTGGCGCAACCGACGTGCGCCGCGGGCGGCGGCTCGTGATCTCGTCGATCGCGACCGTGGGCAACTACGAGTACGCGTTCTACTGGTACCTCTCGCTGGACGGCTCGATCGCCTTCGAGTCCAAGCTCACCGGCATCCTGCACACCGCCGGCGTGGAACCGGGAGCTCGCCCGAGCTCGGCCACGGTCGTGGCGCCCGGCGTCAGCGCGGGCTATCACCAGCATTTCTTCTGCGCGCGGTTGGATCTCGACATCGACGGCGAGCGCAACGTGCTCTACGAGGTCGAATCGCAGCCCGACCCGCCCGGGCCGGCGAACCCGCACGACCAGTCGTTCACGGTGCGGCAGACACCGCTCGCGAGCGAGCTCGCCGCCCAGCGGCTGATCGATCCGCTCTCGGGCAGGCGCTGGCGCGTCGCCAATCCCCGGCGGCAGAACCACATGGGAGACGACGTCGCCTACGAGCTCGTGCCGGGCGAGAACGTCGGCCTGATGGCCTCGGAGGATTCCGAGTTCGCACGCCGGGCGCGCTTCATGACCCGCCACCTGTGGGCGACGCCCTATCGCCCCGACGAGCGCTACCCGGCCGGGGAGTACCCCAACCAGCACGCCGGAGGCGACGGCCTGCCCCGGTGGACTGCGGCCGATCGCTCGCTGGAGGACACCGATATCGTGCTCTGGTACGTGTTCGGCTCGCACCACGTGCCGCGCCTGGAGGACTGGCCCGTGATGCCGGTCGTCACCTGCGGCTTCCAGCTGCGGCCCGTCGGCTTCTTCGATCGCAACCCCGCGCTCGACGTGCCTCCGCCGCCGGGGCACTGCCACCCCCTGTAGCTCAACGGTAGAGCACCGGGCTCATAACCCGAGTGGTGGAGGTTCGACTCCTCCCGGGGGGATCCCTATCCTCGGCGCCAACACGACGGGAGGACGATGAGCGACAGCGAGGGCCACGTCACGTGGGATGGGCACCGCACCTGGTACCGGCGGCGTGGCGAGGCGGTGGCCGGCGGCCCGGCGCCGATCGTGCTGCTGCACGGTGGCCCCGGCGGCACGCACGACTACCTCGAGCCGCTGCTCGACCTCGGCGACGACGGCCGGCCGGTCGTGCTCTACGACCAGCTCGGCAACGGCCGCAGCGATCATCTGCGCGACGCCCCCGCCGAGTTCTGGACCGTCGATCTGTTCAAGCGCGAGCTGACCTGCCTGCTCGAGGACATCGGCTTCGCCGACCGCTACCTCCTGCTGGGCCAGTCATGGGGCGGGATGCTCGCGCTCGAGCACGCACTCGACCGGCCCGCGGGACTCGCCGGGATGGTCGTGGCGGACTCGCCGGCCAGCATGCCGCTCTGGGCCGAGGAGGCCAACCGCCTGCGCACCGCCCTGCCGGCCGACGTGCAGGCGGTGCTGACGGCGCACGAGGCGGCCGGCACCACGGCATCGCCGGAATACATGGCTGCCGTCGACGTCTACAACCGGGCCTACGTCTGCCGGCTCGATCCCTGGCCCGAGCCGCTGGCCCGGGCGTTCGCGCTCATGCTCGAGGACCCGACCGTCTACGGCACGATGATCGGGCCGAGCGAGTTCCACATCACGGGCACGCTGAAGGACTGGGACATCACCGAGCGCCTCCCGGAGATCGTCGCGCCGACCCTGCTCGTCTCGGGTCTGCACGACGAGGCGACGCCGCGCATCGTCGAGGAGATCCACCGGCGCATCGCCGGCTCCACCTGGGAGCTGTTCGAGGACTCCAGCCACACGCCGCACCTGGAGGAGCCGGAGCGCTTCCGTGCCTCCTGCGAGCGCTTCTTCGCCGGACTGGCCGTCTAGAGCCAGGCGGCGAGCCGGTGCGCGACCAGCACGGCCGGCATGCACGTGTTGGCGCGGGGCACGGTCGGGAAGACCGAGCAGTCCGCCACGAACAGCCCGTCCACACCATGCACGCGCAGGCGCTCGTCGACGACCGTCCCGACGGCGCACGTGCCGGCCGGGTGATAGTAGTGCGCGACGACCGCGTCGACGGCCGCGGCGGGCGAGAGTCCTGCCGTTTCCTCGGTCTCGTCGCCCAGGAGCTCCGCGAAGGGGCCGCTGCGGGCGAGTGAGCGCGCGATCTCCACACCGTCGCGCAGGACGCCGTGGTCATGCCCGCCGGCATCGCTGCAATAGGCGTGGTCGATCACCGGCGCGAGCGTCCCGGCGGGGCCGGCGAGGCGGACATGCCCACGCGAGCGCGGTGTCAGGCAGGCGACGGGGATCCAGAACTCGAAGCCCTCCCGCGCGAGACCGCCGACGGGGTAGACGTGCAGGTCGAAGCCTTCGGGCGCGCACAGGCTCGAGCGCAGCTTCGCGATCACGCCCTCGACCGGGGCGAATGCGCCGCCGGCGGCATGCTCGGCGCAGAGCGCGCGCAGCTCGGTTGTGCCCGAGTAGCCGAGCTCGATCGCCGGATGGTCGTGCAGATTCGCCCCGACGCCCGGCAGGTCGGCGACGACGGGGATGCCGAGCGCCTGCAGGTCGTCGGCAGGCCCGATGCCCGACCGCAGCAGGAGCGCGGGGGAGTCGTAGGCGCCCGCGCACACGATCACGCGCTCCGCCTCCACGGTCGGCTCGCCCGCGCAGCGGACGACTGCGCCGCGTACGCGCCCGCCGCGCACCACGAGCCGCTCGGCCGGGGCGTCACCGGCGATCCGGAGCGACGCTCGCTCCCGTACCGGGTCGAGGTAGGCAAGCGCGGCATTCCAGCGCACGCCGCCGGCGATGTTGACCGGCGAGGGGGCGACGCCCGTGTCGGCATCCAGGTCGTTGAGGTCGTGGACGCGCGGAACGCCGAGAGCGGTCAGCGAGGCCAGCGCCGCACGGTGGAACGGCGCGAGCTCGGCCTCCTCGGGGATGCGCACGCGCATGCGCTCGCTCGCAGCCTGCAGCAGCGGCTCCACCTCGGCACGCGACCAGCCCGCCATCCCGGCTGCGGCGAAGGCGTCGTAGTCGAGCCGGCTGCCCCAGATCGCGGCGCACCCGTTGTGACTCGAGCAGCCGCCGATCATGCCCGCGCGCTGGAACTCGACGCGCCGCCCGCGATAGCCGTCGTCGCTCCCGTAGCCGAGCTGGTGCGACTCTGCGAGCCAGGTCGCGTCGAGCACGTCGGCGGGCCAGCCGCCGCCCTCGAAGGAACCGAAGTCCGGCCCGGCCTCGAGTACGAGGATCGACTCGCCGGATCGCTCGGCGAGCAGACCGGCGAGTGCGGCGCCAGTCGTGCCGCCGCCGATGATCAGCGTGTCGACGCGCGGCGGAAGCTCCTGCATGGAAGGAGAGCCTAATGTCCCGCAAAGCTCCGAGAAGCTGGGCGAGCCTCGCGGGTGCCCGTTTCATGCGATTCAACTAGGGTTAACCAGGCGATGGCGATCGCCAGGCAAAAGACGCGCCAGCGCGAACTGCGCGAGGCCAGGGCGCTGTTCCGCCGCGTGCAACGGGGCGACCGGCGGGCGTTCGAATTGCTGTATGCCGCCTACGAGGGCCGCGTCTACCGTTTCTGCCACCGTCTGACGGGCGACGACCGGACTGCCGCGGCGCTCGTCGAGCTCACGTTCGCACGCGCACTCGCAGACGTCCCCGAGGACGGGCTCGAGACACTCGACGTGCCCGCGTACCTGCTTGCAACGGCACGTTCGCTGGCCTACGAGCGCAGCGGAGAGCCCTCGGTCGCGCCCGGGCAGTGGGAGAGCGAGGTCGCTGCAGCCAACCAGCGCCTTTCGCCGCAGGAGCGCGCGGTGCTGGCACTGCGCGACCTCGAGGGCCGTCCCGACGACGAGATCGCCGTTGCCCTCGGCGCCCAGGCGCAGGCAGTCCCGGGCCTCGTCGGCACTGCGCGCCTGCGCCTGAACGCCGAGCTGCGCCTCCCGGAGAACAGCCCACCCTGTCCCGGCCGTCTGCCTGCGCTGTCGGCCTACGCCGACGACACGCTGACTGCCGAGGAGCGTGACGAGCTCGCCCGTCACGTCACGGGATGCGCGAACTGCCGCGCCGCGCTGTTCGCGCTGCGCGAGGCGGCGTTGCGCTATCGCACGCTGCCGGTGCCCGAACCGCCCGGCGACCTCGGCTCGCGCATCACCACGGCGCTCGGAGCGATCGGCCTGCCGGCGCGGGGGGCCGCGGCAAACGAGGCCGTCGCCGGTGGTGGCCGCCAGACCGCGGTGGCGGTGGCGATGGGCGCGCTCGCACTGGTCGGCGTCGGCGTCACGATCGCGGCCGCACACGACGACGACGGCGGGGCCGCTCCGGCCAAGGCTCCCGTGTCGCCACAGCCCCAGGCGCAGCCGAGCACTCCGATCTCGGGCACGTCCCTGGCGCTCGGCGCGGTGAGCGTGCCCGTGACCAAGCCACACCGGCCGCCGCCGGTCCTTCGCCACCAGCGCACAGGCACGCGTCGGCGCGCGCAGAAGCCGGTGCATCGCGCCCGCCCGTCCGTCGCGCAGCAGCTCGGCCTG
>Ga0157376_10003816_pt1 | contig 10420 bp, 9 predicted proteins | sample M45metaG_FD_121801 | JGI IMG/M metagenome (GOLD analysis project Ga0157376, IMG submission 121801) | Miscanthus rhizosphere microbial communities from Kellogg Biological Station, Michigan, USA - M4-5 metaG | ecosystem: Host-associated > Plants > Roots > Rhizosphere > Soil | place: USA: Michigan... | reverse complement strand
TTTGGATGTAGCTGTTGCTTTAGAAAAAAGGGGTAAAGCCGTACGCGTGATTTCTATGCCTTGTTGGCAGCTTTTTGAAGCCCAATCGGATGAGTATAAACAGTGCATTGTTGGAGGCAATTTAGGTAAGCGCGTCAGTATAGAGGCAGGGGTCAGTTTTGGTTGGAGTAAATGGATTGGTCCTGAAGGGATAGCTATTTGTATCGATTCCTTTGGAGAGTCCGCTCCTGCTAGCGATTTAGCTACCGAATTTGGTTTTACAGTAGATGCTATCTTAGCCAGGCTCCTTTAATTGCGAGGTCTCATGACAGATAAAATCTTAAAGGCTTTACGTTGCGAAAATAGAGAGGGTCCTCCTGTCTGGATTATGCGCCAAGCGGGACGTTATTTGCCAGCTTATCGCACTTTAAGACAAAGATATGGATTAAATGACCTCTTTCATCAACCTGAATTGGCAGCAGAGGTAACTCAATTGCCTTTAAAGGTTCTAAATGTAGATGCAGCTATCCTCTTTTCAGATATTTTAGTGATAGCAGAAGTCTTTGGTTTAAAGGTTCACTTCCCAGAAAGCGGAGGCCCCTTTATTGAACCTATACTGAAAACAGATCAAGATATTTTAGCTCTTTCAGCAGGCTCTGTTTCAGAGAGGCTCTCTTATGTTTTTAATACTATTGCCCTTTTAAAAAAAGATCTCTCCCTTCCTCTTCTAGGATTTGCAGGAGCTCCTTTTACAGTAGCTAGTTATCTGGTTCAAGGAGACGTTAAAGAATGGATCTATCGCAACCCCATCGGGTTTCATCTTTTATTGAACAAATTAACAGAAGCTACCATCGAATATTTACGGTTACAAATTAAAGCAGGAGTGCAAGCGGTTCAAATATTTGACTCCTGGGCCAATCTCTTAAGCTATCCGCAATTTATGGAATTTTCGATCGCTTATCTAAAACAAATAGTAGAGGCTTTAAAAAGTAGCCAGGTGCCTGTTATTCTTTTTTGTAGAGGGTCTAGTTCATCGCCTCAAGAGCTTGCAGCCTTAACTCCTTCAGCTATTAGTTTTGATTGGCAAAAAGAGTTATCTGTTATTAGAACTCAAGTGCCAGCATCTATTGCAGTGCAGGGAAATCTAGATCCCTCACTTTTAAAAGCTCCCATGCCGGTTATTGAAAAAGCAGTTGAGAAACTGTTACTATCTATGCGCGGTGATCCTGGGTTTATTGTGAACTTAGGTCATGGTATCTTGCCCGATACCCCTATGGAGCATGTAGAGTGTTTTGTCAATTGTGTGAAAAATTACCATTGAGCTATAAAACGCTTTCCTATAACTCATATTTTATGTAAAACATGAGTTATACAACCAAAAGGTATCACTCATGCCGTGGAATTGGCAACTGGCTAAATGGCCTCAATTTACTTTTGATAGCCTGCTCTATATTGAAAATGAAAATAAGTTTATGCGCCTTTGCGGCCAATCTCAGGCTTATCTTCTCAATATTTCAAAGCAGGACTTAGACCAGTTTAAAGTGGAAGTAATCAGTTTAGAGGGGGCTGAAAGTGCCAAAATAGAGGGAGAGATCTTAGATAGAGAAAGTCTGCAGTCCTCGATTCGGCGCCATTTTGGGTTGACTCCTCTTTTGAAAAAGGAGTCTGTTCAAGAGCTTGGAATGGCAGACGTCCTTATGGATGTTTATAAGACATTTAATGAACCTCTAGACCATGATACCTTATTTCGATGGCATGCATTTCTATTCAAGGAAAATAAGCATCTTACTGAAGTTGGATCTTACAGAACTCATAATGAGCCCATGCAGATTGTTTCTAATAAATTTGGATCTGAAAAGGTCTATTTTGAGGCTCCGCCTTCTAAGAATATAGTTAAAGAAATGGATCGATTTATAAGATGGTATAATGATTATAAGGGGTTATTTCTTGTGAAGGCAGCTGTGGCTCATGTCTATTTCGAAAGCATCCATCCCTTTGAAGATGGCAACGGCAGAATAGGAAGGCTAATAGTGGAAAAAATCCTCTCTCAGGCCCTAAAACAACCTTCTCTGATAGCTATTTCTAAAGTATTAGAGGAGGGGAAAAAAGATTATTACAAACAGCTAGAAAAATGTAATAACAGCCTTGAGATAGATGAGTGGATCGACTATTTTATTACCAAAATTATTGAAGCGCAAAAATCATCTCTCTCTCTTTTAGAGTTTCTTATGTTGAAGTCCAAAATATTAACTAAGCTAGCTTCTGATTTAAATCAGAGGCAGTTAAAGCTCCTTTTGAGAATCTTTCAAGAGGGACCTTTAGGATTTAAAGGGGGGTTAAGCGCTGAGAATTACCTCTCTATTACAAAAGCTTCAAGAGCTACATCGACACGTGATTTAAATGACCTTCTTGATAAGAGAGTTCTTGTTAAAAAAGGAGAATTGAAAAACACGCGGTATTTTATTAATCCAGACTTTGTTTAAAGTGTCTAGTTTTTAACCGATCATCTCTAGTGATATTTATTTTAATATAAATTATACTTTATAATTAAATATTCTTAGGAAAAAGCCATATCAAGAAACCCAAGCTTTTCATTCAATCCTCCTTGGAAAGTAAGCAAAATTGTAAGTTGTTAATTTACATGTACTACGATTACAGCACTTGGCTTATGACTATCAAAAACTGATCTTGAGAAGTAACAGCTTGAGATCTGATTTTTAATACGCCGACTTTAAATATTAATTTTAATCATAAAAACTGCAAAATCAAACGTAAAAAAATTTGTTTTTAATTTTAATTAATTATATAATTTTTTTAAAACAATTATATAAAAAAAAGAGAGAGTTCTTTATGTCTATCGATTATTCACCAAGACAACGTTATCAACTGGGAGTTGATTTTAATTTTTTAGCTGATCAATTTATAACATACGATGCGCGAAGATCTGTTCTTTCCAAAGAGGAGCAAGATCGATTGACAAAGGTGTTTGCTCATATGGAACTGTTAGCAAACGAGATGAGCGCATTGGGTTGGAATAAGAGGGTTCTTCAATATAACGAAGCGGTTGTCTCTGAGGCAAGGGAAAAGCAAATGCAAGCTCAGAAAGCAGCTGTTATGAAGATTCAAAGTATGAGGACTCATTTCGGAAATGTAGAGCAAGCAAGCCGTAAAGCAAGCGAGCCTATGCTGAGCGAAGCTCTTTTCGAAAGGGCTAAGTCCTATATTGATAGGCCCGAGAGTCTCGAACGTATACCTCGCGCTTGTAGTGGTAAAACACCTGTTTATTTACTACGAGAATGGCCTATTGTCTTAAAACGCAGTGGTTCTCCAGCAAATCAAAAGCGGTTTGATCAAATGACACAAGCTCGTGATATATGTGAAAGAAATGGTTATGAGCACCTCGTTGTTCCAAAAGCACGTGTGTATAGAGATTTTATTATCGAAAATAGATTGCCTATTACTATGGGGACAATAAAAGAACAAATTGGGCTTTATGTGGAAAATCGCGAGCAATTTGCAGAGGCTGTAAAAGAATTTACAGGATTAATGTGTCAATCAAGTTTAAGTGATATCACAGGCGCAAAAGGTAGTCCTTATCAAAAGTTATCTAAAACACCTGTCGGTCGTTATGATAACGTTGCTTTATATTTAGAAGAGGGTCAAGGAAAAATTGGACTCATTGACTTAGAGAGATTTAGACCTGAATGTATTAAAAAGGACGTAGACTGGTGTTTTAATAAATGCCGAACACTCATTTATTTATTTCCCTATCACTTTGATGAAATAATGAGCGTGGCACAACAATTTGATCCTCAGATTAGATGGTATCACAAACCCTTGAAAGCAGCAAGAGATGACACATTACAATTGTTTAAGTTAGCTTACGAAGATCATTTAGACCTTATTAGAAACCAGGGAATTGGATTGGAAAACCCTACATTGTTTAAAAAATTGGGGAGAGACCGAATAGAAGAGCTAAAAGAGGTTATTGAAAAAGAGCTTCGGAGTCTACATAAAGGCCCTATGTTTAAGGGATGTTTAGGAGAAATACCTGAGCAAACGTTGATTTCTTTTAATGAAGAAGTGGTTTCGCAATTTTTAGAGGCAACCTACAAACTTCTAAATAATATTATGGAATCTAATCGGGCAGGTGTTGATATTTCTAATAACCTAGAGCTTGTTTTATGTAGAACATTGATATTTGATAATGATGATGATAGCTATCAAGAGTTTATAGAATCAAACTCCAAATTATTATTGAAAATGCTTATTATTGAAAATCACAAATCCAATAATCTTGCCCACCGTCTACTACATATTATATTAAGTGAGCTGGAAAAAGGAAAGGAAATAGCTTATTATGAGCCTCTCTGGGAAGGAGCACCTCGACTATGTGTGTTTTGTTAAGACTACCAGGTAGCCATAGGAGGCAGTGAGCACAAAATAGCTTCGGGATTACCTCCCGAGCGAAAGCCAAATTGAGTGCCGCGGTCATACATGAGGTTAAATTCAACATAGTGCGCGCGCATCTGTAATTGAACTTCTTTTTCTATTTCTGAGAAGGGTTGATGAATTCGTTTTTGATAAATGGGAAGGATAGCGTTTAAAAAAGTAGAGCCTATCTTTTTCCATAGAGCGAGGTCTTTTGTAAAGTCACCTGTAGCATAGTGATCAAAAAAAATACCTCCCACCCCTCGCTCTTTTTTACGGTGAGGAATATAAAAATACTCTCTAGCGTTTTGACTAAATAACAGATAGAGCTCTTCTCCTAAAACTTGACGTGCCGATGCATGAAAGTGCAAGCTATCTTCTTCATAAAAATAACCCATAGGGGTTAGGTCATAGCCTCCTCCAAACCAGCAGCGCTCAGCTGTTTCTATATATCGAATATTCATATGGACAGTAGGGGCATGGGGATTATACATATGAGTTATTAGACTAATACCTGTTGCGAAATAGGGGCCACTTCCATCTTGCATGGGAAAGTGCTCTCCTGAGACTCCAGACCAATTAACCGCTGCCTTTTCAAATACACTACCTCTTAAAAGAGAGATTTCGCCACCCCCTCCTGTGGCATGAGTCCACTCCGATCTTATGAAAGTTTTGTTGTTTTCTAAAATTTCAAAAGCATCAATAAGGGTATCGCGTAAATTTTTTAGAAAGGCGATGATATCGGTTTTTTTATCTAAACTCATATATACTAAAATAGTATGTAGATATCAAAATTAAGATTCAAGAATGGATGAATAAATGAGAGTAGTGATTGTGGGAGGCGGGATTTCTGGGCTCTCTTTAGCCTGGTTTTTACATCCCTATTGTGAGGTAGTTGTTTTAGAAAAAGAGGCCCATGCTGGAGGTTGGTTAAAGACAGATATAACAGAAGGATTTTTGTTTGATAGAGGGCCTCGCACCTTTCGTCAGAATAGCCTTTTCAAGAATCTTATTTCAGAATTAGAGATAGAGTCTGAGGTGATTTATTCGTCTAAAGAGTCAAAGAAACGCTATTTACTGGGAAAAAAAGGGCTTTCTTCTATTTCTAAAAGTGCGCTTTTACCTGCTCTATTTAAAGAATGGAAAGTGCCCTATTATGAAGGGGAAGAGAGTATTGCCGCTTTTGCAAATAGACGCTTTAATCAAGAAATAGCAGAGACTCTATTTGATGCGATGGCGCTAGGTGTCTACGGAGGCAATATGCATGAGCTCTCTATCAATGCTTGCTTTCCTAAGATAAAAGAATGGGAAAAAGAGTATGGATCAATAGCCAAAGCGCTTTTATGTCACTTGACTCATTTAAAAAATCACTCTCTTTTTTCTTTTAAAGAGGGAAGTGAGACATTATGTAGAGCTCTTGTGAACAAATTAGGTGATAGAGTCAAACTCAATGAGGCTGCCGAAAAGATTCAATTTACTTTAGAGGGAGTGGAGGTATTGACTCAAAAAGGGATCTACTCTGCTGATTATCTAGTTAGCGCAATGCCTAGTTCACTTTTAACCACTTACTTTCCTCGACTAGAGCAGCAGGTCTCTTGTTTAAAGAGCTCCTCTTTGCAGATGGTCTATTGTGGTTTTGATAGAGAGGTGCTCACTTACAAAGGTTTTGGCTATCTAGTTCCTACTAGAGAGAACAAAAGTATTTTAGGAGCAGTGTTTGATTCACAGATTTTTCCTGAGCAAAATAGCTATCAAGGTCAAACCCGACTAACGATGATGGTCAAGGAGGGCTGCGATCCCGAGATGGTGGCTCAAGAAGCTTTGAGAAGAGATTTACAGATTTTTGATAGACCTAGATTATTACAGATTAGGGAGGCTAAAGAGGCTATCCCTCAATATGAATTGGGACATCAACTAGCTATTTCTCATCTAAAAGAAGCAGTAAATAGCTATTATCCACGACTCTATCTTACAGGTAATTATCTTTCTGGAGTTTCTGTAGCAGATTGCATTAAGAGCTCTAAAGATTTATCAGAGGAGCTACTCCATAAATTTAATAGGTCTATCAGCTGATTGAGATGATCTAATGTATGATGACTATTTAAGATAAAGGTGGTTCTCTTTTTGTCATGGTGAGCTAAAATATGATGGGTATGGAGTAGCGTTTGTAAATAAGAGAGCTGCTCTGTTTCGAAAGTAATCATATGAGGAGGTGAGGGCAAGATGTGTATATCGAGCTCTTTTATTTTTTTCTTTAACCAAAAAGCTCGTTGTTCTAGCTGTCTGCGCTCTCCCTCCATTTGAGGGATTAGTTCAAGAGCCGCTTCAATAGCCCCTCTAGCAGCAGGAGAGAGGGAACCTTCTGAGAAAGAGTTAGAGAGTAAATGCTCTTTTATAGAAGAGGAAGAGGCAATACAAGCTCCACTGCTTCCAAAAGCGTGGTGAAATCCCCCTATGAGGATATGATGAGTGTAGGCAATAGCGGGAAGATCTATAATACCTAAAATAGAAGTAGCATCGACATAGATAAAGGCAGCATGCTCTTCTGCTAAAGCGATGAAGGTTGTATCAAAAACTTGATGAGGAGAAGCTATAATTATTTTAGAGATAAAAGAGGAGTCTCTACTCTCTTCGAGTAGCTCTTTTAAATTGTGGTGATATGGAGCAAGAGTGGCTAAATGAGGAGTGATAGGCAAGTGATAATCTACGGGAAGAAAAATCAATGAAGGAGAGAGCGTCAATCCCTTAAGTAGAGAAATCTCTGCAGAGATTGAAGAAGAAAAAAAGAGAAGAGCTTCTTTTCCAAAAAAAGGTTTTAGCTCTGCTTCTAATTCTAGTTGATTTTGCAAGCTGCTATTTTGTAAATGAACACTAGCTAATCCTGTTCCCTCTTCCAGTAGAGCTTTAATTGCCTTTTTTTTTAAAGCGCTATGATGAGAGAGTCCTAAATAGTCGTGAGATGCAAAGTTGAGCCATCTCTCATTGTCCAATAAGAGGTTGGCAGCATCTAAGGGGAGTATGCATTTCAAGGTAGAATCAGAAGGGTGCTTGGGCAAGGTTTTTGTCAATGAGTGCATTAGACCACTTTCCTACTAATTGCAAATTAATTCAAAAGAAATTTTTCTCTCTTATGAAAGTATAGGATGGGGCTACATAATCTGATATTAATCGGACAATAGCATCAGGAAAGGAATGGGGGTGTAGAAGTTGTGCATAAAGAAAGGGAAGTGTTTTGCCCTCCAAGGTGCAACTGTTATGGATAGTTACTTCTACCTTCTCTTCATTATATAGTCTCTCTAGATGAGCACCCTCTGTTAAAAGGATCCTCTGTAGAGCAGGTTTTTGGTAAGCTGGCTGAGGCTTGGGTAGACCACGCTTCCTTTTTTTATGAGTATGAGCTCTTCTTTCGATACGTTTGAGGTGGTGAGGTTGAGTATATTGTTCTGGAGCGCTGCCCTTTTTTAATATTAACTCTTTCACAAATCCTCCGCGAAGAGCCACATCACCTCTATTTATCCGTAACGTGTTAAGGATGCGGACTTCTACCAAGGGTTGTATATAGTCTGCTTCGACAAGGCCAGACACAGTAGACACTTCTAAAGCCAGCTTCCCATGACAGGTAATGGAGTCTATTTGTGGACAATGGATTAGGCGGGTGGTCCAACGGGCTATAATAGCACCAATACGTGAGCAACCCTGACAAAAGAGCGTTTGTTCAGCTTCGATCTCTGATACGGTGACCGCTGTTAAAGAGATGGGACCATTCGAAATGATTCTATCTATGCTACTTTGTACTGCAGTAAGAGATTGTTCTGTAGTAGCTATTGAAACCCGAGAATGAAATAGCTCAGCAGAGAGGGAATGAAGCGAATTCATAGTGGTATATTTTGCAATAATCTCTTCTGAAGCTCTTACCTTTTCTGATATATAGCTCTCTTTTAAGGATACCTTTTTACCTCCCCTGATACTGCCTATCAGGGTGACTTGCCGAGTAGTAATATTTTGGGAAGAGCCTATGTCTCCTTCTAGGATACTCTCTTCTAAATTGTATGGGGTATTAAAAAAAGGGGGGCGAGTCACTCCACAAGTCATACAGCCTCCTAGGCTTGAGTTTTAATAGATTTTATTAATGTAATGAATAAAATATAAAAAAATCAAGAATTGAAAAAGATTGTATTAGTAATTTTTGCCAGTAATCAAAGGATGAGTATGGCTTTTGATTAAATCACCAAATACATAACCCAACTTTTTTAAATGATGAGTATAGGGATCATTTTTTTTGAATTGATAGAGAGTTTTACTCTCACAGTAGACAATCAAAAAAGCCTTTTCAGCTTTTGGGAGGGGGTAATGGGGCTCGAAAAAGAGGACACTGCCCATTTTTTCTTCTGACAAAATAATCAGTACACCCATAAAAGGTTGTATAGAGCTTTCTAAAAGAGGGAAGGTCTGAGAGTGATCCAAAAGCAGATCAAAGCCAATTCTTAGTATTTTTTTATGGGAGAGCTCGGAGGCAATTTCTCCATATTGAGAGCGCAGAGAAATTTTTTTAACTAGAGGATCCTGTCTCCAAAGATCGAGGTCAGCTGTTTTAGAGCGCAATAAGGCACACTCATCCAAGGAGATAAGCTGTTCAAACTCTATATATCCATTTTTTGAAAAAAAATCGCGATGTTCAAAACTGGTTGTAAAACGCACAAAGCCTCTAATTTTGAGTAAAGAATACTCCTTTTTGTAAAAAAATTGAAAGGTTATATTGGTGTCAATGAATGCTTATGAAGTTTTAATAGATAATTCTTTAAAAATAGAAGAGCTACTGGGATATACCTTCGAGAATAAAAAATGGTTAATTCTAGCGTTTGTTCACCGCTCTTTTTTTAATGAACAGAAAGAAGTAGTGGAGGAGCATAATGAACGGTTAGAGTTTTTAGGAGATGCCGTATTAGGTCTGATTGTCTCTAGCACTCTTTATACTCTATTGCCTGATCAATCTGAGGGACAACTCTCTCATTTACGCTCGCAGGCAGTTGAGGCCTCTAGATGTGCTTTATTTGTGGCAAAATTAGAGATTGGCTCTTTTCTTTTATTGGGAAAGGGAGAAAAAAGGGCAGAGGGAAGAGGCAGAGAGACTATTTTAGCCGATTTTTTTGAAGCTCTTTTAGGAGCTATTTATTTGGATGGAGGGTTAGAAGCGGCTCGCACCTTTTTCTTACACCATTTTCAAGAGGATCTTCAAAAAATAATGGAGAAACCCACTCGAAATTGGAAAGCAGAGCTACAAGATTATTCGCAAAAAAAGTTTCAAAAACCTCCTCAATATAAAGTAATTATGGAGAGCGGTCCCGATCATAGTAAGATGTTTCATATCAAGGTACATATTGATGACAAAGTGATGGGCCAAGGAAGCGGTTTTTCTAAAAAGCAAGCGGAACAGGCCTCTGCAGAACAAGCTTTATTAGTATTAGACCTCTTGCGTAATTAAGGTTCTGTCGATTTTATGGTTCTTTTGAGCCAAATTTCGATTGTTTTTTTGGTGATAATATACAAAGTTGATATTATCACCAAAAAAACAATCGAAATTTGGCCAAAATCATCCATAAAATCGACGAACCCTTAATTACGCAAGAGGTCATTGGAGAATTAAAATGAGCAAGCAGAAAGTGAGCTGGGTATGCGGAGAATGCGGTCATAAACAAATGAAGTGGACAGGCAGCTGTCAGATTTGTCATAAATGGAATAGCTTTGTTGAAGAAGTAGAATTAAAAGAGAGCCCTAAACGTTTTGAATGCCATGCGACCCCCTCTTCAAAACCTATTCCCATTCATGAAATTAAAAGTGAAAATTTTCAGCGTATTCTCACTCATATGCCAGAATATGATCGTCTTGTAGGAGGCGGAGTGGTAGCTGGATCTCTTACTTTAATTGCGGGCGATCCAGGTATCGGAAAATCGACCTTAATGCTTCAGATCGCTGCTTCCTTGGCCAACCAAGGGTTGACGGTCCTTTATAT
>Ga0157376_10003815_pt1 | contig 10421 bp, 8 predicted proteins | sample M45metaG_FD_121801 | JGI IMG/M metagenome (GOLD analysis project Ga0157376, IMG submission 121801) | Miscanthus rhizosphere microbial communities from Kellogg Biological Station, Michigan, USA - M4-5 metaG | ecosystem: Host-associated > Plants > Roots > Rhizosphere > Soil | place: USA: Michigan... | reverse complement strand
GCTTGGCCATCCAATTCTGTGCAGTAGTAGTGTTCGCTGAGCGATTTCTGTGGTCGTGGCATCTGTTCAATCTGCGAGACGCGCGCGCGAAGGCCGAGCAGTCCAAGGACTGAGCGGTAGGTCTAGCTTCGAATCCGTGAAGCCTTAAAACACCCTGCCCTGGAATCGCACCGCAGTCGATTCGATTTATTGGAATTTCTCTCCCGCCGGTTCGCAGGATCATTCGTGTGACACGGCCTCGATCGTCGGATTCAAAGTTCAGAACGTGGTCGGCTACTTTCGAAAAAAACTGGTTTTACTCTGGGGAAGATTTCCTGTTTTGGGTTCCTCATTTTCCTGCCCGGATAGGTGTGATCCGCTGTTGCGTGGGAACTGCGGCGACGAAAAACAAAGTGGATATGAACAGCGCGCCCATTTCACGCATCATGAAATCCCCTCCGGGGCGACGGTCCCGCGCTAGTAAAACGCAACCCGAAGGTCGGCCGACGGCCACCTTGCCTTCCCATGTCACGCCAAAACTTGGCCGCTAGGAAAACAAGACGGTTCCCTGACGGCCGCCGATTGCTGCTCCAGTTTAGGCTTTTTGGGCCTGGCGGCGGAGGAACGTAGGAACGTCGAGATCGTCAGCCGGAACTTCGTGGGCGACTTCGCGGATGTTCTGCTGAACTTGATGAACGACGGTCTGTTGGGATTCGGAAGTGGTGGAGGAGCCTGCGCCTGCGGCAGCAGCGGCAGCGATGGGAGCTTCCTTCCCTGCTTTCCAAGTGCGACCGAGGAATTGCGGCTTTTGCGCGACGTTTTTCTTGTTGGCTTCCTTGAAGCCCGCGGCGATGACGGTGATTTTCACCGAGTCTTTCATAGCTTCGTCCTGCACCGCACCAAAAATAATGTTGGCATTCTCGTGCGCGGCTTTTTGGATGATCGACGAGGCTTCGTGAACTTCGTGGAGCGTCAGGCTGGGGCTGCCGCAAATGTTGATGAGGATGCCCTGCGCGCCTTGAATGGAATTGTCTTCAAGCAACGGGCTGGCGATGGCGCGGTTGGCGGCGTCAACGGCGCGATTGGAACCGGTGGCGACGGCCGTACCCATAACGGCGTAGCCTTGACCGGACATGATGGCTTTGACGTCAGCGAAGTCGCGATTGATGATGCCGGGCACGGTGATGATGTCCGAGATGCCTTGAACAGCTTGGCGAAGAATGTCGTCAGCGATGCGGAACGCGTCGAAAAAGCTAGTGCCGCGCTCGACGGTCTCCATCAAACGTTCGTTGGGTATGACGATGACGGTGTCGACGGCCCCGATCAAATCCTGAAGAGCTTGTTCTGCTTGCAGCATGCGTCGCTTGCCCTCGAAGGCGAAAGGCTTGGTCACGACGGCAACGGTGAGAGCGCCGAGCTCGCTGGCCAGGGACGCAACGACCGGTGCTGCGCCGGAGCCGGTGCCTCCGCCGAGGCCGGAGGTGATGAAAATCATGTCCGAGCCTTCAAGCGCTTCAATAATTTTGTCAGTGTCTTCGAGCGCGGCTTTGCGGCCGACTTCGGGATTGGCGCCAGCGCCGAGACCTTTAGTGAGTTTTGCGCCAAGTTGCAGTTTGACCGGCGCCTGGCAGAGTTTGAGTGCCTGGAGGTCAGTGTTAGCAGCGATGAATTCGATGCCTTCGACCTTGGCACGGATCATGCGGTTGACGGCGTTACATCCTCCGCCACCGACCCCGATGACTTTTATTTTTGCGGGCGACAACTCCTCGCTGAAGCTCATGCGGATTGCAGTGTCTTTTGCCGTCATGTATTCCCCCCGTTCCCGGTAATCTCGGCTGGTAAGCCAGTTTGCGAAGCGATGCTTCGCAAAAATTTTTTGCTGAGCGAACTGCTAAGGCCCAGACAAGAGCAAGGCTTCGCGGTAACCGCGACTGGGACGCAAAGTGCGCGAAAGCCCTGCACTACAGTAAGAAAGAACCACGCAGCCCTTTCGCAACTCAGGAAACACAATTGGCTACGTTACTAAAAATCAAAAACCGCCCGCCTCAGACCTCCCTACAAGAGCGAGACCAAAAGCGCCGGCCTGAAGACCGGCCACTACAAAACCGCTGACGACGCCGTAAAGCGGGCGCTACGCACCGGCAAACATGGTTTTCAGTTTGCCGAATAAACCGTTGGAGCGCTGCGACGCTTGATTACGGCGCGCTTTTGCTCCGTATAAAACCAGGCCAACAACCGTGGCGTATTCCGGTTGCTCGACTTGTTCGGGCATATCCGACAAGCCGCGAGGCTCCGCCACGCGAACCGGCAGGTGGAAAGCCTGCTCCATCATTTCCACTAGTCCGTTGAGACGTGCGCCACCACCGGAGAGAACGAAGCCGGCGGGAATTTGCGAGTCGAGGCCAGCGCGGCGCATTTCGTCGCGGATCAAAGCCAAAAATTCCTGGGCGCGCGGTTCGATGATGTCAGTCAGCATGCGCGCGAAAATGGTGCGTGGAGGACGATCGCCGACGCTGGCAATTTCAATGGCGGTGTCCTCCTGCAAGAGTGAGGCTGCCGCGCAGCCGTGGTGGCGCTTGATGCGTTCAGCTTCAGGGATGGGCGTGCGCAGGCCGACTGCAAGATCGTTGGTGAAATGATCGCCGCCGACGGGAACGGCGCCGGTGTGGCGAACGACGCCGCCGCCGTAAACGACCAGCTCGGTGGTGCCGCCGCCGATATCCAGGAGGCAGGAGCCAAGTTCGCGTTCGTCTTGAGTGAGGCATGATTCGGCCGAAGCGAGCGGTTCAAGAGCCGTGTCATTGATTAGGATTCCGGCGCGATTGGCGGCAGTGACCAGATTCTGCGTGGCAATGACCGATGAGGTGACCAGATGAACGTTGGCTTCAAGACGTTGGCCAACCATGCCGATGGCGTCGCGAATGCCTTCGTGAGAATCCACGGTAAATTCGTGGGGAAGGACGTGAAGCACTTCGCGATCGCCGGGCAGAGAGATATTACGAGCGGCATCGACAGCGCGGCGAACATCGTCGCGTTCGATGTCGCGCGCGCGATTGCCGAGAGTGACGCCACCGCGGCTATTGATTCCGCGGACGTGGGAACCGGCGACGCCAATGATGGCGGATTCGACGGGAACGCCGGAGACGCCTTCGGCTTCTTCAACGGCGCGGCGAATGGAGCTGACTGCGGCATCGAGATTGACGATGGAACCTTTGCGCAAGCCTTTGGATTCAGCTGCACCGAGCGCCAGGAATTTGACCTGATCCTCGGCGAGTTCAGCGATCAGCACACAGGTCTTGGTGCTACCGATGTCCAGACCGACGAGATATTTATCCTTTTTCGACAAGCGTCGCTCCCGAGTTAACCGTCCTGTTTCAATTCACTTCACTGCGCGGGCACGATGTATCGTGCCGCTACTTCTTTCTTATCGTAGGGTGCTCGCCACAGCCGTTGGAATCAGGATTCAGCACGACTTGACGGGCATACTGCAAATCCACGGATTGCACGCAACCGGCATTGGATTGCCACTGCGCAAAATTTTCGACCAGCATGCGATATTTTCCAGTGAATTCTCCGGAGCCAAAGTGAATGGTAACCGCCTGTGACGCGGTGACGCCAGGGAAACCGGCCATGACCACGCGTACATCGTGGGGATTGGCGAGATCGACTTCACTGACGTGATCAGAAGAGCCGGAGCGAACCAAGTCGGCGTCTTTCATGAATTCCTGAAAGGTTTGCATACGCTTCTGGCGTTCGCTACGCAGCATGTTGTCCGAAAGTCCGGTGACGATCGGGAAATGGAGGTCTTCGCCCTTGGGACGATCGAGGATGACGCCGAATTCATCGATCAGAGCCAGCTCAATGCCGTTACGAACGAAAGCGATCGGAGTGCGTTCGGTAATATCGATGCGGATGCGATTGGGCAGAATGCGCTGCACGCTGGCGGACTGCACCCAGGAAACTTGTTCGACTTCACTGCGGCGGGAATCGAGCGGAATGCGCAGAACGCTGCGGCCGCGATCTTTGTAAAAAGGTGCGAGAAGCGCTTCGCGCGTGACGATGTGGTTGCCGCCGACTTCGACTTGTTCCGGCTTGAGCAGCAAAACTTTAGGTGAGTGGAGGAGAAAGTCGCCGACAAAATAGGCAAGGACGGCAAAGCTAAAAGCAATGAGCAACCAGGTGAAAATGGTGCGATACAACGAAAGATTTTTGGCGCCAAATTTCTTGCGGCGAATTTCGACTGGCTTTTGACGACGGAGATAACGGGGCTCCTCGTTTTCGACCAGCTCCGGCCGGTAGGCTTCGGCGTCGGCTACCGCGGCCGCGTTCTTGTGAGTGGCCTTCACGCGTTCCACACCACAACCTCGTTTTCGAGTTGCACACCAAAGGCTTTTTCCACGCGGCTACGAACATCGGCGATCAGCGAGAGCATGTCGTTCGCGGTAGCGTGGCCAGCGTTAACGAAAAAATTTGCGTGGCGGTCGCTGACTTTGGCGTCGCCAATGCTTAGGCCTTTGAGGCCGAGTTCGTCAATCATGCGCCCGGCGGAGGCACCCGGAGGGTTCTTGAAGATGCAACCGGCAGATTTTTGGCCAAGTGGCTGGCTGGAACGCCGCTTCTCATTGCAGATACGAATCCCTTGAAGAATTTCTTTGTACGGTTTGGAGGGAAGTTCCAGCGTCACTGCGAGCATCATATCATCAGGCGCAAAAGAAGTGTGACGGTATTCAAACGAAATTTGATGGCCCTTGAGGATTTCTATCTTGCGTTCGGCGGCGCGGTAGAGCTTAACTTCGCGGACGTAACTGCCGATTTGCATGCCGTAAGCGCCGGCGTTCATTCTGAGTGCGCCACCGACGGTGCCGGGTACGCCGATAAGACCTTCCATGCCGCCGAGGTCGTGTTTGGCGCAGTAGGTAACGGTGCGGCCGAGGTCGGCGGCGGCATCCACGTGAGCGAAGGCGCGGTCGAGAACGACTTCGGGATCGGGCTTCGCGAGTTGGAGAATGACCCAGGGAAGTTCGCCGTCATCAACCAGGAGGTTTGATCCTCCGCCGAGAAATCTGTAAGGGATGTGGTTGCCTTCGAGCATGGCGAGGAGCGGGGGAATCGATTCGTGTTTGGCGATGCGGAGCAGATCGCTCGAGCCGCCGATACCGAGATAGGTGAGGTCGGCAAGAGACGCGCCCGGTGAGAGTGCGACGCTAAGGGCGGCGAGATCGGCGATGAGTTTGGGATCCCTAATGTGCATGGTGAGAAGGATGCTCCGTGCCGAGAAGGACCATAAGTTCGTTGCTGGCGCGGCTGACGTTGCCGGCGCCGACGGTGAGGATAGCGTCACCGGGTTTGGCGTTCTTGAGCAGAAATTCGATGGAGTCTCGCATGGAGCGCCTGTAGTGAACGTTCTTGTGACCGGCTTCGCGAATGGCGACGGCGAGGGCTTCGCTGGTAACGCCGGGGATGGGCGATTCGCTGGCGGCGTAGATGTCGGTGAGGACGAGGATGTCGGCTTGATTGAAGGCGGAACGGAAGTCTTCCCACAGATGCTGGGTACGGGAATAGCGATGCGGCTGAAAGAGGATCAGCAGCCGATTGAACTTGCAGCCTCGAGCGGCTTCGAGCGTGGCACGAATTTCGGCGGGATGGTGGCCGTAGTCGTCAATGACGGTGATGTCGTTGACGGCGCCTTTGATGTCGAAGCGGCGGCTGACGCCGCCAAATTTGGCGAGGCCTTCGCGAATGAGGTCGGAAGGGACGCTGAGATAAAGCGCCACGGCGGCAGCGGCGGCGGCGTTGCGTACATTATGGATACCGGGAGGATGCGAGAGGCGGAAGAGGCCAAGGTCTTCGCCTTTATAGGTGAGGCGGAATTCGCTGGCCAGGCCTTCGAGGCGAATGTCGCTGATGACCAGGTCGGCCTGGCTGGAGATGCCATAAGTAAGGATGGGGCGCTTGACGCTGGGGATGATGGCCTGGACGTTCGGCTCGTCCAGACAGAGGATGGCGGCGCCGTAGAACGGAACGCGATTCACAAAATCGATGAAGGCGTTCTGGATGTCTTCGAGTGAGGTGTATTGATCGAGGTGTTCGCGGTCGATGGTGGTGACCACGGCGACGACGGGGGCGAAGAGCAAAAAGCTGCGGTCGCTTTCGTCGGCTTCGACGACGAAATATTCGCCGCGCCCGAGGCGAGCGGTGGTACCGGATTGATTGACCTTGCCGCCGATGACGAAGGTCGGATCGAGGTGTGCGGCGGTGAGAACGGAAGCGACCATGGAAGTGGTGGTGGTTTTGCCGTGCGCACCGCCGACGGCAATGCCGTATTTCAGGCGCATGAGTTCGGCCAGCATTTCAGCGCGTGGGATGACTGGAATTTTGCGTTTGTGAGCTTCGACGACTTCGGGATTGTCGGCCTTAACGGCCGATGAGATGACCACGACGTGCGCACCTTCGACGTTGGAGGCTTTGTGACCTTCGTAAACGACTGCACCAAGATCTTGCAAACGTTCGGTAATAGTGGACGGTTTGGTGTCCGAACCTGACACGGAATAGCCTAGGGTGAGCAGGACCTCGGCGATGCCGCTCATGCCGATGCCACCGATGCCTACAAGATGAATTCTTTGAAAATTTCTGAACGAGACCATCATGACGATTCTCCCTGGCCTTTTGTGTGCACGCCAGCGACCGTTTCCACCAGGTCTACAATTTCACGAGCGGCGCTGGGTTTGGCAAGAGCACGCGCGCGGGAAGAAAGCTGTTCGATCTCTTCGGGGCGATCGACGAGAGAAAAGATGTCATTCGTTAGGCGCTCGGCGGTAAGTTCCGGTTCGATGATGAGTTTGCCGGCGCCGGCTTTAGACATTTCCTGGGCGTTGCGTAGCTGGTGGCTGTCGGTAGCTCGGCCAAACGGAATAAAGATCGCGGCGCGGCCGGAGGCGGCAACTTCAGCTGCGGTAATCGCTCCGGCGCGGCAGACGATCAGATCGGCCCAGGCAAAGCGTTCCGCCATATTGCTGAGAAACGGAACGACTTCAGCGCGAAATTCACGGCGGGCGTAGGCGGTGCGAACCGCGTTGAAGTCGCGCTCACCGGTTTGGTGAACGACGCTCAATTCATCCTTGCGCGCAGCGAGTTGGTCCATGGCGTCGACGAAAACGCGATTGATGGGAAGCGCGCCCTGGCTGCCCCCGGTGATGAGCAAGCGGAACGGCTTTTCCGGCTTGCGCGGAGCAATCGCAAAAAATTCGGCGCGAACCGGATTTCCAGTGATCACGGCTTTGCTGCCAAGTGATTGAGCAGTGACTTCGTATCCAGTGGCGATGCGTTTGGACATTTTCGCTAAAACTTTGTTGGTGAAGCCGGGCTCGGCGTTCGGTTCGAAGATAACGTAGGGAATGCCGCGTAGCCAGGTGGCCAGCAACATGGGCCCGGCAGCGTAGCCACCGACGCCGAACGCTGCGACGGGTTGGTGCTTACGCAAAATGGCGAAGGCATCCAACATTCCGGGCGCGAGCTGGGCAAGATTTTTGACCAGCGTGACTCCACCTTTGCCTTTTAGTCCTGCAGCACGCAAAGTTTCCAGTGGCAGTCCGGCCTGCGGTACCAGCTTCATTTCAATTCCGCGTTGTGTTCCCACCAGCACAACTTCCCTTTCGCCGCCACGCGACAGCCATTCCCTTGCAATCGCGATTGCCGGAAAAACATGGCCACCAGTGCCACCGCCTGCGATGAGCAACTTCATCGCGGCAATCCGATTGCGAGTTGCAGATTCATCGCGCGGGAGACTGCTGCGAAATATTCAGCAGCACACCTGTAGCCAGCAGCATTACCAGCAAACTCGAACCGCCATAGCTGATAAACGGCAGCGGAATTCCCTTGGTGGGAACCATGCCCAACACCACCGCAAAATTAATCAGCGTTTGAAAAATGACCATGGCGGTAATTCCGAGAGCCAGGAGACGACCAAATCCATCGGGAGCGGCGAATGCTGCGCGAATTCCCCGCCAAGCGTAAATCGCGAAAAGTGCGATCACGATCATGGCCCCGATAAAGCCCAACTCTTCGCAAATCACCGCGTAAATGAAATCGGTATGCGCTTCGGGAAGATAGAAGAGTTTTTGCTTGCTTTCCATCAAGCCGACGCCGGTGAAACCGCCGGAGCCGACGGCAATGAGCGATTGCAGCAGCTGAAACCCGGCGCCCTGCGGATCACTGTCTGGATTGAGAAAGGCCATCAAACGCGCTTGACGATAGGCGACGTGAGCGATCAGCAGATAAAGAGCTGGCAGCGCCGCTGCGGCGCCAGCAACAATCCACTTCCAGGAAAGGCCGGCAACATATAAAACAGCAGCGGCGATCAGAACGATGTCCACCGAAGTTCCGAGATCGGGTTGAACGAGGATGAGGCCGACGCAAACCAAAATTGGTCCCATGGCCGGGAGGATGTTATGCAGGAAATCTCGTTTGCAGAACTCCATGGTGGCCGCGTTACGGCGTTTGAGATCGAGGAACCAAGCGAGATAAAGGATGACGGCCAACTTTGCGATTTCCGATGGTTGAATGCCGATCGGCCCGAAGCGAATCCAACGATGGGTGGCGTGCGACTTATCCAAGAAAAATGCACCAACCAGCATCAAGCCCACGGCGCACATTACGCTGTAAACGACGACCGGCTCGCGGAGCTTGCGGTAGTCGGTGCGCATCAACACAAACATTCCCGCCAAGCCCAGCGCCAGCCAAGCGGCTTGACGCAGCAGAAAAAAGTAGGAATGTCCGTACTCGTGTTCGGCGGTGACCGCGGATGCGCTGAAAATCATAACCGCGCCAAGCAGGCACAGTCCAAGCGTTGCGCCAAACAGCCACTTGTCATTTTCCAAACGTCTCGGCATTCCTCTTCTCCGTGTTTCCTGATAGTTTCGAAATTTCTTTTGCTGCTAGTTCGGCACGACGCTGCAACTGGTGGACAAGTTCTTTGAACGCGCGGCCGCGATGTTCGTAGTTTTGAAATTGATCGAAGCTGGCGCACGCGGGAGCGAGCAGTACAGTATCCCCGGCGTGGGCGGCTTGGGCAGCTAGGTCTACTGCATTTTGCAAAGTTTCAGCGCGCCGAATGGCCACACTGCCATCAATTTGCGATTCGATTTTTTCCGCTGCGGAGCCAATCAACAATGCCAGAATCGCTTTTTCGCGCAGGGCCGAGCGCAGCGTGGTGTAGTCGCTGTCCTTATCTCTGCCGCCGAGGATTATCAGGATGCGGCCAGGAAACGCTTCGAGCGCTTTGAGCGCGGCGTCGACGTTGGTAGCTTTGGAGTCGTTGTAGTAGCAAACGCCCTGAATCTCGGCGACAAATTCGATGCGGTGCTCGACTCCGGGGAAGGATCGGACGGCTTCGGCAATCATTGCGGGGACTACTCCGGCGATTCGCGCCACCACCACCGCCGCTAGAACGTTTTCAAGATTGTGTGCGCCGTGGAGCGGGATCTCGGACAGTTCGAGGATTCCTTCGTCTTTGCCATCTTGGCGGAAGAGTATTTTTCCGTCTCTGACAAACGCACCTTGTCCAACCCCGATTTTGCGGCTGAACCAAAACAGTTGCGGAGCCCGCGGAGCGTACTTGGCGCTGGCCGCGTCGTCGGCGTTCAGAACGGCATAGTCTCCGGCGGTTAGGTTTTCGAAGATTCGAGATTTGGCAGAGCCGTAGGCTTCAAACGTCTTGTGGCGATCGAGATGGTCCGGAGTTAAATTCAGCAGTACCGCCAAATTCGGTCGAAACGATTCGATCAATTCCAGCTGGAAGCTGCTTAACTCGGCCACGGTGAAAGTTTGTTCGGTGGTATTTTCGATCTGGGCGATCAATGGAATTCCAATGTTCCCAGCCAGTACCGTAGCCAGTCCCGCTTGACGCAAAATATGTTCGACCAGTGAAGTGGTGGTGGTCTTCCCATTCGATCCAGTGATAGCAATCACTTGCCCGCGAATAAATCTGCCGGCGAGTTCGATTTCGCTCCAGACCGGAATGTTCAGCGCGCGAGCTTGCTGCAAAAGTGGCGCATCTGCGGGTACACCAGGACTTGGAACCACCAGGTCCATGCCGCGCAAGATCGTCGCCGAATGTCCACCGAGTTCGAGTTGCACGCCGGTGGAACGAAGATTTTCGACGGCAGTGCCAACTTCCCCGGCGCTTCGCGAGTCGGTCGCAGTGACTACAGCTCCGCGAGCCGCGCAAAACTGCGCGGTGGCCATGCCGGTACGCGCCAGTCCGACGACTAGCACGCGTTTACCCGAAAGTTCAATCGGTCCGACCATTCCTGTCTCAATAGCCCATGCTTACCGCAACTTCAACGTGGTGAGCGCGAGCAACGCGAACACCAATGCCAGAATCCAGAATCTCACGATTACCTTGGATTCGCTCCACCCGAGAAGCTCGAAGTGATGATGGATAG
>Ga0157376_10003811_pt1 | contig 10429 bp, 13 predicted proteins | sample M45metaG_FD_121801 | JGI IMG/M metagenome (GOLD analysis project Ga0157376, IMG submission 121801) | Miscanthus rhizosphere microbial communities from Kellogg Biological Station, Michigan, USA - M4-5 metaG | ecosystem: Host-associated > Plants > Roots > Rhizosphere > Soil | place: USA: Michigan... | reverse complement strand
TTGTCGACGCGCCGCACGGTGCCCGCGTCGCACTCATACGCCGAATGACACGACAGGTACGCCGAAGAACATCCGATGCAGGACCATCACGCCGAATGCGACAGCGCCGCCTCCGATTACGGCCATGACGTCGTATTTGACCCGGGGAACAAATGTCTTGACTGCACGACGGCTGATTGCCGACAAGAGGTCCAGCAGCGCATACGCAAGCAACGCCCCGAACAGGACGGTTCCCCGCAAATCGCCGTTGGCGAGCAGGTGAACCAGCGCCCAGAGCCCCAGCCCGATCAGCATCGGATGCTTCAGCGTATGGCGCAGGTAGCCGCGCATGTTCGCCGCGGCGAACAGGATGAACGACAACGTCAGCGCAAGCGGCGCAATGGCGAAGGCCGCCGAAACGGGCGCGAACACGCGCTCGGCCGCCGGCGAACGCACGTAGCCGATGACGATCAGCGCCAATCCCGCGGCAGAAACGAACGCGAACAGGAGTTTGTAGCGTTGCGCGCCCAGCCGTCCGGAGAAGCGTGCCCGCAGCGCCGGGATTGCCGGAATGAAATGAATTCCGAGGAACAGGACGAGACCGGTGATTAGAAGCGGCATGGTTATTTACCGGGTACATCGCGAAGGCGCGGACGCGTAGTATCGCCGATGCAATGGGCTATTGACGGGTCGTAACCGTTCGACAGCATCGGCAATGCCCTGTCGGGCCTGCGGTATGATTTGCCGATCCAACTCGGCGCACCTACCCGCAGGCACCGAAAATGAAATACAAGGATTACTACGCGACACTGGGCGTGGAACGCAGCGCCACGCCGGAAGACATCAAGAAAGCCTATCGCAAGCTTGCCCGCAAGTTCCATCCCGATGTCTCGAAGGAAAAAGACGCTGAAGAGAAGTTCAAGGCGGTCGCCGAGGCGTACGAAACGCTGAAGGACGGCGAAAAGCGCGCGGCGTACGACCAGCTGGGAAGCCATGCGCAGGGACAGGACTTCCGGCCGCCCCCCGACTGGGAACAGCATTTCGCGCGAGGGCAGGCGTCATTCGACGACATCGACCTGGCCGACCTGTTTGCGGGCCTTGGCGGCCGAGGCGGATTCCGCAGGGCCGATCCCAATGCGCCGATCGCGGGCAGGGACTACGAAGCGTCGGTGCGTGTGACGCTTGAGCAGGCGTTCCACGGCACCGAAATCCAGCTGGACGTGAGCGTTCCGGAATTGGACGACAACGGCGTCGCGCATCGGGTGCCGCGCGTCGTGACCGTGCGCATACCACGCGGCGTCACCGACGGCCAGAAGCTGCGAGTGCCCGGCAAGGGCGGCAAGGGCGTGCGCGGCGGCCGTGCCGGGGACCTGTATCTCGACATTGCGGTGACGCCTCATCGGCTTTTTCGCGCCGATGGCCGCGATCTGTTTGTCGATCTTCCGCTTGCGCCATGGGAGGCGGTGCTCGGCGCCAGCATCGCGCTGCCGACGCCCGCGGGAACCGTGAACCTCAAGGTGCCTTCGGGCACGCGAGCGGGACAACAGTTGCGGCTGGCGGGACGTGGACTCGCGCGGCCTGACGGCTCGGCGGGGAACCTGTTCGCGATCGTGCAGATCTCGGTTCCGACGGTCACGGACGACGCGCAGCGGACCCTGTATCGCCAACTGGCGGATGCGTCGAATTTCAATCCTCGCGCCCATTTTGAAAGGGAGGCGACCCATGAACCATGAAATCGCTGAAGCACTGTCGCTGGACGAGCGCGCGACGCTGACGCTGGACCAACTGGTCGAGATGTCGGAGTTGCCGGCTGAAGAGTTACGCGCGCTCGTCGACTATGGCGCGCTGGCGCCGGTTGATCCGGCGGCGGCGACATGGACGTTCACGGCAACCTGGGTCGTCGTCGCAAGGACCGCCGGGCGCCTGCGCAGGGATTTCGAACTCGACGCGCACAGCCTTTCCGTGGTGCTGCGGTATGTTCAGCGCGTCGAGGCGCTGGAGGCGGAACTACGGGCGCTGCACGCGCGGGCGGGTTAGCCCGCCAGATCAGTAGGAACGGGGCTTGGCTGCGGGCGCCGAAGTCGCGGCGGGAGCGCGCGCGGAAGTAGCGCGCGCAGTGCCAGGCAGCCCTGAGGTGGTTCCCACCGCCTTCGTCCCGGCAATGTTGCGCGCCGACATTCCGGCGACGACGTCATCGACGCGCAGGTCGCTGGTACCGCCAACCCCGGTGAGGAATACGACAGTCGGACAGTTGGCAACATCGCCGAAGGTCAGGTGCTCGCCCCGCGCACGCAGCGCATCGCGTTCCGGATACCCGGCGTTGCTCATGTCCAGCGGCGGGTACGAGCTCTGGTATATGACGTTTTCGTTGCGGTCGTAGATCACGTAGCAGATCAACGCATCGGCGGGCGTCGCCGCGGCAATGCACGTCATTCCAGCAAGAATCAGAGCGGGCAGTCCTGAACGCATGGTTGCCTCCTGTTGACTGACTGCTATCGTAGGCTCGCCGCGGCGTGAATTCAACTGCGTCGGTCGATCGGCCGGTCGCGCCCCGCTACTCTGTGGCGGGCGGGCCAACGCGGCCGATGCTTGACTTTCGTTCCGGCGCGGGCGTCAATACCGGCTCGAGGTGCATCAGCCGGAGAAGATCATGGCCATTCGCTCGTTGCGTTCGCTGGTTGCGGGTCAGACCCCGATCACCGTGCCGAAGACCGTGACAGTCGTCGAGGCGGCACGCACGATGAAACAGCACAACATCGGCGCACTTCTGGTCGTGGATGGGTCGAAGCTGTGCGGCATCTTCACCGAGCGCGATGCGTTGTTCCGAGTGCTCGCGGAAGGCCGCGATCCGGCGGCAACGAGACTGAACGACGTCATGACGCGGCAGCCGCAGACCATCCATCCGGACAAGCCGTTCCTGGACGCGTTGCGCGTCATGCACAAGGGCAGGTTCCGGCACTTGCCGGTGGTCGAGGACGACCGGCCTCTTGGCATGGTGTCTTCGCGGGACGCGCTCGACGAGGACCTCTACGAGTTGCGCGTCGACCTGGACCAGCGGGAAGACATGCTCGAGTAGCGGGCGCTCGCCGCGGTCGCTACATGATCCGGTTGAACCACAGCATCGACAACAGCGCGGACAGGAATGCCAGCACGGCCGCGGCGGCGGCGAACAGCGCGGTGATTTCGGTCTCCTTCTGCTCGAGGAAGATCCGCGTGTTGAGGTTCTGGTAGATCTTCTGCAGGTCGGCCGCGGTGCCGGCGTAGAAGTATTCCGCGCGGGTCAGGTTGGCGATGGTTTTGAGCGATTCCTCGTCCAGCCGCACCCGCATCGACCAACCCTCGGCACCGATGATTTCGCCGCCCTGGGTGCCTATCCCGACAGTGTAGACGCGCACGCCACGGTCCGCGGCCATGCGCGCGGACTCGATCGGATCGGGACCGGTGGTGGTCTGTCCGTCGGTCAGCAGAATGATCGCCGCGCCGGAATACGACCCCGCCGGGACGGGCTTGGGCGCGGCCTTGTCGGGTGATTTCGCGGGGTCGAGGGGTGCGCTTTTCTGCGCCGGGCCGCGTGGATTGGACAAGCGCAGGTCGAATTCGACGTCGGGAAAGATCGTCTTGAGCGACACGAGGATGCCGCTGCCCACGGCGGTGCCACGCTGCAGGCTGAACCGGTCGATCGCGCCGAGGAGGTCCTCGCGGCTGTGCGTGGGTGACTGCACGAGCGACGCCGTTGCGGCGAACGATACGATGCCGATTTGCGTCGTCTTCGGCTGCTCGGCGACGAAAGCGCGCGCAGCCTCCTGCGCAGCGACGATGCGGCTGGGCTTGACGTCGGTGGCGCGCATGCTTCCCGAAACGTCCATCGCCAGGATCACCGTCTCGTGCTGCGATGGCAGAGTGACCACGGCCGAAGGACGAGCGACGGCGACAAGCATCAGCGCCAGCGCCATCAGGAAGAGCAGCGGAGGCACGTGGCGCCGGAAGCGCTGGCCTGCGCCCATGGCTTCCCTGACCAGGCTCAGGCTGGCATAGCGAAGCGCCGCCTATTTCTTCCGTCGCAGCAGCAGCACGTACACGCCCAGCAGCATCGGGATCAGCAGCAGCAGCCACAGCATCTCCGGCCAGAAAAAAATCATTGCATGGTTCCGAGGTGCTTGGGCAGGCTGCCGCCCGCGGCCAGCTGACTGCGCCGCTTGCGCAAATCGGCGAAGCGCAGAATCGCGTCGACCAGGTCGTCATCGGTGGCGAGTTCGAGCGCATCGACACCGGCCGAACGAAAGGCCGCGCGCAATTCAGTCTCGCGCCGCTGTGCGGCGGCGGCGAAGCGCTTGCGGAATCCGCGGTCATGGGTATCGACGAAGAGCTGTTCGCCCGTTTCCGCATCCTGGATGACCAGCAGTCCCAAGTCGGGCAACTCCATTTCCATCGGATCGTAAAGGCGGACGGCCACCACGTCATGTCGCTCCGCGAGGCGGGCGAGCGCATCCGGCCACCCGGGCAAGCTGATGAAGTCGGACACGACGAAGATGAGCGAGCGCCGCATGGCCATGCGCGCCGCCGCGTCGAGGAGCTCCCGCAGGTTCGTCGCCTCCTTGCCGGTGGCGGCAGCGCGCGTTTGCATCCGATGCAAGAGATGCAGCACGTGCCGACGCCCGCTGCGCGCCGGGATCATCGTGTCCATGCGGTTGCCATAGAGAAGCGCGCCGACGCGATTGCCGTGACGCGTGAGGATGCGTGCGAGCACCGCGACGAACTCGGCGGAAACAGCCCGCTTGCGCAGCTTCGTCGAGCCGAAGTCGACCGAAGCGCTCAAGTCCAGCAGGAACCATGCGGCGACCTCGCGTTCCTCGTTGTACTCGCGAACGTAAGGCGTCTGCAGCCGCGCCGTGACGTTCCAGTCGATATGCCTGACGTCGTCGTGATAGACGTATTCGCGCAGGTCCGCGAGATCGAGTCCCTGGCCGCGGAACAGCGTGCGGTAGTCGCCATGCAACAAGCCATCCAGACGGCGCATCACCGTCCATTCCAGCCGCCGCAAGACGGCTTCAGGCGTCGTTGCGGCGACGGGGGTCGACGGGGACATGGCCTTCGAGCGGCCTTTCGGGCCGGGGGACATGCTTCAGGATGCGCAGGATCAACGCGTCGGCGGTCACCGCATCGGCCAGCGCTTCGTAGGACAGGGACAGCCGGTGGCGCAGCACGTCGGGGGCGAGGTCGCTGACATCCTCAGGCAGCACGTAGGCGCGCCCGCGAAGGAACGCGAGCGCGCGTGCCGCTTCGATCAGATGGATGGAGGCGCGCGGACTGGCGCCGTAGGTGACGTACTTGGCCATGTCGGGAATGCCGAAGCGATCGGGGCTGCGCGTCGCATGGGTGAGGCGCACCGCGTAGCGCATCAGCGATGGGTCCACGTAGCCGGTCCGGCATTCGCGTTGCAGCGCTGCGAGTTCGTCGGTGGTAGCCACGGCGGCGACGTCCTGCGCCGCGCCGGTCACCCGCTCGACGATGACGAATTCCTCGTCCTCGCTGGGATACCCGACCAGGATCTTCATCATGAAGCGGTCGACCTGTGCTTCCGGCAGCGGATAGGTACCTTCGGTCTCGATCGGATTCTGCGTTGCCATGACCAGGAACGGCTCGGGAACACGGTGGGTCGTTCCGGCAATCGTGACCTGGTATTCCTGCATCACCTCGAGCAGCGCGCTTTGCACCTTTGCCGGCGCGCGATTGATTTCATCAGCGAGCAGCAGGTGCGTGAACACGGGACCGAGCGACGTGTTGAACTCGCCGGTCTTCTGGTTGTAGATCCGGGTGCCCACGAGGTCCGCGGGAACCAGGTCCGGCGTGAACTGGATGCGCTTGAACGTGCCTTGAATCGTGCGCGCCAGCGTCTTGACGGTGAGCGTCTTGGCCAGGCCCGGCACGCCTTCGACGAGGAGATGGCCCTGGGCCAGCATGGCCACCATGACGCGTTCGAGAAAATGATCCTGCCCGACGACGACGCGTTTCACTTCGTAGAGGATCCGCTCCATCAGCGGCGTTACATCGCTGACGGTGCTGCGGCCGGTTGACGAGTCGTTCATGCTCGAAATACCTCCGATCGTTCGGCGTCAGAAAGGCGAAAGGCCATAGGCCGCGGCCGCGTTCTCGATCGGCACGGCAAAACCGATTCCGATGAACACGTGCTGCTCGGTCGGATTGAGAATGGCGGTGACGATGCCCACGACCTCGCCGTCGGCAGTCACCAGCGGGCCGCCGGAATTGCCGGGATTCACCGCCGCGTCGAACTGGATAAGGTTGGCCAGCGCGTCGCCGCTGCGCGAACGGTAGACGCGGCCCAGGCCCGACACGACGCCCGAAGACACCGACGGGCCAATGCCGAACGGAAACCCCACGGCAATCACCTCGTCGCCCACGGCCAGGTCGGATGTCGAGCGCAGCGTCGCAGCGGGCAGGTCGTCCGGGATCTTGTTCGCCTTGAGCACGGCGAGGTCGTGCTCGGGCCGCGCGCCGACGACGATGGCCTCCGACTCGAAGCCGTCCTCGAATTCCACCGTGATCCGCTCGGCGCCGGCGACCACATGCAGGTTCGTGAGGATGATCCCGGAATCGACGATGACCACGCCACTGCCTATACCCTCCATGGCTCGTCCTTCCTGCTCCTTCCGGTAGCCGGTGCCGTGGACGCGCACGACGGAGCGGCGCACGGCCTCGTAGGCCTTGGCCGATCGCGACGGAGGCGGGGTCGTTTCGAGCGAATGCAGGACCGCGGCGTCGATATCCTCCTGCGTGATCGGACGAGGCTGCCGGGTCAGCCCCGCATGGACGAGAACGATGAGCAGCGCCAGCATCGCGCCGGCGGCGAGCAGGAACGCCCGCTCGTGCCGCGTGATGAACCGGCGCCACCGCGCAGCGCGCACCGGGTGTCCCTCCGGTCCCGCGCTACCGGCAGGTGCGCCCGCCGCGTCGTCCGGCACTTGCGCGTCCGGTTCCGGGCCGCCTTTACGCGTCCGGTCGGAACTGCTGTAGAGCGAGACTCGTTTCACGTCCTGTTCACCCGTTCCTGCCGCCGAACGGGCGACAATGGCGAAACGGTAGCACGCGTTGGCCCGGGCGTGAACACGTCACGCGTTTCCCGCGACCTCCGCCCGCCGCACCGGCCGGTGAGTCGCGGCCGCACGCCGGCAACCTATAATTCGGAAACTTATAATCGAGCTTCACGTGGAGGCACCATGAGCGACTTCAATTCATTGCACAACCGCGCCGTCTGGTTCGACATCCCTGTGTCCGACCTCGCCCGCGCCGCGGAGTTCTATCGCGTTGTGCTCGACGTCAAGGTCGACGACGTGGACGCCGGCGGTTGCAAGTTCTGTGTAATCGAGCACACCGGCGGCAACGGCGGCTGCCTTGTCCCGAATGCCAAGGAAATCAGCGGCAGCGCGGGTATCCTGCTGTACATGAACGTCGACGGACGTATCCGCGATGCCGTCGCGAAAACACCCGGAAAGGGAGGCAAGGTGCTGGAGCCGACGCATGGCATCGGCCCCCACGGCTTTCGCGCGATCGTGCTGGACAGCGAAGGCAACCGGATCGCGCTGCATTCGTCCACCGATGCCTGAGCGGCTCAGGATGGCGGCCGCATGATCACGGCAGACGAGCTGCGCCGTGTCCCCCTGTTCGCGGCGCTGCCCGACAACGAGGCGGCGAGCCTCGCGGCCCGGGTGGCCGACGTGCGCCTTCGCAAGGGGGATTGGCTGATCCAGGAGGGCGAGCAACCGTCGTTTTTCCTGCTCCTCGAAGGCTCGCTGGAAGTACGCAAGGTCGTCCATGGCGTCGAGCGCCGCATCACCGAATACAATCAGGGGGACTATTTCGGCGAATTGCCGCTGCTGCTGGGATCGCCGGCGATCGTGAGCCTGCGCGCGCTCGAGCCGGCGCGTATTGCCCAGCTCGACCAAACCGATTTCCGGCAACTGTTCACGTCGTGCGCGACGCTGGCCTCCGAGCTGACGCGGACGATGACGCAGCGGGTCTCGCGGCTGCAGGTGCTCGCGGCGGAGGTGGCGCCCGCGAGCATTGCGATCGTCGGCCATCGCTTCGACATTGCTTGCCATCACCTGCGCGACTTTCTCGCGCGCAACCGGATCACGTTCCGATGGCTTGACCCGACGCGCCCGTCGGCGACCGGCGAAATCGAGCCGCCCCGTCCGGGCGATCGTTATCCGGTCGTGATCCTCGCGAGCGGGGAGCGCCTGGTGACGCCGACGTTGCGCGAACTGGCGCAGAAGCTCGGACTGCAGACGGCGCCGTCCAACGCCGCCTATGACCTGGCCATCATCGGCGGCGGGCCTGCGGGTCTTGCGGCCGCCGTCTATGGCGCCTCCGAAGGGCTCACGACGGTCATGATCGAGCGCGAAGCGGCGGGCGGCCAGGCCGGCACCTCGTCGCGCATCGAGAATTACCTGGGCTTTCCCACGGGAGTGCCCGGCGACGAGCTGAGTGCGCGGGCGCTGCAGCAGGCGCAGCGGTTCGGCGCGGAACTGTTGGTGGCGCGCGATGTGGTCGGAATCGAGGGCGGGTCGGGCTCCGAGAGTCATGTCGTGGTATTGGACGGCGGAGACCGCGTCGCCGCACGCAGCGTGATCCTGGCGTCGGGCGTGTCGTGGCGGCAACTCGATGTCCCGGGCGCCGACCTGTTGGTCGGCCGCGGCATTTACTATGGCGCGGCGCGCACCGAGGCCATGAATTGCCAAGGCCAACACGTTTTCCTGGTCGGGGGAGGCAACTCCGCCGGGCAAGCCGCGATGTTTTTCGCCAATTACGCGCACAAGGTTTCTTTGCTGGTGCGCGGACCCTCGCTGGCGCAAACGATGTCGCACTACCTGATCCAGCAGCTGGCGACCAAGCCCAACATCGAGATATGCACGCGTTGCCGGATCGTCCGCGTCGAAGGCGAACACCACCTCGAGGCCGTGGTCATTGAGCACCGCGACACCGGTGAACTCGTCACCGAAGCCGCGTCCGCCGTATTCGTGTTCATCGGTGCCGACGCGCAGACAGACTGGCTGCCGGCGCCGATGATCCGCGACGAGAACGGGTATGTCTGTACGGGGCGCGACGTGATGGACCTGGTTGCCGGCAGGAAAGGCCGGTGGCCGCTCGAGCGCGACCCCTACCTGCTCGAAACCAGCATTCCGGGAATCTTCGCCGCCGGCGATGTGCGCCACGGTTCGGTCAAGCGCGTCGCATCGGGCGTGGGCGAAGGCAGCATGGCAATCGCCTTCGTGCACCAGTTCCTGGCCGCGCGCCCTGTCGCGGCGGCGGTCAGCGCGGATTGACGATGCCCGAACCGGAAAAATCGATGTTCAGCGTTCGAAGGAGAATCCGTTGACCGCAATGCGCTTGGCACCCTACACCGGCATCTATCCCATCGCGCCCACGCCATTCACCGCGACCGGCGACGTTGACGTCGAAGGCCAGCGGCGCGTGCTCGATTGCATGATCGACCAGGGAGTCGATGGCATTTGCGTGCTGGCCAATTATTCGGAGCAGTTCCTGCTTACCGACGACGAACGCGCCATGCTCGTCGACCTGTGTTTAGCGCACGTCGCCGGCCGTGTTCCGGTGATCGTTACCTGCAGCCATTTCAGCACGCGAATCGCCGCCGCGCGGGCCCGCAGTGCGGCGTCCGCGGGCGCGGCCATGCTGATGATGATGCCGCCCTACCATGGGACCGGTCTGCGCGCCGACGAAGCCGGAATCATCGCGCACTTCGCGCAGGTTGCCGAGGCCGCGGGTATTCCGATCATGGTCCAGGATGCGCCGTTGAGCGGCGTCAGCCTGTCCGTGGCGTTGCTGGTCCGCCTCGCGCGGGAGATTCCCTCCGTCAGCTACTTCAAGGTCGAGGTGCCGGGCGCGGCTGCGAAGCTGCGTGGCCTGATCGAGGCGGGCGGCGACGCCATCGCCGGTCCATTCGACGGCGAGGAATCGATCACGCTGATGGCGGACTTAGATGCCGGTGCAACGGGGACAATGCCCAGCGCGCTGCTGCCCGATCTCATCAAGCCCGTGCTGGAATTCCATCGCGCGGGCAAGCGCAAGGAGGCGGCCGCCTCCTACGCGCGCATTCTTCCGTTGATCAATTTCGAAAACCGGCAGTGCGGGCTGCGCGCGACCAAGACGGTGATGGCCGAAGGCGGCGTCATCAAGAGCGACGCCGTGCGCCATCCGCTCGAAGCGCTGCATCCTGCTACGCGCGCTGGATTGCTCGAATTGGCGCGCGAGCTGAACCCTCTGGCATTGCGCTGGGGCAAGTGAAGGCCGCCGCGGCCGCTGTCCGTCCACGCAGTTTCGATTTCGCTCGCGAAAGGCTGCAATGAAATATCGCCTGCTGCCCGGCACGCAGTTGAACGTCTCCGAAGTGTGCCTGGGAACGATGACCTGGGGC
>Ga0157376_10003809_pt1 | contig 10431 bp, 7 predicted proteins | sample M45metaG_FD_121801 | JGI IMG/M metagenome (GOLD analysis project Ga0157376, IMG submission 121801) | Miscanthus rhizosphere microbial communities from Kellogg Biological Station, Michigan, USA - M4-5 metaG | ecosystem: Host-associated > Plants > Roots > Rhizosphere > Soil | place: USA: Michigan... | reverse complement strand
GGCAGTGACGCGCAAAGTAGTAGTGTGCCTCGAACAGCTCCGGATTGAGCTCCAGCGCGCGCTCGAACGAGCGAGCCGCGCCGTCGATGTCGCCCGTCAGCGAGCGTACGTGACCGAGCGCGACATGTGCCTCGGCCAGCTCGGGCGCCAGTTCCAGGGCGCGGAGTGCCGCGCGCGTCGCTTCGGGCAGCACGTCTTCGGCCTTGGCCAAGCGCCAGAGCAGCAGCTGTGCGAGGACATCGGCAAGACCTGCGTGCGCTGCGGCATACTCCGGGTCGAGTTCGATCGCGCGGCGGAACATCGCCGGCGACTGACGCCATTCCTGTACACCGATCCGGGCGACCAGCTGCCGCCCGCGCAGGTAGAACTCGTGGGCGCGCATGTTGCGCGGCGCGTAGCGCTCGATCCTGACGGCAGCATCGCCGGCCAGCGAGACGCGCAGCGCGGCCGATACCCGGCGTGCGATCTCGGTCTGGATCGCGAAAACATCTTCGAGCCGGCGATCGAAGGTTTCCGACCACAGGTGAAAGCCGGTGGCGGCATCGATCAGCTGCGCGGTGATGCGCAACTGATCGCCCGACTTGCGCACGCTGCCCTCGAGTATTGCGCCGACGCGCAGCTGCGTGCCGATTTCGCGCGGATCGACGCTGCCGTCGCGGAAGCGGAACGACGCCGTGCGCGACGCCACCCGCAATCCGCGCACGCAGCACAGCGCATCGATGATTTCCTCGGCCAAGCCGTCGCAGAACCAGTCCTGATCCTTGCCCGCACTCAGATCGGCGAACGGCAGTATGGCAACCGAGGCATCGGCGCCGACCGACGGCTTTGCCGCCGCCAGCCCTACCGCCGCGGCAGGATCGATGCCACGCGTCGACGCTTCGAGTGCGGTGACTGCGGGTAACGCGACCGGTGCAACCGGCACCCCTGGCGAGCCGGTACCGGCGACCGCGTCCGCCGCAACGTTCACGGGCGTCTCCTGCGCATCGGGCGCCGCATCGGTGCGCACGATACCGCGCGCGGTCAGATCGAAAATCCAGGCCAGCACGAACGCGGGGACCACGCCGATCGCGAGCGCGATGATCAGGGCGCGCTGCATCCAGTCCGGCAAGCCGAGCGGCGGAAACGTGACGTTGGCGATCTGCAACAGCAGCCACGCACCGATGAAGTAGGCAGCCATCGCGCGGAACATGCGACGGCGGCGCATTTCCGCGAACCAGCTTCGCGCGGGTGCCTGATCCGAACTCATTGGTTCTGCGACAGAACCGCCAGATCGATTTTCAGTTTGCGCGCGAATGCGGCGAACCGCGGATCGGCGCGATAGTCGAGCAGAAACGGCGTGACCATCAGCTGGGTGAGGCCCGAGTCAAGCTCGGCGTAGGCGTTGTCGAGCCATTTGAACATCTGGTCGGGCTCCTTGCGCAAGGCGTACACGATGGCAACCTGATACGGACCGCCGTGGCCGTATTTCGTGACGAAGGCCGTCAGCGCCGCTTCGGACGCCGCAGGATCGCCCTGCGCCTGCTGCGCCAGCGTGACGGCGTAGTCGTGCCAGAACCCTGCCGGTTCGAGCGCTGCATCGCGCAATGCTGCGGCCGCATCGCCGCGCTGCAGGTCGACGATCGTGAGGTAGGCGTAGACGTGCGACGTATCGGACTGCAGTTCGAGAATCTTGCGCAGCGTCGCCTCGGCGGCATCCGGTTGCCTGCGCGCCATCTGGTTGCGTGCGCGACTGAGGTAGCCGCCAACCAGAAACGGATCGAGGTCGATGGCCTGTTGATTCATCTTCTCGGCTTCGTCAAGGTCGCCCAGCGCGGCAAGCAGATAGCCGAGCGCCTGCCACATGCGCGCATCGCGCGGAGCCAGCGCAGCCGCGCGGCGGAATTCGAGCTCCGCGGCGGGCAGATCGATGTCCGGCGTGACATGCACCCAGCCGATCGCGAGGTGCGCTTCGCCAAGGTCCGGTGCCAGCCTCAGCGCCGTCTGCGCGGACTCGCGCGCGTGCTCGTAGGCCGCATTGATCTCTGCCGGCGTGACCACGAACGCCGCGCCGAGGCTCCGCCACATTCTGGACAGCTGCGCGTGCGCAAGAGCGTAGTTCGGATCGATTCGCACGGCCTCCTCGAAATAGGCCAGCGCCTTGCGCGTGTCGGCCTCGTTGAAACGGCGGGCGAAATACAGGCCTTGCAGCAGTGCGTTGTAGGCGGCAAGGTTCACGCCGGCGGGTGCCGCATCGGAACGCGGCTGGTCGCCGAGCAGCTTGACCTTGAGCTGCGCGACCACGGCGGTCGCAATCTCCGACTGGATCGCGAAGATGTCCTTGAGGTCGCGCTCGTAGGTCTCCGACCACAACTGCTGGCCATTGGCCGCCCGGATCAGGTCGACGACGATGCGCACGCGGTCGCCCTGCTTGCGCACGCTGCCTTCGAGCAGGTTGATGACGCCGAGGCGTTCGCCGATGGTGCGGCTGTCGTCTCTGGAGTTCTTGAAGTGGAACGACGAACTGCGCCCGATCGTTTTCAGGTCCGGAATCTTGGCCAGCACGGAGATCAGTTCCTCGGAAAGGCCGTCGGAAAAATACTCGTTCGACGGATCACCGCTGGTATTCGCCAGCGGCAGCACGGCGATCGATTTTTCGTCGATTGCAACAGGCGCGGTTGCCGCCTCGGTTTTCGCTGAGGCGGTATTCGTGGCATTTGCCGACATCGCGTCGCGCGAAGCCGGCGCAACACGCCACAACACGCCGCCGCCGATCGCCAGCAGCAACGCCAGGATCAGCAATTCGGTGCCGGTCACGCGCTGTGCGCCGCGCTCGCCGTGGTACCAAGCGAGCACTAGCGTGATGAAGAAGCCGACCAGCAGCAGGATCGTGATGCCGCGCCGCACACCGTCGGGCCAGCCGAACTGCTGCGCAATGATGTCGAGTCCCTGCAGCAGCGCGAAGGCGAACGCCGCATAGGCGAGCGTCCACTGTACGACTTTGCGCTGCCTGAGGCGCTCGAACAAGTCCGTCATGCGCGCACCGGATGGGTCGTCGCAGCGTACATCATGTCAATTCGCCTTCTTGCACGCTGCGGCAAGATGCGGTTCCTCGACCTTCAGCTCGCGCAGGATGTCGAGGAATTTCGGCTCGCAGTGCAGCGCGGCAAAATGCGGATCGAAGGCGAACCAGCGCGCGTTGTAGGGCAATTCGCGCACGAGCCGCGCAAAGCGCTCGACCGCGAGGTCGTTGCGTCCGGCTGCAATGAACCAGAACAGCGCGTCGTAGCCATTGAGCGGCGACATGCTGGTCGGGGTTCCCTGGGCTTCCGGCAGGTCGAGCAGCTGCTGCGCAATCGCATTGACGTCGCCCTTGCCGTCGAGCGCGTCCATCATGGAATGAAAAAAGGCCAGCGCCTGCGGTCCGCGATCCGCCGCCGTCTTCTCCACCACCACGCGGACGCGCGCGTAGTCCCTGCGCGACATCGCAACGTCGAACTGCAGCATCGGGCACCACTCGGTGTTGACCGCAACGATCGAATCGCAGACTTTCAGCGCTTCGTCGTCGTGGCCGGCAGAGAGAAGGAGTGAAGCAAGCACCGAGTTGACGATCGTCGATTTCGGATCGAGCGCCGCGGCCTTGCGAATCATGTCCAGGCCCGCCTCGAGGTCGCCTTCCCAGCTCAGCGTTTCGGCGGACCACTGATGACCGGTCGCGTACGATGGCCCAAGCGCGATCGAGCGCTGGAACATCGCGCGCGCGGTCGCAAAGCGGAATTCACTCGCGGCGATGTAACCGAGCGCGGCATATGGCTCGGGCAGTTCGCGGTCGAGCGCAAGCGCATGTTCGGCCGCGTCGCGTCCGGCGGGGCGGGTCTCGGCCAGCGGCCTGCTGCTCCACTCCGGCAGGATCGCATACGTGAGCGCGAGCCCCGCCCAGGCCTTCGCATAGTTCGGGTCGCGCACGAGCGCCGCATGGAACAACGCTTCGGCCTGCAGCATGTTTTGCTCGCCGCGCGCCGCCCACAAGCCCATCGCCTTGAGATAAAGCTGGTAGGCGACCAGGTCGGTCGTCGCGGCAACGGCTACGCCGCCTGCAGGCGCCGCGTCGAGCTTCAACTTCAACTCCTGCGCGATCGCGCCGGCGATCTCGTCCTGGATCGCGAAGATGTCCTTCAAGTCGCGGTCGTAGGTCTGCGACCAGACGTGGTAGCCGTCGCTGGCGTCGATCAGCTGCGCGGTCACGCGCACGCGATCGCCCTGCTTGCGCACGCTGCCCTCGAGCACCATGCGCACTTTCAGTTCGCGCGCGATGGTCGGAATTTCCTGCTCCTGCTTGCGGAACGAGAACGACGAGGTGCGCGCCGCCACGTGCAGCCCGGACATGCGCGCGAGCACGTTGAGGATTTCCTCGCTGATGCCGTCGGAGAAATATTCGTTGCTCTTGTCTTCCGACATATTGACGAACGGCAGCACGGCGATCGAATGCGCGTCCGCGCCGCCTTCGTCGGCAACGGGATGCGGACGCGTTTTCCAGTACCAGCCGACAGCCAACGCGGCAAGCACGACGGCTGCTGCGATCACGCGCTTGTTGCCGGCCGGCGCGCCGTCGACCCTGATGCCTTCCGGCGTCACGTCGAGAATCCACGCGAGTACGAGCGCGATCGGAAAACCGAGCATGATGACGAACGTGATCAGGCTCGGCGCCCACTCGGGCAGGTTGAGCTGCGGCGCGACGGTCGATGCGACCTGGATCAGCAGCCAGCCGACGACCAGGTAGGCGACCCCGACCCGGAATACCTTGCGACGCTTGAGTTCATCGAACAGCGACATTCGTACCCCTGAAGTACGTTCGCGCCAGGTGGTTGAGGCCGAGCCCGGAACAAGCGGCAGCATAGCGACAACGGGAACGCGTGCCTACGTCGGCGGTTGCGTGGAGGGAACGCGTCATGGCGTACCACCTCCGCCGATGGCCAGCAGCAGTGCGAGGTAAGCCATCGCCCGCGGCATCGGGTTGCTTTCGCGCAGGCATGACAGGAACTCTTTGCCCGCATCTTCGCGCAGGTGCTGCAGCAGGTCACTCATTGCTTTGCTTCCGCAGCACCGTCCCCTTCCAGCAAGGCCGTGAAGCGCGCATCGCCGCGCAGCGGATCCCAATCCGGGTCGAGCCGCAGCGATGCAACGGTGATGGCGTTGGCGTATCCCAGCTTCAGCAGTCGCGTCAAGGCGGCGATCGGCGCGTCGGTTTCGCCGAACTGCGCCTGGATACGCGCGCGCCGGTCTTCGAGTAGCGGACCGTACAGCGCGTCGGAGGACGTGGGTGTCTGTTCGATCGCGCGATCGATCGTCTTCAAAGCACCGTCGCGATCGCCGAGATAACCAAGCGCGCGCGACAGATTCATCTGGCCGATGAAATTCCCCGGCTCGTTGCGCAATTCAGCGTCGAGGCGGTCGCGCGCCGACTCGAGATTTTTCCGCGCTGCCGCGGTGTCGCCGGCGCGCATTTGCAGCGCGCCGACGATCGTCTCGTAGCCGCCGCGCGTGACCGGGTCGACCTTGCCTGCCGGCGCGGACGCGATCTGGTCGAGCATGGCCTGCAGCCGCAGCGCGGCAGGCGCGAACTGGCGTGTCAGGTTAGCCTGCGCGTCGATTGCAAGCACGACTTGCGGCAAGGTGCCATCGGGCCGCAAGGCGTCGATCAGAGGCGCCGCCGCGTCGAGACGACCCGTTTTCTGGTAGGTCAGCGTTTTTGTTGCAATCAGGTTGCCGTCGTCCGGTTTCACGTTCAGGGCGCGATCGATGATGCGCTGGGCACCGGCGTAGTCGCGACCTTGGGTGTACGTCCAGGCCGCTTCGGTCAGCAGCTGGATGTTGCGCGGATCGAGCTCGATGGCCTTATCGAGGCGCCGCACCGCCTCGTCGTTGCGGCCCTGGCGGCGTGCGATATAGGCCAGCGCCGGAAGCGCATCGACATTGTTCGGCTCCTTCGCTTCGATCGCGCTGAACGTGCGAATCGCGGCCGGAAAGTCGCGATCGACCCAGTACTGGTAGTAGCCGACCGCGGTGCGAGTCTCCGTCGTATCGGGTGCCAGTTGCACGGCGTGATCGAGCGCGGCCTTGGCCTGCGCCTTGCGCGCGTCGGAATGATCGTACTGCTGGAAATACTGCGAGCCGTGACTACGCGACAGCAAAGCCCAGGCCGCGGCGAACCCCGGATCGAGGCGCGTCGCTTCGGTCAGCTGCTGGATCGCCAGCTCGTCACCTTGCGGATCCTCACCACCACGATTGAAGTAGACAACTGCGCGCAACCAGGCATCGTGCGCCTGCACGTTCGTCGTCAGCGGGGCGGCCAGCGCCTTCTTCTCGTCACCGGTCAACGTTGCCTGCAACTGCGCGGCGATCGCGCCGGCGACTTCGCTCTGCACCGTGAAAAGATTGTCGAGCTTGCGGTCGTAGATCTCGGCCCACAGGTGCACGTCGGTCGCCGCGCGGATCAGCTGCACGTTGACGCGCACCGCATCTCCGGCTTTCTGCACGCTGCCTTCGACGATGTTCGCCACGCCGAGCTGGCGCGCGATCTCCGACAGGTTGCCGGGCTTGCTCGCGTACTGCTGCGTCGAGGTACGCGAGATCACGCGCAGCGCACCGATCTTGGACAGCCGCGTCAGGATCTCGTCCTGGATACCTTCGGCGAAATAGGCGTTGGATTTTTCATCCGAGAGATTGTCGAACGGCAATACCGCGATCGACTTGTCGCTTGCCGCAGCCGCCTGCGATCCGGCAGACTGCACCGCCGCGGCAACCTGTTCCGCTGCGCGCCGCGGCGCGACCAAGAACTTGTCGACACCGAAGTAGACCAGTGCGCAAATCAGGATCGCGATGATCATGCGGTCGATGCGCCGCCCGGTCTGCGGCGCGATCGATTCCTCGCGTGCAACCTCGGCATCACGCTTGATGCCCTGCGGCGTGAGTTCGAAAACCCAGGCGAACACCAGCGCCGGCACGAAGCCGACACCGAGCAGGATCACGACGCTGCGCGGCAGCCATTCCGGCGCGCCGAACATCGGCAGCACCGTGCCGGCAACCTGCGTGATCAGCCACGCACCTACCAGGTACAAGCCTGCAACGCGAATGACGTTGCGGCGCTTGAGCTCTTGTATCAGCGACATGCGCGCCCCCTGCTTCCGGCGATAGTGTACGCGACGGGCCTGCGTCGCGCGCTCTGCAGTCGCCGCGGCAACTCTCAGTTTGGCCTACTGGTTCGAGCCGGCGTTCGCCGGGCCGCCATCCGCATGCGGCAACGTCACCTTGAAGTCGATCTTCGCCAGTTGCTCCGGCGCCTTGCCGAGCTTGCGCAGGAACGCCAGCCAGCGCGGGTCGGCGTGGATCTTTTCGAACAGGTTCTCCGTCACGATCTCGCTGAGGCCGGGGTCGCCGTACACGACCGCCTTGTCGAGCCTCTCGAAAGCCTTGTCCGCTTCGCCACGGCAGGCATAGACGTAGGCGATGTTGTAGGGCGACTCCTTCTCCCACTTCGCGATCAGCGCAGCCAGCGCAGCGTCCGAGTCGGCCTCGCGAACGGCAGCACCGCGATTGAGTGCTCCGCGATCGGAATCGAGGCTTCCTCGTTGACGCCGTGATGCAGCACGAAGCGATCGGTCACCAGCAGCACGACGGCAATCGCCAGCACGCCGATGATCGCGAAGTCGAGCTTGCGCCCCATGTGCGGCGTGATCGACTCGCCTGGCTCGACGTCACGCTCGCGCTTGATGCCCTCCGGCGTGAACTCGTAGAACGACGCAAACGCGATCCAGAACGGAAAGCCGATCACCGCCGCAACGAGAAACCAACGGGCTGCCCACTCGGGCGCGCCGACGACCGGCGTCAATTTGCGCGATGCCCTGCGCCAGCGCCCAAGTTGCGGCAATGTAAAACGCGCCGGCGCGAAACACATTGCGGCGCCGCAGTTCTGCGAACAGGCCGCGCTTCATCCTCGACGCACTCCCTCCGTGCCGGAGGTCATCCGGTCACGGGAAAGTGCGGGCGCTTGCGTCACGGTGCGCAAGCGCATGTCAGCGGAGTCCGAACGTTCAAACAGCCCCAACATGCGCGTCCGCTGCGAGGCATTGGGTTGCCCTCATTCGCAGACGAACGCATCTGCTGATGTTTCCGGATGCGGCTTGCACAGGTCCGGCCAGCCGTACTTCTTCCAATAGTCGACGAGGCCGATGCGCTTGGCAAAGCCGGCAAACGCAGGATGCGTGCGCGCCTTCAGCGACCAATCCTCAGGCTGCCACAGCCAGTTCAGATAGGCGTCGGATAGACCGGCGTTACCATGCTCGAACAAGTCGAACGCGCGTTCCGGTTCGCCCATCTCCAGCCACAGCGTCGGCACCCACTGATCGTCCGCACGGGCGATGAGAATCGCCTTCGCCGGTTCGCGCGCCGCGCCGCCGGCACAGATACCGCGATAGACCGTCTCGGAATCGGCAACGGAAATCCCCGAGCCGAATATGCGCTGGCGCGTCGCGAATGGCTTGGCACCGCTGTCGCAGTCCCCGGTGCTGGCGTAGTAAGTCGACATCGCGACATCGCCCCACGGCGAACCTAGCGCCTGCAACCGGCGTCCGAGCGCGAGCAGCGTACCGCGGTCGTGCTGACGCCAGTGCATGAAGGCCTCGTAGAAAATGACCCGGCCGTTCTCAGGATCGTTGGCCATCAGCGCATCGAGCGGCGGCATGGTGTCACGAGTGTGTCCCATCGCCGACAGTTCGTTGACCTCCCAGTAACGCGCCGTCTCGTTGTCCGGATCGATCTGCAGCGCACGTCGCATCGGCTCGACCATGTCGACATAGCGCCGCTGCGAAAACAGGTTGTAGCTGCGCGCGGCATTCGCCTCGGCGTCGTTGGGATCCAGCGCCAGTGCGCGGCGCGCCGATTCCTCCGACGCATCCCAGTTCTGCCGCCAGTCGCTGGCGACATACTGCGCCAGCACGGCGAAGGCGACCGCCCGCTTGGACCACGCGCGCGCAAACGACGGGTCGAGCCTGACCGCGGCGTCGAGCTTCTCGATCGCGCGCGGCAGGCTGTCGCCGAAGCGCTGCCTGACCAGCGTCTGCGCTTCGACGTACAGCGCGTAGGCTTCCGGATTCGCGGTGACCTTGTCGACCAGCGGCCGCTGGCCGCGGGTCAGCACGATCTTCAACTCGGACGCGATGTCGTGCGCGCAGTTGTCCTGCAGATCGAACAGGTCGGCGAGCTTGCCGTTGTATTCCTTGGTCCACTGCGCGACGCCGTCCGCGGTCGAAATCAGCGACGCGGCGATGCGGACGAGATCGCCCTGCCGGCGCACCGAGCCGTCGAGGATGTGCGCAACACCGAGCTCGGCGCCGATCCTCCGCGGATCGATATCCTTGCCCTTGTACTGGAACGACGAACTGCGGCCGAGCACGCGCAGCTCCTTGATGCGGGCGAGCGCGTTGAGAATCTCCTCGGCCATGCCGTCTGAAAAATAAGCCTGGTCGTGCCCTGGACTCAGGTCCTCGAACGCCATGACCGCGATCGCATTGGCCGATGCGGCTGAAGGCGCCGTTGCGGCCGCCGGCGTGCCGGTCCCTGCCGTTTGCGCGGTCGCGGCCGGCAACGCGGCGGGAGATGTCCGTGCCGCGAACCACACGCGCTCGATGCCCATCAGCACGATGATCAGCGCCAGCCCGACCAGAATCATGCGATCGATGCTCCGGCCTGTGCTTGGCGTGATCGACTGCGTGCGGTCGATCGCGCTTTCGCGCTTCACGCCCTGCGGCGTCAGCTCGAACACCCAGGCGAACACCATCGCCGGTACGAAGCCGATCGCCAGCAGGACGACGATCGCGCGCGGTACCCATGCCGGCGCATCGAACATCGGCAGCACCGTGCTCGATACCTGTACCGTCAGCCACGCGGCGACGAGATACAACCCCGCCATGCGGATGACGTTGCGGCGCTTGAGTTCTTCGATCAGCGACATGCGGTACCCGGAATTCCCCGGCACAGTGTACGCGAGACGGCCCGTCGCGCGGCACTTCCGACCTGTCGCCGCCGAGGTACTGATGGTCTGCCAGCGCCGAGGCACTCAGCAGCAGCGTAGCCCGGATGAAGCGCAGCGGAATCCGGGATGACAACGCATGATTGTCTGCGCCCGGCGGTCTTATCCGACCTTATCGATGCGGGCAGCCAGGCCAGCAGCAAGGTCGGCGCATGCCTTCAATGAGTTGCGTGCGTACCCGTTCGACATGCGCCTTTCGTGTCTCGGGCTTCTTCACGGAAGTTACCCAGCAAATCCATTCGTTGCGGGCAAGCGGGGTAATGTCCTCCCATGCCGCAAGTGCTTTTGGCGACCCGAGAAGCGCCTTTCGTAGATCCGCCGGTATCGGATGGAGTGCCCCAGCAGAGAGTTTCTTTCTGCTCATGCGC
>Ga0157376_10003808_pt1 | contig 10433 bp, 10 predicted proteins | sample M45metaG_FD_121801 | JGI IMG/M metagenome (GOLD analysis project Ga0157376, IMG submission 121801) | Miscanthus rhizosphere microbial communities from Kellogg Biological Station, Michigan, USA - M4-5 metaG | ecosystem: Host-associated > Plants > Roots > Rhizosphere > Soil | place: USA: Michigan... | reverse complement strand
TTTTTCACTTCCTAACAGAAAGGTGCACAACTTCTATGAGTAGCTCACCTGAATCCGAGTCCGCGATCTTTCCATCCGAGTCCCCAGTAGCCGCTTCCATTGCCCCCCAGGAAATGGTGGGTGAGGGGAAGGCGTGGGGACTGTGTACCGCCGTCGATCTCCAAGATTGCCATCCCGACCTGATTCGAAATTCCGACCATATCCGTCGCTATGTCGTAGAGCTGTGCGAGCTTATCGACATGAAGCGTTTTGGCGAGTGCCAGGTCGTCGATTTCGGCTCCGGCCGCGTCGCGGGTTATTCCATGGTGCAACTGATCTCGACCTCGTTGATCAGCGGCCATTTTGCAAACGATACGAACAACGCTTACCTCGACATTTTCAGCTGCAAGGGTTATGACCCTGCTGTCGTTGAGGCGTTCTCCAAAGACTTTTTCGGCGCGCGTCGCAGTGCCGCGACGGTCACGCTCCGTTACTAGGAATAGACCGGGGGCTGCGGCACCGCGGCTCCCGGTGTCGAGCTGAGCAGGCTGAGGTTGAGATCAAGGTTGACCGAAGATCAAGCTCTTGCAATCTGAGCCTTGGCCTGAGCCATAACCTTTCAGAACGCTGGCGAACTTTTTCAGCATCCTGCTGAGGCCCTTGCCTTCCGGCGAGCTATGAACCCCACAACTGTCAAAGAGTTTCTTCAACTTCTCCCAGGTCGACTCAATTTAGATGCCGCCGAAGATCTTGACGTGGTCTACCAATTTGATCTGAGTGGTGCGCAGGGCGGACAGTACATTCTCACGATCCGGGATGGAGTCTGCCAGGTCTTAGAGGGAATGCATGCGGACCCGCACGTTGTGCTCTCGATGGCGGGAGAGGATTGCATAAAGATTCTGAAGGGCCAGTTGAGTGGACCAGCTGTTGCCATGTCGGGCCGGCTCAAGATCAGCGGGGACATCGGTTTAGCGATGCAACTGAAGGCGCTCTTTCCAACTATCAAGTAACTAACCGGCTCCGCGAATACCCTCGTCCATCTTGGTTGATCTGGTCTATCTGGTTTGTTTCGTTGTCTGACCTAGAGAATCCAACCAACCAAATAGACGAGACAGACCGAACAGACTAGATGAACAAAACAGACTGTCTGATTTTTTGAGCATTCTGCTATCGACCAGCCGGTTCTGCCGGTATCCAGTCGACCTCCTCTGGGGCCTTGTCTGCGTGGCGGGGGAACCGTTCTTCTAACATCACGTAAATCGTGGGGACGAGAAAGAGTGTGAGGATCGTCGAGAAGCTGAGTCCTCCGACGACCGTGCGCGCCAACGGGGCGTTGGTTTCGCCGCCGGTACCCCAGCCGATGGCCATGGGGAGCAAACCCAAGACGGTGGCGAGGGAGGTCATGAGAATGGGCCGGAGCCTCGTCCGCGCAGCGGTGACCGCCGCATCGTGTAACTCCCGCCCTCGCCGGCGTAGGACGTTCGTATAATCCACCAGGAGGACTCCGTTTGAAACCACGATGCCCAGCATCATGATGACGCCCATCATCGACGTGGTAGAGAGGGTGGTATCGGTCAGGAAGAGGATCAGGATCACGCCGGGGAAGCCCATCGGGACCGAAAACATGATGACGAAGGGGTCGATCAGCGATTTGAACTGCGCCGCCATCACCATGTACACGAGGACCAGCGCCAGGACTGTGGCAAACAGCAGGCCTTCAAAGGTTTCTCGCTGTTGTTGAATCTGGCCGGCCAACCGGATACTGAATCCGGTGGGGAGCTGGATCTTGGCTAAGCCCGCCTCCAGATCGGAGGCAATGGCGCCGAGGTCACGGTCGACAGGGTTGGCCGTCAGATGGACCACCCGCTGAAAGTACTTGCGGTCGATTTTTACCGGGCCGGCGTTGAGCTTGAGCGAGGCGACGTTCTTGAGCAAGACTGGTTCTCCTGCTCGTGTTGTCAATACGATGTTCTCGATGTCCGTGAGATCCTTCCGGTGTTCTTCCGCGAGCCAGACACTGATGAAGTATTCGTTCCCGTTTTGAGGGTCGGTGTAGATGATAGGGTCGGTTGCGCCGTTGCCGTTGAGTGAGAAGAGCACGGCGGTCGCGACATCCGTTTCGCTGATACCAAGGAACGCGGCCTTCTCGCGATCTACCACCACGTTGACCTCGGGATAGTTCTCTTCGCGGCTGACTTCGATGTCGGCCAGCCCGGGTATTTGGTGCATCATGCTTTCGACCTGCCGGATGGCCTCGCGCGCGTGCGCTAAATCATATCCGTAGATTTCCACGTCGACGGATTTCTGCGACCCAAAGCTGGTGATTCGTTTGATGAGCCCTCCCGGATCGAAAGACATCGAGACGCCCGGAAAGAGTTGTAAGACCTTGGGTCTCACGTCGTTCATGATTTGCACTTGGTTTCTTGTCCGTTTGTCCGGCGTCACGAGATGGACGGAGATGCTCGACGTATGGGGGCCGGTGTTCGGATTGAACAGAGAGGAACGACCCTGGGCCAATACGCCGGTACTGGACACGATAGTTTCGAGTTCCTCGGCAGGGATCTGCGCCCGCAATACCCGTTCGACCTCGGCCACTTGCTGCTCGGTTTTCTCCACTCGCTGACCGACCGGTCCGCGCAGGACGATGCGGAACTGGCTTTCGTCCGACACCGGCAAAAACTCCGTACCGATCTTGGGCACCAACCCGATAGCCGCGGCGAAAAGGAGCAGGACCCCGATGATGAAGCGCCAGCGATGGGACAAGACCCAGCGGAGCGATTCCTCATAGCCTTTGTCCAACGACTCGTACCGTTCCCGGCTCCAATCCATCAGGCGTACGAACCAGGCCGGCATCGAACGGTGAGACTCCCGTTCCGGCTTGAGGAACTTGTAGCAGAGCGCCGGGGTCACCGTGCGGGAAACGAAAAAGGAGGTGAACAGCGAGATCGCGATCGTGATGGTCAGGGGTATCAGCAGCAAGCGGGCAATCCCGGCGACGAAGAAAATCGGGAGGAAGACGACCACTGTGGTAATCGTCGACGCGAGAATGGGCATCGCCACCTCGCGGGCCGCTTCCAGGATCGCTTCCCAACGGCGGGACGAGGTGTTGAGATGGCGTTGAATGTTCTCGAGTTCCACGATGGAATCGTCGACGAGCCGGCCGATCCCCAGGGCTAGGCCTCCCAGGGTGAACACGTTCAGGGTTTGTCCCGAGAAGTACAGCACGATGAAGGTCACCATGATCGAAAGGGGAATGGCGACGGAAATGATCAGCGTGCTCGTAAAATTACGGAGAAAAATCAAGATGACCAACGCGGCCAGTAGCGATCCGTGCAACGCCTGTTCGATGAGGTTGCTGATCGATTGGCGGATATAGACCGATTGGTCGAATGAAATCCCGATCTTCACGCCGGGAGGAATGCCGATGAGCTTCGGCAGGGCCTTGCGCAGCGCATCCACCACCGCCACGGTATTGGCGATCGGCTGTTTATTGACGCGTAAGTACACGGCTCTGTTCCCGTCCGTTCTGACAATGTTGGTCTGAATGTCCGACGAATCGGTCACGGTTCCGACATCTCGTACGCGCACAGGGCTTCCCTGTGGGTTGACCTTCACGATCACATCTTGAATCGGGTCGACCGTGCGGAATTGATTATTGGTGAAGACGTTGTAGTCCAGATTGCCGGCCTTGATGTCGCCCGAGGGCAGAATGAGGTTGGCGGCCTTCACGGATTTGACGACGTCGAGGATCGAGAGGCTCCGGGCATTCAAGAGCGCCGGATCGAGGTTGACATTGATCTGGCGGATCTTTCCGCCTTCCACGGTGGCAGCGGCGACGTTGGCGATCTGCTCGATCTGCGGAGCAATCGTGTTCGAGGCCAGGTCGTACAGAGCCCGTTCATCGAGGTCGTCGCTGGAGACCGTGACGAGGGAGACGGGGATATTGGAAACGTCGAACTTGACGATGAAGGGTTGCCCAATGCCTGGCGGGAGACTATTGAGAATTTGTGTGACGCGTTGCATCACCTCCATCTGGCCGACGTTGATGTCTGCGCCCCAGTTGAACCAGATTTGCACCGCGCCGATGCCTTGCTTTGCAAACGACTCAACATGCTCGACGTTCGATGCAGAACTGACGGCTTTCTCGATGGGATAGACGACACTCTGTTCGATGTCGAGCGGCGGCGCGCCTTTATAGATGACGCCCACGAAGGCGACAGGCACTTGTATCTGCGGGAAGAGATCGACCGGGAGCCGCTGCGCGGACGTGCCGCCCAAGATGACCATGGCAAGGGACAGCATCAGGATGCCGATGCGGTTGCGAAGTGCGAGGAGGGTCAGCCACATAGCGGGATAGGTAAGGGGTTAGGGGTGAGGCGTAAGGGGCAAGAAGTGATGGCTCGATGTGAGAACTCTCGAATATTCGATGTATTCAACTCTTCACCCCTTACCCCTCACCCCTCACCGGTTGGAGGGGTTGAGGCTGCACGGGGGCGCCGTCGTGTACGAGGTCTTTCCCGGAGACGATCACCTGTTCCGATCCGTCCAATCCCTTGGTGATCTCCACCCGGTTTTCGTCGCGGGCTCCGATTTCTACCGGCACCCGTTGGGCCTTTCCTTCGCGCACAATGTAGACATATTGAGAGTCTTCTAATCGACTCACTGCGTCGATGGGGACTTGAATCGCGTTCTGATGCGTGCCGACCAAGATCTCGACGCGGGCGAACATGCCGCCTTTCAAGACATGGTCTTTGTTGGGGAGATCCACCTCGATCGTCATAGTGCGGGTGGCTCGGTTCAGCGCCTGGACGACACGGGTGACCGTGCCTTCGAAGACGCGATCGGGATAGGCCTCGGCGCGAACTTCTGCCTTTTGACCCACCTGGATGAGCGGGACGTCTTTCTCGACGACCTCGATCAGAATGCGAACCGTCTGAATTTCATGGAGGGTGAGAATCCCGCGTGAGACGGTGGAGGTGCCGGCGGTTGCCCCGCTCACATAGGAGCCGAGATCGAGGTTGCGCTCGGCCACATAGCCTGGGAAGGGCGCGCGGATATACGAGTAGGCCAGATTCGTCTCGGCCTGCGCCAGTGCGACCTCCAACTGCTGGACCTGCGCGCGGAGTGAGTCGAGCGCCGCCGCCGCCGCGTCGTACGCGACCTGGGCGTTGTCCAAATCCTGCTGCGAGACAAACTGGTCCTTGATCAGCGTTTGCATCCGATTGAGCGTGAGGGTGGTATTGCGCACACTAGCGTCCTGCTGCGCGACTCTCGCTCTGGCTGCAGCCAGGTTGGCCTTGGCCTGGCTGACGGCATGCCGGTAATCCGTGTGATCGATCTCGATCAGAAGCTGGTTGGCTTTGACCAGGTCGCCTTTCTCGACGTAGACCTTGGCGATGTAGCCGTCGACCCGAGAAAACAGATTGACCGCTTGGTTGGGGGTGATGTCGGCGGTATAGGTAAGTCGAACGTCGAGGTCCTGTTTCAGCGGCGCCGCTGTGGCGACGGTGATGACGCGGGCTTTGCGAGTATCGGTCTTCGCGCCGCTGCTGAGGCGAAATACGACGAGGGCTGAGATGGCAAAGAAAATGATCACTCCGAGCGTGACAATCGGATGTTGTTTCAGGGGATTCATCGCGAACGCCTCCCCGGCATCTTGATCAATCCGGTGAGGAAGAGATCGACATAGGTTGCCACCGTGTCCTCGTGGGATTGATGCATCGGGACTCCAAAGATTTCATGGAGCAGGCGGTGATGGACGACCATGCCGATGAACGCACGGGCTGCCAGGAGAGGATCGACCGGACGAAACGCACCGTCGGCAATTCTTGTGCGAATGTACGCGGCGAGGTGATCGTAGAACACTTTGTGGTGCTTGCCGAAGAACATCTCGGATAGCTCATGTCCTTCGAGGGCGCTGAACAAGAGGAGGCGTAAGAGCGTCGAATCGACACCGGGGCGAATGCGATAGCTCGCAATCATCGTAAACACGCGATGGTCGTCGTGTTTTTTGGCCGCTGCCTCCATGGCTTCGAGCAGTTCGGTGACGGTGACTTTTTCTGCAAGGATTGCCGCGTAGAGCGTCCGTTTCGTCGGAAAGTATTTGAAGACCAGGGCTTCGCTTACGCCTGCCGCTTTGGCAATTTCTTTTGTGGTCGTGCCGTTGAACCCTTTCGCGGCGAAGAGCGAAGCGGCGGCCACGATGAGGCTGGCCTGACGATCACGCGCAGAAGCCCGCGGCCCCCCGTTCGTGGTCTGTGTGGTTCGTTTCTTCATGGTAAGTAAGTGCTCACTCACCGAGATCCTAGCACGCAGCGTTTCTCGAGGACAAGCATTGGATCAGAACCTGACGTAGGGCGGACGTGTTGAGTTGTGAATGAGCGGGCGGTGGACAGAAGTAGACCCCCGAATCACGGGGCGCACCCGCCGGGACTGATTTTACCGTCTTGATATGGTCAACGGAAAATACGGGAGTATCGCGCGCCCTTCTACGTACAACGACACTTGACAGGGGAAAGTGCCCTGCCGTATAAGCCATACACCTTGCGAGGTGGTTCTAGAGCAAGTCTAAGGCGGACATTGCGCATTAGAGGATTGCCTGCATGGATCTCGCCGGTGCTCAGCGGTTGACGTGCTTCCCGCAGACAATCTCTCGTTTGCCCTCACACACTGACAATTCAAGACGTAACCGTGCGCCCATCATTTTTTCGTATGATGGGCCTGCTCGTGCGGGGCACGCAGCCAGGTTGGTTCGTCTTGGACCGGCTTCTTGTCCGGTGCCTCAGCAGCGGCATGCTCACGCAGACCTTTCCCGTTCCAGCCTAGACTCCGGCACCTGAAAGGGCTGAGGACACGTGTCCTTTGCGACCGTGCCTTGCGTTGTTCCCCGGCCTAGTGCTCCTCCAAGGCGGGAAAAGTTCTCAGAAGTGTAGAAGGCCAGGCAGCAGTGCGTGCCACATCAACACAACCAACAAGGAGGGAGTGATGAAGAGACGATGGTTTCTCGCGGCGAGTGTGGGTACACTCGTACTCGGAGGGCTTCTCCTCGTGAGCGGTGGTCCAGGGGTCACGCCCACGTGGGCGCAAAATCCGACGCCGCAGCAACAGCAGCTTCGTCAGATATTGGACAAGCTCGATCAGGTTCTTGCGGCCACGAAGGCTACCAGTGCGGAAGCAGAAAGCACGAAGAGCGCGGGTCACGAGGATATTCAGACGATGCAATGGGATAAGGCCATGCCGGCGTCGCAGCGGTTCGTCGTTCTGGTGGCCTTTAACAATGAGGCGGTGTTGGATAAAGAAACCGGGCTGGTCTGGGAGAAGTCCCCGCAGTCGGCCGCAGTATCTTTGCCAAACGCCCGCTTGGCCTGCGCCAGTAAAGCCGTCGGAGGCCGAAAAGGTTGGCGTCTGCCTGCTCTTCCAGAGCTGGCCAGTCTGGTGGATCCCTCTGTCGCTTCTCCGGGCCCGACTCTTCCGGCGGGTCATCCGTTTCTGGCTGTCCAGTCGGCCAACTATTGGTCAGCGTCGGCCCACGTGGACAATCCGACCCTCACGTGGGGCGTGGGCTTCAGCAACGGCGCCGCGCTCGGCGTCAGCAAGGCCTTCGACCAGCGCGTTTGGTGTGTTCGTGGTGGCATGAATGCGAATTAGTATTGAGGCTTCGGTGGTGGGAATGGTGTGAGTATTATGGGCAGGGGGAAGGGTAGAGGCTCCGGGCTTCTACCCCACCCAGCCTCGCGCGACGGAGTTCGCCGCAGTAGAACGGTCAATGTCGGACTAGGGAAGGGATTTGAGTTGTGGCCGCCGTGGGCTTGCCTGATCAACAAGGGTAAACAAAGGAGGCCCGCCCCTGAGTGTGGAGCGGTTCATATGCTTCCAAATGAAACGGCGTAACCGGGTTCGTTCTCGTGTCGTGACGAGAAGAAATTCTATTCCATATTCGTCTTCTACGGCCCAGATCACTCGAACCTCTGAGATGAGAACCGGACGGGATGTCTCAGGGATTGTCAGGTAAAGATCCCAGAAGCTTCCTATGGGCAACACTTGTGCGCTGCAGAGTTTGCACCCGCTCTCGGACAGGTCAAGGGCCACCCCATGGCCGACATGGTGAAAGCTGTCTGTTGCTGAAAATCGGACCATGATCTGAACAGGGACCCGCTGAGCCGCCCTGCGGTCAGTGGCCCGAACTGGGGGGTGGGTCTTCACTCGTTTGCCTATCCTCTGTCGTTCCGCCATCGAGTTCTCTATGAGCCGGCGATCGATCTAATTGGAATGCGCGAGATTTGAGAGTAAGAAGTAACGGAGTCGGTTTCGTTCCCGCAGGTTCATCTTGAGGATCTCGACTCCGAACCGATGTCCTGCTGCCCAAGCCACCTTCGCTTCCATCACGAACAGCGGGTCCTGTCCGTCGGGGAGGTAAAGAAAAATCGTGAGTTCCATACCTGGCGTGACGCAGGCGTTGCCGCGAATGCCCAATCCCGTAGACGAGAGGTCCGTGACCATTCCGTCGCCCATGAGGAGTTCGCCGGAAGAGTCTTGCGCTGAGTACATCAACCCGAATTCTACCGAGGGCCGGGGGGCTTGTCTCCGATTGACCGCTTCTGCCACAGACTGAAGCCCGTTTCCAGATACGACCTGTTCTCGTTTCATGAGAGCACCTCCTTGTTCCTGCTACAGTCTCAGCTGCCGCCGTCACGATCTGTGGGGGTGACGCGATCCCACAAGAAGAAATGCAAGTGCTTCTTCTCTTCCACCTTCAGGGACCCCAGCTCCACTCCAAATCGACATCCCTCAACCCAGGAGACGCGGCTTTGGGCAAGGCACAGCGGCTCCTTCAGTCCAGGAAGGTCGATAAAGAGGGCCACTTCCATGCCGGGTGTAACCGATCGATTTCCGCGAATGCCGATTCCGTACGATGAGAGGTTGGTGACCATGCCGTCACCGATCAGCATTTGACCAGTGCCCATGCCGGAATAGAGTAAAGAAAAGAGTGCTGGGGTGCGGTTGCCATGCCGACGATCGGATTGACCGGGGGATACAGCTACTGTGGTGACGGGAGCAGCGCTATCAGGACCCATGATTCCCTCCGTGGCGTTGGGTCGACGCTCAGATAATGCGGAATGCCGTTCGTCGATCGTCTAAGGACGACAGGCTGATATTTTTGAAGATAACTTCTTGCAACCGCTTTCTTTCTTCCGGTGATAGCTTGGGGAATTTGACGGCAAATGAGTCTTTGGTGATCCAGGAGACATGGACGTCGGTGAGGCGCATGGGGGCTTGTCCATCTTCAAGGTCTAAGAGCAGAGTGAGGCGGCTACCCAGCGAGCTTGTGGTCACGCCCAAAATCTTGCAGCCGGTCTTGGAGAGGTCTTTCAAAGCCCCCTCTCCTTTGACGATTCGCGCGCCTTCTTCTCCGGAGTAGGTGATTCGGTATCGAATCGGAACCCGTTCGGCATAGCGCCGATCCAAGAGCGAATGAGACTTCTGGGTGTTGACCTGGGAAAGGGGGTGGCCCAGCTTCATCGGTACCTCCACAGTGGCTTCGCCGAGGTTCCTCTGTCCTCCGCGACGGTCTCAGAATACCGCATTCAAGAATTTCAACAATCCCTAAAGAGGGGGATAAAAGCCCCACCAGAAGAGGGGGGAATTAGGGGTCATAGCACAATTGGCGCGGGTTTCCCGGCAGGATGCTGAAAAAGTCCGCCAGCATCGTTCTCGCATCGCTCAGAGGCTCAACGTACCGAAGCGTACGCCTCGCCTCTTCGCTCGCTGCGGCCTTGCTGGACGGCCACTTTGAGCATCCTGCCAAAAGCTTCGGAAGATTAGGAGGGGGTGACGACGGTCAAAACACGGTGGGGGAATTATTGCTGTCGCTCATTTTTCGGCGGAGCTCCTGGCTCTCGAAAAAGATGATGCCGCGATCGGTGCCGGTCTCGTATCGGAGGTTCACATCAGTTTCGAACCCAGTCCAGCTAAAGAATTTGACGGGACCGCCGGCGATCTGTCCAGGTGTGCGATCGAGCGGGCCATAGAGGGATTGGAGATAGGCAATAATCTGGTCGTGGGTTGCCTTGCCTTGGTAGCGGACAGTGACACGCGCGAATTTGCCTTCGGAGGTCACGAATCGCATGGAGTCGACCTTTGCCGTGCCAAGCGTAGGAGCCCCGGCCTTCAGTTCATAGGTTTGAGATCGGCCGGTGTCCTCGACTTTCACGAAGGTGTCGGTTTCTGAAAATGTTGCGCCCCAGGGGATTCCCTCGAACCCGTTTGGATCGTTCTGCATCGGTCCGCCGAATGCCAGGGTGCTCTGCAGGATGAGTAAGAAGAAGAGGCAGATGAGGGAAGTGCAACAGACCCAAGGGTCTGTGTAGAGACGGCGAGGCATGCTACTCCCCTGTATCAGCGATATGGTCGTTGAACCGAGGCGCCAAGGTGCGGCTGTCGATAAACACAAATCC
>Ga0157376_10003806_pt1 | contig 10437 bp, 9 predicted proteins | sample M45metaG_FD_121801 | JGI IMG/M metagenome (GOLD analysis project Ga0157376, IMG submission 121801) | Miscanthus rhizosphere microbial communities from Kellogg Biological Station, Michigan, USA - M4-5 metaG | ecosystem: Host-associated > Plants > Roots > Rhizosphere > Soil | place: USA: Michigan... | reverse complement strand
TCGAGTTGCTGGGAACCGATCTGCATCGCGCCGGACACCTCGAGGGGTTGAATTAATCAAGAGTTGACGCCAAGGTTGCGGCGTTGCTCGAAACAGGCAAGATAATGAACCCGTATCTCTGAGCGGCTTCCCGCCCCGCCGCCCTTCGCTCCCGCCGGCCGCCCGCCCCCTCAGTTTAGGTATTAACCCTCTTTCTTTAAACAAAATTCGCTTATCATTGTAGGAGATAAGCGATGAATGTCTTCACCATAAAGGACCTGGAGAATCTGTCCGGGATCAAGGCTCACACGATCCGGATCTGGGAGCAGCGCTATAACTTCCTGAAGCCGAACCGGACGGACACCAATATCCGGTATTACTGCAACCAGGAGCTGAAGACTGTCCTGAATATCTCCCTGCTCAACAAATGTGGGTACAAGATTTCCCACATCAGCCGGATGAGCGAGGAGGAGCTGCAAAGCCGGATCATTGCTCTCACCGATCATGAGGCCTGTCAGGAGCGGCTCGTCAATGAACTGATCGCTCTGATGATCGATCTCGACATCGAGGAATTTGAAAGTGTCCTCGACGGATACATCCTCGCCCGGGGGATCGACAAGGCTATTACCCAGATCATCTTTCCCTTTCTTCACCGCATCGGCATTCTCTGGCTGACCAATCACATCAATCCCGCGCAGGAGCACCTGGTGAGCCATGTCATTCGTCAAAAGCTGATCGTGGGCATCGAGGGGACGCGTGTCGCCCGGCGAAGCGGGAGGCTGGTGATGTTGTTCCTGCCGGAGGGGGAGCATCATGAGCTGGGGTTATTATACGTCTATTATCTCCTTAAGAGCCATGGGGTCGGGACCTTGTATCTCGGAGCCGACCTGCCGTTGGCCGACGTCGAGTTTGTCTGTAAGGCCAAGCAGCCCGATTACCTCTATACGCACCTTACCGGGATTGCCGGGGGCTTTCAGTTCGAAAAATTTCTGGCCCAGTTGAGTCAACGTACCGGCGTGCCGCTGGTCGTCTCCGGGCAGCTTGCGCTCACCCAGCTGCGAAAGATCCCGGCCGGCGTCGATTTTCGCCGGAGTATTGCCGAGGTGCTGGCGTTTGTCGCGACGTTGTGAGGGCGCCGATGCCAGCCTGCGATGCCGGCCTGCGACGCCGGCCTGTCTGCGATGCCGGCCGTTGCCCCGGCCAGCCTGTCCGCGCTGCCCGCCTGACGATATTTCGCTGAATTGAGCGACGCTTTCGTCGATTCGAACCTCCGCGCTGGCCGTTTCTCCCTGGTTTCTGCCACTCCCCCACTGCTTCCTGCCAAAATACCCGCTCTAACCGCCAATTCCCTTGTACATTTCGCTGTCTTTCTGACATTGTTCACCAACAGGCCCCTTTTTTGCATATAAAATGGGAAAATGAATAACAGCATGGCAACAAAATCAACAGAAGAAAAAGCACAACGGTCTGGTTATCAGATAACGGGCATTTAACAATGCCGGACATCATTTTAACATCACCCGTGGTTCTTTAATGTTTAAATTTGAATAGAAGATCATTAAACAACTTTTAAAACATGGCTACATTAGAATTCAACCAGCTTTTGGTCAACAATGCAGAGTTCTTAAAGCCGTTTGCTATCACGCTTACCCGTGATTCCGAAGCAGCCAAAGACCTTTTCCAGGAAACCCTTTTTCGCGCCTTAGCCAACAAGGATAAATACAACGTAGGTACCAATATCAAGGCATGGCTTTACACGATCATGCGGAATATCTTTATCAACAATTACCGCCGTAAAGCCAAACAAAATACCATCTTCGACAGCACACCCAACGAGTTCCTTCTGAACTCCGCGCAAATGGCGGTGCCCGGGTCGGTGGAAAGCAATTTACGGGTAAAGGATATTCAGGCGGCCATTCACAAGCTGCCGGAGATCTTCCGGAATCCTTTCCTGCTTTACTTCGATGGGTTCAAGTACCACGAGATCGCCGAGATGCTTCAGGAGCCGCTGGGTACCATCAAGAGCCGCATTCACTTTGCCCGCAAGCTGTTAAAAAATCAGATCGAGCGTTTCTAACCCTGCAGCGAAATTGGTTAACTTTACCCGCTGGCCGCCGGTGGTGGCTAGCCGATAGAGACCAATATGCAAAGGGAAGAAGTGATTCTCGTGAATGAAGAAGATAAGCCGCTGGGCACCATGGAAAAAATGGAGGCTCACCGCAAAGCCCTTTTACATAGGGCTTTCAGCGTTTTCATCTTCAATTCCCGGGGAGAGATGTTGTTACAGCAGCGCGCGGCGGGAAAATATCATTCGCCCGGGCTCTGGACGAATGCGTGCTGCAGTCATCCCCGGCCGGGTGAGGATACCCATGCGGCGGCGAGTCGCCGGCTGGAAGAGGAGATGGGCTTTACCACGGGACTGGAGAAACTCTTTGATTTTACTTATCGTTCCGAGTTCGATAACGGACTTACCGAATTTGAATTCGATCACGTTTTTGTCGGACATTATGAGGAGGCTATCCGGCCCAACGCGGCCGAGGTGAGCGACTACTGCTACAAGTCTCTCGATGAAATAAAAGAAGGCCTGGCGGCCCGGCCGGATCATTTTACCAGCTGGTTCCACCTGGCCTTCCCGTTAGTGGAGGCGCGAATGCGGCCTATTCACAAAGATTAAGACCGTCGGTTCCGAGCGTGCTGAACTGGAAGAATTTCACCTTCCCGTTGGGGCCGGCGACGTCATAGTGAAGGACGATGCATCCATATTGGGTGGTGAAGGCCTCCCATAGATCGTCCTTGACTGCGGGATTACCGAATTTGGTGAAGAGGGAGCCGCGTTTTGTGCCGAGGATGGGCATGCTGGTCTTGCCGATGAACTTCGGACCGATCTCGACATATTTTCGCTTCGTGTAAAAGAAGATATCCTTGTCTTTGAAAAAGATCCCGCCCCCGCATTTCGCTTCCTGGGATTCTTCGACGGCGCTGGTAAAACAGGGGAATTTTTCCTTGATCTCGTTTTGTGTGTAGCTGGGTTTGAGCCCGTTGACGGTACCGTCGAGGATATCCACGTAGAAGTCGGGGCATTTAACCTTGGCCTTTAACTGGCCCATACTCACGGACACCAGGCCCATGAATAGCATCAGGGAGAAGAGTCGCTTCATAAGTTATAGAGATTTTAAGGTTATAGCGCATTACGCTCTATATCAACATGCAAATTCCTTGCTAATTTTTTCTCTCTCCGGGAATTTTTCCCGTATCTTGATTTATGCCCGCCCAAAAGCACTTCCAAAAAATTGATCTTTTGCGGGGAATCGCGATCCTCTGCGTCTTCCAGGCACATTTCATCTGGTATTATTTTCCCGACTACACGGGTGTCGTATCAGCGGACGGCGGCCACCCGGCAAAGAAGGTCCTGCTGTTGAACTTCCTGCCTCGTACCGTGGGCTGGGCGGGGGTCACGATCTTCATCCTCGTCAGCGGGTTCCTGCTTCACCTGGGCTATCTCCGGGACCGGAAGTGGTTTACACTCCGCGGGTTCTACAGCCGTCGCTTCTGGCGGGTCTATCCACCCTACCTGCTGGCGCTGGTCCTCTTTACGATCTTCCTGGAGCATGGCCGTACCGGGGGCTTTGCCTTCCTGTTGCACGTTTTCTCGCTGCAAAATGTGACGACCCAGACCTATTTTTCCGTGAACCCCACCTTCTGGTGTCTGGCGCTGGAAGTGCAGTTCTATGTTCTTTACGCGTTGGTGCTCCATGGCATAAGGCGATGGGGAATAAAGCCGGTGCTGTTTTGGAGTTTTCTCGCATCCATCGCGTGGCAGGTGGCCGGCGGACTGGGGCCCTGGGGGCAAACGCTACCCTGGGTCAACTCTTCTATCGCGCTGGAGGTCGTATGGGTAACCGGCGCCTTCCTGGCGGAAGCCTACGACAAGGGCGAGCGGCTGCTGGACGCCCTCAGCCGGAACGATCTTTGGAGAGTCTTTGGCGCCTTTGTCCTGGCAGCATATGTAACCCCTCAGAACGCCATTTGGCAGTATGTCGCGGGATTGATCGGCGTCGTCGCCATGGACGCGATCCTGCATGCCGGATGGATAACGCTGCAGGGGAGGCCGGGGCGGCTCATCGTGGCCATCGGCCTTTGCAGCTACAGCATCTTCCTGATCCACCAGCCGCTGTTACAGGCATGGATCGACTTTCTTGATCTCCACTCCCCGCATTACCCCGGTTACCGGCTTGTCGACGGGATCATCGTTTCCCTGGTGATCATTGGAATTTCCTGGCTGGGATATCTATATGTCGAACAGACGTCCATTCGCATCGGCACTAAATTGCGGCGGCGGCCGAAGGTCGTACGAATGCATAAAAGCTGAACGCCGGCTAAGTAGCCGGCACCCGATCTATTTACTGAGATACATACTTCTGTCCTTATACAGCTGCCGGAAATTAGGATCGCGCAGGTCCTTGATGAACCGGATGGCTTCCCCTGTGGATTTCATCTCGGGTCCCAATTCCTTGTTTACACCGGGGAATTTGTTGAAGCTGAACACCGGCTCCTTGATGGCAAAGCCTTTCAGCTTTTTCTCGAAGGTGAAGTCCTTCAGCGTGTGGCCGCCGAGCATGATCTTGGTCGCGACATTCAGGTAGGGGATCTGGTAGGCCTTTGCGATGAAGGGCGTCGTCCGGGAAGCCCGTGGGTTGGCTTCGATGACGTATACTTTCCCGTTCTTGATGGCGAATTGGATATTGATCAGCCCTTTTATATTCAGGGCGCGGGCGATCTTTTCCGAATAGTATTCCATGGTGGTAACCTCCATCGGGCTGAGGTTGAAGGCGGGGAGTACGGCGTGGCTGTCGCCGCTGTGGATGCCGGCGGGCTCGATATGTTCCATGACGCCCATGACGTGGAAGTTCTCGCCGTCGAAAATCGCGTCGACCTCGGCTTCCTGGCAGCGATCCAGGAAGTGATCGATCAGGATCTTGTTGCCAGGCAGATGTTTGAGCAGGCTGACGACCGCTTTTTCGACGTCTTCATCATTGATAACGATGCGCATCCGCTGGCCGCCGAGAACATAGCTTGGGCGGACGAGGACGGGATAGCCGACGCGGTTGGCGACCTGGACCGCTTCGTCGACATCGGTAGCGGTACCGTAGTCAGGGTAAGGGATTTCCAGTTCCTTCAGCATATCGCTGAACCTGCCCCGGTCTTCGGCGATGTCCATGCTGTCATAGGACGTCCCGATGATGGGGATGCCTTTTTGATGGAGCCGTTCGGCCAGTTTCAGGGCCGTCTGACCGCCCAGCTGGACGATCACGCCAGCGGGTTTCTCGTGTTCGATGATCTCCCAGAGATGTTCCCAGTAGACGGGTTCGAAATAGAGTTTATCGGCGATGTCGAAATCGGTGGAGACCGTCTCGGGATTGCAGTTCACCATTATCGCCTCATAGCCACATTCGCGGATGGCCATCAGGCCGTGGACGCAGCAGTAGTCGAATTCGATACCCTGGCCGATGCGGTTGGGGCCGCTGCCGAGCACGATGATCTTCTTGCGATCGCTGACCTTGCTTTCATTGGCATGGCCGCCTTCGAAGGTGGAGTAGAAATAAGGAGTCTTTGCCTCGAACTCGGCAGAGCAGGTGTCCACCATCTTGAAGACGCGGGTGATGCCCGCCGCCTTGCGTTTTTCGTACAGGGCGTCTTCGGTGCCGCTGCCGATGATCCGCACGATCTGATCGTCGCTGAAGCCAAGGGTCTTGGCTTCGCGCAGAAGCTGGTCGGGGAGGGTGTCGAATTTGTATTTCGCCAGCTCCTTTTCCATGTTACAGATCTTCTGGATCTCATAGAGGAACCAGCGATCGATGCCATTGGTGGCTTTTGAGATGGTGCCGACCGAGATGCCGGCCATCAGCGCATCCTTGATGCGGAAGATGCGGTCCCACTTCGGCGTCTTGATATATTCCAGCAGCTCTTCGGCGTGCATGAGGCTCTTTCCATAGTAACCCAGTCCGACGGCGTTGTTCTCGAGGGACTGACAGGCCTTCTGAACGGCCTCGGTAAAGCTGCGGCCGATAGCCATCACCTCGCCAACGCTCTTCATCTGCAGACCCAGCGTGTCGTTCGCACCCTTGAACTTGTCGAAGTTCCAGCGCGGGATCTTCACGATGACGTAATCCTGTACGGGTTCGAAATAAGCTGAGGTGGTCTTTGTGATCTGGTTCTTTATCTCATCGAGGTAATAGCCGATGGCCAGTTTGGCGGCGATCTTCGCGATCGGATAGCCCGTTGCTTTCGAGGCCAGCGCGGAGCTGCGGCTTACGCGGGGGTTGATCTCGATGGCGATGATCTCTTCGGTCTTTGGATTCAGGGCGAACTGGACGTTGCAGCCGCCGGCGAAATTGCCGAGATCCCGCATCATGCGGATGGCCGTATTGCGCATCAGCTGGAAGGCGGTGTCGCTGAGGGTCATGGCCGGGGCGACCGTGATGGAGTCGCCGGTGTGGACGCCCATCGGGTCAAAGTTCTCGACGGTACAGATGATGACGACATTATTATTGGCATCGCGGAGCAGCTCCAGCTCGAATTCCTTCCAGCCGAGGACTGCTTTCTCCACCAGTACTTCGTGGATGGGCGAGGCCTGCAGGCCGCGGTTGAGGGCTTCGTCGAGGTCTTCCTTGTCATGTACGAATCCGCCGCCCGTACCGCCGAGGGTAAAGGAGGGGCGGATCACCAGGGGGAAGCCGATCTCCTGGGCGAATTCCTTGCCTTCGAGGAAGGAGTTCGCGGTCTTTGCCGTAGCCACGGGTACACCCAGCTCAATCATCCACTGCCGGAACTTTTCGCGGTCTTCCGCCTTGTCGATCGCTTTGATGTCGACGCCGATCAGGCGGACATTATATTTTTCCCAGATGCCGAGGTCCTCGGCTTCCTTGGCCAGATTGAGGGCCGTCTGACCGCCCATGGTCGGCAAAACGGCGTCTATGTTGTTCTCTTCCAATATCTGTTCGATACTTTCCAGCGTCAGTGGCAGCAGGTAGACCTTGTCTGCCATCATCGGGTCGGTCATAATAGTAGCCGGATTGCTGTTGATGAGGATCACTTCGACCCCCTCTTCCCGCAGGCTGCGGGCGGCCTGGGTGCCGGAGTAGTCGAATTCGCAAGCTTGACCGATAATGATGGGACCTGATCCAATGATCAGTACTGAATGGATGGAGGAATCTTTGGGCATGTCTTGAAAAAGATAAATCGCGCAAAGGTACGGCAGTGAGGGGGTGTTTCCAAAAGAAAAAGGTCCGGCTGGCGCCGAACCTTTGGTATAGTCGAAAATGACGTTTTAGTTATTATCCGAACGAGGCGGAGCCTCGTTTCAGTTATTATGATACGCGGCCAGTTCGATGTCATCAAGCAGCACCCCACCCTTGCGGGCGATCAGCTTACGCTCCGCCATCAGCCTGCGATTCTCAAACTTGCTTCTCAAGCGGAAAACGTATTTCTGCTTTGCTTCCTCGCCTTTGACGAGACCAATCATCCCTCCGACAGTCACTGCCAGAAAAACTACCATTCTGTGTTTAACTCCTTTCATACCGGTTCATTTTTGAATGTGAAGCCTTCTTCTATTATAGACAATTCTAGTTAGCCAAAAGCTGTACCAAACTTCAAAATTATTGTACCCTTTTTGTAGTATTTTTTGTGATGCGGTTTTTCGAGGTTGATTGGTAAGGGCTTGTTAACATTCACTTCACGTTTGGATGCATTATATACGCAAAAACGGTCACCGCGGATGCCGGTATTTCGTTTTTTGACCGGCTGATTCACGAAAGTTCGAGGTCAAATTGGGAAGGATCGGCTCGCAATGGGAATAACCGGCAATTGGGTATCTTTGTTCTTCATTCATTTTAATCCTGTATTAATCTTCTTACCTTCTCATGAGGAATCTCCTTCTCGCTGCGTGCTTGTGTTTGACGTTTCCCTGTTTTGCTCAGTTCTTTCCTTCCGAGGAGGTTCCCCGGGGGTACTTTCGCGATCCGCTGGGTGTTCCGATGAGTCTGGCCGCCAACTTTGGCGAGCTGCGTCCCAACCATTACCATATGGGGCTCGATATCCGCACACAGCATCGGGAGAACCTGCCCGTTTACGCTGCTGCCGATGGGTACGTGGCGCGGATCTCCATCGAGCCCGGTGGTTTTGGTCAGGCGATCTATATCAATCATCCCAATGGTTATACCACGGTGTATGGCCATCTCAACCAGTTCTTTCCCGCGCTGGCCGCCTATATCAGCGATCAGCAATATCGCAGGCAAACCTGGGCGATCGGCCTGCAGTTCCAGCCTGCCCAATTCCCGGTGAAGAAGGGCGACCTCATCGCGTATAGCGGGAATACGGGCGGTTCGCAAGGCCCGCATCTGCACTTCGAGATCCGCCGCACCGCAGGTGATGTGAATCAGAATCCGCTGCTCTTCGGCCTGCCCGTTCCCGACCACACTGCGCCTACGCTCCAGCGGCTCGCCTGGTATGATCGGAATGTCGGCATCTATGAACAGGCGCCGCATATTTTACCCATTCACCCTTTTCCCATTCGACGGGGCGCTACGCCGAAAGCCGCGGCTGGCGTGTCGGCTGTTGCAAACTGGTCCACTCCACCCGGCCTGATCATCGTTCCCACCACGCGCATCAGCTTTGCGCTGTCCGCGTTCGATACACAAAGCGGATCGGCCAATCCTAATGGCATCTATGAAGCGGGGCTTTTTGTCGACGACCAGCCGGTCATCGGATTCCGGATGAATAACATCAGCTATGACTACACCCGAAACATCAATGCACACATCGACTATAAGACAAGAGAAACGGGCGGTCCGTTTCTTCAACAGTTGTTTTTTTTATCGGGCTATCCCGAACCCTCCATCTACGGCTGGCCCGCGGGACGCAGGAGCGACGGAGTTGTCCGGCTCGACGATGGCCGCGTCCATGTGATCCGCATCGTCGTGAAGGATACCTACGGAAACCATTCGGACCTCGGGTTCCGGGTGCAATACCGGCCGGCCCCCGCGCTTCCACCACTCAAAGCGCCAAACGAGGGGAAAAAGTTCTACGTAGGGATGGTCGATGGGATCGAGACACCCGACGCGGCATTTTTCCTTGGGGAAAAGAGTCTTTATGATTCCGCGACCATCGGCATTACCCAGGTGGGTTATCCCGGTGCGGGAACGTCGCTTCCCGGTGGCGTCTCTGCGGCCGTTGCGATCGGTGCTCCCAGCATCCCGCTCCTCGATCCGGTGCTGGTCAGACTTCGATTGGCTGTTCCAGGGGGGACGGACAGCACCCGGTCTGCTGCCGGGGTTGCCCCTGGTTCTGCCGTGAGGCCCGGATCGGGTGTTGCTCCCGGTCAGCCTTCTACCGATCGGATCGTGATGGTGGACTTCCATGGCGCGTCGAAGGATGTGGCGCGACCTCAATGGCAGGACGGCTGGGCTTCCGCCCGCTTCCGCGAATTCGGCAACTTCCAGCTTGTCGAAGACCGCGAGGCGCCTGTCATCAGCTTTCCGGGTGAGCCGGAGGGGGCTAATCTTTCCAGGGCTGGCCGCCTGGTGATCTCCATCAAGGACAACCTTGGGGCGCTGCGCAATTTCCGCGCGGAGCTCGACGGCGCCTGGCTTTGCTTCACCAATGACAAAGGACTGGCCTATATTTACAAATTCGACGAACACTGTCCGCCGGGACAACATACGCTTCGCGTGAGCGTGGAGGATGTGGCCGGCAATAAGACGGTGAAAGAACTACATTTTATCAGGTAGGACCACGGGTCCTACGGCCGAAGGCCCCTCATTAGATCGTGAACCGGGTGATGGGTTAATTTTCGGATAACCCATCCCGGTTCACTAATTTATGACCCATCTGAAAGAAGGCGATAAGGCCCCGGCCTTTACCGGAAAAGACGCCGCCGGCAATAAGATCTCCCTGGCCGACTACAAAGGCAAAAAAATAGCCCTCTACTTCTATCCGCAGGATGACACGCCCACCTGTACGGTGCAGGCCTGCAATCTGCGGGATAATTTTTCGCTTTTGAAACGCGAGGGATTTCAGATCATCGGCATAAGTCCGGATGATGAGAAGAGCCACCAGAAATTCGAGAAGAAATTCGATCTGCCTTTTCCGCTGGTGGCGGATACCGAAAAAAAGATCATCGATAAGTATGGAGTTTGGGGCGAGAAGCAATTGTATGGCCGGACCTATATGGGGCTGCACCGGACAACGTTTCTCATCGATGAGAAGGGGGTGATCCGGAAGATCTTCCTGAAGCCGCGGAGTAAGCAGCATGCGGAGGAAATAGTCAAGGCCTGGGCGGGGCTTCTATAAGCCACTCGACCTCGCCGAATTTAAAATGACGCTGCAGGGTGTCTCGCGTCACGAGCTCACCATGGGCGGTCACGCCCTCGACGACGGTCCGAAAGACGGCATTCTCTTTTT
>Ga0157376_10003805_pt1 | contig 10437 bp, 11 predicted proteins | sample M45metaG_FD_121801 | JGI IMG/M metagenome (GOLD analysis project Ga0157376, IMG submission 121801) | Miscanthus rhizosphere microbial communities from Kellogg Biological Station, Michigan, USA - M4-5 metaG | ecosystem: Host-associated > Plants > Roots > Rhizosphere > Soil | place: USA: Michigan... | reverse complement strand
TGCAGGAGTTGCAGAAATCCTGGCTCTGGAAATACCGGATCTTCCAGATGCGCCGCAAAGCGCGGAGAGCCCCGACGCCACCGGCGTGACGCGCGCCGATGTATTTCCCCAACGTCAATTTCCTGCGGGCGGCCGCCGCCCTGCTGGTTCTCGTCTATCACGTCGTCGAGCTCGGGCCCTGGCCGGCATTCCCGATGAATGGAGCGTTCCTCGTCTTTCGGGTGGGCTGGGTCGGGGTCGACCTCTTCTTCGTCATCAGCGGCTTCGTCATCGGCCTGAGCGCAATCCGCCTCTATCGCGACGGCGATGGCCGCTACCGGCAGACCTTCATGCGCCGCCGTCTCGCGCGCATCGTGCCGCTCTATATCGTCACGTGCATCGCGTTCCTCGTGCTGGTCCGGCCGCCGTTCCTGCAGCTTTCCTGGGAGAGAGTTGCCGTCCAGATCGGAAGTCACCTATTCTTCCTGCACAACTTGCACCCGTGGCTGCATGGCGCGATCAACGGCCCGAACTGGAGCGTGGCGGCGGAGATGCAGTTCTATGTGCTGGTGATCCTGGCGGTACCACTCCTGTCGCGGCTGGATTGGCGCTGGCTTATGGGGACCGGCGTCCTCATCGCCTGGAGCTCCCGGGCGCTGGCGTTCTGGGGGACGCGCGACCTCGGCAACCCGAGCGCGACGTTCGTCTATGCGACGCAAGTTCCGGCCATGCTCGATGAGTTCGCGATCGGCATCTGCATCGCGCGATTCCATGTCGATGGCACGGTGGCGCGATGGACGGCGCGCTCGAGCGCCCTTCCCCTGCTGGTGACGGCGTGCGTCTTCGTGGTCGCCCTTTATTTCGTCTGGAACCGCTATTGGGCAAGCGCCGACTACTGGGCGAGCGGCGCCATGGTGGTCTTCTGGCGGACGGGACTCGCCTTGACGTTCGGTGCGCTCGTGCTACTGGCGGCGTTGCTCCCTGACTTGACGCGCCTTCTCCCGCTTCGACCGCTCAACTACCTGGGCGAGATCAGCTACGGCATCTATCTGTGGCATTTGCCTGTCCTGTTGACACTCAAGAACCATGGCGTGGCGGCCACGCCGGCGATCCTGCTCGTGCTGACGCTCGCCGCCGTCATCGCGCTTTCCGCCGTGACGTGGCGATTCGTCGAGCAACCGATCATCCGGCGCCTGCGCTGAGCTAATCGCTGCGGCGGCGGAAAACGAGGTCGCGTACGCCGTGGCCGAGCTTCAAGCCTCGCGCCTCGAACTTGGTCAGTGGACGATAACCAGGTCGCGGCGCAAAGCCCTCCGCCGTGTTGGCGAGCAGGGCTTCCGCGCAGAGTGTGGCGAGGACCTCCTGCGCATACTCTTCCCAGTCGGTTGCCACATGAAGGTGGCCCCCGGGCGAGAGCCTGCGGGCGAGCTCGTGCACGAACCGCGGCGTCAGGAGCCGCCGCTTGTGATGGCGCTTCTTTGGCCACGGGTCGGGAAAGAAGACGTGCACACCGGAAAGCGAAGCCGGCGGAATCATCAAGGCCACGACCTCGACGGCATCGTGCTTCATCACGCGCACGTTGGAGAGGCCGGCTTCGTCGATCCGGTTGAGGAGCCGGCCCACGCCAGGGGCGTGCACGTCGACGGCAAGGAAATCGGTGTCGGGCTGCGCCAGCGCGATGGCGGCAGTGGTTTCGCCCATGCCGAACCCGATTTCAAGCACGCGCGGGGCGCGCCGTCCGAACACGCGATCGAGATCGAGCGGCGCGGGAGCGAACGGCAGCCCGAACGCTGGCCAATGGGTGTCGAGCGCCCGCTGCTGCGCCGGCGACATCCGTCCCTGCCGCAGCACGAAGCTTCGTATGGGACGGTGAGGGGCAGGCGCGTCTGGCACGGGTCGGTCGGAGGGCATGGCGAGAATCGTGGGGTGTTCTGGAACCCTGCGCCGCGTCAGGGACCCGTGGCGCGTACCCAATCGACGTCGGCGAGGCGGCGCGAAAGCCGAGACCTTGTCGTCGCGTCGGCCAGGGTGTATTCGAGCGTGATGGTGTCGGCGTCCTTCCATGTGGCGACTGCATCGGTCCACGGCGCGCCGGGACGCCACACCATTTCCTTGCGCACGATGTCCCGACTGACGCGCCACACCGCGACCTCGTTCGTGCAACGGCGTTCGCAGAAATCCGCCGTCACGAGGCGCGACCGGTCGGGCGAGAGTTTGGGGTCGGACGGCAACTCGATCTTGCGGCCGGTAGCGCGCTGGACGAGCAGGAACGTGGCGTCATCGCCGTCGGTTACGTAAAGCACAACGGCGTTGATCTCGCTGATGAAATCCCAGAGGCTGTACGAGCGGCCCCCGTTGATCGCCTCGACGTCCGTGAACGTGACCGTGCCCGACGGATAAAGCGATACGCGAAGATCGGATTTGTCGCGCACGGCGAGATTAGGCAAGCGCGGCAGTTGCACCGCCTCGACCAGGCGCCCACAGTGCGATGAGTCGTCCGCCTCCGCGCAGATCTTGGTCAGCTCTTCTACGGACAGCGGCACCGCACGTGCGATCGAAGCGCACAGCGCGGCGAGTACGGCAAGCGCAAATGCGCCGCGCGCCGCGAACCCGTTCATTCAGCCGATGAGGCCGGAGGTGGGTGAGCTCGGGCTCGCCGCATAGAGCTTGCGCGGCATCCGCCCGGCGAGGAACGCTTCACGCCCGGCTTCGACGGCGAGCTTCATCGCGCCGGCCATCCGCACCGGATCCTTGGCGGCGGCGATCGCCGTGTTCATCAAAACGCCGGCGCATCCCAGCTCCATGGCGATGGCGGCATCCGACGCCGTGCCCACACCCGCGTCGACCAGTACAGGGACCTTGGCGGCGTCGATGATGAGCTTGAGATTCCACGGATTGAGGATGCCCATCCCAGACCCGATCAGCGATGCGAGCGGCATGATCGCCACACATCCGATCGCCTCGAGCTCGCGGGCGATGATGGGGTCGTCGGTGGTGTAGACCATGACCTCGAACCCGTCCCGCACGAGCGTTTCGGCGGCGGCAAGCGTCGCGCGCACATTGGGAAAGAGCGTGTGCGGGTCGCCCAGAACTTCGAGCTTCACCAGCTTGTGGCCGTCGAGCAATTCGCGGGCGAGGCGGAGCGTGCGGACGGCGTCCTCCGCGGTATAGCAGCCCGCGGTGTTGGGGAGGTAGGTGAACTCGGACGGCGGCAGCGCGTCGAGAAGCGAGGGCGCGGAAGGATCCTGCCCGATGTTGGTCCGGCGGATCGCGACCGTTACGATCTGCGCACCCGACGCAACGACCGCGGAGCGGGTCTCTGCGAAGTCCTTGTACTTGCCGGTCCCGACGAGAAGGCGCGAACGGTACGCGCGGCCCGCGATCTCGAGCGGATCGACGAGCGCGGCAGATGGAACGAGCGGTGCATTCATACCGGAGATTTTACCCCAGTCCCCTCGCGTGGGACGACTCCCCCGTGCCTCCTGTGTTCCGGATCAGCCCCCGCCCACGGCCCCGACGATTTCCAGCGTATCTCCAGGCGCGATCGGCGTGTCCGCGTAACGACTTCGCGGCACGATCACGCCGTTGCGCTCGACGGCGATACGCTTGCCGTCGAGGGCGAGCTCGTGCACGAGCTCGGCCACGGTGTGCACCGGCTGGTCGAACGTGCGCGAGGTTCCGTTGATGTTGAGCTGCACGGCTGTCCCGGGTGCGTCTGCCACGCTATTGCCGGTATTTCTGCATCGCGTTTCGAAGGAAGGCGATCTGGCGCTCGAAGCGCGAGCACGCGACGCAGACCGAAAGGTGCAGGCGCAGCACCAGGCGCTGCCATGCCGACAGCGTGGCCTCCTCCCGCCGGGACACGAGACGGGACGCATCCTTGCAGGAGATGATGTGGCCGATGGCTTTGCGGATCATGGCGGGTTCGGGAGGCTCGTGTCCGTGCTCGAGGAGGCTAGTCCTTGCGGGCAAACCAGGTCTCTTCGAGGCACTGGCGCAGCGCCATTCTGGCCCGGTACAGGATCACCCAAAGGTTATTCGCGTTGATCGTCAATTCCTTACAGATTTCGTCGGTTTCGAGCTCCATCACCTCGCGCATCATGAACACGCGGGCCGTGTTGGGCGGCAGCTTTTCGAGGCAGAGGTCCATCACGTCGAGGAACTGCCGCTGGTTGAGCGCCTCCTCCGGGTTTCCCCAGTCGGCGGGCTTCGGGTCCCAGCCGCCGCGCTCGTTGAACATCGCATCGAAATCCTCGATATCCATTTCCGACTCGACGTCGCCGAACGCCGAAGCGACGGTCGGTTCGCGCTGTTTCTTGCGAATCGCGTCGACGATCTTGTGCTTCAGGATCCCGGTGAGCCAGGTGCGAAGACTCGATTTGCCGGAAAAGCCGCTGCCCGCCAGCGCAGCAAGCAGGGTCTCCTGGACAACGTCTTCGGCGAGCGCCTCGTCGCGCAGCTGCAGGCGCGCGACACGTAGCAGGTAGCCGCGTTGCGGTTCGAGATCGCGGGAAAAGTCGGCGGTGGCCATGGGGACTTCGACAGCCAGGAATGATAATCCAGGTCCCGCTCGATGGGACCGCCGGTGCCGTCGAGCCGTGCAAATTGGAGCGGGCCTCACGCCGCCTCGAAACCAGGACTCGTCATGTTATGCTAATGTCATACAACCGATGCGTGCCGCGAACGTCATGACATCGGGTTCCTGTGCTGCGGATGCGCACTTCCGAATTCACGACGCTAGCGACACAAAGCTGAAGGCACGGGCCGGCAAGCCGGCGCGTGATTTCGGGATGTGCCGCGGTGCATTGGAGAGAGATGATGAGGCCACATCGTTTGCAAATACTCGCCGCGACGGCGGCGTTCTTCCTGTCGACGCTCGGTGCCTTCAACGCCATCGCCACCAGCGTCGTTCCGCTCGATCTCGACCAGATCACTGCCGGCGCGCAGAACATCGTTCATGTTCGCTGCACGGGTAACGAGGTGCAGTCTGACCCGGCGGTGGGCGTTGTGACCGTGACGACATTTGTCGTGCTCGATCGCGCCAAGGGTTCCGGATCGCCGACGTTCGTCGTGCGCCAGGCAGGGGGCGAGCTGAACGGCATCGCCGTCGATTATCACGTGCCGAAGTTCACCGTGGGCAACGAGTATGTGCTGTTCATGCCGCCGGTATCGAAGCTGGGCCTGGCCTCGCCTGTCGGCTTGTCCCAGGGAGCGTTCTCCGTCGTGCAGGGCAGCGCGGGCAAAGAAGTGGGCAACGGGAACGACTTCGCGGCGCTCCTCTCGAGCACCGACCGCGCCGCGGCGGGACCGAATCTCGCCGCGCGAATGCGGCTTGCGCCGCCGGAGCGGGCGCGCGTCGACCTCGGCGAGTTCATGACCTTGATGCGTGCGAAAGCGGGGTCGAAGTGAGTGCCGGGAAAGGAATTCATGCCGCGCGCAGCGTGCTGCTTCGGTGCGTTGCCGTACTTTCGCTCGTCGCCGGGTTCGCGCTGCCCGCGCTCGGGGGCGGGCCGCTCACGCTCGTCAATCAGCAGCCGGTGGTCTATGCGAATGGCGGTACGTCCCTCACGCTCAACCTCGACCAGGGGCCGCTCGGCCCCCGTACCAACGCGCAAGCGACCGCAATCGTCCAGAACGCAATCGGAATGTGGAACGGGATATCCACGTCGACGATGCGCCTCAACATCGGATCGCCGCTCTCGACCGATTACACGACCGCGAACTACACCAATGTCTACCAGAGGTTCTCCGACGGCCTCAACCCGGTCATTTTCGACACGGATGGATCGATCACCGACTCGATTTTCGGCGTCGGCGCGAAATCAAACGTTCTCGGATTTGCCGGGTCGGCCTATTTCACGTCGGGCCCGTCGGCCGGAAAATACGCCGAAGGCCAGGCGGTCATCAACGGCTTCATCAGCATCTCGGACGCGACGTTGACGGAGGTCCTCGCACACGAGTTCGGTCATTTCTTCGGCCTTGATCATTCGCAACTCGACAATACGCAAGGTCTCGCGACGAGCAACTACGTGCTGATGTATCCGATCGCGTATCGAACGCTGCTGACGCCGCACGAAGACGATATCGCCGCCGTCAGCGCCTTGTATCCGACGGCGAACTTCGGCTCGACGTATGGTCAACTCAATGGCACGTTCACGACGGCCGGCGGCACGGCGATTCGCGGCGCCAACATCTGGGCCAGGGAAATCTCGACCGGCAAGGTCTACAGCATTGTTTCCGACTTTCTGACGCAGGGAAACGGCTATTTCCGCCTGTACCTGCCCGCGGGGACGTACACGCTGAATGCCGAATCGATCGCCACCAATTTCACCGGCGGATCGAGCGTTGGTCCCTATGCGCAATCCTCGAGCAGCGCTTCTTTCTTGTCGCCGCATCCGATCACGCCGGTAGCGCTCGGTGGGGCAACGGCACAAGCGATCGCAATCAGCGCCGGCTGTTTGGCGACGGCGACATTCCGTCTCGACGGCACGGGCAGCGTGTCGGGAAATTGCACGGGATCGACTCCAACGCCCACGACGACCTCGCTTGCGAGCTCAGGGACGCCCGCCGACGCTGGCGCGGTGGTTACCTTCACGGCAACGGTCGCCGGCGCTGCGCCCATCGGCACCGTCAACTTCAAGGACGGCGGCGTGACGATCACCGGTTGCGGCACCGCGGCACTCAGCGGCTCCGGCAACAGCAAGACGGCAACGTGCGCCACCAGCAGCCTCGCCGTGGGCGTGCACAGCATCGTTGCCAGCTACTCCGGCGACGTTGGCAACGAGGCGTCGAGCAGTGCGCCGCTGTCACAGGTGATCACCAGCATCTCTGCACCGGCCGCGGCCACCTTCGTCGGTACGGATGTGGCGACCAAGGGCAATTGGCGCGGCGTCTACGGCGCCGACGGCTACGCCATCCTCAACGACAGCACGAGCTATCCGGCCTATGCCCAAGTCACCCCTGGCGGGCAATTCGCCTACGTGTGGGACGCGCAGCCGAACAGCGATCCACGTGCCCTGCAGCGGGCCACCACCGGACGCATCGCCGCCTGCTGGTACAGCCCCGGCCTCATCGGCAGCAGCTTCAGCGTCGATGTCAATCTCACCGACGGCGCCGCGCACCGAGTGGCGCTGTATCTGCTCGATTGGGATAACAACGGGCGGGCTGTGCGCATCGACGTGCTCGACGCCGCCACCCAGCAGGTGCTCTCCACGCAGAACGTCCAGTCCTTCAGCGGCGGCACCTACCTGGTGTGGAACCTGCAAGGCCACGTCAGCGTGCGCTTGACCAGCACCGGCGGCACCAACGCCGTGCTAAGCGGAATCTTCTTCGGCTCGTGACGTGAAGGATTGCCGAAGGCGCCGGTCAAAAGCCGTCGCTGTTACCCTCGGTGGGCGCGAACCCTGTGCCACCGGGGCGCCGATGCGACGACAAACCGCCATATGGGCGCATTGCCGCTACCGCCGCGGGAGACGAGTTCCTTAGGCGCATCGATGCTACGCCGCGAATCGGCGTAACGTCTTGATTGTGTGGTGGCGAACCAGGGACTCGAACCCCGGACCAAAGGATTATGATTCCTCTGCTCTAACCAGCTGAGCTAGTTCGCCAAGGGGCGGAATTATAGGCGATGCGTCCGCTGCGGGTCAAAGTTGCCGGCGCCGCGCGAGTCCGTCGATCGCTCGACGCCTGCGCGGCAACGATTCCACACAAGCGATAATGGGGCGCCCCGCGGATCGATCTTGCGGGGCGACCTTCCTTCTTCGTCGCAAAGCCATGAACCCGCCCTCCGAACCCACCGGTCTCGCCCTTAACATCAGCGCCGTGGAGCGGGAAGCGGGTCTGTCCAAGGATGTCTTGCGGATGTGGGAGCGCCGGTATGGCTTCCCCAAGCCGGTGCGCGACGAAAATGGGGAGCGCCGTTATTCGGCTGCCGAGGTGGCGAAGCTCCGCGCCATCAAGCGGCTGATGGACGTCGGACTGCGTCCCGGCAAGATCATCCGCCACACCCTGGAGGAGCTCAATACGCTGGCCGAAGGCCGGATTGCCCCTCGTCGCGAGCCGACTGCGCTGGCAGCGGAGAACGAGATTCTCGGGATCCTTGCAAGCCACGATGCCTCGGCCCTGCAGAACCTGTTCGCGAATCTGCTGATGCGCCAGGGCCTGCAGCGTTTCGTCCTCGAAACCCTGACGTCACTCAACCATGCCGTGGGCGATGCCTGGATGCGCGGGGACCTCGCGGTGTTCGAGGAGCACCTTTACACGGAACAACTGCAGGTCGCGCTGCGCACCGGGATCAACGCGTTTCCGCGACAGCAAGGCGCCCCGCGGATCCTCCTCACGACGTTCCCCGGCGAGCAGCACGGCATCGGACTGCTGATGGTCGAGGCGTTGCTCGTGCCGGAGGGAGCGCAGTGCGTTTCGCTTGGTGCGCAGACGCCCATCGAGGACATCCGGCGCGCGGCGCTCGCGCACGATGCGCATATCGTCGCCCTGTCGTTTTCGGCGGCGTTTCCCGTGCGTCAGGCAGGCGATGGACTGGCGACGCTGCGCCGGCAACTGCCGGCGAAGATCGCCATCTGGGCCGGGGGTGAGATGACTCGCCGGATACGCAAGCTGCTCCCAGGCGTGCTGTTGATCCCCGATCTCGGGGCGACGACCGCGTCCTTGCAATCCTGGCGGGCTCAATGGAACGGAGCACCGCCCACTTCGGCGCGCTGATCCCGATATCGGCGGGCCTCCAGCACCTCCGAGACGGCCAGCCGCCGGTCTCAGCGGACGACAACGCAAAAAGTGTCGGGCTTCAGCGACGATTTGGTCGCAATTCATGATTTCTAGGCCGAATGTGTCACGGAATTGGTCGTGAGCAGGCATGTTCGATGCACTTTCTTCGCGCGGTGCCTTGCCGCAATGCTGCGCCCAGGTGCATCATTCGCCCTTGTCAAGAAATGAACAAAGGTGGGAAATGGGCTTCCTCGCCCAATCTCGGTCGATTATTCGTGCTTTTGCCGCCTTGCTCATCGCTATGGCGCCGGGGCTTGCGGCCGCGTCCGCCACCGCGTTGGGGGTCACGCTTGACGCCAGCGCGGGATGCGGCAACGGTCGCATCAACGTCAGCCTCACCACCGCCGGGGCGAATCGCGAGGGATGGCGAGCGACGAACGTCGCCGGGGCCACGCTGGTCCAGGGAGAAGGGCCAACCGGGTTTACTTCGGGCACGTACAACGGATTCTTCCCGCAGGTGTTCTCGCCGTCGCAGCCCGCCGGCACGCGAGTTGGATCCTATGCATACGTGGGCGACACCCCGCCCGACGCCGTCAATTCAGCCGAGTTCTTCGTTTTCTACGATTGCACGTCGCAGCAGGTGCTGCTGTCGTGTTTCGGTCCGTATGGAACTTGCCCCCAGACCGCGCAACAGGCACTGGCCGCACTGGCGCCCAAGGTGCCCGCGCTCGGCCCCGTCGCCGTAGTGCTCATGGCGCTGCTCGTCGCCGCCGCTGGCGCACGCTCTCTTTCCCGACGCGCCTGACGGTTTGCCCCGTCGCTGCGGGCGGATCCGCGCGACATCGCGTGTCCTCGCCCGCCATTCTCTGCGTCGACCCGCTGCCGGCGGTTATCATCCGGCACCATGACTACCGCGATCTCGCTCTGGCTGGTCGGCCTCGCCGCCCTTGCGTGGTATGCGGCATGGGCTCTATCGACCATCGCCGTTGGAGCGAGCCCCTGGGCGTACGTCCTCGGCGCGCCCCTTTTGTACCTGGCGGTGCTCTTCGCGTTTACGGTTCTGTGGTTCGCGCTCGCATGGGCGTTCCGCGCGGAGCGCCCGCGGGAGATGCGGATTGGATTCGCCGCGAGCACCCGGCTCTTTCGGGACGAAATGCGTGCGATCGGCCGCTCCGGCCCCAGCATGGCGCTCTACCGCTTCGGAATGCAGGATCCGGCGCCTGCGCCCGCCCGGGCACAGGTGCTGCTGCTTCACGGCGTGCTGTGCAACGCCGGCGCGATGCGCGATCTGCGCAAAGACCTCCTGGCCCGCAACATCGGCCCGGTCTACCTGTTGAGCTACGGTCCCCCGCTCCAATCGATCGAACGCTTCGCCGACCAGGTGGCCGTGAAGATCGATGCGATCCGCGCGGCCACCGGTGCCTCGCGCATCGCGATCCTCGGTCACAGCATGGGCGGAATCGTGGCCCGGGCCTATCTGCGCCGGTACGGCGGAGAAAAGGTCTCGACGGTGATGACGCTCGGCACCCCGCATCACGGCAGCGTCCACGCCCGGCTCTTTCCGGGGACCTCGCTCGCGCAACTGCGGCGCGGGAACGCGTGGCTTGCTGAGCTCAACCGGGCCGAAGTCGCTCCCGACGGCGTTCGGATCGTGTCGCTGTGGTCCTGGCACGATTCGATGGTGGCGCCGCAGACGAGCGCGCGCCTCGACGGCGCCGAAAACATCGCCCTGCCCGG
>Ga0157376_10003804_pt1 | contig 10437 bp, 5 predicted proteins | sample M45metaG_FD_121801 | JGI IMG/M metagenome (GOLD analysis project Ga0157376, IMG submission 121801) | Miscanthus rhizosphere microbial communities from Kellogg Biological Station, Michigan, USA - M4-5 metaG | ecosystem: Host-associated > Plants > Roots > Rhizosphere > Soil | place: USA: Michigan... | reverse complement strand
CGGCCGTCGCGTTCGTCGGCGAGGTTCTGGTGCAGGGCGACACGATCGCCTGTGCCGCGGTCAGCTGCGCGGGCCAGCCCGGCGCCGATACGGCGACGCTCGTCGAAACGAAGGGCCTGATCTTCCCCGGCCTCATCGACACTTACAACATCGTGCTGTTCGATGTATTCGACGAGATCGACTGGGCGCCGACGCAGGTATACACGAGGCCGAACTGGAGCAGCGATCCACGCTACGCCGCACTCGTCGAAGCCAAGCAGTACCTGAACGGCGAAGGCTTGTCGCCGGTTGATCTCGGCTGCGAGATGGACAAATACGGCGAACTCAAGGCCCTGTTTGCCGGCACGACGTCGATCGTGAGCTCCGCCAGTCCTCTTCGCTCCTGCTACGCTTCGCTGGCGCGCACGATCGATCAGCAATACAACGACCTCGGCGCGGACTACATCCAGACCAGCGCGTCATTTCCGACCGCGATGGCGGCCAACCAGGTCTGCACGAACTTCGCGAGCGATTCGACGCACGCGTATCTCGTCAACGTCGCCGAAGGCACGGAGGCGAGCGCGCTGAACCAGTTCGCCCAGCTCGGCGCCATCACCACACCGCTGAATTGCCTGTACGCGCCGCAGACGGCGATCGTGCACGGTACCGCACTCGGCGACGCGCAGTTCACGACGATGAGCGGTGCCGGCATGAGCCTCATTTGGCTGCCGCACGCGGACGCCGCGCTGTACGGCCAGACTGCGAACGTGCCGCTCGCGCTGGCGAAAGGCATCAATGTGTCGCTCGGCACGAACTGGTCGATCGCCGGCAGCCACAATCTGCTCGAGGAATTGCGCTTCGCCGACGCGTTCGACAACGCGAACTGGGGCGACGTCCTCACGCCGTTCGATCTCGTCCAGATGGTGACGACGCACGCCGCCAAGACGCTCGCGCTCGATGCCGTGCTCGGCTCGATCGAGGCCGGCAAGAAGGCGGACCTCACCGTCGTCTCGGGCAACACATGTTCCGCGCCGTGGTCGACACTGGTCAGCGCGCGCCCGCGCGATGTGCGCCTCGTCCTCGTTGGCGGGGTGCCGCTCTACGGCGACACCGTGCTGCAGTCCGCGGCGCCGTCGTCCCCGGGTTGCGATGCGGTCGATGTCTGCGGCGTTCCGAAATTCGCCTGCGTCGCCGAGAGCGGCGGCACGGCGTCGAACAAGCTCGGCCAGACGCTCGCCGAAATCGTCGGCAACCTGACGACCGGCTCGGCCGACTACGATGCGCTGAATCTCACGCAGTGGGCGTTCGCGCCGGTTACGCCGCTGGTCGACTGTCCCTGAGTCGATTGCGCGGTCGCGACATCGTGCCGGGTATTTTTGAAAGCTCGATCGCGCCGTTGCGGTTGCGATCGAGCTGCCTGGGTTTCGCTGAACTCGATGCTGAGTAAGGCCAGGCTCAGTAAGGCGAGCCGTTGAGTTGCGAAGAACTCAACACGCCAGCGTTTGCGGAAACCGTGTAGCTGGTACCGTTGGTCGCCAACCATGTGGTGAAGTCGAACGACCCGGTGAAATTGATCCGTTGCACGGCAATGTTCTGATACGTCAGAGGTGTCTTCGCTGTGCAGACCTGCGGCAGTCCCGGGGCCTGCAGAAAATACGCAGTGCTGCTGCCGACCACGGTTGCGTGTCCGGATCCGTCGATCAGCAGTGCGGTCTGCTCATCGACCGCGACGCCGCGCGGCGCACTGCTCCAGTTGTTGGCGGCGACGCGGCACAGGAATGCCAGGTCGCGGCCCATGCGGTCGCGCGTGACGAAGTGCGGATCGCCGATGATTCCGGCCAGGATCGTCACGTTGGCGAAGTCACGCGCGAAACTCATGTAGCGGTTGAACGGATCGGCCAGCGCCTGGCTCGAGGTCACGCCTTGGGGTGCCTGTGCCGAGTAAATGAACTGTGTCAGCACGTTCATGCCGGCGCTGGTGCCGCCGACCGGTGAGCCGGCCGCGATCTTGTCATTGAGAATCGACTGCACCTGGGTGCCGGTCCAGAAATTGATGTAGTTCGACTGGTCGCCACCGGCGATCCAGATCGCCTCGGCGTTTTGCATTATCGCGGCGACACCCGGATCGTTCGCAGCAGCCAGCGACGGAATGATCAACGTCGCGACCGAGTTCACGCCCGGACACAACTGCTGGATGTATGGGTTGTATGCATCGGTGCCGGTCGCGCGGATGACGAGAAAATCGCCATTGCCGATGCGTTGGCACATCCACTCGAACGCCCCGTCGACATCGGTGCCGCCGCCCATCAGAACTATGCCCGGCGTTACGGCCGAAGTCGCGTCGTTCGCGTTGCCGACGCGGAAATACGTGTAAGGTGGCTTCTTGGCGGCCAGGGCCGGAGTGCTCGCGATCATCGCGACCAGCAGCATGAACAGACGCATCATCCAGTCTCCTCGTATCAAGGCGGAAAGGCATGTTCGTGGCTGACGCGATGTTAGCACGCGTCGACAAGAGCAGGCCAACGGGGAATGACGGCTCGCAGCCAGTGTGGCGACGAATCGTTTATGATGGCCGCGAGCCACGGCGACCACGGTCGCCAGGCCGCCAGGGGGCGTGAATGCGATCGTTCTTGCGCGAATTGAAACGCCGCAATGTATACAAAGTCGGCGCGATGTACGCCGTCGGCGGCTGGCTGCTTGTCCAGGTCGCGACCCAGGTGCTGCCGCTGTTCGAGGTTTCGGCGCTGGCACTGCGCCTGATCGTGCTGGCGGTCGCAGCCGGGTTCCCGATCGCGCTCGTGGTGTCGTGGGTCTACGAGGTCACGCCGCAAGGCATTGCCAGGACGGCGACTATCGCGCCGGACGAATCGATCACGCAACATACCGGGCAGAAACTCAACTACGTGATCATTGCGACGCTCGCCGTGGCAGTGATCTTCCTGTTCGTCCAGCACTACCTGCTGCCGCGCAGGGCCACCGATCCCGCCGCCGCCGTGTCGGAAAAGTCGGTCGCCGTACTGCCGTTCGAGAACCTGTCGGACGAAAAGGCCAGCGCCTACTTCGCGTCCGGCATCCAGGACGAAATCCTCACGCGGCTGGCGAAGATCGGCGCGCTCAAGGTGATCTCGCGCACCTCGACGCAGCACTACGCGAGCAGCCCGGCCAACCTTCCTGAGATCGCACGCCAGCTTGGCGTCGCCAATATTCTCGAAGGCAGCGTGCAGAAAGTCGGCGACGCCGTGCACATCAACGTGCAGCTGATCCGCGCCGCGACCGACGATCACTTGTGGGCCGAGGTCTACAATCGCAAGCTCGACGACATCTTCGGTGTCGAGGCCGAAGTCGCTGGTGCGATCGCCGACACTCTGAACGCGAAACTCAGCGGCGCCGAGCAGGCCGCGGTGACGAAGAAGCCGACTGAAAACCTCGCAGCCTACGATGCGTACCTGCGGGCACGCGCGCTGAGCGTGGCGGGCTACGATTTCGCGACGACGCGCAAGGTCACTGCCGCCTACACCGAAGCGGTGCGGCTCGATCCGGACTTCGCCGAGGCCTGGGCCAACCTCGCGCGCATGGCCGGCTACCTCTACTTCAACGGCGTCGATCCGGACGTCTATACGGCCGATTTCATCAAGCGTGCAACCGACAACGCGGTCCGGCTGCAGCCGGAGAATGTCGAGACGCTGGCCGCACAGGGCAGTTACCTGTACCGGATCGAGCGCGATTTTCCGGCGGCGGAGCAGGCCCTGCGCCGCATTGTCGAGCGTCAGCCGAACTTCAACGATGCCTGGCAATTCCTCGGTCTGGTCGAGCGCCGCCAGGGCAAGTGGGAGCAGGCGCTCGCGCATTTCGAAGAGGCCGTGAAGCTCGACCCGCGCAACGCCGGACTGTTCACGACAATCGGCGGAGAGACGCTACTGAATATGCGTCGCTTCGCCGAAGCGCACGACTGGCTGAACCGCGCGCTCGCGATTGCGCCAGGCGATGGCCTGGCTCTGTTGTACCAGGCCTATACGTACCAGGCCGAGGGCCGGCTGCCCGAAGCCGCAGCGGTGGTCGACTCGATGCCGCTGGCCGGCATGGACGCGGGCCTGCTGGTCGCACGCGTTTACCAGCGGCTGCTCGAGCACAACTACAAAGCCGCGATCGCTGAAGTCGAGCCGGCATTGAAGCAGCCCGAGGACACCCTGAATGGTTTCGGGCCGCAACTGCGAGCGCTGCTCGGCAGGGCACAGCGCTGGTCCGGCGACGAAGCTGTGGCGATGGCGACGTTCCGTCGGCTGCGCGCCGACATCGCGCCCCACGCGTCGAAAGTCGACGACTCGTTCGTACCGGTAACCCTCGCGATCGCGCAGGCGTATCTGGGCGAATCCGCCGCGGCCGTGCAACAGGCGCAACGAGCGTTGGCGCTGTACGCCAACGACGCCAACATTAGCCCGAACGCCGAAGCCGGGCTGGCCGAGGTTCTACTCGTGACTGGCGATCGCGATGGCGCGATCGTGCGCCTGCGTGCTTTGCTGAGCGAGCCAACGAGCATCATCACGCCGCCCTTGCTGCGACTCGATCCGACCTGGGATGCGCTCCACGGAGACCCACGGTTTGAGTCGCTGCTGAAAGAGACCGGCGTCAAGATCAAGGTCGAGGGCCTGCAGTGAACCGCGATCGCGCGTGGTCATCGCGCTCGCGACAACGCTGCCGGCAGGTATCGGGCCAATGAATCGCCGCAACTTCGTCACCGTCGTCGGCGGCGCGCTCGGAGCGTCCGCGACGCCGGCGCTCGGCGCGATCGAGCGCGCCTTTGCCGCGGTCGCCGCGGTCGCGCCGCCGCAGCTCGCAACCGACGAGGCGTTCTGGGAGTCGATTCGCGCCCAGTTTCCGGTCACGCACGACTTTATCCAGCTCGAAAACGGCTACTACTCGATCACTGCCGATCCCGTGCTGGAAAACTACATCCGGCACGTGCGCGAAGTGAACGCAATCTCGTCGTACTACATGCGCACGAAGCAGGTGGACGACAAGCTCGCCGTGCGTCGCGAACTTGCGCGCCTTCTCGGCTGCGCGGACGGCGAACTGATCATCACGCGCAACACGACCGAATCACTCGATACCGTCATCGCCGGCTTCGACTGGAAGCCCGGCGACGAGGCCGTGATGGCCGACCAGGACTACGGCTCGATGCTCGACATGTTCAAGCTGCAGGCACGTCGGCACGGCGTCGTCAATCGTGTCGTTTCCGTGCCGATGCAACCGAAGTCCGACGACGAGATCGTGGCCGTGTATGAAAGGGCGATCACGCCGAAGACGCGCCTGCTCATGGTTTGCCACATGATCAATATCACCGGGCAGATCCTGCCGGTGCGCAAGATCGTCGAGATGGCGCATCGCCGCGGCGTGCTGGTGATGGTCGATGGCGCGCACACGTTCGGCCAGCTCGACTTCAAGATCGGCGATCTTGGCGGCTGCGACTACTACGGCAGCAGCCTGCACAAGTGGCTCGGCGTTCCGCTCGGCGCCGGCATCCTCTACGTGCGTCGCGACCGGGTCGCGCCGCTGTGGCAGCTCTACGGCGATGCGTCGTTCGCGGACGACGATATCCGCAAGCTCAACCACACCGGCACGCATCCCGCGGCGACCGACCTCGCCATCCTCGACGCGATCCGCTTTCACGAAACGATCGGCATCGCGCGCAAGGCGGCGCGCTTGCGCTACTTGCAGCACTACTGGACGGACAAGGTGCGCGGCATGCGCCGCATCGTGGTCAACACCCCCGAGGCGATCGAGCGTTCCGGCGTCACCGCCAACGTCGGTGTCGAAGGCATGGCGCCGGCCGATCTGGCGAAGACGCTGTTCGACAAATACCGCATCTTCACCGTCGCCATCGATGGTGCCGGCGTTCATGGCGTACGCGTAACCCCGCACTTGTTTACGACGACGGCGGAACTCGACGCACTCGTGCGCGCCTTGACGCAAATCGCCGCATGAAAGCGGCTTGCATGGACGAGTCAGAAGGCTACGCGCATCGCAGCGTGCATGTGGGTGGCAGGGGCGAGGGCGCCGCCTAGGCCTGGTGCGCGATTTGAGCCCGCGGCGTACGGCATTCCAGTACGCGGCCGGCGAATTCGCCCGCCACGTAACGATCGCGCAGGACGAACCTCTGGATCTTGCCGGAGCCGGTGAGAGGAAATGCATCGAGCACGATCCACTGCGCGGGTGTCTTCGGCGCGGCAAGCTCCAGACGCACGTGGCGCACGAGGTCCGCGGCATGGCGCGCAGACTCTGCCCGGGAAAAGGATCGGCCTGCAAGCTTTTTCGCGCCGCGTTTGCGCCGGCAAACGTGCGCAGGTCTGCTGAAATAGTCAGATGATGCGAGCTGGCGCACTCGGCTGGCGATGCGCACAAGTTTCCATCGTCCGCACCGCACTGCGCCGATTGCAACCACTGGCGATAAACGCTTGCTTAACGCCAGCAACTCTCACGCTGTCGTATATGACAAAAGTCACTGTTGAACGGTTCGCGCCATCCGGTTAATATTGAACTACCAAGTACAATTAAGGATGACTCATGGCTGCAGGCCAAGCTCCTGCGCGCGGACGCGCGCTGACTTGGGGGATCTTGCTGACGCTCGCCGGTTGCGCGGTTGGGCCGAACTTCAGCACCCCACCGGCGCCCGCGGTCGATGCGTACCGCAAGGACGCGCTGCCGCAGGCAACCGCATCGGCAAGTGTACCGACCGGCGATGCGCAGCGGTTCCTCGAAGGCGCCGATGTTCCCGAACAGTGGTGGACGCAGTTCGCCAGCGACGAACTGAACCGTCGTGTCGGGCAGGCGCTGGCGCACAGTCCCAGCGTCACATCGGCTCAGGCCGCCTTGCGTCAGGCCCAGGAAAACGCCAACGCGGCGCGCGGCGCACTGTTTCCGAGCGTCGATGCCAAAGCGAGCGCCACGCGCGGCAACCTCAACGAATTCAATGGCGCTCCGACGACGGGTGCCGTTGCGGGCGCGTCGACGTTCACGGTCTACAATGTCGGCGTCAACGTCGGCTACACGCTGGACCTTTTCGGCGGTGTGCGGCGCACCATCGAGGCGCAATCCGCGCTGGCCGATGCGCAGCGCTTCCAGCTCGAGGGCACCTACCTGAGCCTCGCGGCAAACGTGGCAACCGCGAGTTTCCGCGAAGCGTCGCTGCGTGAGCAGATTCACGCGACCGAACAGATCATCGCCGACTACAAGACGGAACTCGACCTGGTCGAAAAGCAGAACGAGATCGGCGCGAAATCGATGTCCGACGTGCTGGTATTGCGCACCCAGGTCGCCACCGTGCAGGCGAACCTGCCGCCGCTGCGCCAGGCGCTCGCGCAGACGCAGACACAACTCGCGGTGTATCTGGGCCAGTTCCCGTCGACGGCGGAACTGTCCGCGGTCAATCTCGATACGCTGACGTTGCCACACGATATCCCGGTCAGCCTGCCGTCGACGCTGACGCGCCAGCGTCCGGACGTGCGCGCCGCCGAAGCGCAGCTGCACACCGCGACGGCCGACGTCGGCATCGCGATCGCGAACCTGTTTCCTCAGATCACGCTGTCGGGAAGCCTCGGCTCGATCGCACTGCAGACGGGCGATTTGTTCGGCGGCGGAACGAAGGCATGGTCGCTCGGCGCCAATCTGGTAGCGCCGCTGTTCCACGGCGGTACCCTGCGCGCACAGCAGCGCGCCGCCGAGGCGGGACTCGACAAGGCCGCTGCCGATTATCAGAACACGGTACTGACCGCGTTCCAGAATGTCGCCGACAGCCTGCGCGCGCTCGAGCTCGATGCCGACAGCCTGCAGGCCCAGGCCGCTGCCGAAAAATCCGCCGAGAGCAGCCTCGAACTCGTACGCTTCCAGTATCGCAATGGCGCGGCGAGTTATTTGCAGGTGCTCGACGCGACACGGCAGTTCCAACAGGCGCGCATTGGTCTGATTCAGGCACGCGCGGCGCGCCTGGCCGATACCGCCGCGCTGTATGCCGCACTCGGTGGCGGCTGGCGCGATGACGACGCGCGCAAAGTCGCAATCGCTGCGCCAACTCCTGAATAAAGTTTTTTGCATGCGGGAGGATGCCCGCTTGGCCGCGATCATGGACGGTCGCAAGAGTACCTTTGCGGAGCAGGAACACCACCTTGATCCCGCGATCACGGACGATCGCAAAAAACCACGGAGAACAGCGCATGCAAGCGCGTGTCGAGAACAAGAAGCCCAGCACGAAGAAGCGGATGTTCATCATGATCGGCCTCGTGCTGCTGCTGATCGTAGTCATTGCCGGCATCAAGGCATTGACGATCTACAAGATGATCTCTGGCATGAAGCCGCCGCCGCCGGCGACAGTCAGCACGATCAAGGCGGCGTATTCGGAATGGCAGCCGGCGCTGACTGCGATCGGATCGCTGCGCGCGGCGCGCGGCGCCGATCTGGCGCTCGATATCGCTGGTCTCGTCACCAAGGTCAACGTGCAGTCGGGCGACGAGGTCAAGGAAGGCCAGGTGCTGCTGCAGTTGCGCGACAGCGAAGACGCCGCCCAGCTGCATCAGCTCGAAGCCGCGGCTGCGTTGGCGGAGGTGACGTTCGGCCGCGCGAAACAGCAGCTGGCCGTGAAGGCGATCAGCCAGGCCGACTACGACAGCGCTGCCGCCGACCTCAAGGCCAAGCAGGCAGCCGTGCAGCAGCAACAGGTCAACGTGTCGAAAAAGCAGCTGCGCGCGCCGTTCGCCGGCCGCGCCGGCATCGTCACGATCAATCCCGGCGCGTTCCTCGATTCGGGCAAGATGATCGTCACGTTGCAGCAGCTCGATCCGGTATTCGTCGACTTTCACCTGCCACAGAAGAACCTCGGTGAGTTGCACGTCGGCCAGAAGGTCACGCTGATGCTCGACGCGTTCGGCAACAAGACCTTCGAAGGCGCGCTGAGCGCGATCAGCCCGAAGGTCGACAGCGATACGCGCAACGTGCAGGTCGAGGCCAAGGTGCCGAATCCCGATCGCGTGCTGACGCCCGGAATGTTCACGAGCGCCAGTGTCGAGGTGGGCGAGCAGCAGCGCTACCTGACGTTGCCGCAAACTGCAATTGTGTACAACCCGTACGGCGAGACGGTCTTCCTGGTGAAGAAGAAGAGCGAGTTCGACAAAGCGCAGGCGGCCTTGGCCAAGGGCAACGACGACAAGGCGCAGCCCGCGGCGAAGGACGCCGGCAAGGACAAGAATGCCAAGGACGCGGATCCCAAGGGCAAGGACAGTGGCAAGGACAAGGGCCAGCCACAGTTGCCGCCAGACGCGCTCGTCGTGCAGCAGGTGTTCGTGACGACCGGCGCCACGCGCGGCGATCAGGTTGCGATCCTCAAGGGCCTGGATGATGGCGCCGAGGTCGTGACCAGCGGCCAGATCAAGCTCAAGAGCGGCTCGCCGATCACGATCGACAACAGCGTGCAGCCGGCCAACAGCGTGAATCCGACGCCGCAGGAGCACTGAAAGCGGTTAGGTCGCCCGCTGGCGCGGGCTCGTTAGGAGCGAGGTCGCCTGCTTCGCAGGCTCGTTAGGAAGAGACAACAACATGCCGAACGCCATCGCACTTACGAGCGAACCAGCAAGGTTCGCGACCTCACGAGCGCCGCAGGCGCGACCTCACTCCTCACGAGCGGCGACAGCCGCGGCCTAACGAGTACGTCCAATGAACTTCACCGACACCTTCATCAACAAACCGGTCCTCGCGATCGTCGTCAGCGCACTGATCCTTGTGCTCGGATTGCGCGCGCTGAGCGATCTTTCGGTGCGCCAGTATCCGAAGACCGAGAACGCGGTCGTCACGGTCTCGACGGCATATTACGGTGCCGATGCGCAGACGATCGCCGGCTTCATAACGCAGCCGCTCGAGCAGGCGATCTCGCAGGCGCAGGGCATCGACTACCTGTCGTCGACCAGCGTCAGCGGGCTGTCGACGATCACGGCGACACTGCGCCTGAACTACGACTCCAACAAGGCGCTGACCCAGATCCAGACGCAGGTGAGCTCGGTGCGTAACCAGCTGCCGCCGCAGGCGCAGCAGCCGGTGCTGAACGTGCAGGTCGGCGAGACGATCGATGCGATGTACATGGGCTACCGCAGCGACACGCTGCCAGCAAACAGCATCACCGATTACCTGGCTCGCGTCGTCAAGCCCAAGCTCGATTCGATCCAGGGCGTTCAGACGGCCGAAATACTCGGCGGACGCCAGTTCGCGTTGCGCGCGTGGCTCGACCCCGCACGGCTGGCCGCCCACAACATCACGGCCAGCGACGTGTTCCAGGCAATGTCCGCGAACAACTATCTCGCCGCGGTCGGCACGACCAAAGGCCAGATGGTCAGCGTCGACCTGACCGCGGGCACCGACCTGCATTCGGTCGAGGAATTCAAGAAGCTGTCGATCAAGCAGAAGGACGGCGCGATCGTG
>Ga0157376_10003801_pt1 | contig 10442 bp, 9 predicted proteins | sample M45metaG_FD_121801 | JGI IMG/M metagenome (GOLD analysis project Ga0157376, IMG submission 121801) | Miscanthus rhizosphere microbial communities from Kellogg Biological Station, Michigan, USA - M4-5 metaG | ecosystem: Host-associated > Plants > Roots > Rhizosphere > Soil | place: USA: Michigan... | reverse complement strand
TCCCGCGCTCTGCACGGGCTCCTGTTTAACCTGACCACCAACGCTGTCCAGGCAATGCCATCCGGCGGGGAATTAATTATCCGGACCCGTGCTGTCTGCAGTACGGAGCTTCCTGGAACAGTCATAGTAAGTGAAGGTGCTCTAGTCAACGGCACTTCGATCCGCTTAAGCATCGCCGACACGGGCATTGGGATTCCTCCAGAGCACTTAACCCGAATCTTCGAGCCGTTTTTCACGACCCGACACGACCTAGGAGGAACGGGATTGGGGTTGGCGATCTGTCACCGCGTGGTGACAGACAGCGGCAGCAGGTTCGCCGTGAAGAGTGAAGTGGGACACGGAACGGAGTTCACTGTGGATCTGCCCATCTGGAATGAGAGGGAGATACGGAGATATCAATGAACGGTCCGCCATCAATTCTCGTCGTGGATGACGACCAGCGGAACCGAGAGATGTTGGCCGAAGCCCTGAGCCAAGCCGGCTTTGCGGTCGATATGGCCTGTGATGGCATAGAAGCCCTGAGCAAGGCCAATGCGGGAACGTACGATACTGTGTTGAGCGATATCCGCATGATCCCGTGTTCCGGTTTGGACCTTTTGGATTCGATTCGCAAGACTATGCCGGAGATGCCCATCGTGCTCTTGACCGCGTTCGGCTCGGTCGACACTGCCATCCAAGCCATGAAGCAAGGAGCATTCGATTACATCGCCAAGCCCGTGAATCTTGACGAACTCATCCTCATCGTAAAGCGAGCCGTCGAGCACCGGCGTCTGATAGAGAACACTCGTACGCCTAAGCGCGCGTTTAGTGAACGGTCGCGGGTCGCCTCTTTGATCGGACAAAGCAAGAACATGGTCGAGGTCTTCAAGCTTATTGGAAAGGTCTCTCACAGCCGGACAGCCGTATTGATTCAGGGTGAGAGCGGCACCGGCAAAGAATTAATCGCCCGCGCAATCCACGATAACAGCCCGCGTGCGACGTACCGGTTCGTCCCCGTTAACTGTAGTGCGATTCCCGATACCTTGCTCGAAAGCGAACTCTTCGGTCACACGAAGGGTTCGTTCACCGGTGCTCACACAATGCGGCGTGGATTGCTTGAGGACGCGAGCGGTGGCACGTTCTTTTTGGACGAAGTCGGCGATCTCTCTCCAGCCGGACAGGCCAAATTTCTCCGGGTCCTCCAAGAAGGTGAAATCCGAAGGGTTGGAAGCAACGAGTCGGTACGGGTGGATCTGCGGGTTATTGCGGCCTCGCGCCGAAATCTCGCCCAACTGGTCACGACCGGCCGGTTTCGTGAAGATCTGCTCTACCGGCTGAACACGGTCATGGTTCTCCTGCCTCCACTTCGGGAACGGCATGAAGATATTCCCTTGCTGGCAGAATTCTTTCTCGCACGGTACGGCGACAAGAAGGAAGTTCCTGTCACGTCCTTTTCATCCGCCACAATGAGGGCGCTGACTGAATATTCCTGGCCGGGGAACGTGCGTGAGTTAGAACACGTCGTTGAACGAGCAGTGGCGCTGGCCTCGCAGGCTATTCTCTCAATCGACGATCTTCCGCCTGAAGTCATTCAGAAGGATGTAGAAGCGTCGGATCGCAGTGACATCTTCCCCGGCACACTCAAAGCGCTGCAGCGGGAACAAGTGCTCAAAATGCTAGAATCAACGCATGGCAACAAAGATCGGACGGCTCGCTTACTCGGTATCAGCAGACGAACGCTGTACCGGCTACTCGAACAATACGGGCTCGGTAAAGCTAAATCTTCGACCGAAGCTGACACTTCGGATACGTAGACTTAGCTCTGCAGAGCTTTAGTGCCTTACAAGGAGCTACACCATGGCAACGATATCCAAAACGGTCGATGTCAGTGCTTTCATCCTGTGTTTCGGTCTGTCCTATGCCTATGCCGCGCACCCTCAGGCCGAAACACACCCATCGGATGATAGAGGGTCTCAGGGTAAACAAGAGATGATAAAGGGAGATTCGACACCTAAGAAAGACCCCAACGACAAGGTTGATGATGCAAAATTGAAAGAAGATACAAAGCAGGCCAGAGAAGAATTTGATAAAAGGAATGGAAAAGGCCAAGAAGAGATGTCCCCTAAGGTGCCTTCGAGAATACTGCAAAACAACTAATTGCCACCGTTCAAGCGCATTGACCAGAATTGAATCGCTCGTCCTGGCTGCTAATCGGTTAGCCGTGGGCAATTTGTCTCGCATCAGCTGAAAATCTTCACGTTCGCTTCATCATTATTTCATGTCCGGCTCGTAGACTCTGTTCATCTCGTCAAGAGAGTCCACATTAACCGAGGAGGTAATCATGGTCTCCATTCCCAAAATCATTGGGGCCATTTCGTGTGGTGTCGTGCTGAGTCTGGGTCTGACCAGTGTCACGCAAGCATTTGGCCCTAACCCCTGTGCGATGAGGAAAGGCGGACTGCCGAATCTTCTCCTGTGTAGTGCGGAAAAACAGCAGGGCATCCGAACCATCAAGGGCGAGGTCTTGCGCGTGGACGGCAACAGCCTGCTCGTCGAGCGGTTTAACGGGAAGGAAGTGCGGCTGCATTTCGATCCCACGGTCAAGAACGGCAGCAAAATTGACCCGGGCGATCGCATTGAGGCGAAACTAGCCGACGTAAATCATGAGAAGCAGGTGCTGTCCATTCGCAAGATCAACTAATGCATCGTGCTAGGACAGGCTAACCGAGGACACACTCGGTTGGCCTGCCTTCGCCCTGTCAGGATTCTCCCGTAGGAGTGGAAAGGAGAATCAAGTCATGGTGTATACGGAAAGTCTGGAGTGCAGTCGGACGTTATCACGGAAAGACCGGTCGCCTGAGGCGACGGCTTTTATTAACGCGTGTCAGTCCACCGACGGAAACACGGTTCGCTTTAGAAAAGTGCTCGTAGAGAAGGATGGGGTCTGTTTCGCGTGTGGACAGAGAGATCAAGTGATGTATTACGAACTAAAATTCCACCGACACTTCAGCTTCAGTCAAGAGGTGCGTTATGTGTGCTGTGTGGCATTGTCATAGTTGGATCTTCAGCGTCGCGATCGATCTGTTGATATTCAGTCTTCTCATGGGATGCGGAACGCTTGTGAATGCGTTGGTCTGCAGGATCTGGGGGGAAGTCCGTGATGACCACCCTCCATCAGCCGCCAAGAGTAGAACGGCGAACGAGCTTCCGATATCCAAGGCGGCTTGATGGCCATAACTCTGCGCAAAGAGAGTTGGGGCGCCAACGTGGTTACTCCACTTATGAGATCGCACTCCGCTCGCAGTCTTCGTAATCCAGTTCAACATGTGCCAAGAAAGGGCTGCCTCGGAAAATGGCCGAGCAACGGCTCTTCTCAAATTTCGTAGCTTTCCAAGATTAGGAGCTGTTGCACTTCCGTCGAGGAGATTGAAAAGATGACCGGGCAAGAGGATTGGCTGACGCAGGCGGTGTTTATGAATAGAGCAACCTCACAGAATATTCAAAGTTCGTCATCCATCGTGGTTTTCTCACCGTTCTTTCGTTTCCTCCATGAAATGCCAAGACCGAGGGGCGGCATCTGCTGCAACACCTCATCAGATTCACTTCCGTGCACTAAGCGGGTGATTACTTGTCGGCCATGCCATGCTGGTAAAACCGCCGAGCTTGTGCACTATTGCTCAGACTTTAGGTTCAGCGATTGGACTATTGTATGTATGCTTCTTGTGTTTACGTCGCATCGCTTAGCAACTGATCTATCGGTGCTAGTTTCTCGAAATGAAGAGACCCGCTACGTAATTGCGCTCGCTCGATCACTTTGCCGAAAGGCCTCACCTCGAACCAATTCATCAAGGCGAGGCACACACCGCGAGCTTAGCCAGGAAAACGTACGATGAATAGCATTGACGAAATAAGTCTTAGCCCTGCGCAGTTGGATCAGCTGTCGATCAACACGATTCGGTTCCTGTCGGTGGATGCGGTGGAAAAAGCCAAGAGCGGCCACCCGGGCTTGCCGCTGGGAGCCGCCCCGATGGCGTATGTGTTGTGGACCAGATTTCTTCAACACAATCCGACGAATCCGCACTGGTTCAATCGGGACCGATTTGTCTTGTCAGCCGGCCACGGATCGATGCTCCTGTATAGCTTGCTGCATCTCACGGGCTATGATCTGCCCCTCGAACAAATCAAACAGTTTCGCCAATGGGACAGTGTCACGCCGGGTCATCCCGAGCGTGGGGTGACCCCCGGGGTAGAAGTCACCACTGGTCCGCTCGGTCAAGGATTTGGGAATGGAGTTGGCCTGGCCATTGCCGAAGCGTATCTGGCCGCCCGCTACAATCGGCCAGGGTTTGAGATCATTCATCATTTCACCTACGGGCTGGTCAGCGATGGCGACCTAATGGAAGGTGTCGCGGCGGAAGCCGCCTCGCTCGCCGGGCACTTGAAACTTGGCAAGCTGATTTATCTCTACGATAACAATCACATCACGCTCGCCGCCTCGACGCAGCTGACCTTCACTGAGGACCGTGCTCAACGGTTCGCAGCCTATGGCTGGCACACGCAATCGATCGACGATGGGAACAATCTGGACGCCATTGACGTCGCCATTCGCGCGGCACAACAGGAGAGGGAGCGCCCCTCACTGATCCTGGTGCGGACGCATATCGGTTATGGATCGCCTCATAAGCAGGACACCTTCTCGGCGCACGGCTCCCCGTTGGGGGAGGAGGAAGTCACGCTAACGAAGGAGAACCTGAGGTGGCCGGTCGAACCCCCATTTATTGTGCCAGAGGCGGTCGAGCAGCATTGTCGCCAGGCTGTTCACCGTGGTCGACTCGCTGAAGCAGAGTGGCATCAGAAGTTTGCTGCCTATGAACAGCAATATCCGGCGCTTGCCTGCGAACTGGGTCTGCTCATCAATGGAGAACTGCCGCCTGGTTGGGACGCGAACTTTCCGCAATTCCCTGCCGATGCGAAAGGACTGGCCACTCGCGTCGCGTCGGGGAGCATCATTGAAGCGATTAGTCAGACTCTCCCCGGCCTAATCGGCGGATCGGCCGACTTGAATCCATCCACATATACGGAACTGAGTAAGGCAGGCAACTTTGAACACCCCACCACAGCGGTCGGTGATCTGCAAGGCTCGGCCAGCGGCGGCTGGAGTTATGCCGGCCGCAATCTGCAGTTCGGGGTTCGCGAACATGGGATGGGGGCGATCTTGAACGGCCTAGCTACGCATGGAGGCACCATCCCGTTTGGCTCGACCTTTCTAGCGTTCTCGGATTACATGCGCCCGCCGATTCGACTCGCCGCGTTGATGGGAATCCAGGTGGTGTACGTGTTCACGCACGACAGTCTCGCACTGGGTGAGGATGGCCCGACCCATCAAGCCGTGGAGCAGGTCGCCAGTCTGCGGGCGATTCCGCAGCTGATGGTCATTCGGCCAGCTGACGCCAACGAGACGGCAGTGGCATGGCGGGTGGCGATCGAATCGCGGGACCGGCCGGTGGCCTTGATCCTGACTCGGCAACATGTGTCGACGCTCAACCGGTCTGAATTTGCCTCGGAGGACGGTCTCCGTCGCGGGGCCTACATCCTGGCCGATCCGCCTCAGGGTCACCCGCACGTGATTTTAATCGCCAGCGGATCGGAGGTCGGCCTCATCGTTGCCGCGCGACGAGTGTTGCAGGAGCAGCACATTGCCGTGCGGCTCGTGTCGATGCCGAGCTGGGAATTGTTTGAGATTCAATCTCGCGAGTATCGCGACTCGGTGTTACTCCCGTCGGTCCATGCGCGGGTCGCAGTTGAGGCGGGTGTATCGCAGGGGTGGCACCGGTATGTGGGGGACCAGGGCAGCGTGATCGGGGTGGACCGGTTTGGCGCGTCGGCTCCCGGGCCTGTGGTCATGCACGAATATGGCTTCACTGTGGACAACGTATGCAAGCAGGTGCTGGTGTTACTCGAAAAGAAGACAGCCTAACTCTTGGCGATATGGCCAAGGGCACCGGCACGTACTGAAGTTGCCGCCGGGCATGGCGGGTGGGTGTTCAGCACCCCCTGGTTGGGATGTTGCGGGTGGCAGGCTAGGACGTGATCGACTCGGCTACCGCCACCCGAAGCAAGACAAGACGAAGCATTCGCGAGAGGTCATACCAATGGGATATGTCTTCAAAGCCGGAGATCATGTGAGCTGGAACTCGGAAGCGGGACACGTCCGGGGCACGATCAAGAAGAAGGTCACCTCTGCCATCAAGTTTAAGACCTATATCATCCACGCCTCCAAGGAGGAGCCGCAATATTTGATCAAGAGCGACAAAACCGACCACATGGCCATGTACAAAGGTGCGGCGCTCACCAAGATCAGCCATTGCACACGCCTACTCCGAAAGGGGTCGAACACGAAGGATGAATAATGCGTGAAGAATTATGATGAAGAGAGCTGATGAGGGACAACAAAGAGTGCGGAAGGTAGACCCCCGCCTATCGTGCTGACGAGTGGGCATCGCAACGTAAGCATGTCGGATCACAGCTGATCAATGCCTCTTGACGATCATTGTCCTGTTAGTCAGCGCTAGGTCGGACTGACGACTTACCAATGGATCACTCATCGGACCCCTGAAGGAGAGGTGGATGGAGCAGGAGTTGTTAGGATTTCCTCTCTGGCTTCGGATCAACCATTTCATCAACCTGTTCTGCATCTTTGTGTTGATGCGGAGCGGCGTGCAGATTCTTGCGGACCATCCGAAACTCTACTGGAACGATCACACCACGCCCGGGAGCGAATGGATCAAATTCGGCAAGAAAGTGATGCCGACAGATCGCCTCTGGACCTCAATGGATGAGGCTGAGCACATCAACTCCCTCGTCGCCCTCCCCGGTGGCCACCATAATCTGGGGGCCTCACGGAACTGGCATTTTCTGATTGTCCCGGTGTGGGTTCTGAACGGCCTCAGCTATGTGACCTTGCTGGGTGTCACCGGCCAATGGCGCCGGCTGCTCCCCACCAGCTGGACGATTCTCCCCCAGGCCTGGGAGAGCCTCCTGACGTATGCCAGGTTTCAGATCCCGCCGGATAGCGCGTTTCACCCGTATGATCCCTTGCAACAACTCACCTATGCCGGGGTGGTTTTTTTTGTGGCTCCCCTGATGATCCTGACTGGACTCTGTATGTCGCCGGCACTCATCGCCCGCTACCCCTGGTATCCCGGACTCTTCGGCGGGCGCCAAGCCGCACGCAGTCTCCATTTTATCGGATTGATGACCTTGGTCGTCTATACGCTGGTGCATCTCACGTTGGTGGTCGTCGTGCACTTCCCCCAGGACATCAGTGACATGGTGGTGGGTTCCACCAGCCCGAATGTGGCGTTTGGCCTCTGGATCGCCTCGGTCGCATTGATCGGCGTCGTGCTTTTTCATATCTGGGCCACCATATATACGTTGCGCCATCAACGACGATTTCAAATCACCGCCACCGCCGTCATCGAACCACTCATCCGGGCTCTATTCGGACGCGTGCGGTCCCGGCAGCAGTACACCAAAGCAGAGATCTCGCCGTACTTTCGGGTGAATGGATACCCGCCCGAATCCGAGACCTATGTAAAACAGGCGGCGGCGCAATTTATCGAGTGGCGCCTGGTCATTAGTGGGCTGGTGGAAAGGCCGCTGGCGCTGTCACTGACAGACCTTCGTGCGCTCCCGAAGCAAGAGCAAATCACCAAACATAATTGCATTCAGGGCTGGTCAGCTGTGGCCGAATGGGGCGGGGTGAGGATGAGTACTATCCTGGACCTGTGCGGGCCCTTGCCAAAGGCACGGTATGTGGTCTTCCATGCGTTTCCTCAAGTGGAGTACGCCCCGCTCACGTATTACGAAATCTTGACACTCAAGGAGGTCCTCGACCCTCAAACTATTCTAGCGTATGAGATGAACTGGAATCCGCTGCCGATTCCGCATGGGGCTCCCTGCCGCCTGCGCATCGAAACGAAAACGGGATACAAGATGGTGAAGTATCTTCGTGTGATCGAGGTGGTCGACACATTTGCCACAATCGGGGAGGGGCAGGGAGGCTACAGAGAAGATCATCAGTATTATGACAAGGTGGCGGCGATCTGATGCCGTGTGTGGCGATGAGATTGCGAGCGGGGACTCACAGGAGTGTCGGTCTCCTTCCGTTGAGGGAACGCACCCACTGCCTGTCGTTCAGCAGGAGGTGGTCGTTGAAGCACACCTGAGCCTGCAATCAAGAGGAATTTGGAGACTAGGATCAGACTCAACGAGGGGATGGGCGATGAAAGTGGCACAACTGGAACGCAAGGAGACATGAAGATGAATGCCAATCCTTTGAAGATATTGGGAACATTCGGCCAATCTCTCTGGCTGGACTACATCCGACGCGATTTGATCACCAGCGGGCAGCTCCGACGTCTGATTGAGGAAGACGGCCTGCGAGGGATGACCTCGAACCCTTCTATCTTTGAGAAGGCGATCGTCGACAGCCATGAGTATGACGCGGACATTCGCACCATGGCCCTGGAGGGGAAAGGGGTGAACGCGATCTATGAAGCGCTCAGCCAGCGAGACGTGCAGAACGCCGCTGACGAGTTCCGTTCGGTGTATGACAAGACGGCCGGCAAGGATGGCTATGTCAGCCTGGAGGTCAACCCCCACCTGGCACATGACACGAAAGGCACCGTTGAGGAAGCGCGCCGATTGTGGAAGGCGCTGGCCCGGCCCAATGTCTTCATCAAGGTCCCGGCCACGAGCGAGGGGGTGTTGGCCATTCAGGAGCTCATCAGCGAAGGCATCAACGTCAACGTGACACTGCTCTTTGGGTTGCCGCGGTATCGCCATGTGGTAGAGGCATACCTCGCCGGCCTCGCCGCACGGGCGGCGCGCGGGAAGCCTCTGCAACATATAGCCTCGGTGGCCAGCTTCTTTGTGAGCCGTATCGATGGACTGGTGGATCCGTTGCTGGAGACAGTCATCGTGCAAGGCGGCGAGGCGGCAGGCCTCGCAAAAAAGGTGCGCGGACAAGTGGCTATTGCCAGCGCGAAAATGGCGTATCAAATCTACAAAAATATTTTCTGGAGCGGCAGGTTTAAGGAGCTGGCCGTTCAGGGGGCGCGTGTCCAGCGCCTGCTTTGGGCCAGTACCAGCACCAAGAACCCGGACGAGAGCGACGTGAAATACATGGAGGCCCTGATCGGACCGGACACGGTCAACACGGCACCTCTCGCAACTCTCGATGCGTACCGTGACCACGGCGATCCGAAAGCCCGCCTTGAACACGATGTCGAAGACGCTCGATTGGTGTTAGAGCGATTGTCGGAACTGGGCATCAACATCGAGCACGTGACGCAGCAGCTGGAAGATGAGGGCGTCGAGAAATTCAACAAGCCCTTTGACAAAATATTGCAGACCTTGGAGAGCACATGACCGTACAGGTGAGGAAAGAGGCGTGAACGTGAGTCCTTGCGCAGGGCAGCCAGCGGACCGCTCGAGACTGCTCAACATTATCTATACTCGTCACGACTTACTATACCGAGGTGCCTGACCCTTCGGTCTCATCGCAACGGGTGGCGTTCGGCACCTCAGAGCAACGTGGTTCCGTATTCGTCACGGCCTGCAACGCGTAGCATGTCCTCGCCGTCAGTCAGGCCATTGGCTCGAACCGCGAGCAGTCAGGGATCCCGGCCGAGCCAACACTGGAGGAAAATCTATGAGTCATCAATCACGTGTCACTCACCCGATCTTCAGCCTGCTACCTACGGAAATTGAGGGTTTTGATGCTCTGGCTGAGTTGGCCTTGGATCTGCGCTGGTCGTGGAATCATGCGACCGACGAAGTATGGCGGCAGCTTGATCCTGAACTCTGGGTGATCACGCATAACCCCTGGGTGGTCCTGCAGACGGTCTCGCGCGACCAAATCAAGCGCGTATTGGCCAATCCTGTTTTCCGCAAGAGCGTTGACAGTCTGGTACAGACTAGTCGGCACGCGGTGGAGGCACCCGCGTGGTTTCAGCACACCTACCCGCAATCTTCCCTGAGCTGTGTAGCGTATTTCAGCATGGAATTTATGTTGAGCGAAGCGTTGCCCATCTACTCGGGCGGGCTGGGTAATGTGGCCGGCGATCAGCTTAAAGCCACGAGTGATCTAGGCGTACCCGTTGTCGGTGTGGGACTGCTGTATCAGCAAGGCTATTTTCGCCAGGTGATCGACAAGGACGGTATACAACAGGCCCTCTTTCCGTATAACGACCCCGGACAGTTACCAATCACGCCGGTGCGGCAAGCGAACGGCGAATGGTTGCGATTGGAGGTTGCCTTACCGGGTTACTCGGTCTGGCTGCGCGCCTGGCAGGTCCAGGTCGGCCGAGTGACGCTGTATCTGCTGGACAGCAATGACGCGGCGAACTTCCCCGCCCATCGAGGGATTACCAGCGAGCTGTATGGCGGCGGGCCGGAGC
>Ga0157376_10003798_pt1 | contig 10443 bp, 8 predicted proteins | sample M45metaG_FD_121801 | JGI IMG/M metagenome (GOLD analysis project Ga0157376, IMG submission 121801) | Miscanthus rhizosphere microbial communities from Kellogg Biological Station, Michigan, USA - M4-5 metaG | ecosystem: Host-associated > Plants > Roots > Rhizosphere > Soil | place: USA: Michigan... | reverse complement strand
TACTGCTCGAGTTCGAGTCGATCCTCGGTGATGGCTGCATAGCGGCTATTGTGCGCCAAGTTTTTGGTCAGGATTGTCCCGGTCTCGATCAACGTTTTCGTCATGGTCTCCGCCTGCTGCTGAATAAAATACCAACTGAGTCCGCAGCACGCGGCAATAATGATCAGGCTGATGAACAACACCAGTTTGGTGCGAAGGCTGACAAATCCAATCGAAAGCATGGAGGGAGGCTCGCTGCGACGGGTCATGGCGCTCTCTCAATACAGTTCATCGGCGCGCCCCATCACATCAGGAGACAGTACGATCCCCAGATACTTTGCCGTCTTAAGATTGACGGACAGCCGGACTCTATCCGGCGACACCGCCGATGGCATGGTTCGGTCCGGGGATATCAGAAGTTTCTTGGCCATGACACCGGCCTGCCGACCGATATCTTCGGGATTGATGGAAAGGCCGGCTAGAGCGCCGTTTCGGACGAACTCCGTTGAGAATCCGATCACCGGCACATTGTGGTCGAGGGCCGTGCCTAATACGAATCGCATCGAGTCTTCCGTTAACACAGTGCTGTCCGGGACCAACCACAGTCCTTCGACGGTCGGCAGGAAGGCGCGGACGGCGGTAGGCATTTCTTTCTCGGCCTGGACGGGTCGCTCGATCAAATCGATTCCCAGGCGCTTCGCCACCCGACGCGCCTCCTCGATGAGCGGCAGAGTCTTCTGTGGATCGTAGACCACGCCTAGGCGTTTGAGTTTGGGAATCAAGGCACGAATGGTACTGAACTGCCGCTCGATAGGAATCCGCAGGCTGATCCCTGTGAAGTTGGCTCCTTGAAGGTCGTGCTTCTCCGGATCGAGCACCATGCAATAAATGACCGGCGCTTGTAGACGCTCCGCCTTGGCCGCGACGGCGGCTTTGAGACCGACGGCAATGACGACAGCGGCATCGGAGGCGCGAATCTTTTGTGCGAGTTTTTTGCCGCTTGCCGCATCGCCTTCCAAGTCGTATACGGTCAGCGTCGCCGTGGAGCCGACTTCCTCTTGTATGCCGGCAATGGCCTGATTGAAGACGGCGATGTCGGATGATTTGAGAATAGCTATTTCATGGGCTGCAAGCGGGCAGGGAAGGAGGAAGACGGTCAGAAGAATCGCGAACAGTAGCCACAAGGCGATGGCCGTGCGGATGGTGGGCCAAGAGGGACGTGTATGTGCGACGCTGGACTCGCGGACCACTTGCGCCTCATTTGACTGAGGATCTGAGGCGGCGCCGTCCACGTTATCGGTCGGCGGTACGCGTCAGCTCTGTAATATCCTGTGCGATGCCCGCGATCCGATAAATTGCGCCCGAGGCGTCCCGTATGGGAAAAGCCCTGTCACGAATCAAACGAACAGAACCATCCGGCCGGACGATTCGAAACTGCTCGGCATATTGACCGAGCGTCTGCTGTGTCATCACGGCCTGGCGCACCCGTTCTCGATCATCGGGATGAATGGAATCGAGCCAGGACTGAGGCCGTGCATAGAGGCTTTCACAAGAACGACCCCATACTTCCTCGTAGCCTGGACTGATATACAGCATGGCGTTTTTTTCGAGATTCGTCATCCAAAATACATCCCGAATGTGTTCGGTGACCTGACGAAACAGCTCTTCGCTTTCGCGCAAGGCATCCTCCATTCTCCTGCGCTCAGCGATATTTTTGAAGATGACGACCGCTCCTACCACCTTGCCATATTCGATAATGGGCGTGCTGCTATAGTCGACCGGAAAACAACTCCCATCTCGTCGCCAGAACGCCTCGTGATCGACTGCATACGCATTGCCTTCCTTGAGCGTGGCATGAATGGGACATTCTTTGGCGGGATAAGGCGTGCCGTCGGCTTTGGAATGATGTACCGTCTCGTGCATAGAACGTCCGATCAATTCTTCCGTACTCCAGCCTAACATATGCGCGGCCGCCGGATTCACAAATGTGGTCCGCCCGTGCGTATCGATCCCGTAGATCCCATCACCGGCCGAATTAAGAATCGCGTCCTGCAAGCTGGCCAATCGTAACTGTTCCGCCTGGACCTGCTCCATGTGTTTGCGTTCCGTGATTTCACGGATGATCCCGCAATAATAGGTTTGACTGCCGATTTTCCACGTTCCGAGCGAAAGCTCCAGGGGAATCTCGACCTCGTCCTTTCGCAACCCCTGCAATTCGATCGATTTTCCCATTATGCGAGATTCTCCGGTCAATCCAAATTGCCTCAATCCCCGCTCGTGCGCCTCGCGATAGCGGTCCGGCATAATCTTCGTCAGCGATTGGCCGATCATCTCTTGGTCGGTGTAGAAAAACATGCGCGCGGCCGCCTTGTTCCAAAATATGATGTTGCCTCGTTGGTCGGCAAGGATGATCGCATCGATCGCAGATTGCACGACCGATTGAAATCGATCTTCACTCTCGACCAGTGCGCTCTCGGCGGTTTCCACTCTGGTCGTCAACACTTTGACACCAATGGCGCGGCTCAGCGTGCCACGCAGTTGTTCGCGATTATACGGTTTGGTGAGAAGCGCAAAGGCGCCCTGTGCCACAGCGCCGGACGTTTTTTCTGATGTCGTATAGGCCGTCAACACAATGACCGGAAGCTTCGGGTCCTGATCGAGCAGCTTTCTTAACACGACGAGGCCGTCCAGATCGGGCAGGCCGAGGTCTAAAATGACGGCCGAGTAGGATTGCTCCCGCGAGCGTGCTAGCGCTTCCGATCCGGTCCCTGCCAGGTCCACTCGATACCCGTCATGCTCGAGAAAATCCAGTAAGGCTTGAGCGATATCCGGATCATCGTCCACGATGAGAATATCAGCCTTTGTCGCTGTGTCTCGGCCCTGCATACCCTGCCCTTCAAGCCGCGCCTTACTCCTCACCGATGCTGGAGGCGGCGATCCGTCTGTACCGGATCGTTGTTGTCGAGCCACAGACACCATCCTTCTTCACTGATCATGCGCATCGGTAATCGTCAACGGCTCAACCTAAGCAAGCGAATGCGCGAAACCCAAGCCCGGAAGGCGCACCTCATCTAGACACAGAAATGCTGTACCTTCCGAGGTCGGCCAGCTAAAGGTATCCTCGATAATGTTTCCGTCGTCTTGACGACTGTCTCTTCACTCCGTCGAGGTGTGTTGCCGCAGACTGTCGGCGTACTCCGTTCGGTCGCTATTTGGAGGACGCCCGCCTTTGAGATCTTCAAGTCGTTGAGGGAAGGGCTGCCCGTGCACTCGCTCAAGTTGGTCGAGAGAACACGTGAGGGCTTGCTCGAGCAGTTGCGCCAAGGTGAGGCCTTTCGTCCAATAGACCGTGTTTCGAGAGCGTTCCAACAGGTCGAGGGGCAGTGACACTGTCAACCGTTTCCGCTCCACCGCTTTTCGTCTGGACGTTTTTTGTGTGGGAGCCGTCGATGCGGACGGCATATGTTCCGACGATGATGTGGCCGAATGATCGGGCTCGTTCGAATGGTTGGTCGGAGCATAACAGGCGATCTCGCATAAGCCAGGTCTTGCCGGAGACATCACTGGTGAATTCAAGAGATCCTCCTTGCGTAGTGGTGAACCGTTATGCCGCTGTTCGCCGTTCAAAATGTTGCCGGCCCGACGCAGACTCGCCGGCAACTTCATCGGAACTATCACTGGCATCCGTGGCCTTGTCTTGGACCGATGCCATCACCATGATCCACAATAATGCAACGATGCTGATCAAGATGCCCCATGTCATTAATGCCCAGTCCATGCTGTCCTCCATCTTGGAGTGTTTCGTGTTCACTCATAGTAAAAGCAAGGCGGATGCCTGCACCCCATCCTCAAATCTCCCGTCATTGCCCTTGCAAGCCATTGAAGAAATTGAGTGAAAATCATTGTGAACGCGGTACGAATGTACGAACGGCGGCGAGGTTGAAGGACCGTATCGGTTTGAATACGTGCGCTTATCCTGTCCGATACAGTGGTACTGCAACTATTGAAGATAGAATCGTCTCGGTCGAGGAGTTATGCGGCACGGGTGAAGAAAGGCGGTAGAGGGTCTCCTAAGGAAGAGAATGATTGGCTGAGGTGGCCTGCGTTCGTTTGAGTCGATATTCTCCACCCCATTGACGAGCCGGAATATTCGATCTATTGCCTACCCTCGTGTACCACCAACGCCCGTGGGCGGCCATACGATCTTCGGACAGATCGACCTCGAAGCCACCCTCCCGATCGTTACCAGGTTGAATCCACACTCCCTCCCACCTTCCATCAGTGAGACGAGTCGTCGTGAAAGTGCCGTCTTGCCAGGTGTAGTTCCCGCTGCCGGATTTATCCAACACAGCATGGTAGGTTTTATCCGCTTCTTGAATTTCCCATTCGCCGCTCAGATCAACCGGTGCCTTCCGGACACTATGATCGTCGAGTGATTGTTGGTTCTGCGTCTCTACAAGTTGAACGGTGGGATCTCGCTCCAGCGATTCATGCCACTGCACGAGTAGCCATCGACCCTGGCGTCGTTCAAGCACACCGGATTCTCTAAACGGGAGAATTGTTTTGCTTTGCTTCAGACCCGTCCCCTCATAGCGAATGTAGTCGATGTCCATGGTATACCATGCCACATCTCCGTGCTCCCACACACGTAACTCTTTAATAGGTATCTCCAATCGGTTGACCGATTCAAACTCAATTCGCATGTCTTGAGCCAGATCGTTCCACCCCACGTATTTACGGCCACCGACGGTGTAGCCGACCATGTCCGCGTCTTTGGAGACGAGGGATTCGATGGTCTTCAGATCCCGATTCGCGTTGGCTTGAAACATTTTGCGCACCACGATGTCTGGAGTCTCCGGCACTGACATTGTGCTGCACCCGCCAAGAATGCACAGAACCATCACCGAACTATAAAGAGTGGACGCAACAGGAGCGCAAATAGGTCGCATGAAGATATCCTTTACAGATCGTACAAATGAGCCACAACCTCGATGTGCAGAAGAATAGTCGAATCAGCCGGGAATCAACAGGAGGGATTGCGCGACCTATTCTCGTCGGAGCGTTCTACTATGAGAGGAATTTTTTTGTCAATCAGCACCAAGGAGAGTGCAGATCATTTCGTTGCATAGGTGAATCAATGGTTATGATTCGGTCGGCTCTCATGATCGATATCGAGCAGATCGATTTGCTTGAGAAGATAGGTGCGATGTTTTCGAAGCAAGACGTCATCGGGATTGGATTCCACGAGTTCAGAAATACAGGAAATCGCGTCATACCAAAGACCCGCTTCCGCATAGCGGGATACCGCCGCTTTGTCACAGACTAACGGGAGGCCAAGTGCACTGCCCTCATTGAAATCCACCCGCTCGATCATCCCTCCGGTCACAATGTCCTCCGACGGCTTTTCACCATCGACGACCAAACTGACGAACCATCGGTATTGCACCCCGGGAATGAGCGCGACTTCATAATCCTTTAGACGGATCTTCTGAATGCCTGCTTCACGAGGGTGAGACAGCATAACTTCAAAGGTAGGACGAACCGATTGCGCATCGATTAGAGTGAATCGCACGGGCAAAGAAGTCGGCTTCGAAAGATACCAGTAGAGAGCAGGATCTTTCTTGATCGTAAAGCCCACATGATCGGGAACTAGCGCGATGACCCCCGGCTCATTGTTCTTACCACCGCGGGTGCCGCCTTCGATCCGTGAGTGCGGCGCATTTTCTTTCGGCGGTTTATAAATCGGCGGAGACCCATTGAGCGCACGTAAGTGGTCGTCGACCGTATCTGCAGCGAATAGAGGAGCTGAAAACAGTGCAACCTGCGGAGTCACACAATAAGCGAACAGACAAAAAAAGAGAACACGATAACAAATCATCACGACGCAGTTGCCAAACGTTTAGTTGGGGGGCACCTGCTGGAGGTCCCACTTGGCCACCTCTTGCAATCCGATTTGCTGCAACAGCGACGCACGTTGGTTCCTTAATATCTGGTTATCAGGAGCGGCGACGATGAGATCTGAAATAGATGCGAACGCATCATACCAAAGTCCTTGTTCCGCGTAAAAGCGTACAGTATCTCCACGGAACGTAGGGAAATCAGAAATATTTAATACTTCGGCAGTCCGCTCTATCATGCCCCCCGACACAATATCGCGAGAAGGTGAGTCTATATCAAGAACCACTGTAAGGTACCAGCGGTACAGTACATTCGGCTCAAGCGAGACCCCCAAGTCCTTTAAGCTGATCGTTTGTATCCCGGATTCGGGGTGCGGACTAAGAATCGCATCTCGGATCACCTGTATGGAGCGGGTATCAACCAGCACGAACATCACGGGAGAAGAGATTGGTTTCGAGAGGTACCAATAGAGAACGGGTTGACGCACCATCGTTAGACCAACATGGTCCGGTACGAGCGGAAGGACAATCGGTCCGTTGTTGTCCAACGCGCGAGCCACGCCCTCTATGCGGGCTTTTGGCGACGGATGTAGACGTGGTTCATAGAGCGGCGGCGTCAGATCGACGCTTGCCGCTCGCGGTGCGCTGGCAAGCGAAAGATCCCCTGCAATGGCGCGCGGGGTCATCAATACAGATAGCCCTCCTATCATCACTCCGACCACCATTGCCATGCTCACGGTACACATTGGCCTCATCTCGTATTGTCTATGACATGTCATCATGGACCACCATTCTGCGTTCGATCAAATTCAGCCACATCGAGGAGACCGACCTTATCCAAGAGCGCCGCACGCTGTAGCCGTAACACACGATCCCGAGGATTGGCCGAAATCAGATCGGAAATGACCTGAACCGCGTCATACCACAGACCAGATTCGACGTACAGACAGAACACGTCCCGCAAATCCCGACAGGCTGTCCGACCTTCAACGATGGCCTGGTCATACGGAATGCGTTCGATAATGCCCATTGCGTGGATATCTTTCGAGGGCGATTCCGGATCCACCTTGAGGGACAGATGCCAACGATATTGGATCTCTGGTTCCAACTCCCTTTCGTAATCAGTCAATCGGATCGTTTGAATGCCGGCCTTGGTCGGGGATTTCAATCCCACTTCAAGCATGGGCTTGAGATGCCGCGGATCTTCCAGGGTAAATGTAATGTGGTAGGAGGTCGGCTGCGAGAGATACCAATAAAGCGCCGGCGATTTTTTCACCGTCTCACCGACATGATCGTATGGAGCAAGGACTCTTAAGACCGGCTCCCCTTCCTTTCCTCCACGAAAGCCACCATCTACCCGCCCTGTTATGGATGAATGGGGACGAGGCTTATAGATCGGCATGTACGGTTCGCTCGACGCTTGACCGCTCTGAATCTTGGTGTCAGTCGTAGCACCGTGCTCTTCCGAGAATGCGGGCACGAGATTCCACGAGCCAACGTTGAGCAGGAGAAGAATGCCTAACAGTAAATAATTCATGGCGCACCCATGAACAGTAAATGAATGAGGATCTGTCTTTTGTCGGGGATCATGCGTTCACCCTAGAGCCAATTGTTCAGCAAGAGAAAGGGGGACCAGTAGGCCGGATGATCATAGGCGCCGTCATGTAACATTTTCACCTGAGCCCTTTGAAGCGCGACGGCTTTCGAAATAGAGGCGTCGCTGAGCTGGCGATAAAATTCCTCGACCAACGTGGAGGAGGCCGTATCGTTAATCGACCAGAGCGTGGCCAAAGCGCTTCTTGCGCCTGCCTTGATCGCAACGCCGGCCAATCCGAGGGCCGCTCGGTCGTCTCCCATCGCCGTTTCGCATGCGCTCAACGTTAAGAGCTCGAGCGGATCTTGCCGAAACTTAAAGAGTCCCACATATTGATCCAGCCGTTCCATTGTCAGGCGGTCGTCATAGGTCAGAATGAATGACTGCGCGACATCTTTTTCAAATCTTCCATGAGAAGCGATGTGGAGCACGGAGATGCGTTGCTCCTTTAACTCCTTTTCAAAAGCGGGAACAACAAACTGCCGATTTATCAGCTGATCGCCGCCATACAGGCGTTTGATGGTCAAAAGCTCCATGGATACATGCGGTAACGGAGGGAATCCTTGTGTGGCTTCGCTCAAGCCGCTTGACAGAAATCTGATCTTTCCTCGGTTGATCGGGTGTGGGTCGGTTAAGTTCATTCCAGGGGTGCTGGCGACGGCAAATTTGCTGATGAGGAATTCTTTGCCGTCATGGAGCGCCGCCATAGGAATCGTGCGGAGCGGACCGTCCGGAACAAACACAAGCGTATTGATTTTGGCAGCAGCCAGATCAGGTTCCAGCGAGCGCACCAGCCAGTCGTACAGTTGTTGGGCATTCATCAGATACTCGCGTGAGGTGCGCGTCTCCAATCGTCTGCGGAATGTCCGCACTTCTTGGGTTAATTGGGCCGAAGTGACTGGAATCGATACACGCTTTAAGCCGGTGGGTAAGCTCACGAGCAGCTCGGTACGATCGGCAAATACAATCGGATAGAGGATGGCCGTTGTCGGGGAAACCGCTTCCAACGAAGTAATCTTGGATTGTGCCGCGTCGACGCATTGGTCATGGAAATAGTCACGGAGTTCAGCGACCTTCGAGGCTTCGATGGCGTCGCGGGCGGCTTTCAGATAGCCCTGTGTCTCCGCCCCATCGCCCATGAGTGCCGCTCTGTTCAGAAGCAGGTCGGCATACTCCACATACAAGGGGCGCACAGACTCTTGCCCTGATGTACTAGGCCCTTGCGCGACCAGAGCGACCTCGACGCGTATCGGCTCGAGGGTGTGAATCGCGATGCGATAAGCGGTCAGCGCCTCATCGAGTCTGTTGAGAGAAGCCAGGATACGACCGGTCTGCCACTGCCAGCGATACAGAGACTCCGGCGCGTTTACGGATTGGGCTGTGAAGACCGCCTGCCGCGAGAGCGACAAGGCCTCGTCATACCGGTGTTCCGTCTCATACAGATGACCGAGGTGGCCGAGAGCATACGATTGTGTACGCGCGTCCCCAATTTGCTGACTGATCGAGACGGCATCAGTCAAAGCGGCGACCGCTCGCAGGAGCAATTCATCGCTATTCGCCTCCATGTCAGTGCGGAGATCGGCATACGCGAGGCCAATATTTACCAAGGCGTGCGCCTTATCGAAGGAGGGAGGAAAATTGCCGACCTCGTCGTGCGCGGTCTCGAGCAATCCCCTGACCTCATCGGGTCGTTTGAGCTGCAATCCCACGACAGCAGCATTGATTCGTGCCCTGACCGCGAGGGCGGGTTGTCCGGCCGTATGAGCCAGCGAAGCGCTTTCGGTGTAGGCAGCAAACGCGTCCTTGAACCTGGATTGGGAGGCTCGCAGGATGCCCAGATCGTTTAGCACCGCGGCCTTGAGGGCAGGACTATCCTGCGCTCGCGCCAGTTCGAGCGCTTGATCGAGATACGAGGCGGCGGCGTCCAGTTGCCTCATGGCCAGATAGGTCCGGCCAAGGCCTTCCAAGACGGTCGCGAGCCACATCTGGTCACCGATTTGATGAGCAAGGCTGAGCGCCAGGTCGAGGTGCTGCAGCGCCGCGCGCAATTGTCCCAGGGCCTGAGCCGCTTGAGCCGCCTGTACCAGTGCTTCGCTCTGTTGCTTGATCTGCCCGTTGCGACCGTAGAGTTCGGCCGCTGCTTTCCAGGCCGCCAGAGCTTGATCGAAGGCGCCACGCCGAAACGCTCGCGCGCCCTGGTCCATTACAGTTTCAGGGGAACTGCTGAGCGGTGGAACGGCCAAAATAGAGGGAGCCATCACGGCGACAAATGTAATGGCGACGACGAAGACGACGATCGAATCTTTCACTGCACGAAAAGTCATGGCTGCGAATTCCTTGCGCCCGTTAAAATAAATTCACCACGATACCCAAGTGGACGCCATGATCTTGAATGGTATTGCCGACCTTAGGAACAGGATTCAGCTTTTGGCCCCAATACACCTCGAAAGCGGCGCGATCCTTGGGCAGAATATTCCAGCGGAGCCCGACGCCGACGCTGGCAAGTGTATCGGGAAGGTTGGCATTGGGTGCGGTCGCAAAGGCGCGGTTTTGGCCCAAGTTCCATCCGTGCCCGACATCGACAAACTGCGCGAACTGCACCATGGGTTCACCGCTGGCCCAACGTATCAACGGAAACCGCGACTCCACCGACGCCAAGAAAGCGTTGTCGCGCAGCAATGTGACTTCACGATAGCCCCGAACGCTAAAACGGCCTCCCACCGCCACCTGCTCTTGTGGAAGCATGGGAGAATTTGTAACTTGGAGGTCCATGCGTCCGAAGAGCTGCAAACCAAAGAGCTTCTCTCCAAACTGTTTGATCGCTTGCGCCTGACCGAGCCATGAGAAGAACTGTCCGTCCGGTGTCGCACTGTCGGAATTAATCGTCGCGCCGAGCACATTGAGACCCACGCTGAACCGTGAGCTTACGGCAACGACCGTATCCAGGGTCCGATGCGTCCATTCTTGGGCAAG
>Ga0157376_10003797_pt1 | contig 10444 bp, 8 predicted proteins | sample M45metaG_FD_121801 | JGI IMG/M metagenome (GOLD analysis project Ga0157376, IMG submission 121801) | Miscanthus rhizosphere microbial communities from Kellogg Biological Station, Michigan, USA - M4-5 metaG | ecosystem: Host-associated > Plants > Roots > Rhizosphere > Soil | place: USA: Michigan... | reverse complement strand
GTCTCCCCGCTCTGCGAGATCGCTATAATTACATCCCCGGGATGGATTACGGGATTGCGATAACGAAACTCCGAGGCATATTCCACCTCGACGGGGATGCGGCACAATTCCTCGAATACATATTCCGCGACGAGACCCGCATGCCAGCTGGTACCGCAGGCGATCATGATGATCCGGTTGGCCTTCGTCAGCCGGTCGATATTCTGCTGGATCCCCGCCATCGTGATCGTGCCTTTGGTCGCATCGAGCCGGCCCCGCAAACAGTCGAAGATGGTATCCGGCTGCTCGAAGATCTCCTTCAGCATAAAATGGTCATAGCCGCCTTTCTCGATCGCCGCCATTTCCAGATCCAGTTTTTGAATGAACGGCGTGATCTTCTCATTTCCCAGATTCTTTAAGATCAATTCATCCGCCTTCAGGATCGCCAGCTCGTAGTCATTGACGTAGACGACTTCCTTGGTGTACTCGATGATCGGCGACGCATCTGAAGCCAGGAAATGCTCGCCCTTTCCGATGCCGATCACCAGCGGGCTTCCTTTCCGGGCCGCGATCATCGTGTCCGGGTGATCCTTGTCCAGCAACACGATCACATAGGCTCCGACCACCCGTTTCAGCGCGATCCGGACAGCCTCTTCCAGTCCGCACTGGTTATTCTTTTGAATGTCTTCGATAAAATTCAGCAACACCTCCGTATCCGTATCGCTGGTAAAATGATAACCCTTCCGCATCAGCTCCTGTTTGAGCTGGGTGTAGTTTTCGATGATGCCGTTGTGGATCATCGCCAGCCTTCCACTCGCCGACGAGTGGGGGTGCGCGTTGCGATCATTGGGCTCGCCGTGCGTTGCCCATCGGGTATGCCCCATCCCCGCATGCGCATGCAGGTCCCGGCCGACCAGGCTGTCTTCCAGCTCGGCCACCTTGCCCTTTTTCTTATAGACCCGTAGATCATTGTTCAGCAAGGCCACCCCACTACTGTCGTAGCCCCGATACTCAAGTCTTTTTAATCCCTTCAGGATAATTGGATAAGCTTCCCGTGGTCCGATATAAGCAACAATGCCGCACATAATTGCAAAATTTTAGCAATACTACTTAAAAAAAGAACCCCGTCCAAAGGACGGGGCAACTTGATTAAGTGTACAATGAACGGTTATTGGCTTATTTGGCCTTCCAATATCCATCGATCCACACCCACTCGTCATTCATATATTTCCAGTGGGCTTTCACCCAAACCTTGTCCCCATCGTTCGACGCCGTAGAGCCATACTCATACGAAGAGGGATGGTTATTGGTGCCCGGCCGGTTCTGCAGCGAGTCGGGATTGGAATAGTTGTAGTTATTGTCGTTGTAATTGTTGTTCCTCTGCTGCCGCGGTTGCTGACGCTGGTCGTAACCCCCCTCATCGTAGGGGTCTGCCGGCGCATCATCCGGATCATAATAATAGCCGGGCGGCGCATAGTTCGGGTTGTTATAATAATAAGGGTACCCATAAGGATAACCATAGCCGTACCCGTAGGGATAACCATAACCATAATAAGGCCAACCCCAACCGAACCCAAGGCCGAGACCTAAGCCCCAACCCCAGCCGCCATAATAACCCCGGCCATAGCCATATCCACCGCGATACCCGCCATAATAACCTCTATATCCGCTGCCATAGTAGCCATGGTAACCGCCGGCATAACCCCGGCCGCCATAACCCGCATAGCCGCCACGATACCCGGCTCCATACCGGATATTGGCACCGCTATAGACCCGGCCGCCTGAGACGCTGGTCCCGGGCCGCGAAAACCCGGTCACCCCGCGGGCGCCACCGGAAAAGCTTCTGCCGCCGCCGGAAAAGCTCCGGCTAAATCCGCCGCCACCGGAAAAGCTCCGTCCGCCGCCACCGCCACCCGAAAAGGATCTGCCCCCACCGGAGAAACCCCTCCCGCCGCCGGAAAAACCGCCGCGGCCGCCTCCACGCTGCGAGTAACCCGGTAATCCGGCTACCAGCAACAGGGCTGCAAACAATACTATTTTAAGCTGTTTCATAAACTACGTTTAATACACGCTTTAGAAGCAAAAGCGATTGCATAGTTTAATTTACGACAAAAAAACAGTTGGAAAAAGGATGTTAACCAATGCGCGCACTTCATTAACAAACAAGGTGTTATAAAAGCACCAAAAACGCAACGGAAAAGTATATCACAAGCCCTGTCACGTCCACCAGCGTCGCCACAAAAGGCGCAGAGGAGGTAGCCGGGTCGGCGCCGAACTTCTTCAGGATGATCGGCAGCATACTGCCCGCGATCGTCCCCCAAAGAACCACCCCTATAAGGGATAGCCCGACCGTACTGCCTACAAGAAAGGTATGTTCGCCATAGGTATGAAAGATCTGGTTCCAGATAACGACCCGGGTGAACCCGATGACCCCAAGCACAATCCCCAGCAACATGCCCGAAAGCAACTCCCGCCGGATCACCCGCCACCAATCAGTCACCGTTATCTCCCCCAGCGCCATCGCCTGGATGATCAGGGTGGAGGCCTGGCTGCCGCTATTACCCCCGCTGGAAATGATCAGCGGAACAAACAATGCCAACACCACATACTTGGCTATCTCGTCCTCGAAATATCCCATGGCCGTCGCGGTAAGCATTTCACTCAGGAAAAGCACCACCAGCCAGACGACCCGCTTTTTGAAAAGCTTCAGCAGCGGGATCTCGAGGTAAGGCTCATCCAATGCCTCGGTACCCCCGATTTTGGTGATATCTTCGGCCGATTCTTCCTGCGTGATCCACAACACATCATCGATGGTCACGATCCCCAGCAGGATATTGCTATTGTCCAACACGGGCAGGGCCACCCGGTTGTTCATTTTGAACGCCTCGCTGGCCATTTCCTGGTCGTCGTTGACATTCAAGGCGATATAGCGATAATCAATAACGTCTTTGATCTCTTTTTCCGGATGGGCCAGGATGATCTCCCGGATGCGGACGTCATCGATGAACACCCCCTTGTCGTCGACCACATAGATCACATCTATCGTCTCACTGTCCCTGCCCACCTCCCGGATATGATCGATTACCTCGCGCACCGTCCAGTCCATCTGCACCGCGATATAATCCGGGGTCATGAGCCGACCAACGCTCCCCTCCGGATAACCCAGCAGCGAAAGCGTGATCTTCCGTTCTTCCGGGTCGAGGGTCTTGATCAATTCCTTTACCACCTCACTCGGCAGCTCTTCCAGGAAGGAGGTCCGGTCGTCCGCCGAAAGATCATTCAACAGTTCGGCCGTCTTGAAGGCGGGCAGGTCCTGGATGATCCTTTTCTGCGTAGGCACATCCAGGATCTTGAACGTACTCGACGCCCGGTGGATACTCAGGTGACCGATGATCTGGCTCTCATAATCGGGAAACTCATAGATCAGGTCTGCGACATCGCTGATGTTCTGATTATTTAGAAATTCCCTTATATGAAGCACGTCCTCCGACTGGATCACTTCCTTGAATTGGTCCTTTAGATCATTATTTTCCGCTTCTGACGACATGGGCCTCAAACCTACGTAAAAATGTTAAATTGCCCGCATGATCTTACCATCGCTGTTCATAGGGCCGACATCCGAAATGGGCAGGGGGGTATTCACATCCGATGATATCACCAAGGATACGATCATCGAAATATCACCCGTGATCGTCATGACCGGGGCCGAGCGGAAGCTTCTCGACCAAACGTTATTACATGATTATATCTTCGAGTGGGGAGACCATCGCGAAAACTGCTGCATGGCACTCGGCTATATCCCCCTCTACAATCATTCTTACAAGTCCAACTGTGAATACGAAATGGATTTTGAGCAACAGCTGATCACCATCAGAACGGTCCGGTTCATAAAAGCGGGTGAGGAAATATTCATCAATTACAATGGTGACTGGAATAATAAGACCCCGGTTTGGTTCGATCAGCCTCAATGATGCCGCTTCCCGCCCATATCAGGCGCCCACTTCAACCCAAAATTGATCCCCACACTGTTCATCTGTACGTGGCCGAAACCCAATTCCTTTGTGGGCAGCTTCATATACGGAGCGATCACCATCGACAAACTATTGCTCAACACGGTCTCCACACCGGCGGAGAGATTGATCGTCGCGAACAGGGTGGTGGACTTGATGCTGAGGTGATCCGTCGGGTTGCAATAGGTGAGATTACTGGATCCCCGCCGCCAATACAGATTGGCATTCTCACTCGTCATCAGGTAGGAACTGCTGCCGCCGCTGATGAAGAACATCGTGTTACCCGCAACGCTGAAATCATACCGGAGATTCAGCGGGATCTCCATCATATAAAAAGAACCTTTTACAAAATCGACAGCACCAAAGATGCCTGCACCCTGGTAGAACCCGGGCGGCGCATGGTAATCCTGGCTGCGCGCCGCATAATTCTTTCGCGTGGCGAGGATACCCGAACTCAAATAAAATCGCGGTAAAATCTGATAGTCTACCGTCAGGCCGAAGCTGCTGCCGGCCCTGTCGCCCGCCAACGAATTGACCGATGCAAAATCCGGTGCGACCATGAGTCCGAACTGCCAGTCCCGATTGTGTTTGTTGTAAGGGTTTTTTCCCTTGATCAAGGCGGTCAGCGTGGATTTGGAGTTGAAGGACCGTAGCGCGCTATCGCTGATCATTTTTCTCTTGCCGAGCGAGTGTGGACCCTGCACAAGCGAAAGCGTCAGCTCCCGCTCCTTTGCCGCCGGCGGAACAGTTGCCGCACCGACCACATCTTTATCCTTGGACCCTGCCGCGCCATTCCTGCCACCGGACCGCCCATTCCGCCCATGCCCCGCATTGAGTGGCGCCGCAACGGCGATCGTATTATTATCTCCGGTACTGGTTCCTTTATCCGTCGACCCCGTCCCTCCTTCTCCTTTTCCTCTTCCCGCAACCGGAGCCCCCACTCTGCCTGTGGCGCCATTCCCCGCAAACCCATTCCTGCCGGCATTAGCCCGATCGCTTCCCCGCGTCCCCGACGTTCCATTCGCAGCCGTTCCATTCGTAGCCCCATTCCCACTGGCAACACTGCCCGACGGAACTCCCCCATTCGCCGAAGTTCCACCATCCGCCCCCTGTCCTTGCCCAACACCGGCTTTTCCGGCATCCTTAATTCCGGTGTTCCCGACACCCCGGGCGCCACCGGCCGTGCTCGCGCCACCGGCCGCACTTGCGCCATTGGCCGTGTTCGCGCCACCGGCGCCTCCATTCTTCACGACGCCATCCGGCATAACAAGTTCAGTATTGGTCTCAGGTGTAGAAGTAGTCTTATCGGCGGAATCGGAATTTTGAGGTTGAACGGAAGTTTTTTGGGTCGGGCTCTTTACTATCTTACCAGGACTACTCCCCGAGGAAGAACCCTGCCTGACCAGGTAATACGTCACACCCATCAAAAACAACAGGGCGGGCGCATAATAGAAAGGAAAGCGCCGGATATGACGGATCGGATTCCAGCCCGGTCGGCCGAACTCCTGCGTCATCCGCACTTCCAGCCGGTCCCAGGAACGCGGACCCAGGACATCCCCAGGTTCGTATTCCTCGGCCGCCTCCTTGCTGAAGCGGTCCAACTCCTTATCGGATAGGTTCAACATAAGCTTTCTGGTCAGTTTTTTTTGTTAGGATCTTTCGTAGGTTCTCTCTTGCTTTCGATAAATTGGATTTGGAAGAACCGACGGAAATCTCGAGATGCTTTGCGATCTCCTCATGCGTCAACCCCTCGATGACAAATAGATTGAATACAGTTCGATACGCCGGCGACAACTGTCTGATCGCCTCGATGATCTCCTTATAAGATAGGATATCGATCCCCGTCTCCTGCTTGTCGGCAATATTCTCCGCATCCTCTGACAACATCTGCCCATTGACATACGAAGCATTCTTCCGGTAATGATCGATACTGGTATTGACAAGGATCCGCTTGAACCACCCCTTCAGCGACGCAAGCACATCCGCATGGCGCGTCTCCTCGAACTGATGAATATTTTTGAAAAGCTTGATAAATCCTTCGTTCATGATCTCTTCTACTTGTTCAAGGTTGTTTTGATACCGGTAACAAATTTTAACAGCATAATCCCTGAGCAGATTGTATAGCTCTTTCTGGCTTGCACGGTCATTCTGACGGCAACCGGCAATTAAAGCGTGTATTTGCGTGTTTCCTGCAATCAATTCGGATGTGCGATATTTAAGTGGTAGATAAGAACGCACAACTTAGTTTTCCTAATTGGCATTATACGTAAAGGAAATGTTAATGGTTGCTTTCCTGAGGCCAATCGATGAAATCCATCGGTGAATACGCACTCACCAATATACCCTGTTGAAAAACAATAACTTACCGTGGAAGCCCTGTGCACGTAACAGCCAGGTCGGCCTGCAGAAAAAGCTGTGCCTGAATGGTTTTTTCACCCGCCAGCAACCCGATCAGCCTGAGCTGTTTCAACTCCCCCGTCGTATACAGATTGGGCATGATGACCCGGTTGAGCTGCGCATTCAGCGAAGGCATATTCGTCTTCAGCAACGCCGCGAGGTCCAGCACGCTGTTCCCCTGCAAGGTGCGCTTGATCTTCCCGCGAAGCAACGCCCTCGCCATCTTTACCAGGATCTCATGACTCTCCACCGCATACGTGATATCCGGAACGCTCAATGTCTGCTTTGCCGTATCCAGCACCGGCGTTCCCCGCAAAAAGACCCGGCCCGAATGACTTCCGCCGAAATCGATCCGCAACTCGATCTTGTGCCCGCCAATCCCGCGCACCGCCACTTCCTTGACGATAACCGTCTTGTCCTTATACTCAAAGGACTTGCCATGCAACGAATCATTCAACAGCTTGCTGATAAAGGAATATTCATAATTGGCCGGCAGATAGAGCGTTACCCCGCTGCGGTTGGCGCCGGGATGCAGCGGCGGCAAGGGTGGGGGAGCCCCGTTCCGGGCATCGGAACTCAACTCCGGCCGACAGGAGATGCCAAGACTCACCGCGAAGGTATCGCGCACGTAATTCAACGTACCCACCCGCACGGCCACAGGATTGATGATGAGATAGCCGTACGGACCGATCGGCGTTTTCTGCCAGGCGCGGGCTGCTGTCTGCCGCAAAAAACTGGCGACATCCTTCTTCCCTGCCGCAGCGTCGAAGCTTTTACAAAAATAGACGATACTGCTCCGGATGCTGTCGGCGATGGTCTGTGTCATATCCACCGAAAAGATGGACATATTGCATGGATCCAGCGCCTTCACCTGGTCGACCACAGAACTGGTCCGGAGATGATAATCGGGTTGAAAATTGATCAGCGAGCTAAAGGCGATATCCACCCGGCGCATCGGCTCCCGGTCAAACCCGCAATACCCCATGACCCAGGGACTGACGGGCTTCCCCATCGCGCAAAGACTCTTTCCCCCGGCCACCTGGTAATTGCCCTGCATTGCGATACTCACCCGGTTGTTGGTGCAACGCAGGATAAAACCGCTGCGCACAAAACGATATTTATATTTGAAATCACAGGTAGGCTGCAAATAGTTTGGCCAACCCGGCGAGAGGAACTCTCTTGGAAAGATGGAATCCGCCGCGAGCAGCAGCGGCTGGCCGGCGATCTTCACCGGCAGGTCGATCTCCGATGGGGGCAGTGCGGGAAGCGTGTCTTCCAGTGTCACGGCTACCGGCGATGGGATCGGCGGGGTCGGCGTACTTATCTTCTTCGAAGGTCCGCAGGCGGAAAACACCGCCATCACGAGCAGAAGTAAAGGAACAAAGCGCATCGCCCTAAATTACTTTTTTCTGGGTTTTTCAGCAGAGATTTTAGTGTTATCAATTACATCCAGCAACCCACCCGAAAAGAACTTGTCTTCCGTCAATTGCCAGAACATCACACCTCCCAGCTTCTTCCGCAGCGCGTACTCGGTCTTCAACCGGATCGACGTCGTATCGTCGAACGTCGCAAAGATCTGGTCTTTCGCATTGTACTTGTAGGGCGCCTGGGCAACCGGGTCCCAATGGTATACAAAGCCGCTGTCAGCCGAAAGCCGCGTATCCTGATCCCGGTAGGGAACCCCTCTGTAGAAACGGCAGGGCTGGTAAAGCCCGTTGTTGATGCTGTCGACACCCTGGAAAAGCCGGGCATAGAACGCCATTCCGATGACCACCTTCTTCAGGGGAACCCCCGCCGCCTCGAAAAAGCGCACGGCATTATCCACCGATTCCACCTGCTGGGACGTGGAATAAAGCCCGGTGTGGTGTCCCGTCATGGTACTATAACCATTGACAAGATCATAGGACATCAGGTTGATATAGTCGACGAGCGGCGCCACGGACGCCCAGTCGATGGAGGTCTTTAGATACGTGGTAAAGCCGCCGGCCGCAAAACTGATCTCCGCCTTTTTGTCGAGTGTCTTGCGCAACTCGCGAACAAGGGCGGTGAAATTATCCTTGTCCTGGGGAGTATAGGGATAGCCGGGGACATTCTCCAGTGCAGGGTATTCCCAGTCCAGATCGATCCCGTCGGTATGAAAATAATCGCTCATCTGCCGCGTGCTGCGCGCGAACTCCTTCCTCCCGCTGTCCGTGGCGAAAACATCCGTACAGGTCTTGCAACCACCCCAGCCGCCAAGCGAAAGAATAACCTTCAATCCGGGATGCCCCTGCTTCAGCGCGACAAGCTTCTCTATCGTAGCGGTATCCCTGGCATTATTGGCGTCGAGCCGGTTGCCTTGCAGATGACAGAAGCTAAAAATGACATGGGTCAGCTTTTGAGTAGGAAAACTATCCACGCCCGTGGGCCGCCCTGCATAATAACCGATCACCGCCAGTCGCTGCGCATCCACGCTATAAAAGAAAACCACAAAGAAAAAAAGAAGAATGCCGGATCTTAGAGCCATAACAAAATTTTGCAGGCCGAATGTAATATATTTATTGAGCTAAAACTAAGTAAAATGGACCGCCGGAAATTTCTTGGAACTACCACCGCCGCGCTCGCCGCCGCTTCCTTCCCATTCACCCGCAGTGCCGCAAGCCGAAATGCACCGTTTACTCCCGGTTCGGCCACACTCACCGTCCAGCAGGTCATCGACGCCCTCCTCGCCGAAATACCCGGCGCGCCCTTTCCAAACACCGTCGACACGATCAAAACCGGCAACCCCAACACCCCTGTCAAAGGTATCGTCACCACCATGTTCGCCACCAACGAGATCATCGGCAAGACCATCGACCTGAAAGCCAATTTCATCATCGCCCACGAACCCACTTTTTACAACCACGCCGACGAAACAAAATGGCTAAGCGACGATCCCGTCTACAAATACAAACGCGACCTCCTCGATTCTCATGGTATCGTCGTCTGGCGCTTTCATGACGGCATCCACGCCCACAAACCCGATGGCGTCCGCATGGGTGTCCTCCAGGCCCTCGGCTGGGACAAATATTACAATGCAAACGACCCCTTTCTCATCCAATTGCCCGCCCCGACCCCCCTGGGCCAGGTACTGACCCACTGCAAAAAAAGCCTCGACATCGGCAAACTGAAATTCATCGGCGATCCAACCCAGGACTGCAAACGCATCGTCCTCTCCCCCGGCGCACCCGGCGGCCAGCGCCAGATCGCCAACATCCAAAAATATCAACCCGATTGCTTTATCACCGGCGAACTCAACGAATGGGAGACCAATGAATACGTCCGCGACGCCCGCATCCAGGGCCGCAAACTCTCCCTCATCGTCCTCGGCCATGCCGTCAGCGAAGAACCCGGCATGGAATGGCTTGTTCCGGTCCTGAAACAAAAAGCCCCCGGAATTCCAGTTACTCACCTTCCTTCCGGGGACCCCTTCATGACTATTTAGAATAGCTTATTTCGCAAATTCGGCGCGGATGACATTCAATGCTCCGCCTGCCTTGAACCAACCAATTTGTTGTCCATTATACGTGTGGTTCAACGTCACCTCATCCTTGCTGCCGTTCTTATGGTTCAACACCATCGTGAGCGACTTGCCGGGCGCAAAACTGGTCAGACCGACGATATCGATGCTGTCATCTTCCTGCACCTTATCATAGTCTTCCTTGTTCGCAAAGGTCAGCGCCAGCATTCCCTGTTTCTTCAGGTTCGTCTCATGGATCCGCGCAAAGCTCCGGACCACGATCGCCCGAACACCGAGGTGCCGCGGTTCCATCGCAGCATGTTCGCGGGAAGAACCTTCACCATAGTTCTCATCGCCGACGACAACACTTCCGATCCCCTTTGCCTTATAGGCGCGGGCCGTAGCGGGCACCGGACCATATTCACCGGTCAGCTCATTCTTCACGGAATCCGTCTTATCGTTGTAGAAGTTGATCGCGCCGATCAGCATGTTGTTCGAAATATTATCGAGGTGGCCGCGGAACTTCAACCAGGGACCCGCCATCGAGATATGATCGGTCGTGCACTTGCCCTTCGCTTTG
>Ga0157376_10003795_pt1 | contig 10446 bp, 12 predicted proteins | sample M45metaG_FD_121801 | JGI IMG/M metagenome (GOLD analysis project Ga0157376, IMG submission 121801) | Miscanthus rhizosphere microbial communities from Kellogg Biological Station, Michigan, USA - M4-5 metaG | ecosystem: Host-associated > Plants > Roots > Rhizosphere > Soil | place: USA: Michigan... | reverse complement strand
TCGGTGTCGGCGCCTTGTTCGGCGCCAGTGCGTATGCGCAAGTGCCGGCAGGCGCCATCGCGCAGTGCAAGGACGGGACCTACTTCACCGGCACTTCGCACAAGGGTGCCTGCAAGGGCCACCAGGGCGTGAAGGAATGGCTGGACAAGACAGCGAGCAGCACGAGCAGCAAGAGCACGGCCACGACGACCGATTCGACGGCGAGCAAGAAGACGAAGTCGAAGACTGCCGACACGACAGCTGCAGCAGCCGCGCCCGCGGCGACAGCGGCTGCCGCACCGGCAGCGGCACCAGCAGCGGCGCCAGCAGCGACAACGACGAAAAAGCCGCCGACCGCGGCAAGCACACCGACACCGCCGACTCCTGCGTCACAGATCCAGCAGAAGGCGGGCGGCGGTGCGGGCAAGGTGTGGGTCAATTCAAGTTCGAAGGTATACCACTGCCCGGGTGACGAGTGGTATGGCAAGACCAAGGAAGGCGAGTACATGACGGAAGCCGCGGCCAAGGCTGCCGGCAACCATGGCGCCCACGGCAAGGACTGCAGTACCTGACACGCCTGCTCATCTGAAGAGGAAAACGCCCGGCTTGCCGGGCGTTTTTTTTCGCAGTTTTCCGGCAGACGCGCTGTGTGCCGGAAGTAACGCACGCGCGGTTGCGACGCTTTTCCACCTTTGCGCATCGTATACATCCGACTTCCTGCACATGCGGACGCAGAAAGGATGCGGCAGGATGTAACTGAGCATGCTGCTTTCATCCTGGTTCTCTGGTGGCGGGCGTCGACGACGCCCGCGCTGAGGTTCCCATTTCGAATCGGAGGCTGTATGCAGATTTTTGACAATCGTGTTAATTCGGTTTTACTTGCCTTGCTGTTCGTGTTCGCCGCGATCGCGGCTGCTTCGGTGCAAGCGGCAGCGAGCGAAGAATTGAGCGGCCAATGGGTCGGCAACTCCGGCGTTGAAGGCGGTCGAAGTGGGGACAAGACCACGCTTTCGCTCGGCGCACCGGATGCGGATAACTCGAGCCTGCGTATCGAGGGACGTGCGGTGTGCACGCTGCGCGATGGCAGTTACAGCGTCGCCGCCGACGGTCAGTTGACGCTCCAGTTCAAGGGCGCGAACGGAACAGAAGCCTGCGAGCGCCTGGCGCGCGGCAAATTCACGCTGCGCCAGGATGCGCCGCGCAGGCTGAGCCTTGAGGCCTCCTATCCGGGTCCCGACGGGACGCCGAACCAGCGCTCCGGAGTCCTCAACCGTTATCCGTGACGCTTGCGGTGTCGCCGGCCGGCGCACCCGCCGGCGGGCTGCTCTGCCTCGATGCCGCAGGGCGCCGTCTGACGGCTGAGCCGATTTTCGTGCGTTGTGCAATCTGCAATCCCGCCGACGCGGAACGCTGGCATTTTGCACGGGGATTTCCGGAAAAATGGCGCCGTTACGTGCGTCCCTGGCTGAACAGTCGTGGCACGTTCATTGCGACGTGCCTGCGCAACATTCGGCAGAGGGACAGGGCATGGCTACCGTCATCGAACAGATTCCGGCGCGCAGCAAATATCTGACTGCGACATTTCGCACCGCCACGCGGCATTGCGCGCCCTTCAACGTCAGCACGCGCGAACCGGCTGCGGTCGAATACTGGTGCCGTCACTTCGACACGTCGCCGCAACGCCTGCTCGAGGCGGTGAGAAGGGTCGGCAGCAATCCCGACATCGTGCGCCTCGAACTGCGCGCCTTCTGAACTGCGCGCCTGCAAGGCACAGATACGGGACCGAAGACCGACCTGACGACAGCACTTACGGCATGCCCATGTCGCCGATTGTCGTGGATCCGGTTGCGACGACGCCGTGATGCTGATATTTGATCCGGCGCAGCTCCCGCGGTAGCTCACGGACGATCTTCGCCGCAGCAGTCCGGATTTCGGGAAGCGCCGTACATTCCCAAAGCGCGCCGCGCAGGAGCGTGCCCAGCGCCCGGACACCGGGAAGTGCACGCCCATCGGCGCGCAGCAAGACTCCATTCGCGTCCGAATCCAGGCCAAGGCCAAGTTCGTCGATGCGAACGAATCCGCCTTTGAGCATATGGCGGAGCAGCCGATGTGGCGTCGCCTCGGTCAATGGCTGGAACCCGGTGGTTTGCACGACCAGATCTGCGTTGAGGTTGCGAATCTCGCCGCTGCCTCGATGGCGATAGGTGATGATGACGGACCTGTCGTCCTCGACACGCCGAATTCGACCTGCCAGCAATTCAAGCCGACCGCTCGCCTGCAGTTGCCCGATCGCTTCGGCCGCGGCCGGTGCCATGCGATGCCGCGCAAGCTCCCAGGCCCAGCGCACGTGACGCAGGAAGCGGGCACGTTCGTCGACGCTGAGCGATTGCCACAACTCGACGTTTGCCGAGCGCAGGCCATCGATCACGGCACGCCAGTCCGGCGCATCCTCGATGGCCTCGCGCAGCGTGCGCATGCGTTGCCGGATCGACGGCTGGGCTCGCAGCGTTTCCAGCAGATCGGATTGCAAATCATAAGGCGCTGCAGGGTCGCAACTGTGATTTCCCGGAAGCCGGCCGTGACGTGAGATCGAGACGATGTGCGCCTCCGGCCAGCGCTGCGCCGCCTTGAGGATGATGTCCGTACCAGTCAGACCCGCGCCGATTATCACCAGCGTCCGCGGCGCCTCGATCGATCGAAGGCGCGTCCACGGATCAAGGAGGTAGCGGCCGCTGGCGATCGCGCTGCCTTCGACATACGGCAGCGGCAGCGCCGGTGGTGAGCCAAGCGCCAGCACGACTCCATCAACTTCGATTTCGAGGCCGTCGTCGGTCTTGATCCGATGTCCGGGTTTGCCGTCGCCGGACCGCAACTGGGCTGCTTCGACGGGCAACACTTCGAGCGAACATCCCGCGGCGTGCAGCATGCGCAGCTGTTCGATGGTTTGCTCGACATAGTCACCGAACAAAGACCGCGACAGGAACTCGCTGGCCTTCGCCGTCGGGGCGAGCGCCTGGGCGTAACGGGCGAATCCGCTGACGTCATCCGCGAAAAGGCCCATGTTCGCCGCGCGCACATTGAGCAAGTGCTGGTCGCACCCGGTCGAATAGGCCACACCGCGGCCGATCGTCGACATCCGACCGGCGAGCCAGATCAGTGACACTTCGCGCCTGTCGCTGCGGCGCAAGAACTCGCCAACGACGGCTGCGCCTGCTGCTCCACCACCGATGATCGCGATGCGTTCCATGGTGCTCCCGAGTCGTTTCCGCAACTGGTCGCCATCGCACCATCTGGGAGGTTAGAAACTCGCTAAATGTCGCACGTTCGCTTATGAGCGTTCGTCCTGAGGATATGGGCTTGACAAGAAATGGGCGGTAAGCATTCGGAGCGCGCGCGATTCAGGCAGGAAACCTGATATTTCCGCAGGTGCCGAAGTGCCGGTCGGCATTCGCCACAAGCCATTTGCAATCCTTAACTTGCCAGCGTCCTGGCACCGGCGTAGCGTCAGGCGTTCGGCCAGTCCACTGAGGATCTCAGAATGAAGGCCATCCTGCCGGTTGCGCTCTCCGCGCTCTGCGTTTTCCCGGTGTCGCAAGCGATGGAGCATCTCTTCGCTGTCGCGGACGCTGACTTGTTCACGCCAGCCGCTACGCAATTGCGAGCGCAGCTGTCGTCGCCGGGCAATTACGCCGCCCTGAACTGAAAGTTGCCCGAGGATCGCAGCCATGACGAGTCAGACCAAACTGCTCAAGGGGCGCCAGTGGCGCGATTCAGTTGACCGCTATTCGGTCACCGGGCCAACAACTCCTGACTCGGATGACGTAGTGACAGTCGGTCTACGGCTGCTTTGGGAGCTTGACGCGCTTTTCTCTGTCGGGGCCCATACCCGTCTCGACGCAATTCCGGCGACCGACCGCAATAGACTGCATGCGGCTCTCAAGACCGCATTGGCGGAACTCGCCGCGACGCATCCGCGGAAGCACGGCGAGCGCTGACGTTCACGGCTTCAACCCGGGGCCGATCACTGCGGTCGGTTCCTGCGGTGGTTGCACGCGGTTGGGTATGCATGCTTTCACTGCCATCAGGGCACGTACATCCATCACGCACTTGAACGAATTGCTGCCAGCCCTCATGGAGTCTGAACCTCCACAGGAGCAAGTCGCATGAAACTCATGAGCAAGGTGCTGGCTGTCCTACTTATCGGACCTTTGACTGCCTGGGGTTCTACAGAATTGCTGCAGGGCCACGCCCTGCGGTGCTTCGCGATCGAAAAGCCGGACATCAATTGGGTCACCCAAGACGACGTCGCCGATGTCGAGAGGGTCATGAACCCTTCCGGACATGCCGTTCTGCGGCTACACCTCAAGCCTGAGGCTGCCGAGCGTGTGCGTGCCCTGACGGCTGCAAACGTGGGCAAGCTTGTCCGGTTCACCTGGGACGGGCAAACGGTATCCGATCTGAAGATTCAAGGCACGTTCGGCGAAAGGTTTGATTTGCCTGCGCCGCCGACGTAAGCACACCGTCGGGCTTCAGCGGCCCGTTGAGAGCCCAGTAGGAGAGTTCCTGCACGCCGCAGCGGCGATCTCCGATATCGCGCATATCGCCCAGGCCACATGCGCTCACTAGCGCCAAGCGTTAGTGGGAAGCCGAAGAAAAGCGCCGGTGTCAGGCGCGCTCTTTGCGACCCTTGAGAAATTCTGCGGCTGGAGAGTTTGCTACGAGATCGCTTGCACTGACGGTCCAAGAGCGCGATGCAAATCCATGCACTTTTCCTTCAAATGCGGTCTTTATGGCCAAGACCGTGGCAATGGAAGTAGCGGCATTTTTCTTTGTGAGCTTTTTTTCAAGCGTAGATAGAGGTGGCTTCCTCTGATGATCGTCAAGCTGGCCCGATCGAATAATTTTATGTTCGAGTACGTTATCGGGTTTTGCATGCGCGATCTCATCGCGGAAGATCATTAGCCAGCGAGCGAATTGCCAGGGCCTCTTGCCCAGATGGAAATCTATACGAAGTTGTTGGCAGATGAACTTCAACTTCTCCATGGGCCGAAGGCGTTCGTGCTCCTGCCAGTCGTCCTCAAATAGGCGCTCCAACATGGAATTGCACATGGCCTCTACCGCGAGCGCGCACGATACCAGTGCGACTAGGCAATCGTGTCGGGCGTCTACCGCCTGCTCATCGACGCACCGCTTTACCGCAAGCTGAGCAGTCTGGATTAGCAAGTGATGGGCTGAGAATCGCGTCTCTGCCGTCGCTGCGAGCAGCTTCTGATTTTCCATTGGAAGCTCCGGTGTCATGCTCACAGCGTTTTGCTGACAGGGTGCTGACATAAAAAAACCGGCACTGGGCCGGTTTCATGTAAGTGACTGATTTTATGGTCGGGGTGAGAGGATTCGAACCTCCGACTTCTACCTCCCGAAAGTAGCGCTCTACCAGGCTGAGCTACACCCCGATTCGGCCAAACTCCAGTCTGCGCAACGACTTGCACGGCGCAGCGCGGAAACGAGTCTGGCGAGCCGCGCATGATAATGGGCGCGGGCCGATCACGCAACCGGCTGAAGTAAAAGAGCGTAAACGGAAACCTTCTGCCTTGAACGGGATCAATGCTGCATGGGACGATCGATCCGTCTCCATCTCGTTTACGACTGGGAGGTCACGTGGGCGCCAATGGCACGATTTTGATGCTCTGGGGAATACTCGCCTTGACACCGCCTGTACTGGCCGCAGAGACGGCGACGGCGCTCGAAATGAACGCGGACGGCGAGATCCAGGTCGCGACCGACGGCACCGTCAGCGACTATCGCCTGCGCAGCGAGCTCCCGCCGATGGTGGCCGACCTCGTCGACAAGGATGTTCGTGGCTGGCGTTTTGAGCCGGTTCTCATCGAGGGAAGCCCCGTGGTCGCAAAGACGGCGATGCACCTTGCCTTGAAGGCAGAGCCTGCCGGCGACGACAGTTACAGGATCAAGATCGTCAACGTCATATTCGGCGCGCCGCGCCACCACGATCGGATCAAACAGCCGCACTATCCGGAGCAGGCAGTCCGCGCGCACCTAGGTGCCAAGGTGCTGCTGGCAATGCGGCTCGACGAAAACGGCAGGGTCACCGACGTGCAGCCGTATCAGACTAGCCTCGACGCTCGCGCCAACTCGGAAAACGATGCCGAACAATGGCGCAAGATGTTCGAAGAGGCCAGCGTGACTGCGGCGCATTCGTGGACCTATGATCTGTCGGAGACGCTCAACGGCAAGGCGATTGGAACGAACGTTATCGTTCCGGTCGTATTCTCCCTGGTCAACGTGCCGGGCTCTGCTCCGCAGCCGGGGCAGTGGAAAGCCTACGTGCCGGGACCTGTGCATCCTGCACCATGGATGACCGACCGCGCGTTCGCAGACCGCGATCTGTCCACCCTCCCGGGCGGCCAGTCGATTCCGCTCGACTCGCGTTTCCATCTGAAGAGCGACGTTGTCGGCAAGGCTCTGTAAGCGCGGGCTGTTTTGCGGATTGGGTGCGGACTTCGGCGGCGGGGGCGGCTAGGCGGCACGCCGCGCGTGGTAGTCTAGCGGGCCCTGCGGCCCGATAGACCGGCCGCGATTCTTCGAGGAATCCATGGCGTTGACTCAAGCCCGCACCATGCCTGGCGTGATGGAGCTGTTGCCGCTCGACCAGATCGCGTTCCAGGACCTGCTCGACACGATCCGGCGCAACTTCGAGCGCTTCGGCTTTCTGCCGATCGAAACGCCGGTCATGGAATTTTCCGACGTATTGCTGACCAAGCAGGGTGGGGAAACCGAACGCCAGGTGTACTTCGTGCAGTCGACCGGGGCGCTCGCCGCGTCCGACAATAGCGCGGGCGACAGACCCGAGTTGGCGCTGCGCTTCGACCTGACCGTGCCGCTGGCGCGCTACGTCGCCGAACACGAAAACCAGCTCACGTTTCCGTTCCGCCGTTACCAGATCCAGCGCGTCTATCGCGGCGAGCGCGCCCAGCGCGGCCGCTTCCGCGAGTTCTACCAGTGCGACATCGACGTGATCGGCAAGGATCATCTGTCGATCCGCTACGACGCCGAACTGCCGGCGGCGATCTACAGCGTGTTCCGCGATCTGAACATCGGACCGTTCACGATCTGGTTGAACAACCGCAAGATCATGCGCGGGTTTTTCGAGAGCCTCGGCATCGTCGATGCGGAAAAGCAGGCGCTGTCATTGCGCGAGGTCGACAAGCTCGACAAGCGCGGTGTCGACTACGTGCGCGACACTCTGATGGGCGAGGCGTTCGGCCTCTCCGCGGAAGCGGCGAAGCAGATTCTCGATTTCGTGCAGATCCGGTCGCGCGGGCATGCCGATGCGATCGCCAAACTAGATGCACTGGGCAACGGCTCGGCGACGTTCAATGCCGGCGTCGCCGAACTGCGCGAGGTGCTGGAGCTGATCAAGGCCTTCGGCGTGCCGGAAACGCACTACGCCATCAATCTGTCGATCGCGCGCGGCCTCGATTACTACACGGGCACGGTCTACGAGACGACGTTAAACGAGCATCCGCAGATCGGCTCGATCTGTTCCGGCGGGCGCTACGACGAACTGGCCACGAACTACACGAAGTCGCATCTTCCCGGCGTCGGCATCTCGATCGGCGCGACACGTCTGTTCTGGCAACTGCGCGAGGCCAAGCTGCTCGGTGCGGCCGAGAGCACGGTCAAGGTGCTGGTCACGCAGATGGATGAAGCGCAATTGCCCGCCTATCTCGATCTGGCCACGCTGTTGCGCAACGCCGGCATCGCCACCGAGGTCGTCATGGAAGCCGGCAAGCTGGGCAAGCAGTTCAAGCACGCCGACCGCGCCGGCATCCGCTTCGTCGTCGTCCTCGGACCGGACGAAATTGCCAAGGGCGTCGTCACGGTGAAGGACATGCGCAAGCAGGACCAGTTCGAGGTGCCGCGCGCGGATCTCGTCAAGACGCTGCGCGTCGAGCTCGAGCAGTCCGAGGCGATGAAGGCATGAGCGCTGCCATCACCCTCGACGGCAACAGCCTGATCCGCGATCACGTCGCGGCAATCGCGAACGGCGCGTCCATCACGCTCGACGGCGAGCAGCTGAAGAAGGTTCAGCGCACGGCGGATTTTCTTGCCGACCAGGTCAAGCGCGGCGAGCCGATCTACGGCGTGACGACCGGTTTCGGCAGCAATGCCGACAAGCTGCTCGGTGCGCATCGCGCGCGTGACGAACTGCCGGGTGCCGATCTTCTCAAGCGTGACCCGGAAGCGCCCGATGTCACGCTGATGGAGGAGCTGCAGTACAACCTCGTCGTGACGCATGCCGTCTGCGTCGGTAAGCCGCTGGCGCGCGAAGTCGTGCGCGCGATGCTGGCGATCCGCGTCAATACGCTGATGCGCGGTCATTCCGGCATTCGCGCCGCGACGCTGCAGGCGCTCGCCGAACTGCTGAACCGTGATGTCATTCCGGTGATTCCGGAAAAAGGCTCGGTCGGTGCGAGCGGCGATCTTGCGCCGCTGTCGCACCTGGCGATCGTGCTGCTCGGGGAAGGCGAGGCGTTCCACAAAGGCGAACGTATGTCCGGCGGCGAGGCGCTGAAGCGCGCCGGACTTGCGCCGGTGCGTTTGTCATTCAAGGAAGGTCTTGCGCTGAACAACGGCACGACGCAGATGCTGGCAACTGCCACGCTCGCGCTCGATCGCCTGGAGCGGCTGCTCGCAACAGCGGATGTCGCTGCGGCGATGACGCTCGATGCCTTCGCCGGGCGAAGCTCGGCATTCAAGGCGGAAGTGCACGCGCTGCGCCCGCATCCCGGGCAGGTCGAAACGGCGGCGAACCTGCGCAAATTGCTCGCCGGCTCGACGCTGGCAGACATTCCGTATCACCTCGTGCCGCGCTTTCGCACCTGGCTGGCCGAATCGTGGAGCGACCCGGCTGACCAACAGCATCGTTTCGACATCGGCTGGGAATACGTGCCGCCGTCGCAGCGCCATGGCAAGGAGGCGTTCTACGCGCGCTTCCTGCCGTTCAAGGGCGGCAAGAAACACCAGCCGCAGGACGCCTACTGCCTGCGCTGCATTCCGCAGGTCCACGGTGCCGTGCGCGATGCGCTGGCACAGGCTCAGCGCGTCATCGACATCGAATTGAATGCGGTGACGGACAATCCGCTGGTATTCCCCGACGCACAGGGACGTGCTAGTGCCGCGGGCGCAGGAAGCGCAGGAGCGGCCGATGCGCAGGGCGCAAAGGTCATCGAAGATCAGGTCATCTCGGCCGGGCACTTCCACGGCATGCCGCTGGCACTGACGATGAGTTACGTCAAGGCGGCGATTCCGGTGCTCGCGTCGATTTCCGAGCGTCGATTGAACAAGCTGGTCGACCCGGCTACCAGCGACGGCCTGCCGGCGTTCCTGATCGGCAACGAGGACGCAACCGACTCGGGCTTCATGATCGTGCAATACACCGCCGCGGCGCTGGTGAATGACCTGGCGACGCGCGCGCATCCGGCGAGCGTGTACTCGATTCCGACCAGCGCGAATGCCGAGGATCACGTGTCGATGGGTGCCAACGAGGCTCGGCATGTGCTCGAGATGACCGAGGACCTGGCCCATGTGCTGGCGCTGGAGTTGTATACCGCCGCGCAGGCGCTGGAATACCGGCAGGACATGCTCAATGCCGCGCGCACGCTTGCCGCGCGGGGCGATTGGTGTTCGCTGGCGACGAAGATCCACGGCGCGCCGAATGCGGACCATCCCGGTTACCGGCAGTTCGAGAGTGAAGTTCGCGCGTTGATGCAGGCGCTCGCGGATGCCGGAGAATTCCATGCCGGCATGCAGGTCCGCGCCGCCTTCGAGACAATCCGCGCGAGCATTGCCTTCATGCAGCGCGACCGCGCGATGGACGCAGATATCCAGCGCATCTGCGCGCTGGTTGCCGGCGGCGTACTGCCCGCGGCAGCGCCGTAAGCTTCAAGACACGGTCCGGTCGGCGCGGATTCGCTGCGGCGGACTGATGGATGCAATCCCGGTTTTGCGTTCTTTTCCTCAAGAGTCAAGAGGAGGAAGAGAACATGAACCCAGAGCGGCGTTTCAAGTTGCTGGCGGCGGCGATCGCAGCCGCCCTTGCCGTCCCACCGGCAGTTGCCAGCACGATTTCCGTCGACGGTGTGACCTGCACGCTGGCCGACGCGATCGCGTCCTCTAACGCCGACGGCAGCGTCGGCAGCTGCACCCCGGGCAATGGTGCGGATACGATAATCCTGTCCGTCGACGTGGCGTTGGCCGGCGAACTGCCGCGCATCGTTTCCGATATTGCGTTCGACGGCGCACTGCACGCGATCGACGGCGGCGGCGCGCGTCGCCTCTTCTTCGTCGGCGACGACAATCACGCACCGCAGGTCAGTTTCAGCAACTTGACCCTCGAGGGCGGCGTCGCGAGCGGTGGCTACGGCACGGTCGGTGGCGGCGGCGGCG
>Ga0157376_10003791_pt1 | contig 10451 bp, 10 predicted proteins | sample M45metaG_FD_121801 | JGI IMG/M metagenome (GOLD analysis project Ga0157376, IMG submission 121801) | Miscanthus rhizosphere microbial communities from Kellogg Biological Station, Michigan, USA - M4-5 metaG | ecosystem: Host-associated > Plants > Roots > Rhizosphere > Soil | place: USA: Michigan... | reverse complement strand
GCCGCAACGATGCTCCATCCTTTTTCGCCGTGTGATGCGAGGCCACCAGCGTGCCCAGCCCCGCGCTGTCAATGAACGTGATGTTGTCCATGTTCAGCACAATCTTTTTCTTGCCTTCGGCCAGCAGGCTCTTCACCTTTTCGCGCAGCGCGTTGCTCTCTTCGCCCAGCACGATTCGTCCGTCAAGCGCAACCACCGTCACGCCGTCCACTTCGCGTTGCGTCAGTTTCAATGCCACGTTTGTTTCCTCCTCATCGGAAAGCCGGTCCGGCGGCAACCTGTCCCGGAGCCCAAAAGCATATCATTAGTTTGTCTCGGGGCCTCAAAGCCGAACCCCCGAAACTCAATTCAGTAGTAGTCTGCGCAAGACATGTAGTAACCGCAGACGTTGCAGATCAGCTTGCAGCGCCGCGACTCCAGCCTCTTTGAGCAGACCGGGCAAAACCGCGATGCCTCCACATTGACCAAATTTCCCGGCAATGGACCGGTCATCCCCGCAGAGACAGCTGTGGGGCTTGAAGAGCTGCTACTCCGCTCCTCAGCAACCGAGGACCCAATCATGGGTTTTATTCCTTGTTCCACAGCCGCACCGTTATAGCACAACCCGCCTAAACCGGGTAGCCGGGCTAAGTCCACAACTCTTTCGGGTCGATAGATTCCTATAGAAGATCTTGCGGCTCAATCCTTCGGGCTCCACGCCCCCTGAATCAACTCCCGCGAAAAGCCCGCCGGCACCGCTTGATCGCAAGCGTAGCGATACAGTGCGGTATTGAATATTCCTTGCACTGCGGCGCTCATCACCGACAGCACCAGAAAATACAATCCCATCACCGCTCCGCCTAGGATCATTCCTTGCTGCCGCCACAAATAGATGCACGCCGTCCACAAACCAAGTCCGGGCAGCAGCAACAGAAAAAACACCAGGCCCAGGCTGAACCCGCCCATCACCTTTTCGCCCCAGGTCTCCGTGAATAATTCTCCGGAACGGTATAGCGCCGCGCCTGGCGACAAATCCTCAAACGCCAGCACCGGCACCACAAAATAACAAGCCACGTTCCACGCGATTCCAATGATGCTGATCACCATTTTCCCGACGATGCTTGAGCGCTCCGAAATCATCCGCAGCGCCATTCCAATCGTCGCCGCCACAAACGCCCACTGCAGAATCACCCACTTACGCTGCCATGCCAGTTGCAATCCCTGGTCGAACGTCCAATTTCCGCCTGTCAATCTGCTGTTGGCTACTCCAACCAAGGCCACGTTGAAAAACACAATCACAAAATAGTTCGCCAGATAGAAAACGAACATCGCCGCCGCAAACTCCGGTGACTTGGTGGAATGTTGAAAATTTTGTGCAGTGATTCCCGCCGCGCGAATCGCCGGAAGAAAAATCGCTGCTCCGCTCGCGCTCAGCAGCAGCGTCACAATCACGCAGCTGACCCCGGAAAGCACCGGAAACAGCATTAGCTGCTTGTCCGCCCACAGTATGGCAAAGCTCTGCTCCACCAACTCCCAGCTTCGAGAGAATCTCCCCATTTGGGCGCCCCTCTGGCTCAGCGTATGTTTTGTCGTCTGTGAAACCCGCGGGAACTGTCGCTATCTTCCCAAGATTGTCCGCAAAAGACCACAACATCTAATTCACCTAATCCAGATTTCAAGAGCGCTTTCGCACTCCCGGGCGGATACATCATCGTAGGCGGCGGTTTGCTGGCTATTGCGCAGACGGAAGACGAATTAGCCAACGTATTAGCCCACGAAATCGAGCACGTGGAACTTGGCCAAGTGACTGGACGTGTGAGCGAACTGAGAAAGCAGAAAGAAATCAAAAACCTGGAACTCAGCGAGTTTCTGCCCGGCTACACCAAGGAAGAGGAGCTTGCCTGCGATCTGAACGGACAGCAGTTGGCGGCGAAAGCAGGCTACTCACCTGCCGGGATGCTGACACTGCTTGAGACATTCAAGGCTCTCCGCAAAGGAGAGCCGGAGGAGCCGTCTGAAAAGCATCCGAGCCTAGCAGAACGCATCGCTCAGGCTGAGCCTTTGGCCAAAGCGTCGCCACAGAACCAGAAACCATTGAGGATTCCGTAATGGTGGATCAGAACCAGTTTTTCAGCAGCCTGCTAGGGCACTGCTGCCCGTTTAAACGGCAAATATCGCTCGAAAAGTTCAAGTAGTATATTCCAAACCGAACTCAATTCAGTCGTTGGCAATCGCCGCCATATCTTTGGTCACCGCAACTTCCGCGGTGATCTCCGTCCCTAGGTTCGGAGCTGATTTCACTAATAGCAGTCCGCCGCAGAAGCGCACCCGTTCCCGCATGCCGATCAGCCCGATTCCTCCAGAGTCCATCGCCGGGTCGAATCCCACCCCATAATCCTTCACGGTCAAGCGAGCTCGTCCCGCATCTTGGCTTGTCGCCACCCGAACTTTCTTGGTCTGCCCGTGCTTCACCACATTCGCCAGCGCTTCTTGCGCTACTCGAAACAGACACAGCGCCACGTCGGGCGACAATTTTGCATCCAGCTCCGCAGCCTGCAGCTCAATCTCAAGGTCGTAGTTCTTCGAATACTTCCAGCACAAATCCTTCAGCGCAATGCGCAGGCCGCAACACTGCAGCGTTGCCGACTGCAACTCGTGCGATAGCTTATGGATGTCCGTAGCGATCGCATCTAGCTCTTTGTGCAGTTTCGCCAGCCGCTCCGAGGCGTGTTCTAGCCGGTCCGCCGGTTCTTCCCGCCTTACCAGATCAATTTCGTTAGCCGCCAGCGCGATGCGCTGCCCGATATCATCGTGCAACTCCCGGCTGATGCGGTGTCGCTCCTGTTCTTGCACTTCAATTAAGCGTCTAGTCAGCTTTTGCATCTCCCGATCCCGCTGTCGTAGACTTGCTTCCGCGTTTTTCTGCGCAGTGATGTCGCTGACCATTCCGATCACCAGCGGCGCTCCGCCATGATTAGTATTCAGCAGCGACACGCCTACCTGACCCCAAATCACCGTTCCGTCTTTGTGAAAAAAGCGCTTCTCGATCCGGTAGCTGGTTCGCTGTCCTTGACGCAATTCCTCAAACAGGACCTTCTCGATCTCTTCGTCGTCCGGGTGACTGATGCGTGAGCAGCTCAAGCTTTGCATCTCTTGGAGCGTATAGCCCATCAGCGCGCAAAAAGCCGGGTTGACCTCCAGAATACGGCCGTCCAACGTCTCCAGCGCAATTCCAATCGACGCCTGAGCAAACAGATACCGGAATCGTTCGTGGCTTTCCTGGCTCGCGGTCTGCGCGTCTTTGCGCTCCAAGGTGGCTCCAATAATGTTCGCCGCCATCGTCAGATGATTAACGGACTCTTCGGGCCAGTTCACTTCCACCGAATACGAAGACAGCCCCAGCACGCCCTTGCGGCGCGGATTGTAACTTGAAGGGATCAGCAACAATGACTTCACTCCAAGCTCCGCCAGAAATTGCCGGTCTCCGCTTCCCTGCGGCGGCATGTCACCTAATGTTTCTAGTGCCACGATCTCATGGCGCGCCAATCGTTGTGCAAGGAAGGGCACTGCTCCTCTAGGCACAACCTGCGGCGATACCGGAGCCTGCCGTGCACTGGCGGTATATTTGTGCATCAAAGCCGCGGATTGTTGGTCGACCTCATACCAGCAGATGCGGTCCGCGTCCACCAGTTGGATAATCGCATTCAGCCCGGCAGTGATCGTGGCGTCCACGCCGTCCAGAGCGCATACCGCTAGCCGCTCGCCGAACTGGGATACTAGTTTTCCCAAACCATCCCGGCGGGCTTGACGCGTTTGCGTCGGTGTATCTGTGCAATCGTTTTCTTGCGGATAATTCTGCAAAGTCCTCACCGTCTCGGATAATTTTGCATTTTCTGCCGATTTGGCGCAATCTGCAACGTCTTGTTTGGCATACAATGCTTTACCCTGGTTACTCAGGCCGATTGGCCGCCTAGGTTGTGCGCCGATCCGCAAATCGCTCCTAGGAACTCCCAGCGTTCTCTCTCCCGTGGTTCGGGCTGTGTGGCGCGGACGTTTTTCGAAACTAGCTCTGAATCCCTAGCGCTTCGCAGGCTCCGGCATCACATACCCGGAATGCGCCGGCAGACCCGCGCGCTCCAGCTGGATCGTCACATGCCCAATCGAAAATTCCTTCGCCAATATTTCCTTGATCGAACTCAGCACGCCTTCGCACTTATCCAGATGCATGTCCGGCACTCGCGCGTGACAGGACATCGCTACTTCTCCGCCGCCCAGAGACCAGATGTGCACGTCGTGCACTTCCATCACCCCGTCCACTTTCAAAATCGCCCGCGCCACTTCTTCAATGCCCATCTCTTTTGGGCGGCCTTCTAGGAGAATGTGCGCCGAGTCTCGCAAAATTCCGATGCTCGACCACAACACCAGCAAGCCGATCGCCAGGCCCAGCACCGGATCGATCCAGTGCCACCCGGTGTAGCCAATCACGATTGCGCCGACGATGATTGCGATATTCGACAACGCATCGCCAAAGTTGTGCACCAGAATGCTGCGCAAATTCAAATCGTTTCGCCCGCGTACCAGCGCCAAAGTAATTCCGCCATTCACCGCCAGCGCCGCCACCGAAGTCCAGATCATCCACGACTCAATCACGTTTACCGGCGAACGCAACCTCTCGATCGATTCCCAACCCAGCCATAGCGACAGCAAGACCAGACAAACCGCATTGGTAAATGCCGCCAACACTCCCGCTCTCCGGTAGCCGTAAGTTTTTTCGCTGTCCGCAGGCCTCTGCGCCCAGCGCATCGCCAGCCACGAAATTCCCAGCGCTGGCACATCCGACAGGTTGTGCACCGCATCGTTCAGCAGTGCCACGCTGTGCCCCAGCAATCCGCCAAAAATTTCCGCAATCACCAATCCCAGCGTAGCCGCCATCGCCCAGGCCAGCACTGATGGCTGCATCGGCGGATGCGCGTGTCCGGCGTGGCCATGTGCTGCAGGCCCATGTCCCGTATATCCCACTCCGTGTTCGCGCGAGTGGCCGTGCCCTTCGTCGTGACTGTGCGCGTGATCGTGCATCGTTTCCACTATACGCTTTGCCATACCCGCTCTCCACGCTGCTGCCCAAGAAGCGTGGCGAATTTATCAGCCGGTCCTTATTACGCACTTTGACACCTACGTGCCGCGAATCAATTGACGCTCCTAACGTACCGCTGCGAGTATCAAAGGAGCCTAGCAAACGGAGCCCCGCGCCATCACTGCAACCGAGCGCGACGCCCGTTCGAACAGGGGAACGCGGTCGGGCGCTTAGCGCGTGCCGAGCCACCGATTCGATGACTGGTCCCGTCACCAAACTCAGCTTCTGGGGCGTGCGCGGTTCCACGCCGACGGTGGACCCTGCCACCTGGCGCCACGGCGGCAACACGCCGTGTCTCGAACTCACTGCTCCTGACGGCACTCAATTTATTCTGGATTGCGGAACAGGTCTGCGAGTCCTCGGCAGCCGCTGGACCGCTCCGGCATCTGGCGCTACCGAGGCCGCCAAAAGAAATCCCGAAACTCATATTCTGGTCACTCACTACCACTGGGATCACATTCAAGGCGTTCCGTTTTTCGCGCCGCTCTACTCTGAAAATAATGCATTTCATTTTTACAGTTTTCGTTCCAAGCACCTTGGCCGCGATAGCCTGAAACAAGTTTTCGAAACCCAAATGGCTATGCCCTATTTCCCGGTGAATATGTCTGCCATGACCGCCAAGAAAAAATTCATGGAAGTCAGTGGCGGTGAATCTTTTACGGTCGGCGAAAACAAAATCACCGCCCGCCACATCAATCATCCGCAAGGGTGTTTAGGTTTTCGCATCGAGACTCCTGGCGGAACCGTGGTCTATGCCACCGACAACGAACCCGGCGATCCTAAACTTGACGAAGAATTGCGCGAACTTGCCGCCGGCGCGGATATTTTTATCAACGACGCGCAATACACTCCGGAACAATTGGCGACTACCCGCAAAGGCTGGGGACATTCTTCCTGGCGCGAAGGCGTAAAAGTTGCCCGCCAAGCCGGCGCAAAAACTTTAGTCTTGTTTCATCACGATCCGGATGCCACCGACAAAATGGTGGATGGTTTGCTCCGCGAAGCACGCGATGAATTTGATTCGGTGTTTGCCGCCAGTGAAGGCATGGTGATTACCCTGGGCTCTTCGGACGGAAAATTGGAAGCGCACATGCCGGTGACACGGACTGGCCTGCGGCGCGAAGCGCAATTCCGCGCTAAAGTTTCCGGCATCACCGAAGGCGGCCATCCGTTTCAAGAAGAAACCGTAGTGCGCGACCTGGCCTTGCAGGGCGCGCTGATTTCACTGTCCAATGCTCCGCGGCTGCAATCGGAATTGCAGGTCACCATGGAAACGCCGGGCGCCGAAGGACCAAAAGTGATGAAGCTGCGTGCCTACGTGGTGCGCATCGATACCAGCGACGAAGGGCAAAGCGCGGTCGGAGTTGTTTTTACGGAGTAAAGAGTTTCAGATTTGTTTTGGAAAACTTAAGGGAATTTCCACAGGAAAATTTCAGATCTACCCCAAACTATTTTTTGGAATTCTGCCGAAAAATATTACTTGAGGTGTTCCAGTTGTGAATCGAGGTGGGCCAGGGCTGCTTCCAGCGTTTTCTTGTGGTTTGGATGCGTGGCGGTTTCCAGATCGCTGAGAATGTGTTTGCGGGACAGTTCGACATTCGCGCGCTGGCGGTCCAGTTCCAATTGGTCCGGAGCTTTTTGCGCTTTGCCTGGAGCTGCCATGTTCTCCTTGCCCGCTACCTGAGATTCCACGTCTTTGCTTTCCCAGCCGCGTGCCATGCTTAAATTGTGCCACATTTCGCAGCACAATCGGGAATTCAGAATGCAGCGCGCTTGCCTATTTGAACATCGCCCAATATGGGCAAAGCGCGCGAAAATCCTTACGCGGAAGCGGCTTTGGCGCGTCGGCGCGGCGGCTCAGGTTGTACCACGTGGCGCAAACCGGCTTCGGCGATGCGCGCGCGGCGTCCCGCAAATAGTCCGTCAAAAATAAATTCTGCGGAATTTTCCTTCCAACGCACCCGCAAAAGCCAGTCGGCCTGCGAAGGGAACGCGGTGGCCATGTAAATTTCGCTCACGGGAATTACCGCCAGCGGACGCAGTTGGTCGTCCAGAGCCCAGATGCGCGTGGGCGTCAGAAAAAAATTGCAAGCGGGCGAATCTTGGCTGCCGGAAGAAAAGCGTCCGGCGTCCAGAACCAGGTACGCGCCAAGCTGTTCGATGGCTTGCGGCGTGCCGCGATCCTGCCGCAGCGGCGGCAGCATCACGCCTAAGAGAAAAAGTGCGAGGCCCACAGGAGCGAAAGCCCAGGCATTCCATAAGCTGAGCGGAAGAACGACCAGCCCGGCGCCGACGACTCCGAGCATGATGCGGAAAACGGTCCAAGCACGCGGGGTGGAGCCAAGGGTGAGCAGTTTTGGAAAAGTGCGCGAAACGGCGAACAGGGAATCGGCGACGGATTCGCGAAAGCGGGCGACCGAAGACTCAGCTTCGCCGGAAGGTAGGTCGCCGGGAAGAATCGGAGGTGTGGAACTCGTGCTCATAAGGGAGTGGGGAGCAGACATGTTAGCAGCTTGCTCAAGGAATTTAGCACTAGAGTTTGCTCATTTTGATTTGGATGTTTTGGTCCCAGTACTATGTTACATAGAGGCGGCCATTGAAGACCCGCTTTAGCGGGTCAGTTGGCGCCCGGGCACCCACTTTGGTGACTCAGGTGGCGCTGGGCTTGAGGCCGTTGATTTCGCACATTCGGCCGAAGGCGCGGCGGACATGGGGAATAGTAATAGAACCACCTACCACGAGCGCCACGTTGAGCGCGTCGATGACTTCTTCGCGGTTCCAACCCTCTTCGGCGGCGCGGACCAGGTGATAGGTGATGCAATCGTCGCAGCGCAGCACTGCGCTGGCGACCAAACCGAGCAGTTCCTTGGTTTTAGCGCCGAGCGGGCCGGACTCGTAGGCCTGATGGTCCAGCGCGAAGAAGCGTTTAATGCCGAGGTGGCCGCTGCCAAGGATCTGCTCGTTAAGCTCTGCGCGCGTTTCCTGGAAATGTTCAAGGCTGTCAGACATGGAAGCTCCCTAAAAGGTGGAATTGGAGGTGGCGACGGTTGAGGGTAACATGACGGGACAGTGGAGGGAGAGACGGCCGGTGAGAACCGCAGCTTGGTTCCGCGAATCGAATTTCAGAACCACCTCCTGCAAACCCTTTCGTTTAGAATGACTCATAACGGGATCGGTGCTCTTTCCGGGGCGATTGTTGTAGACAAAAACAATAAGTATTTATATTGTACTCATTATATGCTATCGTGCCGGGCGAAAGTCTCACTCCGGCTGCCTCACTCGGCTCTAGCTGCTTTATCGACAGAGATGCGAGCAAACTGATCGGACCCGTGTTCTTTGACGATGGCGGAGAAGTGAGTGTCATCGGATTTTTCGACCTTTTCTAAGTCGAAGCCACCAGTGCGCGCGTGGAATCCCACGAGGCCGTCAACTTCCTTGGCTTGTTCGGGATAGTTTTCTTTCAGAAAAGCCTGAAACTTGGCTCTGTCGCCGGAATTGAAATTGTCCAGCCAGGCATGGAATTGGCGAGCGGCGGGAGAGTTGGAGGAGTCGGCTTGCGGGGAAGCACCAGCCGCAGGTGTGGGCGCGAGGACGGCGGCGAGCAGCAAAATGGTGGCGAAGAGTAATGATGCGGCGAGATGTTTGAGCATGGCTGGCGGTTTCCTCCGAGGAGCGCCGAGGCACAGGCAAATTCAGGACATAAGACACCGATAGAGTCGGGGGTTTGGACGACCGGAGACAGGAAAGGATAGTTGCAATGATATGACTTTATAATATAAAGTACTTGACAAAAAGAATGACTTTGCTATGCTTTGGGAAGCGGCGGAGAAAACCGGGAGAACCATTCACATGTTGAAGCGCATTTTGGCGATTATGGCCATCTTTGGGTGTACCTGTGTCGCGTGGATGATTTTGGGGACGTCGATCTTTTTGCGGTCGGAGAGTGCAGGGTCGGTACTGTCGGGGCGAGTGGCATCCACCTGGGGAAGCCAGCAGGAGCAGCATCCGCCGACGGTGAGCTATGTAGTGTGGGAACCGCGAACAGTGGAAGTAGAAGAGAACGGAAAAAAAATCAAGAAAACCGAGAAGCAGGCGATAGTGCGGAACGTGCCGCTAGAGTCGAGCAAGCTGCAAGCGGACTTTCTCATTGATTTCCGCCAGAAGGGATTGCTGTGGTTTAGCACGTATCGGGTGGGGTTCGCAGGGGATTACGCATTTCAGAATCCGACAGCCGAAGACAAATCGTTCGCGATCAAATTGCCGCTGCCTTCGAAGCAAGCGGTGTACGACGGAGTGGAAATTTCTCTGGACCGGCAGGCGCTAGAGCTGGATTTTAGCGGCGCGCAAGTGACCGCGCGAGGCGTGGTGAAGGCCAATGCGAGTGCGACACTGCGGGCGGCGTATCGTTCGCAGGGACAGGACAGCTGGAGCTACAAGTTTGCCGCCGGCGACGAAGTGAGCAGAGCCAAAGACTTTCATTTTGTGGCCAGGACGAATTTTGGCGGATTTGATTTTCCGGAGAATTCGCTCTCGCCGACCGAGAAGAGAGCGACTGCCCAGGGTTGGGAATTGAAATGGGACTATCAGAATCTGGTTTCGGGATTTGATATTGCGCTACGGATGCCGCAGAAGTTGCAGCCGGGACCGCTGGCTGGGCGGATTTCGTATTTTGCGCCGGTATCGTTGTTCTTCTTTTTCTTCGTGGTGTTTATTTTGTCGACGCTACGAGGAATCGATTTGCATCCGATGAACTATTTTTTCTTGGCGTGCGCTTTTTTTGCGTTCCATTTGTTGATGGCGTATTTGTGCGACCACGTTTCGATCCATGCGGCGTTCGCGATTTCGTCGACGGTCTCGATTTTGCTGGTGGTGAGCTATTTGCGGCTGGTGGTGAACGCGCGATTCGCGCTGGTGGATGCGGGGCTGGCGCAGTTCATGTACCTGGTGTTGTTTTCGTATGCATTTTTCTTTGCAGGGTTCACCGGACTGGCAATCACCGTCGGAGCGATTCTGACGCTGTTTGTGGTCATGCTGATGACCGGAAGAATTCGGTGGTCGGAGCGGTTTGCGAGGAAGCTGGCCTGAGGTAAGGCAGAGAGGGGATAAATAGCCCTTCCGAAGGTCCGCTGCAAGAAAAAACCGGACTGCGCTGATGTGGCGCAGCCCGGTTTTTTGGGTTTCTCGATGCCAAGAATTAGTGAGCAGCCGGTTGAGCGGTAGGAGGCAGAACCCCGTTCAGACGGAGGTACAGGGATTGAGCCGAATAGTGGTCAGCCCAGGAGCCGACCAGGATGAACATAGCGCCGGCGCGGGTGAAAGAGCGGTTCGGAAAGAGTGG
>Ga0157376_10003790_pt1 | contig 10454 bp, 8 predicted proteins | sample M45metaG_FD_121801 | JGI IMG/M metagenome (GOLD analysis project Ga0157376, IMG submission 121801) | Miscanthus rhizosphere microbial communities from Kellogg Biological Station, Michigan, USA - M4-5 metaG | ecosystem: Host-associated > Plants > Roots > Rhizosphere > Soil | place: USA: Michigan... | reverse complement strand
TCGCGCGCGCCGGCGCGCTCGCGCGTGACTTCGGGCTCGCGAGTGGAGACCTCGGCACGCTGCGGAGCATCCATGCGTGCCTGCGCGTTCGCCGCGACCGGTGCACGCACCTCGGTCTCGACCACTTCCTCGCGCGGCGCCTCGGCTTCGTTGCCGATCAGGCGCGGCGCGACGCGGGGCGCATGACCGCGCGACATCGCGACGAGCTTCGCGGCATAGCTCATCGCCGCCTCGCTTCGGCGAGCGCCGCGTACTCCGCTCGCCGCCACGCCGGCAGCTCGGCGATCGTCGCCTCGGTCCAGTGATACGTCGACGCGATCGCGTGGACCTGCTCGAGCAGGATCCGCCGCGCGTTGCGCAGCCGGGTCAGTGCGACGCGCTCGAGATCGACCTGCTTCGCCAGCGCCTTCGCGCACTGCGGGCACGTGCTCTCGACCTCGAGCTCGATCAGCGGATCGACGTCCGTCAGGAGTGCATCTGCCGCGGTCACGAGTGCATCCGAGAGCGGCTTGTCGCCTTCGACCACGAGCTCCGACAGCACGGCACGCGCCACGTCGTCCTCGCCCGTCATCTGCATCCACCGCAGTTGATCGCGGCCGGTCGGCAAGCGCAGCGTCGCGTGCGCATCACCGGCGTGGATCGTCAGATCCTCGCGGCGACGCTCGACGGTAAAGTCCGCGAGCTCGCTCGTCGAGAGCTCGACGATCGCGGTCGCGCCACACGCGCACGGCAGGTGGACCTCGATCGGATCGGCAAGCGAGAGCTCGCTGATCCCGAGCAGCAACAAGATCCGAGTCTGGACCGCGAGCGCCCACACCGGGTCTTCCTCGCTGCGCAAGCACGCCGCGAGCACGCGCGTCGCGGCGATCGGCCGCGGTGCGTCGAAGTCGATCGCGAGATCCGCGACGTCGAGGCCGAACGGGCGAACCCGTGCACCTGCGACGCTGCGTCGCGCGAACGACGTCAGGAAGTCGATGGCGATCATCGGACCGACGGCTTACTCGACGGCGACCGCCGGAACCGGATCGTCATCGCCGGGCTCGACCGTCGCGGGGTCGCGATCCCAGCCCTCGAGCTCGACCTTCAGCGTCTCGAGTGCGATGTGGTTGCCGTTCGCATCGAGCTCGGGCAGCGCCGTGTACTCGCTGACCCAGCAGCCGTGCAGGAAGTAGCGCATCACGACCTGGCCGCGCTCGTTCAAGAACTCGAGCGTGAGCTCGCGCTTGAACTGCGCGATGTTCGTGCTCGCGTCGCCGGCCCAGCTCGCGACCATCTGCGCCCAGGTCTCGAAGTCGCGATCCTGGGTGACGCCGCGCTCGAGCATGATCGCGTCGAACGTGCTGCGGCCCCACGACTTGTGATCGAAGCTGTTCTGGCCGCCCGAGCGGTGCTTGACCACCTCGGTCGTGCGCTTCAGCGCGCCGACCTTGGAGATCCCGAACAACACCTTGTTGTTCGTGTCGACGAGCCGGAACTTGAAGGTCGTGTACGGCGTTTGCCGCGCACTCTTGGTGAATCCATTCGCCATGACGTTCCCCGCCTTACGTCAGATCAGGAATCTGTTGAATCTTGAGCACGACGAACTCCGCCGGCTTGAGCGGCGCGAAGCCGACCTCGATGTTGACGACGCCCGCATTGCGATCAGCCGCCGTCGTCGTCTCGCCATCGCACTTCACGAAGAACGCCTTGTCGGGCGTGCTGCCCTGGAATGCGCCCTGGCGGAACAGCTGCGTCATGAACGCGCCGACGTTCTGGCGAATCTTCGCCCACAGTGGCTCGTCGTTCGGCTCGAACACGACCCACTTCGTCCCGCGGAACAGCGACTCTTCGATCATCAGGGCGAGCCGGCGGATCGGGATGTACTTCCACTCCGACGCGCGAGCGTCGGCGCCGTACAGCGTGCGCGCGCCCCACACGACCTGGCCGTAGACCGGGAAGTTGCGGAGGCAGTCGATGCCGAGCGGGTTGAGGACGCCGTTCTCGCCGTCGCTCATCAGATAATCGAGCCCGGCGACGCCGCGCAGGATCGCGTCGATGCCGGCCGGTGCCTTCCACACGCCGCGATCGTTGTCGGTCTTCGCCCAGATGCCGGCGATCGTGCCGCTGCTCGGATACGACTTGATCCGATACGCGTCGGTCGGATCGGGGAGCTTGACGCGCGGGAAGTAGACCGCGGCGTTGGTGCTATCGATGTTGGTGGCGTTCGCGTCGACCCATGCCTGGACCGCTGCCGGCGTGGCCACCGTGCTCGGGATGTCGACGATGTACATCGCGCGGCGGAACTCGCAATACGCGACGGCATCGGCGAGCACCGTAATCAGATCGCCACCGGTCATGTCGGCGGCCGCCGGCAGGCACAGGATGTTGAACAGGTCCGCGTTCTCGAGCGCGTACATGCCGCTCTTCGCGTCGAGGCTGCCGATCAGTGCGGTCGCATCGAGACCGGCGCCGTCGCTTCCCACGTTGTTATTCGGCGGTCCAGACGGAACCGCTTGGGCCCCCGCGTTGACACTGGAACCGAGTGAGTATTCCTGGACGTTGTTCGTAACAACGTCCAGGCCGAAAGTCGCCAGGGCCGCGGTGCCGGCCGTGATCGTGATGAAGTCCGTCGCCGTGTAGTTCGCGGTCCGAGGGTCGGTCCGGATCCACAGACGACCCGCGACGAGCGCGACCCGCGCTCCCACCAACGCCGGCGTAGGTGGCGTCGTCGTCTGGCCGGCTGCGCGAAGTCCCACTTCCAACATCGACCTGATGTTTTCGGGGGTGAGTGGGGGATTGGTCGAGGCTCCTTCCGCGACGCCAGCCGGTGCGGTCAGGTTGACCGTGATCGGAGTCCCGCCATTGACGGCGACATTCAGCGTCGTTCCGCCCAGCTTCGCCGGAGGTGTCGGCGCGACCACGGCATTCCCACCGAACGTGCCATTGACTTGTGGTAGGGCCCCCGCGGTCGCCGGAGTCAACTGCACGAGTTGCGAAGAGTCGTTGATCGTTTGGACCAGCGAAGCCTTCACCTGACTCGAGAAGCGTTCGGTCGAAACGATCGCGTTGCCCGAGTAGCGAGTGACGACGATGTTGACCACCGTCGTCGAGACCGCGCCGTTCTGAATCACCGGCTCGACGGACATGCGAACCGAATTTCCCCAGCCGCCCGCGCTGTTGGCAGTCGCCGTGAACGCCACGGTTGCAGTGCCGTCGGTGACATTGATCGCGGCCTCGACGCCGCCCGGCGCGACGCGCACGACCCACGCACTCGGACCGCCGTTCAAGAAGAACTGCGCGATCTGATAGCTCGCTGGGCTGTCCGCAGAGACACCGCCGAAGATCCGCTCGAAGTCGGCCATGCCGAAGATCTGGATCGCGGTATCGGTCTGCCCCATCGGGAAGCGATCGACGAATGCCGCGATCGATGTCGACACCGTCGCGATCGGCCGAACGGAGCTCGGAATCTCCGTGACGTAAACGCCGGGATACGTGAGTTGCACGCGACCACCCTTGCAAGGGAACTAGTGAAGCCACCCGCTGCTGAACCGACTCACCCGTTCCCCTGAGGTGCTCGCTCGCTCTCTAGCAGCGCGAGCAATAAATCATTTGGTGATCCAAAGATCATCAAGGCTCGGCAACATTTTCGCGTGAAGATCTCAAGCGCGGATGTTCAGTGCAGCAACTCCCGACATGCAGCAATTTGCTGCAGGCACAGTTCACGACAGAACGCGCACGCGGGAGAACACGTCGAACGAGCTATCGGTGCCGGCGATCACGCAGAGCTCGATCTCGGCACCGCCGCGTGACTTCGCCGCGGGATCCGAGGCGAGGTGGTGCAGCTTCAGCGTGAAGCGCTGCGCGTCGTGGCCTTCTTCGTCTTGCACGTAGCCGACGAGCACGAGCTTCACGAGCTCTGCCGAATGCTTCCCATCCCACGTCGCAGCGAGCGCGGGCTCGAGCGAGCGCGCGACGCGAACGTTCCCACGACCAGCCATCAGTGCGGGACCGATCATCCAGATCGGTGCGCCTTCGCCGTGCAGCGCGGTGATGTGCGGGAATGCCTCGTCGGTCACTTCACCCGCGAGTCGCGCGAGTAGTGCGCGCTCGATCTGGATCGCCACATAGTGCGAACGCTCGTCGGTGGTCCGCAGCGTGGTCGGTTCGGCCCAGCACCACTCGGGCCCCGGCGTCGCACCACGAATGACAGGGACCGGCGTTGCCGGAACTCGCTCTGGATCGGCAGGGGCGACCGGTGGCGGTCCGCTGCCCGTGCAGCCGACGGCTGCGATCACGAGTAGATGAAGTTTCACTTGAAGTCCCAATCCGGTGTGTCGAGCCGTGCCTTCAGGTAGTCGTTCACCTTCTCCTGATCTCCGCTATCGAACACGATGTCCTCGGGTTTCGCGCCGCCCGGCGCCTCGGCACTCATCACGTGACTGCCGTGATCGTCGAGCTGCGCGGGATGGCCAACACCTTCGTGCAGCACCGTTCCGGCGATGGAGGTATCGGCGCTCGCGTCGAGCTTCGGCACATCGCTGATGTCGACGAGCGACGTACCTGACATCCGATGAAACACACCGCGATCGCGCTGGAGGAGCTGCGAGAGATCCAGCACGTCGTCGGCGAGCTTGTCGGCCTTGGTCGACTTGTTGTGCTTGTCCTTGTCCCAACCGCGGGAGTGCAGGACGTCTCGAACCGCAGCGTTGCGGTCGTCATCCTTCTTCGCGTTGATCACGTAGACCACGATATCGCCGCGCTTGCGCAACGCGTCCGCATCTTTGAGGCCTTGATAATACTTGATGTCGACACCGGCTTTGATCCGGCTGTCACTCGAGCCCTTCGTCGTTGCCGCCAGCGCTTTCGTCGCCGCCTCGACGATCCGTTGCTGATCTTTGGTCGGCACGGCGACGCCCACGCCGATGATCGAGATGTGTAGCGTCTGCGGCGCCGGCTGCCGCGCGACCTGAACCGGCGACGCCGCGACGGGCCCGAGCGGCGCACCGCCGAGCAACCGCTGCGCGCCGCGATCGGCAGCAGCCTCGTTCGCCCCATGCGGATCGCCGAGAGACAGCGTGCCGCTCGGCTCCCCGAAGCCCTGTTGCGCGGCGTGGACGAGCTCGTGTGCGAGCGTCTCCTCACGAGCACCCTCGCCCATCACGACGTGACGGCCGACCGTGAACGCCGAAGCGCCGACGGACGCCGCCGCTTCGTTCGCGAGCGCACCACGATGCACTCTGACATCACCAAATGCCACGCCGAACCGCGTGTTCAGCGCTTCGCTCGGACTCGCGAGCGAGCGCGCGACCTCCGGCGGTGCCGTCTTGCGTTCGACCTCGGAACGATGGACCGCGATCCGCGACAGATCGAACGAAGGGGCTGCCGCGGTCGCCGACGGCTGACGCGTCGCCTTCGCGTTCGCCTTCGCCACCCGCCCGCTCGCCGCCTCGTCGCGGACCCGCTTCATCTCGCCAAGCTTATCGCAAACGACATGCCCCGACGTGCTGCAGTCTCGTTCAGCGGACCACGAGCATGGCTTCATATAGGATGCCGCCGTGGGTGAAGCGCATGGGGACCTTCGGCGCGCGATCGATCGGGTGCTTCGCGCGATCGCGAATCCAACCGAGACCCGTGAGCCCTACGACGGGCGCGTAGAGCTGCTGCGCAAGCGCTTCGCGCTCTCGCCGTTCGAAACGGACGTCCTCGTCCTCTGCGCTGGCCACGCGATCGCACCCGACGTTGCCGCGCGACTCGGAGGTCGACCGACCCTCGGGTCGGCACTCGCGCGCGTGCCCGATGCACACATCGATGCGACCGCACCGACGCGCCCGTTGCGGCGCTATCGGCTGGTCACGCTCGCACCGCAGTTCCCCGCGTTCGAAGCTCCGCTCTCGATCGACGAGCGGGTCCTCAACTACTTGCTAGCGATCGAGACGATCGACGAGCACCTCCTGCCGCACGTCGCGCCGTTGCTCACGCGATTGCCGCCTCCGACCGACGCGCAAAGAACGGTCGTCGATCGGATCGCGCGCCTACTCGCAAGAGCCGACGTCGTCTCCACGATCCAGCTGCACGGCGGTGACGCGATGACTCGCCTCGCCGTCCTGCAAGCGGCAGCGACCTCGCGCGGCATCACGCTGCTTCGCCTGCGTGCCAGCACGCTCGTGATTCCGCCACAGGAGCTCGATCTCCTGCAGCGCCTCGTCGAACGAGAAACGCTGCTCGGCGAGGTCCTACCGATCGTCGAGCTCGATGCGCTGGATGGGTCGGACGTGACCAAAGCCGTCCGCACGTTCGTCGACGGCAGCTCCGTCCCGATCGCGATCTCCGCGCCAGACCCGATCTCGTTCGCGAAGACGACCTCGACAAGCCTCGCGCTTCCACCGGTGACCGCCGCGGAACGGTTCGAGGCCTGGACCCAGGCGCTGGCCGGTCGCGACTTTCCGGTCGGCAAGCTCGCGCAGCAGTTCCAGCTCGAGCCCGACGAGATCGCGAACATCGCAGCCGCACTCGACGACACGAGCACGTTCGAAGAGACCTGGAGCGCTTGTCGCGACATCTCGCGCCCGCGGCTCGATGACCTCGCGCGCAAGATCGAGCCGATCGCGACGTGGGACAGCCTCGTGCTCGCGCCGTCCGGACTCGCGACGCTCCACGAGCTCGTCCGCCAGCTCGAGCATCGCCACACGGTGCACGAGCAGTGGGGCCTCGCGCGCGGCGACGCTCGCGGCCAAGCGATCACCGCGCTGTTCCACGGTCCGAGCGGCACCGGCAAGACGCACGCGGCCGAGATCCTCGCGCGCGCCGCAAACCTCGATCTGTTTCACATCGATCTCTCGCAAGTCGTCGACAAGTACGTCGGCGAGACCGAGAAGCGGCTGCGCCGGATCTTCGACGCCGCCGAGCGCGGCGGGGCCGTGCTCCTGTTCGACGAGGCCGACGCGCTGTTCGGCAAGCGCGGTACGATCGAGCGCGGCACGGATCGCTGGGCGAACATCGAGGTCAGCTACTTGCTCCAGCGCATGGAGCGCTATCACGGCCTCGCGATCCTGACGACGAACGCGAAGGACTCGCTAGATCAAGCGTTCATGCGCCGGCTTCGCTTCGTCGTGCCGTTCCCGTTCCCCGACGTCACGCTCCGCGTCGAGCTGTGGCGCCGGATCTTTCCGCCCGATGTCCCGCTCGTCGGGCTGGATCCCGCTCGCCTCGCGAAGCTCCAGCTCACCGGCGCGAACATCAAGAACGTCGCGATCAAGGCCGCGTTCCACGCCGCGCACGAGCACACGCCCGTCACGATGTCCCACATCCTCGCCGCCGCGCGCAGCGAGTTCGCGAAGCTCGAGATGCCGTTCCCCGAGCTCGAGATGCGCGCTCGAGGCTGAGCATGCAGACGAAAGCACCAGCGAAGGGTGACAAGGGGACGACGAAATCGTCGAGCCCTTTGATGATGCAGCGCGCGAGTACGGATCCGAGAGGGCCGGAGCGATCGCTGCTCGGACTGCCGACCACAGATCCGACAAACCTTGCTACACTGTCTCGCGCGCCTTGCCCCGGGTGTGGCAAGACCTCCTGCGGCTGTACCCGAAGTCGCTCCACTCCGTCGCTCGCTAGCGGGACGCGACTCTCGGCGGCGGTGACGTCGAAACTGCAGCCTTCTTCGAGCATCGATCTCGACGACGTTCGCGTTCACAGTGGTCCAGCGGCAGCAGCTGCTGCCGCGGCGATGGAAGCGCGAGCCTATGCGTTCGGCCAGCACGTGGTGTTCGGCGAGGGCCAATATCGCCCGGGGACGTCGTCCGGCGATTCTCTCCTCGCTCACGAGCTCGCACATGTCGAACAACAGGCCGTCGATGGCCCCCGAGTCCAGCGAAGCCCTGATCCTCATCCGAAGCGGCTGAACAAGCGCGACCGGTGCGACGACCACGACGCTTCAGCCTCTCCATGCGCGAATACTCGACTGAGCACCGCACTGCCGGAGGGCACGGGGGGCGACCGTGGACTCGATGTCGTCGCGCGCGTGCTCGATCTACCGAAGAGCTCACCCGCCAGGTACGTGGCGCTCCTAGAGGCGGCCGTGTGTGGGCTCACGCCCGACGAGGCGAGTGACGTTCGGGACTCGTTCGAGCAGCGGCGTGGCACCGCGGGCAAGAAGTTCGGCGACCTGTCGACTGCGACGCGCTGCAAGGTCCTATTTGCGCTTGATGCTCGCGTGGCGGACGGTGTGAGGCGCAAGCGCGAAGTCCTCGAGCAGACGATCGCAGACGAACAAAACGCAGACGCGCGCCGCAAGGAGAGAGCCGCGGCAGAGGCGCAACGTAGACTCGAGCAAGAAGCCAAGGAAGACGAGGAGAACTTCGAGAAGGCTGGCCGCACGGATCTTCTCAGTGCACTTATGCCCCTGCACACGCAGGCCTACCGAATCCGCTACTCCTCGCGCATCCACAACCCGGTGCTCCGCTTCAATGCAGAAGTCGCCGAGCGCGGAGCCTCAGTGCCGATCGGGGTTGCCGCTACGGAACCCGTCGCTCGCCCGATCGCGACCGTCCTCGAATTCATCGAGTGCATGGTCGCGCACGTCCGCGGCGAAAGCATCGACGCGATCTTCAGCTCGTTCAGGTCGCACCCGCTGCAGACCTTGGAGTTTCCGAGCAACTTCGCCGAGGGTGTTGCCGTCGGGATGAAGGACGAGGTGGTGCGCTTCGGCAAGATGCTCGCGGAGATCTTTACGAATCCCCTCGGGCTTCTCGACAGCCTCGCGCAACTGATGAAGTTGCTGTGGTCGCCCAATTCGATGGACATCGCGTGCGCGCTCGGCTCGGACATGGGTAACCAGTTCGATCGGCAGCTCCACGATCTCGCAAACAGTGGCCCAAGTTCGATCGCGAAGGGGCTCGGCGAGCTCGCCGGCCCGTTCGTACTCTGGACGCTCGTCTCGCTCGTCGCGCCGGAAGTGACCCTTGCGATCAAGGGCACCAAGGTGTTCAAGAGCCTCCTCAAGCTGCTCGAGGATCTCGGTGAGAAGTTTCCGGTGCTCGAAAAGCTGCTCAAGCGAAAGAAGAGGCCGCACCACCGTGGCGAAGGTGGCGAGCACCACGGAAGCGGCTCACACCATGATGGCGAGAAGCCGCCCAAAGGTGAAAAGCCGCCCGAAGGTGAAAAGCCGCCCGAAGGTGAAAAGCCGCCCGAAGGTGAAAAGCCGCCCAAAGGTGAAAAGCCGCCCGAAGGTGAAAAGCCGCCCGAAGGTGAAAAGCCACCCGAACGTGAAAAGCCACCCGAACGTGAGCGCAACGAGTCGAGTGGGGGCACGGACAACACGCACGACCCTCGAGAGTTCAAAGGCGAGTCGATACGAGATGTGCAGCGGGAGACGATCATTGCCCCGAGCACCGGTCAGGCGGTCGACTGTGCATCCTCGGGAAGGTCGGTCGTTCCGCGCGGGAAGGTCGAACAATATCCACGCAACAAAGTTCAACCATTCACCGAAGAAATGTCCGAAGAGCTTAGAAAGCTGCAAAAGCTGAAGCAGAGCGCTCGCAAGACCTTCGACGGAGATCTGCACAATCAGGAACGAATCGACAAACTCAAGTCGCTGAAGAAGAACGCACAACGCGCGAAGGAAATGGCTGCTACGCTCGATGCTGCAGGCCTCGTTGACACTGCCGAGACGAACGCTTCAATCATCAGGCAGTTGCTCGAACTCGGTCAGAGTGTGATCAAGCCGAGCGGCGATATTCGATCAATACTAGTTGGGCCTGCTGGGAAAGTGCTCGTGCAGAGCGCGTGGGCGATCCTTCCAGATGGTCGCTCGTACTTGACCACCCTCATTCTCCGTCCATTTCGATGAATTCCCTGACGCAACACAACCTGGATCTTGCCTCGGAGGGAGCGTTGGATTACGCGAGCCTCCCGCCCGAGGCACTTGCAGATCTTGCTTTGCAACAGAGCTCCCCAGATGCAGCTACATCAGCACTGGGCGAGCTCACGCAACGAAGAGTGCCGGAGATTGTGGTCAACGTGGCTGCAGAGATCCTTCAACGCCCACGATGGGACGATCATCTCACCGCGTACGCGGTCGCCGTGTTGTTTCCTCGTGACAATCCGGCTGGGCTCAAGGCGATGATTCGACTTTTGGAGATGAAGCCTTCCGAAACGATTGCCGAGGAGCTCATCGATAATGTCTTGTCGGAGCCGAGGCTCTTCGAGAGCGGGGAAGGACACCGGTTTGTTGTGGCTCTCGCTCGATACCTCGTTGATCAAACGTGGCGAGAGATCGATGGAGAACGCGTGGCCGAGGTAGTTGCGTTGGCACTTCCTTGATCTCGCCTATCCGAACTCGCGGTCCACGAAAACAAGGTGCTGGTATGCCTGACGAGCCAAGGTGCTGATAGGCAGCCGTGCGTGCGTCTAGGGCACGTCTCATAACCGCAGCGATCCAAGTCCGCGCAATCCGATCGCATTTCGGGTGGGATCGACGG
>Ga0157376_10003788_pt1 | contig 10457 bp, 9 predicted proteins | sample M45metaG_FD_121801 | JGI IMG/M metagenome (GOLD analysis project Ga0157376, IMG submission 121801) | Miscanthus rhizosphere microbial communities from Kellogg Biological Station, Michigan, USA - M4-5 metaG | ecosystem: Host-associated > Plants > Roots > Rhizosphere > Soil | place: USA: Michigan... | reverse complement strand
CGTGTCTGGTTGAACGAAGCGGCCTCAGGGCGCGAAGTGAGTTACACGACGGGTCACGAGACCGGACAAACGCGAGGGAAGTTGGCACGTAGGGGCGCTAGCCCGAGTGCCAACCGCCTTGCCCGATGTGGCGCGGCCTGCCCGGTCACGGCTTTGCCGTCACACGGATCGAACAACGCGGGACTATCGCTGATGCACGTAGGTCCCGGGCGCGGGCACGGGGGCGCCCTCTTCCACCAGCCCGCGCACGGGCTGTGCCTTGATGTGGCCCGCTGAATGTTTCGCGAGCCACTGTTGCCAGCACGGCCACCACGAACCTTCGAACGACGGTGCGGCGTCACGCCATGCCTGCGGGTCGGCGGGCGCTTTGTGCGCTGCGTGCGTCGCCATGCGATAGCTCGCGCCAACCGCCTTCGCCGCATCGCCGGGCGGATTGACGATGCCGACGTTGTGGCCGCCCGACGTCAGCAGGAAGGTCGTCGGCGCGTGCGCGAGGCGGTGGATCTTGTAGACCGACTTCCATGGCGACACGTGATCGCGCTCGGTGGCCACGACGAACATGGGCACCCGGATGTCGCCCAGATCCACGACGCGCCCGCGCACCTGGTAGTCGCCTTCGGCCAGTTCGTTGTGCAAATAGAGCTTGCGCAGGTACTCGCTGTGCATGCGTGCCGGCAAGCGCGTGGCGTCCGCATTCCACGCCTGCAGGGCGTTGATCTGCGACTGCGCGCCCATCAGGTATTCGTGCACGAGCTTGGACCACACGAGGTCCTTCGAGTTGATCAGCTGGAACGCGCCGGCCATCTGGCGGCCGTCGAGGTAGCCGCGCTCGGCCATCAGGTCTTCGAGGAAGGAGATCTGGCTTTCGTCGATGAATAGGCCCAGCTCGCCCGGCTCCTCGAAATCCGTTTCCGCCGCGAGCAGCGAAACGGTCTTCAGCGGGTTGTGCGGCTTGCCGGCAAGCACGGCGGCCGCGATAGCCAGCAGCGTGCCGCCCAGGCAATAGCCCATCGCATGGACGCCGGCTGCGCCGCTGCGCTTCTTCACTTCATCCACCGCGGCGAGAACGCCGAGTTCCAGGTAGTCGTCCATCGACAGGTCGCGATCGTCGCCCTGCGGGTTCTTCCACGACATCATGAAGACGGTGTGGCCCTGCGCCACGAGGTACTTGACGAGCGAATCCTGCGGCGTGAGGTCGAGGATGTAGAACTTCATGATCCACGACGGCACGATGAGCACCGGCTGCGCATGCACCTTGGGCGTGACCGGCTCGTACTGGATCAGTTCGATAAGGCGGTTGCGCAGCACCACCTTGCCCGGCGTGACGGCAACGTCCTTGCCCGGCGCGAAATTCTCCACGCCGCGCGGGCGGCCGTCGCCGAGGACGGCCAGCGCGTCGCGCCACCAGTTCGCCGCCCCGTCGACGAGATTGAGGCCGCCAGTGGCTCTCGTTTGCGCCAGCACCTGGGGATTCGTCATGACGAAATTCGAAGGCGACAAGGTGTCGAGCCACTGGCGCGTGGTGAACGAAACCATGTCCTCGTGATGTTTGGAGACGCCGCGCACGCCGGTCGTCGCCTCCTTCGCCCATTGCTCCTGCAACAGGAACGCCTGGGCCATCAGGTCGAAAGGCGCGGCCTGCCATTCGGCCGGGGCGAAACGCTTGTCGTTCGGCGCGGCCTGGATGCACGGCTTGCACGCACCTTGCGCCGACTGCGCCGCGTATTGCCACCATGTCAGCCACTTGCGCAGCGCGCTTGCCGCCAGGTCCGCGCGCTTGGACGGCGACGTGAGCAGGTGGCTGAACCAGTCGGCATAAGCACCCGTCACCGACGCGGGCGAGATGCCGTTGGCCATGCGCGCGATGGCCAGCTTGAGCGGCACGTCCATCGCGGCAGGCCCGTGCGGATCGCTTTGCGGTTCAGGCTTCTCCATGACGGCATGGTCCGCTTGTTGCGAATTTTTTCGATTGCGCAAAGTCAACGTATCGGCATTTCACGCATGCGACGGCGCGGAAATGCCTACGATGGCGTCATGCTGCCGGCCTCGATGCTCACGATGGCCGCCGACCTCGCGGGGCGGCGGCTGGTGCCCAACCAACGCCCGGTTCCGCAGCCCGCCGGCCACGACGTGCTGGTGCGTGTGCTGGCTTGCGGTGTCTGCCGCACCGACTTGCACATCATCGACGGCGACCTGCCGCCGCACCGGCGCATGGTGGTTCCGGGTCACGAGATCGTCGGCCACGTCGTCGCACGCGGCCCGCAAGCCAAGCGCTTCGCGATCGGCCAGCGCATCGGCATTCCCTGGCTCGGACGCACGTGCGGGTCGTGCCCTTATTGCGCGATGGACCGCGAGAACCTGTGCGACGAGCCGACCTTCACGGGCTACGACCGCGACGGCGGCTTCGCCGAATACACGGCCGCCGACGAGCGCTTCTGCTTCGCCCTGCCCTCGCGCTACGACGACGCGCATGCGGCGCCGCTGCTGTGCGCCGGCCTGATCGGCTTTCGCGCATGGCGCTTGTCGGGCGGTGCGACGCCGCGCCGCCTGGGCCTGTACGGCTTCGGCGCGGCGGCGCACATCATCTGCCAGATCGCCGTGGCGCGCGGCCAGGAGGTCCATTCGTTCACGCGCAGCGGGGATGCCGAAGGCCAGGCCTTCGCGCGCAAGCTCGGCGCGGCGTGGGCCGGGGGCTCCGACGAATCGCCGCCGGCGCCGCTCGATGCGGCATTGATCTTCGCGCCGGTCGGCAGCCTCGTGCCCGCGGCATTGGCAGCGACGCGCAAAGGCGGCGTCGTGGTCTGCGCAGGCATCCACATGAGCACCATTCCCGCCTTCGACTACGACTTGTTGTGGGGCGAGCGCGTGCTGAAGTCGGTCGCCAACCTCACCCGTGCGGACGGCGATGCATTCTTCAGCCTGGTCGCCGAGTTGTCGATCGAGACGCATGTGCAGACGTTCGCACTGGCTGATGCGAACGAGGCCGTGCAGGCGCTGCGCGATGGCAAAGTGAGCGGCGCGGCGGTGCTCGTGCCCTAGCTGCGGAGCCCGGCGGACGGCCTTATTTCGACGTGGACTCGGGCGACGAGGCCGGCTTGCCGGTTACCTTGGAAGCGACGCGGCGGCCCACTCGCTTGGTGGCGTTGGCGCCCGTCTCGACGCCATGGGCAGCCGCCTTGGCGCCGCGCTCCACACCGCTTGCGGCGGCCTTCGCGCCTTTGACCACGGCGTGCTCGACCTTGCCGACCACGCCGCCGCTCGAACCCGATGATGCCGGTTCGGATGCGGCCGCGAACGCGCAGCTCGCCGCGATGAACATCGAGCCGATCGCCGTCGCGGTCTTGAGTTGATTCTTCATGCAACCTCCACGTCGCTGGTGTGTGCGGATGATACCGGTGCCACCCCTCATCCGTGCGGCCGGCCCGCGGCCATCAGCTTTTGGCCAACTTCATCCGCACGATCGGCCGCGCCGGCTTGCGCCGCGCGACCTCGCTGAAACCTGCCTCGTCGAACATCGTCTTGGAGCCGAACCATGGAGCATCGCTCGCGCCCGGCTCGTCCTTGTCGACCGGGTAGGCCTCGAGCAGACGCACGCCGCGCTTGCGCGCAAACTCGACGGCGCCCGCGAGCAACTCGCGCGCGACCCCTTGCTTGCGAAATTCGGAAGGCACGACGAAGCAGACGATGGACCAGACCGGCTGCGCGTCCACCGGCTTCATCGTCGGCGAGTTCGCCAGCTTCGCGTAGTCCTCGCGCGGGCCCAGCGAGACCCAGCCGACCGGCACCTTGCCGCGGTAGCCGATGAGGCCCGGCGGTGGATCCTGCGCGGCAAGTGCCTTCAGCGCACGCTTGCTCAAGTCCCGCTGTTGGTCGCCGGGGCGCGTGTAGGCGCCCTTGCCGCTCACGCGGTAGTACATGCACCAGCAGCCGCGTGCCACCGAGCAGCCGCGTGCGTTGAATACGGCCTCCAGGTCGCCCCAGCGCGCGGGCGTGAGGGGCCGCACGCGCACCGGCGTTGCCGCGCCGCTCATTCCAGCACCCGCAGCACCTCGGCCACCCAACGGCGCGCTTGCGGCGGCACCGAATTCGCGGGCACGTCCAGGCGAGCCGATTCACGCACACGCGAGAGTGCCACGCGCTCGCGGCTCAACTCAGGCAACGAGTCCTTGTGCAGATCGTAGTGCGACCGGATCGCCACTTCTTCGGCATAGAGCCATTTGTAGACGGTCGCCTGCTTGCCGGTGCCGTCCGTGGCACAGAGCGCGGCGCCCGTGGCGGAGAGCCCCAGCACGGCGGCCTCGCCCGAGCCGAACCGCGCCTGCAGCACGCAGTCGGCGCCGCCGAATTCGCGCATGAGCAGCCGCTGCACGCGCCGGCCGCGGATGCTGGTCATGTCTTTCGCGTAGTCGCGCGCGAATGACGACAAGGTTGGCAGATCGATCGGCATCGGGCGCCTCCACATCAGGCGCCGATGCTACCGCGCCAGGGTGCTAGGCGACCACGGGCACATCACGCACCAGCAGCACCGGCACCGTGCTCGTGCGCACCACCTCCTCGGCGTCGCTGCCCATCGTGAGCCGGCCCAGGCCGCGGCGGCCGTGCGTGCCCATCACGACCAGGTCGCAGGCGTGCTGCTTGCATTGGTCGACGATCACTTCGGCCACGCGCTTGCCCGTCACCTCGCGCATCAGTGTCTCGGTGTGCACCGATGCTTCCTCGGCCAGGTGGCGCGCCTTCGCCAATGTGTCCAGCCCGGTTTGCCGCAGCTTGCGAATGAGCTCGTCGTAGACCCCCGCCGACGGCACTTCGACCAGCATCGTGAAATCGTCGACGACGTGCAGGATCAGCAGCCGGGCTTTCTGGTCGGCGGCCAGCCGGATGGCTTCGCGCAGCCCGCATTGCGCCGTGGAACTGGTATCGACGGGGACGAGGATTCGCTGGTACATGAGGGGGCCTCCGGTGACGGCTCCATTGTGTCGCCGGCGCAGCGAAATGCCTTGCGCAAACTCAACATGGCCGAAGGGACTTCCCTGGGCTTTGCACTACCATGAAGGACGTCAGGATCCCAACCGTGCCAACTCCTCCGCCCATCGATGTCAACCCGGGCCAACCGGCAACCCGGATGCGCCGGCGTGCGCCCGCAATCCTGGCGATGGGCGGGTTGCTGCTCGTCAGTGCCCTGCTCTGGCTCACCTGGATCACCTCGGGACCGATCATCGACGAGCTCGCGCGAGTCGAGCGCTCGCGGCTGCCGAGGCTGGAGCTTCTGCATGCGGCGAAGAGTGCCGATCTCGACGCCAGCGTGGCGCTGCGCAATGTGCTCCTCGTGAAGGAACCGCGCCTCGACGAGAGCGAACTGCGGCGTTACGCGCAGGCCAACGGCGCGGCGTCGGCGGCAATCACTTCTTTTGCGGCATCCTCCCGGCGAGCCGAGGAGGCCGCCCTGCTGCAGGCGACATTGCAGGCGCGCAAGGCCCTCGTAGCGGCCCGAGCCGCGGCAATCGAGGAAGACCAGCGCGGGCCCGCACTCGATTCCGATGCGTCCACGGTCCGGCTGCAAAATGCACTCGACGAGTATCTGGCCCCGATGCAGCGCCTGCAGGATTTCCAGGGCGCGCAAGTGACATCTCTTGTGGACGAGCTGGCCGTGCGGGCCAGCCGGGTGCGCGCGCTGCTCATCGCGGCCGGACTTGCCGCAGGCGCCACGATCGTGTTGGCCGCCGCCGCGTGGCGAGCCGAGTTGCGGCGCGAGGTGTCGGACCGGGAGCGCCGCATCGTCTCGCTGCGCGAGCAGCGCGATGCACTGGTGCGCGAAGTCCACCACAGGATCAAGAACCATCTCCAGGGATTGCTCGGCCTGTTCGAGACCCAGCGATTCGCGATCGGAGACGAGGCGTCGCAGCATGCGCTGGCCACGCTTCACGGCCACGTCCTGGCCCTGGTGGGCATCCACGGAATGCAGGCCCGCGACGCGGGAGAGTGCATTTCGCTCAAGGACCTGGTCCGGCAACAGGTCGAGCTGGTGCGAGCGGGATTTCCGGGCACGCAGCTCGCCGTCACCGAAGACGCGCAGCTGGAAGACACGAGCCTGCCCGGCGAGGCCTCGCTGCCGGTCGCCCTGGTCGTCACGGAGCTGATCGTCAACGCCATCAAGCACGGCGCGGCCGCGCCGATCCGTATTTCGCTGCGGATGCCGGGCGAGACCGCCCAGGTCACGGTCGCCAATCGCCTGACCGGGCCCTCGAGCCTGGACTGGAAAAGCGGGCGCGGGCTCGGGACCGGATTGAGCCTGGTGGCTACGCTCCTGCAGGAAACCGCCGAACTGGCCCAGACCACCACCAGCGAGGAAATGACCATGACGCTCAACCTCCGGATCGCGGGCGCCGCGGCGGCGAGCTGACATGGCGCGCATCCTCCTGGTCGAAGACGATGCGCTGGTACGCCACACGTTCGTGACCTTGCTGAAGTCCGACGGCCATGTCGTGGTGCCGGCCGCCACGGGGCAAGCGGCGCTCGCGGCGGCTGCCGTCGAACTGCCCGACCTGGCGCTGCTGGATGTCGGACTGCCCGATATCGATGGCATCGAATGCGCAGGCAAGTTGCGCCAGATGAAGCTGCAAGCCCCGATCATTTTCCTCACCGCCTATGGCGGCGCCGAGTTCGTGGCGCGCGCGATCGAACAAGGCGCGTACGCCTACCTCGTGAAGCCGCTGGCGGGCAACCAGCTCCTGCCGCTCGTTCGCACGGCGCTGTCGGCCGCCCTGGCCGGGCAGGAGAAAGAGGACCGATTGCTGGCGGCCCTCGCCGACAGCAGGGAAATCAGTGCCGCCGTCGGAATGCTTGCCGAGCGTCATGGGTGGCCGCTCGACAAGGCATTCGATGCCTTGCGCATGATGGCACGAAGCGAGAGCCGGCGCATCGTGGACGTGGCCGCTGACGTGACGAAACGCCTGCGTTAAATAATCCCGGCCGTGCACTAGCCGCGGCACGCCATCCGGCTCATAATCGGCTGAGCTGCCCAGAACCCGTAGCTGTCGTTCAGCGCCATCGCGCCGACAGGTACGGGTTTTTGTCATTGCGCATTACCACCTCTTGTCCGGCACGACGCTGCCAGTCGTTGACGGAGTGCAATCATGTGTGGTTTCGCAGGCTTCCTGACCTTCGCGCGCGTCCCCCTGAGCGCCGTCGAGCGGCACCGAACGTTGATGGCGATGGGCGACGCCATTGCCCATCGCGGCCCCGACGATGCGCAGTACTACGACGACGGAATGCTGGCGCTGGTCTACCGGCGCCTGTCCATCGTCGACATCGATGGCGGAAGGCAACCTTTCTTCAGCGAAAGCGGCGAGCAGTTGCTCGTGGCCAACGGCGAAATCTACAACCACGCCGCGCTGCGCGCCGACCTGCAGGCCCGTCATCGGTTCGTTTCCCGCTCCGATTGCGAAGTGCTGCTGCCCGGCTTCGCGCAATGGGGCGAGTCATGCCTCGACCGCGCTCATGGCATGTTCGCGCTCGCGCATTGGGACCTGAAGGAACGCAAGCTGACCCTGGCCCGGGATCGCCTCGGGATAAAGCCCTTGTACGTGTGCCGCCTGCCGACGGGCATTCTTTTCGGCTCCGAGCTGAAGGCCATGCTGGCCCACCCGGCCTGCCCGCGATCGCTCGCATGGCACGACATCGAACGGTCGATCGTGTCGCGGCCACCGTCGTCGAGCTATGTCGAAGGCGTGGAACTGCTGCCGGGCGGAGAGCTGATGACCGTGGACGGCCGGGGCCGTGCGACGCAACGGCGCTACTGGCAGTTGGCCGACCATCTCGGAGGCGCGCCGCATGGCGGCGACGCACAGCGCTACACGGACGAATACGCGCGATTGCTCGAGGAAGTCACGATCGGCCACTTGCAACGCGAGAGCGGCGCCGGGATCCACCTCAGCGGAGGACTCGACTCGTCGCTCATCGCCGGCATCGTCGCGCGGCACGACAAGAACATCCCTTGCTTCACCGCCATCGAGCGAGCGAGCTACCTGGGTGGCGACGCGCAGGCGGCCGCGCGCCTCACGAGCCGCCTCTCGCTGCCGTGGGTGCCCGTGCGCTTCGACTACCGCACCCTTGTCGACGAGATGGACCTGGGGCTCGAGCGGCTCGAGGAAGCCGTCTGGATGATGGACTGTCCGCAGATCGACCTCGAGTGGATCTTCAAGGAAGAGCTTCACCGGATCGCGCGACAGCGGTATCCGCGCCTGAAAGTCATGTTGCTGGGCCAGGGCGCAGACGAATTCGCCGGCGGCTACTCGCGGCGGGACGACGCCATGCGCGGCAGTTGGGGCGAGTACCTGCGCGAAGAGGTCGGGCCCAGCCTGGCCCTGGAAGACTCGCGTTACGCTCGCAGCCCCAATGACTTGCAGGAACTGCGCGCGGCGGCGAACGGCGGCGCGCTCGCTCCTTACCACCGCATGATGTTGCTGCTGACCCGGCAATTGCAGAACCACAATCTCTGGCACGAAGACCGCACGAGCGCGTGGAATGGCCTGGAGTCGCGGGTACCTTTTCTCGATCACCGTCTTGTCGAACTGCTCGCCTCGGTTCCGTCCAGCCTGCACGAGCGCCTGTTCTGGAACAAGCGGATCGTGCGCGATGCGATGGAACATTTCGTTCCGGGCCTCGGGCTCGATCAACCCAAGCTCGGCTTCCTGAACGGCCGCGACACCACGTCGATGGACGTGACGCTGCACAACCTGCTGCGCAAGGCCACGCCCGATTTCCGCGAGAAGTACCTGCATGAAGCAGACAGTCCGTTCGACCCTCGCAAGATCGAGTCGCTGATCGAGGAAGCGTTGGGTCGTGGCCCGACGAGCGGCGCCGCGACGGGCAGGCTGCTGCAATGCATGGCCGTCGCCATCTTCGAGCGCCAACTGCGCGATCCTCGCGCCACCGTGCGCGCCCGCACGGCGGCGCGGCCCGTGCTGCCGCTCATGCAGGTGCGCGACTGGCACGCGTGGACGACCGAGATGAGCGCGCCGGCCAAATGCACGCACCCTTGGCAAACGGGCGAGCGCGTGATGCTGCGCGAGGGCATCGAGATTCTCGTGCCGAGGGACAACGACGGCCGCAGGTTCTGCTTCTTTCAGGGCGGCAGGGCCGCCGGCGAGATCGCGCTGTCGCAGCCCGCCCACTGGGTGGCTGGGTTCCTGAAGAATCTCGGCACCGACGCGGCCCGGGACTTCACCGTGCAGGACTGGCTGGACGAGTGCGATGTCCGCATGGCCGAGTTTGCCGAGGTCGCCAACATACTTTTTCATCAAGGGGTGGTGTTCGCGCAGAGTGCGCACGGCGAGACCTTGCCGTCGCCGCTGACACCCAGCCCGCGGCATGCCGCTGAACCCGTTCACCTCATCCACAAAACTCGGTGATTCCCGACGTAGGACAACACCGCATATCCACCGTCGAGCCAGCCGGCTACCGCGTGGCGCCACCATAATCGCCACGTGGTCCACGGAGCGAGACAAAAGAATTGACTTCCCTGAGTTCTGCCGCGCCGCTCGATACCAGCCTGGAAGGGCGGTTCCAGCTGCTGATCGAAGCCGTCTCCGACTACGGCATCTTTATCCTGGACGCCGACGGCCATGTGATCTCCTGGAACACGGGCGCGGAGCGGATGAAGGGCTACACGCGCGAAGAGATCATCGGCAAGCACTTCTCCATCTTCTATCCGCCGGGGCCGGTCGCCACCGGCTGGCCGGACGAGGAACTGCGCCGCGCCCGCAAGCTCGGCCGCTTCGAGGACGAAGGCTGGCGCGTGCGCAAGGACGGCACCCGCTTCTGGGCCAACGTCGTCATCACCGCCGTCTACGACGCCAATGGCGTGCCCAATGGCTTCGTCAAGATCACGCGCGACCTCACCGAGCGGCGCAGCCACGAGGAGGACCTGCGCGAGAGCGAGGAGCGCTTCCGCCTGCTGGTGGAAAGCGTGCGCGACCACGCGATCTTCATGCTCGACGCCGACGGCATCGTGCGCAGCTGGAACCCGGGTGCGCAGGCGCTCAAGGGCTATTCCGGCCCGGACATCATCGGGCGCCACTTCAGCACTTTCTACACGCCGCAGGACCAGCGTGATGGCAAGCCGGCTGCCGAGCTGCGCGCCGCGCGCGCCAACGGCCGCGTCGAGGACGAAGGCTGGCGCGTGCGCAAGGACGGCACCGTGTTCTGGGCCAACGTGGTGATCACCGCGATTTACGGACGCGGCGGCGAGCTGATCGGCTTCGCCAAGGTCACGCGCGACATGACCGAGCGCCGGCAGCTCGAGAAGCTCGAACATTCGAGCCGCATGATGAGCCAGTTCCTCGCGATGCTCGCGCACGAACTGCGCAATCCGCTGGCGCCGATGCGCAACGCGGTGACGGTGATGCAGCTCGAGACGCTTTCCAGTCCCGCGTTGCGCAATTGCCGCGACATCATCG
>Ga0157376_10003786_pt1 | contig 10461 bp, 7 predicted proteins | sample M45metaG_FD_121801 | JGI IMG/M metagenome (GOLD analysis project Ga0157376, IMG submission 121801) | Miscanthus rhizosphere microbial communities from Kellogg Biological Station, Michigan, USA - M4-5 metaG | ecosystem: Host-associated > Plants > Roots > Rhizosphere > Soil | place: USA: Michigan... | reverse complement strand
CGTGTTTGTCGGCGGCGCGATACTGACCAGCGTCCCGCTGGTCGCAGCGTCTTCGCCAGGCGCCGCGATCGAAGGCAAGTGGCTCGCCCCGAGTGTCGGCAGCGCCGACAACAACACTGCGGCGGGCTTGGACATCGTACGCAACGAGCACGGCGAGTTGACGGTTCGCGCCTATGTGCCGATCGTCAATTTCTACGGCATTTCACTCGGCTTCGCCGAAGCCGACGGCAAGGGAAAGTACGCTGTCCGCAAGGAAGAAGTCGAACTCGTGCTGAAGGGGCCGGACACACTCCTCGTCAAAGGCCTGGTCGGCGACTCGGTCGAGATGCATCGCACGAGTTCACTGCCCAGCCCGCCGGCGCAACCGCAGTTGCCGACCGGGCCTGGACCGCGCTGGCGCGTGCGTCTCGGCGGCCCGATCTTCGCACCAGCGACGGTGCGAGATGGCGTTGCTTACGTCGGCAACACTGACGGTGTGCTGTTCGCGCTGAAGGCTGCGGACGGCTCGTTACTGTGGACCTTCCCGGCTGGCCGGGCGATTTATGGCGGCGCGCTCGTCACCGAAGACGCCGTCTTCTTCGCCAGCGACAACGGTTGTGTATACAAGCTCAAGCGCTCCGACGGGAAGGAGTTGTGGCGCTACGACCTCGGCGACTCGCGCGTGTCGCGCATTCCGCCGAATCCACAGGTCTTCGATTACGACCAGCACGGTCCGACGCCGGTGCTCGCCGACGGCATCGTCTATGTCGGCGCCGGCGACGGCGGTTTCCACGCGATCCGCTCCGACTCCGGCGAACGCCTGTGGCGGATCCAGTCCAACGCCAAGATCCGCGTGACCGCGGCGATCCACGGCACGCAGGTGGTCTTCGCCACGATGGACGGCTGGGTTTGCGCGGTCGACCGGGCCAGCGGCGCGGAAGTGTGGTCGTTCAAGAATACGACCGCCTTCACGAGCGGACCTGCCATCGATGGCGACATCGTCGTCGTCGGCAATCGCGGCTCGATGCTGCGCGCACTCGACGCAAATACGGGCGCCGAACTGTGGAAGCAGGAGTACTGGGGATCGTGGATCGAATCAACCGCCGTGTTTCGCGGTGATCGCGGCTATATCGGTTCCGGCGATCTGTTCCTGGTTTCAAGCTTCGATCCGAAGACCGGCAAGAACATCTGGCGCACACACGTCAACGGCTGGGTCATCCAGCGCCCGGCGGTTACCGAAACGCGGGTCTTCGTCGGTGTCGCCGGAGCGCGCAGGCGGAACGCCGCGCTTGTGCATCAATCGAGTGCGTTGACGGCGCTCGCACGCGACACCGGCAAGATACTCTGGAGCTGGCCGATGCCGGAATGGGACGGCGCGTTCCTCAGTGGTTTCTTTGCTGCGCCGACGGTTGTCGACGGAACGATTATCCTCGGCGGCGTGGACGGCACGCTGTACGCGTTTGCCGAGCAGGATTAGCGGCGGCGCAACTTCATCGACGCGCCCGGCGCCAGTTCAATTGGCGCGGCGTTTTCGCCTGACCTTGGCGCGACCACCGCTGTAGATGTCGTACAGCGCCGAAAGTATCTGCTCAGCCGGACCGCTCGAAAGCCGGTAATAGATCGTCTGCGCCTCGCGCCGCGTCGCAACCAGTTCTTCTTCGCGCAGCTTGGCCAGATGCTGCGACAGCGCCGACTGGCTCAAGTCGACACGCTCGTTGATCTGCCCGACCGACAGCTCGCCCTCGACGAGCAGGCACAACACGCGCAGGCGCTGCCCATTGGCCAACATCTTCAGCATCTGTGCCGCGGCATCGGCGTTCTTGCGCATTGCATTGGCATCGATCCGTCGAAACGCAGACGTCGAGCGCGGTGGTTGTTTCTTCATCGGGTCGGCACACCAGCGGCGATCAGGTTGGAAAGCTTCCCACGCCTCAGGCCCGGCTGCAATCGGGAGTTGCCCGATCGAATACAACGCCGAGGCGGCAGATCCGATTCGGCCTTGCTGACGCCGCAAATGTAAAGAACTGTTTAACTGAAGGCACTGGCGGAAAAGAACCTGCCGGATGGCGATCGAACGCGCGTCGCGCGTGTCATCATTCGCTCGCGCACTGGACGAGAGCTACACGATATGTCGGCCGAAGCAATGCAGGCGATCGCCATCCGCGATGGCGCGGGACCCGCCAGTGCGCTGCACGCCGTGCAGTTGCCGGTGCCGGCACCGCGAACCGGCGAGATCCTGATCCGCGTACATGCAGCCGGCGTCAATCGGCCGGACCTGCTGCAACGCGCGGGCAACTATCCGCCGCCGCCGGGCGCGCCGGACACGCTCGGTCTGGAGGTCGCCGGCGAAGTCGTTCTTGCAACCGGACGCTGGCGCGAAGGCGACAAGGTCTGTGCGCTGCTCGGTGGCGGCGGCTACGCCGAGTACGCCACGGCCGATGCGCGCCACGCGTTGCCGGTTCCCACAGGATTGGATTTCACGGCGGCCGCGGCGCTGCCTGAAACCGTGTTCACGGTCTACGCCAACGTGTTCGAGCACGGCGCGCTGAAATCCGGCGAAACGCTGCTCGTGCACGGCGCGACGTCCGGCATCGGCGTCGCGGCGATACAGATGGGCAAGGCGGCTGGCGCCAAGGTCATCGCGACCGCGCGCGGCGCAGACAAGGCCGCGCAGGCGCGCCAGCTCGGCGCCGACATCGCGGTGGACACGACGCGCGAGGATTTTGGCGCGGCTGCGAAAGCCGCGGGCGGCGTCGACGTCGCGCTCGACATGGTTGGCGCCCCGTATTTCGCAGCGACGCTCGACGCACTGAAGACCGGCGGGCGTATTGTATACATTGCCGCACTTGGCGGCGGCACGCTCGAAGTGCCGGTGAGGCAGATCATGATGAAACGCGCGGTGTTGACCGGATCAACGCTGCGGCCGCGCAGCGCCGACGAAAAAGCCCGGCTCGCTGCCGAAGTCGAGCGCGTGGCCTGGCCGTGGATCGCTGCGGGCAAGGTGCGCGCAATCATCGACCGCACGTTCGCACTGGCCGACGCGGCCAGCGCGCATGCGCACCTCGAAGGCGGCCGGCATTTCGGCAAGATCGTCCTGATTCCTTGAAATCCCCTGCGATGCGCTGTTCAAGGATGGGTTCGAAGCTGCAGCGCCGTGACCGCATGGCCAGCGCATCGCGCACCGGTCACCGCTACGGCCCATCGCCGCAGCGGTGTGACGCTGACGCTGCGCTGATCGCCGCGCAGCGCCGGAATCGCCGTCGCTATTTGACCTTCGCGAGAATTCCGTTCATCTCGCTCTTCGAAAACGCCCTGAGCGTCTGCGTGCGGACATTGCCCGCGGAGCCGGTCGACAACATGAAGGCGGTTGCCGACGCATCGTCCGGGGCCTCGATGACGATGACGAGATCGAAGCTGCCCACGGTCCAGTAGATCTGCGTCATTTTGACGCCGAACTTCTTCGCGGCTTTCGCCGCTGCTTCGGCGCGTTTCGTCGTGTCCTTGACGCTGCGAATCCCCTGATCGGTGAAGTTCGACAGTGCGATGTACGTTGCCATTGCGTTTTCTCCTCGGACCGTTGGGACCACGAAGGTTTGAACGGCTTCAGCGCGGCCCCGAAGCGCTGACCCGGAAACAATCAACCTGACATCGCCGCGCCGCGCGCCGCAATGATCAGGCAAACACGACTGTTCTGCTGCCGTGAAGCATGACGCGATGTTCGATGTGCCAGTTCACCGCGCGCGCGAGCACCGCGCATTCGACATCGCGGCCGATCGCGACCCATTGGTTCGGCGTGTGCGCATGCGAGACGCGTTCGACGCCCTGCTCGATGATCGGCCCCTCGTCGAGGTCGCTGGTCACATAGTGCGCGGTCGCGCCGATGATCTTGACGCCGCGCTCGTGCGCTTGATGGTAGGGTCGCGCGCCCTGGAAGCTCGGCAGGAATGAATGGTGGATATTTATACAACGTCCGGACAGCGCGTCGCACGTATGCGCCGACAGAACCTGCATGTATCTGGCCAGCACGACAAGGTCGATGCGCAGTTCGCCGACCAGCTGCAGGATGCGCTCCTCCTGCGCCGCTTTGGCCGTCTTGTCGTCCTTGTCCAGGGGAAGATGGTGGAACGGGATGCCGTTCCATTCGACGAACGAGCGCATGTCGTCGTGATTGGACACGACCGCAGGAATGTCTACCGGCAACAGACCCGCCTTCCAGCGATGCAGCAGGTCGTACAGGCAATGGCCCCACTTTGAAACCATGATCAGCAGCTTCGGCTTGACGGCGTCGTCGTGCAGCTGCCAGGTCATGCCGAAGCGCTCGGCGATGGCGTTGAACCCTGCGCGCAGGCGTTCGGGTTCCGGCATGTTCGCACCGTGCTGGCGGAACACGGTGCGCATGAAGAAAAGATCGCTGGTCGCGTCGTTGAACTGGTTCGATTCGACGATCGACGCGTCATTCTGCACGAGGTAACCCGAAACGGCAGCGACAATGCCCTTCGTGTCCCGGCATTTGACGACAAGCGTGAAACGGCGGCGCGCTTTGGTCATGGTGGGCTCAGGATCAGTGACATTCGAGTATCAGCGGCGAAGACCAGTGACAGGAGCGACGCGTGCCGCCTGCTGGATTTCCACCCGTGAAAAAATTCTAGACACTCTCGCTCGCCCCTCGTCCCTCGCCCCTCGTCCCTGCACTCCACCGCATCGCGTAATACACCGGCACGCCCAGCGCAATCATCGCCGAGCCGAGGTAGACCGGGTTCTTCGACCACGCCGCCCAGCACAGCAGCGCACCGTTGCACTGCTCGGCGTCGGTGCTGATGCCGGCGCCGATGATCGCCCACAGCGCGTAGCCGGCGCCGAGCAGTCCGCAGGTCGCCAGCGCGGCGGTACGGCCGCGTGCGATCTGCAGTCGACCGTCGTGCAGCAGCTTGAGCGCAGCGGCCGCGCACGCGAAGTACAGGATCAGCGTCGAAAACGAAGCGATCAGGATGACGAAGTTGAAGACCTGGACCATGCTCTTGTCGTAGTTGAACAGCATCAGCGCGGTGACCAGGATACTCGACACGACCAGCGCACGGGCCGGCGTCTGATGGCGCGACTCGCGGGCAAAATAGCGGGGAAACACGCCGTCGCGCGCGAGCTGGAACGGCAGTTCGCCCTGCAGCAGGATCCAGCCATTGAGCGCGCCGAATCCGCTGATCGCTGCGAACAGGGCCAGCCAGTGTCCCGCCGCTTCGCCGAAGAACAGGCGCGCGACGTCGGCGAATGGCGCATTCGACTTGGCCAGCTCGTCGGCCGGAATCAGGATCTGCACGGTGCTCGACGCGATGATGTAGATGACCGCGGCGAGCGCCGCGCCGAGTATCGTCGCGCGCGGAATCACGCGCGAAGGATCGCGCACGCGTTCGGTCGCGACACTGGCAGACTCGAAGCCGAGCAGCGGCCACAAGGTCAACGTCGCGGCCGCGGTGAACGCGCCGAGCGTCAGCGGCGGCGAGGCCTGCGTGGCGGCCGCAATGCGGCTGTCGCCGTGGAACAGCACGAACAGACCGATGCCGGCGATCACGAACAGCGGCAGCAGCTTCATGACCGTCGTCACGACCTGCACACCACCGGCCGTGCGCGCGCCGAGCACGTTGACAGCTGTCAGCAGCCAGACTGCGGAGACCGTTACGAGCGGCGCAACCCCGGGCCGTTCGCTGATCACCGGAAACAGATCCGCGAGATAGCTGACGCTGCCGGTCGCGATCGCCGCGTTGCCAGCCCAGACACTGATCCAGTAACCCCAGATGATCAGGAACGCCGGCAATTCACCGAATGCCATGCGCGCGTAGGCATGCGGCCCGGCCGCGCCGGGCAAGCCGCGACTCAGACCGGCGAGAACGCAGGCGAGGATTACCGCGCCGCTCGCCGTGAACAGCCACGCGCTGGTGCTGTTGGCCAGGCCATACGGCGATAGCGCCGCCGGCAGGAGGAAGACCCCGGAGCCGATGATGTTGCCGACGACCAGCGCCGTGCACATCCACGGACCCAGCAGGCGCGAAGTATCTTTGATGGGCGTGTTCATTGGTGATCTTTCCCCTGTGTCTTCCGCACTTTACTACTGCGCTGCCCCGTCGCGTCGCATTTTAAAGCCCTCCCCTTCAAAGGGAGGGTTGGGTGGGGATGGTGTTGGAAGGCCTCTGATGCGCGCCCCTCACCCCAACCCTCTCCCCATCGATAAAGCCGCTGGGAGAGGGCGTAAAAACGTGCGCTCGCTTCAAGACAACAGCAATTTTCGACAGCCCACGTATATCACTGCATTGCCGCATAAACCGCGCGAGCTGCCTTCAAATAGTCCAGCGTGGAAGTTTTGTCGGCGTCGCTGTTGTAGTCCGTGCGCGCCGCCGACGTCTCGATCGTGCGATCGAGCCAGCGCACGAAGTACGCAGCGTCCGCCGGCGAACGCGTGGGTTTTCCGTCGAGCGTGACGTAGACCGGGCTGGTCGTCGCGTACGGATAAATGTCGAGCACGAGCGGCTGCGCGTCCTTGTTCCATGCGCGCAGCAGCAGCCAGCCACTGCCAGTCAGCGCGACGGTGCCGCTGACATCGGCCTGTGTGCGCGTACCGGACAGCTTGTGGGTCGCGACGACCTTGCCGTTGTAGATCAGCTCCAGATGCTCGGCCGGCGCAAACGACCGCAGTGCGGCGTGGTAGGTCACCTGCCGCGGTCCGCTCAAGGCGAGTTCGTCGCCCGGATGCCTGCCATCGACTTCCAGGCCGAGCAGCGCCGCGTTCGTCGCAAACGTCTTTCCACGGGTGAGCGCGTCGCGCAAGGCCTGCGGCGTATTTGCGCCACTTGTGTCGAGAAACACGCGGTTCATGCCGACCGGACCGCGCAGCGAAGCATAGTTCGTCATCGCGTCGGTACCGGCGCCGGCCGGCAGGCGGAATCCACAATTAAGCAATTTATACCAAACCTCGTTCGTGATCAGATGATCGTCGAAACCGACCGCTTCGTAGTAGTCGGCCTTGCCGAGTGCAACGTCGGCCGGCAGCGCGTTCGTCAGCACCGCGTCGGTTTCCGGCGGCGTATCGAACGGATGCGCGTAGCCGACCAGGCCGTGCTGGGCATGAGCGAGGTCGGCAATCGCGCCGTTGGTCGGATAGACGCTGGTCATCGCGCTTTGCTGGTAGCCGACGAATCCAGGCGTCAGATAGTGGTCGTCGAGGAACAGCAGGCCCAGGTGGCCCCAGTAACTGGAGTGATACTCCTGCGCCTGCATCAGCAGCACGCCATCCTTCTGCAACGGCGGCGTGCCGAAGCCGGCGATGTCGGGCACGCGCTCTTCCTTGTTGACGACAAGATTGAACAACGCATCGAGGTGCTCGGCGCGTGCCTGCTGCATCAGGCCTTCCGAATTCTGGCGGTAGCGTCCGCCGTAGTTCATGTGCAGGTGCAGGTCGGCGCTGACGAACTTGCCGAAATTTTCGGGCAGCCGCAACGGCGTGAGCGCGATCTGTGCCGTCGCGCCATCGGGCTTGACCTGGATGTCGCGCTGAACCGCGGCGTAGTCCATGCCGCGCGTGACGACAACATGCGCCGCGCCGATGGGTACATCAACGGCGCAATCGCCGGCGCAGTGGAAATAATGGTTCTCGAAAGGCTGCAGGCTGCGATCGAAACCGTCGTCGGCATGCATCCATGAATTGTCCGGCGCATAGGCGCGGCCATCGCTGGCAACGACGCTGATGCGTGCAGGGACGATTGCACCATTTTCGTCGCGTACGCCCAAATGCAGCGTGGCACGTGGCGTCTTGTACTTGCGTTGCGCGGCATCCACATGCGTGAGCGCACCGCCGGGCAGAGCCTGTACCCACAGCGACGTATTGCCGCTCTCGTTGCTGACGTAGCCGACTTGTGTGCCGTCAGCAGAAAAGCGCGCACCGGTGCGGTCGAACTCACCGAAGGTCAGCGGCAGCGGTGCAGCGCCGTCGACCGTCGTCAGCCACAATTGATGCCACTGGCGTCCGTGATAGCTGCTGAAGAGAACTCGGCGGCCATCCGGCGCGACCTGCGGCTGCGCGCGCCACGACGTTTCCTCGGTGTAGATCTGCTTCAGGTCATCGGGCGCATCGACCGCGACCGACCAGATCGCGCCGGTGCCGTAGGCGATCTCGCGGTTCGAAATGAAGACAAGGCGTTTGCCGTCGGGTGTCCAGGCCGGATTGATCGCGTGATCGAACGCCGAGTAGTAGTAGCGCGGCACGGCACTCTTGTGCTCGCCGACGATGCGCCGCGGGGCGGTCAGCTTGTCGCCGTCGAGTTTGGCGACGTAAAGGTCGAAATGGCCCGTGCCGGCAGTCGAGACGTAGGCGATTCTGCTGCCGTCCGGAGAAAGATGCGGCTCGACGTTGACCGCTTTGCTGCTCGTCAGCGCGTGTTCGTTACCGCTTTGCAGGTCGAACTGCCACAGTTCGAGTGCATCGTGCTGATAACGCACGAACACGACGTGGCGGCCGTCGGGCGACCAGTCGGGCTGATAGTCGTAGCCCTTCGCATGCGTCAATTCGCGCGCTTCGTTGCTACCGATGGCCTGGCGCCAGAGCGAACCGCCCATGCTGTAGATCAACTCCTTGCCATCTGGCGAAAACGCGAGCGCCGACGGGCCGGTCGTCAGCTGCGGCAGATACATCTCGCGGTAGTAATAATTGTGCGGCAGGTCGATTTGCGCGAGTACGGGTTTGCGGGCGGCAATGGCTGCAGTGGGAAACACAAGGGGCAGGATCGCAAGTGCAAGAACCAAAGCTTCCGACCTGCAACTCCGACGCGTCGCAGCTACGACTCGCCCCCATCCGCCTTCGGCACCTTCCCCCGCTGCGCAGGGGAAGGGAAAGCCAAAGCGCCAAAATCTGGAATCCTTCCTCCGCTTGCGGGGGAAGGTGGCGACAGCCGGAAGGGGGGTGCTCTTCGACCGTCTGTCAGAATACATACTCACGCCACCTGCGCCTCGAGCAGCGCAGCTTCGAGCAACGCGACCGCTTCATCGACCTGCGCTTCGCTGACCAGCAACGGCGGCATGAAGCGCACGGTGCTCGCGCCGCACGACAGCAGCAGCAATCCATGGTGGAACGCGCGTGTGATCAGTGTGTCGCACAGGTCCTTGGCCGGCGTGCGCGCGGCCTGATCCTTCACGAGTTCCATTCCGATCATCAAGCCTTTGCCGCGCACCTCTCCAATTACAGCGTGGCGTTGCTTCAGTTCGCCCAGCCGTGCCATGAAGTGCTCACCGACCTTGGCCGCGTTCGCCGCGTACTCTTTTTCCACAAGTTCCAATGTGGTCAAAGCAGCCGCGCAGCACAGCGGGTTGCCGCCGTAAGTATTGCCGTGTGCGCCGCGCTTCCACTGGCGCATGATCGATTTGCGCGCGACGATCGCACCTATCGGCATGCCGGAACCAAGGCCTTTGGCCAACGTCATGATATCCGGCGTGACGCCCCAGTGTTGCGCCGCGAACATCTTGCCGCTGCGGCCGACCCCGCATTGCACCTCGTCGAAAATCAGCAGGATGCCGTGGCGGTCGCAGATTCGGCGCAGGCCGGCGAGGAAACCGTCCGGCGGCACGATGTAGCCGCCCTCACCCTGGATCGGCTCGACCAGGATGCCGGCGACTTCGGCCGCCGGCACGTTCGCCGAGAACAGGATGTTTTCGATGTAGTCGAGCACCGCCTTGCCTTGGTCCGCTCCGGCGAACAGCGGCCGATACGAATTCGGGTACGGCACGTGCGTCACGCCCGGCATCGTCGGGAAGAAGCCTTGCTGCTGCGTGTACTTGCTCGACGTGAACGCGAGCGAGCCCATCGTGCGGCCGTGGAAACCGCCGAGGAAGCCGATAAAGCGCGAGCGGCCGGTGACGTAGCGCGCAAGCTTCAGTGCGCCTTCCACCGCCTCGGTACCTGACTGGCAGAAAAAGCTCATCGCGGCTTCGCCGAGCGGCGCAAGCGCGTTGAGCTTTTCGGCCAGCGCAATCTGACGCTCGTGCCAGTAGTCCGAGGAGATGTGCAGGAATTCGTCGGCCGCGTCCTTGATCGCCGCGACGACCTGCGGATGGCAATGACCGGTGCTGCACACGGCGATGCCGGCGGCGAAGTCGAGGAAGCGGTTGCCGTCGACGTCCCAGACTTCGACACCGCGCCCGTGCGACATGACGAACGGATAGTCGCGCGGATACGACGGCGACACGACCTCGGCATCGCGCGCGAGCATCGCGCGCGCTTTGGGCCCGGGGAGTTCGGTGCGGATGTGGGTGCCGGTTGCGCTGCCGGCGCCTTTGGGTGCCAAGTTGTTCATAGTGATCCAATCCACAAGAATGCGAGAAGGGCATAGATGCGAAGCCCACGTAGCTCGACCGCAAAGCGCGAACGATCAAATATTGTCGTCATTCCCGCGAAAGCGGGAATCCATTTTGCTCTTGAACGATGAGCAGCAAATCAAGATGGAT
>Ga0157376_10003785_pt1 | contig 10462 bp, 6 predicted proteins | sample M45metaG_FD_121801 | JGI IMG/M metagenome (GOLD analysis project Ga0157376, IMG submission 121801) | Miscanthus rhizosphere microbial communities from Kellogg Biological Station, Michigan, USA - M4-5 metaG | ecosystem: Host-associated > Plants > Roots > Rhizosphere > Soil | place: USA: Michigan... | reverse complement strand
GTAGTGAAAGCATCCTTTATAGCAGAGTCGCACGCTGAAACCGGCCCCCGGCCTGTAGAGGTTGCACTGTGTGATTATGCATCGGCAGGCAAAACATTTGATGCAGCTTCCAGGTTCAGGGTGTGGATACCGCTATTGGTAAATTCAGAGAAATTGCCACAATAGGAGCGACACCGTTTAACCATTCAGGCTGCCGAAACAAAGTCAATAATAGTATACTTTCGAAGCCCCGCAGACGCTGTCATTTTTGCAACACTGCCTCACACAGATAGCTTTTCGAAAAAAAATATTTTGTGAAATAGTTTAATGTTCTATATTTGTCTACCAATTTAGTAGACAAATAGATTTTGTACATTAAATCTTAGTACAGGCAACTGTTAACCACCAGCAGCTACCTGTTCGTTTTCTATCATATAAATAACTGGAATGAGACCTTCAATTCAAAGCGTGGCCGGTGCGGCACAGGTGGTAGTACATACAATTCATTCTTCCTGCAGATTTTCCTGTTGCTGTTGTTGCTGACAGTATACATTGTATTCTCCTTGCTCTCCTGCAGTCCTGATTTTTTTCAGCGCGGGAAGCGTAGCCATTGAAAAATATTTTACCTGAACAACAGCCTGGTATGCATTTACTGCATCATCGGTGGTTGATAGTGCAGTGAATCCGCCGGCTGTTGTTCAGGTTATTCATAAAAAATACCCCTGCCTCAGTAAGGGGCAGCTTATATGTTGTTATAACCAGCCAAAATTAAATGTATGAAAAGAGTTTTCGCTTATAATATCATGGTCGTTTTATTTTTCATGCCGGTGTTTTTATCCGCACAATCAAATGCCCGGCCTGTTATCAATGCGGTAGTTAATGGAAAAGTAACAGACGGCAATATTCCGCTGGAAGGCACTACTGTTCAGATAAAAGGAACTACCAATACTGCTACTACAGATTTTGAAGGAAATTTTGTACTGAAAACAGGTCAGAAGCTTCCTTTTGTGCTTATCGTAAGTTATGTGGGTTATCACCAGAAAGAAGTACTGGCAGAAGGCCCGCACCTGGAAATTGTATTGCAGGCAAATAAAAACAAACTGGACGAAGTGGTGGTGGTGGGTTATGGCACCCAAAGAAAAAAAGATATTACAGGTTCTGTAGCAAGCGTATCAAAAGAAAATCTTAGCAGACCTTCATCTTCATTGGATAACCTGTTGCAGGGGGCGGTGGCAGGTGTGGTGGTTAACCAGAGTTCTGGTCAGCCTGGCGCCACTGCAACCATACGTATACGCGGGGGCAATTCGCTGAGTTTTGGTAATGATCCGCTGTATGTCATTGATGGATTTATTTATTACAACGATAACAGCCTTACCAACCTGTCGCCTGGTTCCGGAACTGTACCATCTGTAACAGGTGTGTCGTCAAACGGGCTGTCTACCATCAATCCCTCAGATATAGAGTCTATTGATGTATTAAAAGATGCGGCGGCTACAGCCATTTATGGGTCGCGGGGCGCCAATGGTGTGGTTATTATTACTACCAAACGCGGAACAAAAGGCAGTAACAATATTTCCCTCAGTTCTTCTTATGGTGTTCAGCGTGCAGCCAAATCATTGCAGGTGCTCAATGGGCAACAATGGGCGAACCTATTCGACGATTTGTACAATGCTACACCCACTATTCAGGCTGGTTTGGCAGCAAATAAGAAACTCATCGATTCTGCAGGCGCGGCAGGTGTTAATGGTGATTGGGTAGCTGCGGCTATACGGCCGGGTTACCTTCAAAATCACCAGCTCACCATATACGGTGGCGATGAAAAGTCAAGGTATTCCATCTCGGGTAATTATTTTGATCAGAAAGGGATTTTACTGGCTACCGGTTTCAAAAGATACTCAGCAAGGGTTAATTATGAAAAGAATTATTCCAAGAAATTTAAACTTTCCACCAGCTTGTTTGGCAGTAATTCAGCAGAGAATAAACTTGCTGGCGCAGCTTACAATGGCATTAATTTTAGCAATGCGTTTTCTTCATTGTACCTCAATAACCCGCTTCAAACAGTAAAAAATGCGGACGGTACTTTTAATAATACCGCACAGCCTGCCATTAACCCAACACTCAATACCATCAGTGGCCAGCAGTTTTCCGATAATTCAATACTGGATATCCTGAGTATCATTAACCAGACAAAATTATCGCGCATGCTGGCGAACGTAGCGGGTGAATTTAAGATAACAAACGATCTTTCTTTAAAATCAAGTTTTGGTGCGGACTTATTAAACACCAAACTCAATTTTTATGCGCCGTCATATACCGCTTCCGGCAATAATGGTGGTACCATTACCGGCTCGGGTTCTGTGGGTGCCATCAACAGTGTAAGCTGGTTGAATGAGAATACCCTTAACTATGATCATACTTTTAATGATACCCATTTTCTGAATGTACTGGCCGGTTATACCACACAGTACCAGCAGTCAGAAACTTCATTTCTTGCGGGACAATCTTTTCCTTCAGATGCTACCACGTACAATAACCTGTACAATGCATCGGCCAACAAAGTAGTGGGTTCGGGCGAAGCAAAACAAACCAGGAAATCGTGGTTGGGAAGAATATCTTACTCTTACCTGCACAAATACAATCTTACCCTTTCAGGGAGGGCAGACGGTGCATCACCCGCGGGCGCTAATAAAAAGTGGGGCTTTTTTCCTGCTATTGGCTTTTCATGGAACGCATCGGAAGAAGGTTTTTTTCAGCGTTATATCAAAACAGTCAATAGTTTAAAACTCAGGCTAACTGCCGGCAGTGTGGGCAATGCCAATTTTCCTGCCTATAGTTCACTGGCTACCATAAATTCTTATGGGTATTATTTTGGCAGTCCGTTAACGGGCACCAATGGTCTGGCGCCATCCCAGTTGTCCAATCCTGACCTTACCTGGGAAACCACTGCCCAGTACAACGCAGGTATCGATATTGGACTATTAAAAAACCGTATCGGCCTTACAGCAGACGTTTACTATAAGAAAACAACCAACCTGTTTATCAGCGGTGCGGGTTTGATACCGTTGTCAGGCGGCTATTCATCAGCGTCAGAGAATATCGGCAGCCTGGAAAATAAAGGATTTGAACTTACCCTGAATACAGACAATATCAGGACAAAAGATTTCAGCTGGCGTTCTTCATTGATATATGCAAGGAATGCCAATAAAGTACTCAGCCTGGGACCCAGCCAGTCCTTTTTTCCACTGGCACCCACCGGACAGGTTTCGCCGGTAATAGTAAAAGTGGGTTTGCCAGTAGGCACTTTCTGGGGATACAGTACTGCAGGCCTGCTGACTACCAGTGACGTGTATGGATCAAAGGCTGCGCCAAAACTAGCCGGCGTATCGCAACAAACCGGAGACAGAAAATATGTGGATACAGACGGCGACGGTGTGGTAACTACTGCGGATAAGCACAACCTCGGCAACGCGCAACCGAAATTTACCGCCAGCTTTAGCAATACAATTACTTATAAAAATTTCGACCTGTCTTTGTTTTTACAGGGGTCTTTTGGAAATAAAATATTCAATCTCTTACAGCAACAGCTTGAAAAAACAACTACTACCCAAAATGTGTCAGCGGTCTTGCTTGACAGGTTTGATTCTGTGGCCAACCCCAATGGCAGGTTCCCCAAAGTGGTGAATGCGCCGGTGGTACAAGTGGCAGATGTATACATTGAAGACGGGTCTTATGTAAGGTTAAAAAACATTACGCTTGGCTATAATTTCTCTAAAGACATCGCTTCAAAGATTTTGGCCAAACAGATAAGGGTATATGTTTCTGCACAAAACCTGTTCACCATCACCAAATACAAGGGATTGGATCCGGAAGCTAACTTCTATGATCAGAACAACCTGCAGCAGGGCATTGATCTGGGTGTATATCCCAATTACCGCAGCTATACAGTTGGGGTGAACGTTACTTTTTAATTCAATCAAAATATTTATACAAACATGACAAAGAGATTTAGCATATTGTTACTGCTTATCACGGCCACCATTTTGTTCTCTTGCACAAAACTGAGTGAGCATCCGCAGGGCAGTCTTACGCAACAAAATTTTTACCAAACGCAGAGCGATGCGGTGGCAGCAGTAACTGCCGTGTACAGTACATTAACAACGGATATCAATAACGATTTTCCTGTTTACGGACGTAACCTTAATTTAATTGTTGATAACACCAGCGATAACCAGGTATACAGTCCATCCAATACCAATCCCGATGTAAGGGCGCTTGGTACGGCAACTTATGTAAGTACTAATGACAGGGTACACAAAATATATGCGCAATTGTATTGGGGAATTAACCGCGCCAATATTGCGATTGACAAAATTCCGGGTATTCCTGCTTCACAATTTGTAGATCCTTCGCATACTGCGGCAAGTCTTGTGAATGAAGCAAGATTTATAAGAGCCTTGCTTTATTTCGACCTGGTTCGTTTATTTGGAGATGTGCCGCTTTTGCTGCACGACCAGGAAACCGTTGCAAAAGCCGGCGAACTGGTAGACCGGTCGCCAAGAGCAAGTGTGTACAGTCAGATTATCGCCGATCTTGATTCAGCTGCTTCATTACCTGGTTCTTACAGCGGTATAAATATTGGGCGGGTAACCAGCGGCGCGGCACATGCTTTACTGGCCAAAGTGTATATAACCCGTCAGGATTGGGCAAACGGGGTTACGGAACTTAAAAAAGTGATTACAGCAGGAACCAGCAACCTCGCAAATGCCACCACGGGTAATTATGGATATGATTTGTTTACAAAATTTCAGGATGCTTTTCAACCGGGTTCTAAAAACGGGAAAGAACATATTTTTTCTGCACAATTTAATGGAACTACCGGCGGTTTTACCAGCACCAATACGTTAAGTTCTTTTACCTGGAGTAATGCTGCCTATACAGCAGATGTTCCTGCAGACAATAGTGTTGTTACCCTGTTCGATATAGCTGATCAGCAAAGGAGCGCTACTTTCTATGATTCATTGTTTAATCAGTCAACGGGCAAATGGGTTAAATGGCCTTTCTCGAACTTCCTGAAGTTTGTGGATCAAAGTACAGGATTTGTTACGGCACTGCAGGGTAACCAGGGCGCCAACAGTAAAGTAAACTTCCCGGTAATACGCTATTCCGAAGTACTGTTACTATATGCAGAAGCATTAAATGAATTAAATGGCGGGCCAACTGCTGATGCCTATGCGGCTATCAATATTGTAAGAGCAAGGGCTTATAACTCCTATATATCCGGCGGTAATTACACAGATCATACCTACGATTTACCTGCTGGTCTCAGCCAGCTGGTTTTCAGGGATGCCGTTTTTACAGAGAGAAGAAAAGAATTCATACAGGAAAGCCAGCGTTGGTTTGACCTGGTAAGGAGAACGGATCTGGGTCCGGGCCAGTATTACCTGAATTCGGTTCATGCTATGCCGGGCAATCCAAAAGTGGCTGCAACGCTTAAGGATACATTATTTCCTATTCCGCAAACAGAAATTGATCTGTATGGCGGACGCAATCCAAATTTTAAACAAAACCCCGGATGGTAATTCCGGGCTAATGAGTCTCTCACTTCAAACTATAAAAAAATGAATCATAAAAAAGCAACTGTCTTACTAACTGCAACCATCACTGCCGGTTTTCTATTGGCGGGTAATATACAGGCACAAAATCCTGCCGAACAACCTTACCAGGGTGTTATTGGCAAAACCATAGCTGACTCAAAAGAGTGGTGGGCGCCGGTTCCCAAAGCACCAGCCGGTGCGCCCAATATTGTATGGATATTACTGGATGATGTTGGATTCGGGGCTTCCGGTGCATTTGGCGGCGTTATACGCACGCCCACACTGGACAGCCTGGCATATAACGGTCTTAGATACACTAATTTCCATACGGCTGCCATATGCGCACCTACCCGGTCGGCATTGCTCACCGGGCGCAACAGTCATTTTGTGCATGAAGGCGGGTTTTCTCATATTTCCCTGTCAGCAGGTTTCCCGGGCTATGATGGCAGGATACCGTCAAAGGACGGTACCATTGCAGAAATATTGCGCGATAACGGGTACAATACATTTGCCGTAGGTAAATATGGCTTGACGCCAGACGAAGATGCCACGGACGCCGGCCCTTTTGATCGTTGGCCAGGCGGTAAGGGCTTTGAACATTTTTTTGGTTTCCTGGGTTCCGCAACTGATCAATACAAACCAGACCTGGTAGAAGACAATGCACATGTAACACCGGATGGCAGACACCTGAACGAGCAGATAACTGATAAGGCCATTGGCTATATTGCCCGCCAGCAAAAGAATGCGCCAGGCAAGCCCTTCTTTTTATATTATGCGCCGGGTGCTACACATGCGCCTCACCAGGTAGATAAATACTGGAGCGATCAGTATAAAGGAAAGTTTGATGAGGGATGGGATGTATTTCGGGAGCGGGTATTGGCCAATCAGAAACGTTTGGGTATCGTTCCCGCCTATGCGCAACTGCCACCGCGAAATGCACGCGTGCAGGAATGGAATAGTCTGAGCATTGATCAGAAGAAATTGTTTGCCCGTTTTATGGAAGTATATGCAGGTTACCTCACTTACACCGATTACCAGATTGGGCGGGTAATCAATTACCTGAAAGAAAATAATTTATTGGAAAATACTATTGTGTATGCCATCATTGGCGACAACGGCGCCAGTAAGGAAGGAACGCTTGAAGGCGTGATTACACCCAGAACGAATCCTGCACGTACAAAAGCAGAAGCAGATTTTTTAAAAACCAATCTTCAGAATATTGACTCTATTGGTACTGCAGCAGGGTCTGCCAACTATCCGTTGGGTTGGGCGCAGGCTGCCAATACACCTTTCAGGGAGTGGAAACAGGATGCCGATGCGGAAGGAGGTACACATAATCCCCTGATTATTTTCAATCCAAAAGCAATCAAAGACAAAGGCGGTATCCGTAACCAGTATGGGTATGTGATAGATTTGCTGCCTACCACCCTTGAATTTGCGGGTATAAAAACACCTGAATACATACGCGGTATTAAGCAGGATTCTATACAAGGCACTTCATTATTGTATTCTTTCAATGATGCCAAAGCTGCTTCACGGCACATTGTACAGCACTATTATATTTTCGGATCGCGATCTATCTATTACAATGGCTGGAAAGCCGAAGCTGCGCACCACCCGGATAATGTTGATTTTGATTTTAAACCCGGTGAAACGGTTGCAGATAAAAGCTTTGATGAAGACGATTGGCAGCTTTATAACCTGGACGAAGATTTTAATGAACGTGTAAATCTGGCAAAAAAATACCCTGAAAAATTAGCGGCGCTGAAAAAAATATTTGATGAGCAGGCCACCAAAAATCATCTCTATCCATTGATTGACTGGCATGATGTGAATAACAAGAAAATACATCACCCTAATGGTAGTGATACCCAAGGGCCAATAAAATAAGAAGTGTTTACAATTTTATAAAAATTTATTGTATGGTTTTCAATGACATTATAATTCTTTCAAAGAAAATAGTGGTTGGCTTTTTCATCTACCTGGCCCCGCTTGCCATTATTTGGAGCGGCCTACGGCTGATTACATTTTTATTAACCAAATAAAACAGATTGTCATGGCAATTGGAAAGGACTTAACAAAAAAAATAACCAGAGACATTTTAATAAGCTTATTAATTTATGCGCTGCCTGTAGCGCTGCTTTTCCTATACTTTGGAATAAAAGGTGAAACACCCTGGATAAATAATACGCATGCACCGGTGGCAGTCAACGTTCCTTCATTTTTACATTTTTTAGCACCGGTATTTAAAAATATACAGTCATGGGGTTTCCTGGTAATGGCATTGGTACTGGGTGCCGTTGAATTTGGCCTGGGCTTATATGATAACAAGTGGACCAAAACAGAACGTACTATAGATATTGTTTGCTTTCTGGCGCCCAAACTTTTATTGCCGCCTGTGACGGCTTACTTCAGTTTGAAATTATTGCCCTTGTTATTGCCCGGGCTTTCCAACCAGTTCTCGTGGGTGCCGTTCTGGGCAGGCTTTTTTATAATTGCCGTGGCCGATGATCTAACGCAATACTGGTACCACCGCCTCCACCACCAGTTGCCTTTTTTATGGCGGTTTCATCGTACGCACCATTCTGCCCCTTATATGGGAATGGCCATGGCCAGCCGGCAAAATTTTATTTATACAGTTTTCTTTTCACAGATATATCTTACCGCAACACTGGTTTACCTGGGCCTTGGTTTTCCGGCACTGTTTGTAACCGTTATAAAGTCGCTCATTACGCTGTCTGCCCATTCCAGCATTGCCTGGGATAAGCCATTTTATAAATACAAGGTGTTGCATCCAATTGCGTGGGTATTGGAAAGGTTGATTTCTACACCTGCTACCCATCATGCCCACCATGCAGATACGGTGGGAGATGGTATAGGCAATTATAAAGGCAATTTTGGCAATATGTTTTTTTTATGGGATGTTATTTTTAAAACAGGGATTATAACCCGCAAGTATCCGCAATCTTTTGGTATAAAATTTTACCGGCAGGAAGAATGGTATGCGCAGTTTTTATGGCCCATTTTTAAATCAAAAAAAACGGATAGTGAATTGGCAGCCAATGGCCCCGAAGTAGGTGACGAAATTCCTTCAAACGGATTTTACTACGAAGAAGATTATACCGGGCAGGAAATAACATCTGTGGCCTATAAAAGCCTTAGCAACAATTAATGTAAACCATAATGGTCTTCCAACCTGTACCACCACTACAGAGAATAAGAATGAATGATCCCGGAGTTAAGAGAAGTCATGCTGTGTTAACATTGTTTACATACCATATTTAATCAGACAAAATGAAAAGAAATATTATTACGGGAATTGCTTTTTTATTTTTGGCAGCTACTGTTGCCGGGCAAACAACGGATGAAGAAGCAGCTTTTACATTGACGCTGGATTCATTTGCCACAAAAATAGGGCAGCAACAGCAACCACAGATTGTTGATGCAAGGGCGCCTGAAGAATTTGCATTTAATCATATTGAAGGCGCTGTTAATTTTAACCTTCAGTCTGCGGATTATTATACATTTGTACAGGCGCTGAATAAAAACAAACCGGTGTTTGTTTATTCTATCAATACAGGAAGAAGTACTGCACTGGTAAAGGATTTGATAAAGAAAGGTTTTGCTGAAGCATATGATTTAAAAGGAGGCATAGCCAATTGGGTGGGCGGGGGCCGGCCTTATTATTCGGCTTCAAAAAATGGACTTACATTGGGAGCCTATAAAAAAATTCTTGCATCGGCTAAACTGGTACTGGTTGACATTGGTTCACGTTATTGTGGTAGCTGCAAAAAAGTAAAACCGGTGCTGGATTCGTTGCGGCATGAGTATGGCGGGCAGGTAAAAATTGTAGAGATAGATCTGGAAGACAGCCCGCAACTGATCAGTGATCTAAAAATAGTGGATGTTTTTCCGTACCTGATTCTCTATAAACAAGAAAAGGTGGTATTTACAAAAAGAGGCATAAGCGCATTAAAAAATGATATTGAAACGGCGCTTGCAAAAGCAAAATAATTAATTATAGTATATGTGGATTTTTAAGTTGCTGTTTGTTTTTGCAGCCGGAAGTATGGTCGTTGCGTTCGGCAGTAAAAATAAAATGCCGGTAATTAGTGCAACCGCTCTGGATACAACAGCGCCTGATAGCCGTGTTCTGTGCAGGGTGCCATCCAGGTCGGTGGCGTTACAGGCGACCGGTAAAACTGTGTTTACAAAAACCGGAGATCGCAATGCAATGGTATTTATAAAAGGTGGCAATTTTAAAATGGGGTCCTATGATTTTAAAGATGCACAGCCAATGCATACCGTAACAGTAAACAGTTTCTGGATGGATGAACATGAAGTAACCAGTGTTGAGTTTGCTGCATTTGTAAAAGCAACCGCCTATAGAACTGTGGCGGAAAGAAAACTAAACCCAAAAGATTATCCCGGTGTACCTGCTGATAAACTGGTGCCTGGTTCGGCTGTATTTACACCACCTGCACATAAAGTTTCCCTTGACAATCCTTTGCAATGGTGGCAATATGTACCGGGTGCAGACTGGAGACATCCAAAGGGGCCGGGCAGCAGTATAAAGGATAAACCCAACGATCCTGTTGTACAGGTATGTTATGCAGATGCGGCGGCCTATGCAAAATGGGCTGGCAAAAGGTTGCCCACAGAGGCTGAATGGGAGTATGCCGCAGACGGAGGTAAAGGCAATCAGCAATATTATTGGGGCACTGATTTAAAACCCGAAGGCAAATGGGTCGCCAACATCTTCCAGGGAGAATTTCCCGGGGGCAATACAATGGAAGATGGTTATACAACGCTGGCGCCGGTAAAATCTTTTCCGGCCAATGGATATGGATTGTATGATATGGAAGGTAATGTATGGGAATGGTGCAGCG